>Ga0126341_1000170_pt1 | contig 13655 bp, 9 predicted proteins | sample OrbTmetagenome_FD_97057 | JGI IMG/M metagenome (GOLD analysis project Ga0126341, IMG submission 97057) | Coral microbial communities from Florida Keys, Florida, USA - Orbicella T D metagenome | ecosystem: Host-associated > Invertebrates > Cnidaria > Coral | place: Florida Keys, Florida, USA... | reverse complement strand
GCCCTCGGTGACGCCCATGGAGATGTCACCGGATTGCTTGCCGATGGCGTTGAGCACGGCGCAGTTGTGACCGTCGAAGCCCACGTCGGAGTTGTCGTAGCCGATGCCGATGATGGTCTCGCGGATGGCCTCCTCGAGTTCGTCCATCGGCGTGGTGGTGGTCACCTCGCCGGCGACGATGGTCACGCCGGTCTTGACCATGGTCTCCACCGCCACACGGGCGCCGGGGTCGTCCTTGATGATGAAATCCAGGACGGTATCGGAAATGGCGTCCGCCATCTTGTCCGGGTGCCCCTCGGAAACTGATTCTGAAGTAAATACAGCGTACTCGCTCATAGTGTTATCCCTGTTAGATAAGTAGAGTTGAAAAAGTCAGGGGCGCCCAAACAGCCGCACCTGGATTTGAAAACCGTTGCGTTGCGCCAGGTAGACGCTGGCGATATCCGTCAGCCCCGCGTCCTCGGCCCACCTGCCGAGATCCTGGGGATCGAAGCCGAGCCAGAGATCGCCGCAGTTCTCCCGCGCCCAGCCCTGGTCGTGGTTGCACAGGTCCGTGACCAGCACCACCCCGCCGGTTGCCAGGCAGCCGGCGACATCCGCCATAACCGCGCCCGGCTCCGGTGTGTGGTGCAGGACCATGTTCATGACGACGCAGTCCGCCTGCAGGTTGTGCAGGCGGGGGTGTCGCGTGTCCCCGGCGACAAACTCGATATTGTCGGCGCCGGACGCCGTCTCGCGCGCGCGGTCGAGCATCCCCGGCGCGTTGTCCAGCCCGATGACCTGTTCGAACAATGGCGCCAGCTCCAGCAGGAACGAGCCGTCACCGGGGCCCACCTCCAGTACTGTCCGCCGCCGGTCGAGGGGGGCGTCCAGCAGCACCTTGGCCACCACGTCGGCGTACTGGTCGTAGCTGGCGATGAGGTCCTGTTGCGCGCGGAACTTGTGCGCGTTGTCGCGAAAAAAATTGCGCGAGTTCTCCTCGCGGCGCCGCTGCAGGGCCTCCAGCCGCTGCCTGATCTCGGCGGGCAGCTCGATGCGGTCCAGGGTGTCGAACAGACTGTTCTGCAGAGCCTCCAGGGCCGGGTCCTGGCCCAGTGCCTCGCGGCGGTAGAAGATGTAGTTGCCCTCCCGGCGGGCGGCCACCAGGCCCGCGCCCGCCAGCACCTTGAGGTGGTGGCTGAGGGCGGGCTGGCGCATGTCAAAAATCGAACACAGCTCGGACACCCCGAAGGAGTCCTTGCGCAGGACGCGAAGTACGAGGAGGCGCAGGGAATCGGCGCTGGCCTTGCACAGGCCGGTGAGCGCGGCGAGTTGCTGGTCTGGCTCAGCCCGGTCCCCTGCCTCGCCCATTATTTTGGCGGTATTCGGCGATAGCATGGCGATGGAGTCTAGCAGGAGACCCGAACTCCATCAAAATATTTTGATATAGGAAAATGTGACCCCCGTCCCAGAACGGCGAAACGCCCGCGGGAAGCCATTTTCCGGCCGATTTCATTGCCCATCGACGCCGGGTACGCGAAAATAGCGCCCGAATTCCCCCGGAGCCCCACCCGATGTCCCAAGCCGCCCTGGAGAACCCCATGTCGCCGCCCCGCACCGCCCTGGCCAACGCCATCCGCGCCCTCAGCATGGACGCGGTACAGAAGGCCAACAGCGGCCATCCGGGTGCCCCCATGGGCATGGCGGACATCGCCGAGGTCCTGTGGAACGACTTCCTCAGTCACAACCCGGCCAATCCCGCCTGGCCCAACCGGGACCGCTTTGTGCTGTCCAACGGCCACGGCTCGATGCTGATCTACTCCCTCCTGCACCTGACGGGGTACGACCTGCCGATGGCGGAGATCGAGAACTTCCGCCAGTTGCACTCGAAGACGCCGGGACACCCCGAGTACGGCTACACCCCGGGAGTTGAGACCACTACCGGGCCCCTGGGCCAGGGGCTGGCCAACGCCGTCGGTATGGCGCTGGCGGAAAAAGTGCTGGCGGCCCAGTTCAACAGGGCTGAACACGAAGTGATTAATCACTTCACATATGTTTTCCTGGGCGACGGCTGCCTCATGGAAGGCATCTCCCACGAGGCCTGTTCCCTCGCCGGGACCCTGGGCCTGGGCAAGCTCATCGCCTTCTATGACGACAACGGCATCTCGATCGACGGCGAGGTGCAGGGCTGGTTCAACGACGACACCCCGGGGCGCTTCACCGCCTACGGCTGGCACGTGATCCCGGCGGTGGACGGCCACGACCCCGACGCGGTGGCCGCCGCCATCGAGGCCGCCCGCGCGGAGGGTGACAGACCCACCCTGGTCTGCTGCCGCACGGTCATCGGCAAGGGCGCGCCGAACAAGCAGGGTTCCGAGTCCTGCCACGGCAGTGCCCTGGGCGAGGACGAGGTGGCCGCCACCCGGGAGGCCATCGGCTGGCAACACCCGCCCTTCGAGATTCCCGCGGACATCTACGCCGGTTGGGACGCCCGCGAGGCGGGAGCCGCCCGGGAGAAGGCCTGGGAGGAATCGATGGCGGCCTACGCCGCGGCCCACCCGGAGCTCGCAGCAGAACTGCGGCGCCGGCTGGCCGGAGAGCTGCCCGCGGATTTTTCGGCCGCGGCCGAGGAGTACGTCAGGCGCTGCCAGGAGGAGGGGGCCAGCATGGCCTCGCGGAAGGCCTCCCTGGGCTGCCTGGAGGCGTTCGGGCCGCACCTGCCGGAACTGATCGGCGGTTCGGCGGACCTGGCCGGTTCCAACCTCACGCTGTGGAGCGGCTCGCGGCCGGTGTCGGCGGCCGACGCCGCCGGCAACTACATCTACTACGGCGTGCGCGAGTTCGGCATGGCGGCGGTGATGAACGGCATCGCCCTGCACGGCGGGTTCATCAACTACGGCGCCACCTTCCTGATCTTCATGGAGTACGCCCGCAACGCGGTGCGCATGGCGGCGCTGATGCGCCAGCAGTCCATCTTCGTATTCACCCACGACTCCATCGGGCTGGGGGAGGACGGCCCCACCCACCAGGCGGTAGAGCAGCTCACCGCGCTGCGGGCCACCCCCAACATGCATACCTGGCGCCCCTGCGACACGGTGGAATCCGCCGTGGCCTGGAAGTCCGCCATTGAGCGCCGGGACGGCCCCACGTCCCTCATATTCTCTCGCCAGGGCATCCCCCACCAGGAGCGGGACGCGGCGCAGCTCGAGGCTATCGGCCGCGGCGGCTACATCCTGCGGGATTGTGCCGGCGCGCCGGAAGCCATACTCATCGCCACCGGCTCGGAGGTGCAGCTCGCGGTCGCAGCAGCGGAAAAACTGGCGGACGCGGGGCGGCAGGTGCGGGTCGTCTCCATGCCCTGCGCGGAGGTTTTCGAGGCCCAGGACGCGGACTACCGCGAGTCCGTGCTGCCCAGCGACGTGCTGGCCCGGGTCGCCGTCGAGGCCCTGCACCAGGACTACTGGTACAAGTTCGTCGGGCTCGACGGGCGCGTAGTGGGCATGAACAGCTTCGGCGAATCCGCCCCCGGGGGCGAGCTGATGCACCATTTCGGCTTCACCGTGGACAATGTGCTGTCGGTGGTGGAAGACCTGCTGCAGTAGGAACCTAGTTGTTACGCCTTGCCATCAACGGCTACGGCAGGATCGGCCGCAGCATCCTGCGGGCCCTGTACGAGAGTCCCCTGAGATCGGAGATCGCCGTGGTGGCGGTCAACGAGCTTGCGGACGCGCGTACCGTCCTGCACCTCACCCGCTACGACACCACCCACGGCCGCTTCCCGGTTTCCCTGGAGGGCGACGAGGGGGCGTTGCGCGTGGACGGCGACCGGATTGCGCTGCTCAGGCAGGAGGGCCTCGACCGGCTCCCCTGGGACGCGCTGGCGGTAGATATGGTGCTGGAGTGTACCGGCGCTTTCACCGAGCGGGCCATGGCGCAGCGCCACCTCGACCGCGGCGCCGGCCGCGTGCTCTTCTCCCAGCCCGCCCAGGCCGACGTGGACCAGACCGTGGTATTCGGCGTCAATCACGCACAACTGCGAGCGGAGCACCGCATCGCGTCCAACGCCTCCTGCACCACCAACGGGATCGTGCCGCTGATCGCGGCGCTGGAGGACACGGTGGGTATCGAGACAGGTACCATCACCACCATCCACTCGGCGATGAACGACCAGCCCGTGCTGGACGCCTATCACCACACGGACCTGCGCAAGACCCGGGCGGCCTTCGGCTCCATCATTCCCGTGGACACGGCGCTGGCGCGGGGGGTGGAGCGACTGCTGCCGGACATGGCGGGCCGCTTCACAGCGCAGGCGCTGCGTGTGCCCACCCTGAACGTCTCGGCCATGGACCTCACGGTGCAGACTCGCGCGGACACCTCGGTCGAGGAGATCAACCGGATTCTGCGAGACGCGTCACAGTCCCGCTTCGAGGGGGTGCTTGGCTACACCGAGGAGCTTCTGGCATCCTGTGATTTCAACCACGATCCCCGCTCCAGCATCGTCGACGCCAGCCAGACCCGGGTCAGCGGCAGGCGCCTGCTCAAGGTGCTGACCTGGTTCGACAACGAGTGGGGCTACGCCAATCGCATGCTCGACGTGGCCCGCTACTGGCACGGACTCGGCCGCGCACCTGACCCGGCGGAAGGCTAGCAATGGCCCTGGTCAGATAATAAGAACATGTTGAGGAGGTAACGGGCATGGCCCTGAAAGTCGACCTGATGCAGGACCTGGAACTGGCGGGCAAGCGGGTTTTGATCCGCGAGGACCTCAACGTGCCGGTGAAGGACGCTGCGGTCACCTCCGACGCGCGCATACGCGCAGCGCTGCCGACGATCCGGGCCGCCCTTGAGGCCGGCGCGAAAGTGATCCTGATGTCCCACCTGGGGCGGCCCACCGAAGGGGAGTTCAACGAACAGTATTCCCTCGCACCGGTGGCGGAGCACCTCTCAAACCTTCTCGGCCAGCGCGTTATCCTTGTGCAGGACTGGCGCCTGGGCGTCGAGCTGAATGACGGCGAGGTCGCGCTGCTGGAGAACGTGCGCTTCAACCCCGGCGAAAAGGCCGACGACGAGGAACTGGCAAAAGCCTACGCGGCGCTCTGCGACATCTTCGTCATGGATGCGTTCGGCACCGCCCACCGCGCCCAGGCGTCGACCCACGGCGTGGCGAAGTTCGCGCCGGTGGCCTGTGCCGGACCGCTGCTCGCCGGTGAACTCACGGCGCTGGAGCAGGCGCTGAGCGACCCGGCCCGGCCCATGGTGGCCATCGTCGGCGGCTCCAAGGTCTCGACCAAGCTGACCGTGCTTGAGACGCTGTCGGAGAAAGTTGACCAGCTTGTCGTCGGCGGCGGGATCGCCAATACCTTCCTCGCCGCGAGCGGCAGCCCGGTCGGCAAGTCCCTGTGCGAGGAGGACCTGATTCCACAGGCGCAGGCGCTGATGGAAAAGACCAGCATTCCACTCCCCGAGGACGTGGTGACAGGCAAGGCCTTCGCCGAGGATGCCGCAGCTGTATTGAAAGACCATTCAGAGGTTGAACAAGACGACATGATCTTCGATATCGGACCCAGGGCCGCCGCGGAGATCGCCGCCATCCTGACGGGTGCGGGGACCATACTCTGGAACGGGCCCGTGGGCGTGTTCGAGTTCGACCAGTTCGCCGGGGGCACCGAGGCGATTTCCCGTGCCATCGCCGACAGCGCGGCCTTTTCCCTCGCCGGCGGCGGCGACACCCTGGCCGCGATTGACAAATTCGCCATCGCGGATAAGGTTTCCTATATCTCAACCGGCGGCGGCGCTTTCCTGGAGTACGTTGAGGGCAAGACCCTGCCCGCCGTCGCGGTCCTCGAGCGGCGCGCCGCCGGCGCCGCGCCCTGACCCCGGCCAACATTACTCAGCTTTAAAAGGTACTACCTATGGCACTTATCAGCTTGCGGCAACTGCTGGACCACGCCGCCGAACACGACTACGGCGTCCCGGCGTTCAACGTCAACAACCTGGAGCAGACCCGCGCCATTATGGAAGCGGCTGACGAAACCAATTCGCCGGTCATCATGCAGGCCAGCGCGGGGGCGCGGAAGTACGCCGGCGCGCCGTTCCTGCGCGCGATGATGGAAGCGGCGATGAACGAGTTCCCGCACATCCCCGTTGTGGTGCACCAGGATCACGGCGTGTCTCCCGCGGTTTGCCAGCGCTCCATCCAGCTCGGCTTCAGCTCGGTGATGATGGATGGCTCCCTGGGCGAGGACGGCAAGACGCCCATGGACTACGACTACAACGTGGACGTCACCCGCCGGGCGGTGGCCATGGCCCACGCCTGCGGCGTGTCGGTCGAGGGCGAGCTGGGTTGCCTCGGCTCCCTGGAGACCGGCGAGGCCGGCGAGGAAGACGGCATCGGCGCGGAGGGTGTGCTGACGGAAGACCAGCTCCTCACCGACCCCGAGGAGGCGGCGCGGTTTGTCGCGGCCACCGAGGTGGATGCACTCGCCATCGCCTGCGGCACCAGCCACGGTGCCTACAAGTTCAGCCGGCCCCCCACCGGCGATATCCTCGCCATGGACCGCATCAAGGAAATTCACGCGCGCATCCCGGGCACACACCTGGTGATGCACGGCTCCTCGTCGGTACCCCAGGACTGGCTCGATGTGATCAACGAGTTCGGCGGCGAAATTCCCGAGACCTACGGCGTGCCCGTGGAGCAGATCCAGGAGGGTATCAGGCACGGGGTGCGCAAGGTGAATATCGACACCGACCTGCGCCTCGCCTCCACCGGTGCGATCCGGCGCTTCCTGGCGGAGAACCCGTCGGAGTTTGACCCGCGCAAGTACCTGGCCAAGACCATTACGGCGATGAAGGACATCTGCAAGGCGCGCTACGAGTCCTTCGGCACAGCCGGCAACGCGGACAAGATCAAGGTCCGCTCCCTATCCGTCATGCAGGCCGCCTACGACGCCGGCGAGCTGAAGCCAGCAGTCCACTGAGGAGCCCGGGCCGCTTGACCCCGGACCAGCTTCGCATCGTTCGCTTCCAGCTTCCCCCGTTCGGGGAGGGCGCGCTGCCGTCCGCCGAACTGGAAGCCTTCAACGCGTTCTACGGCATCGACTTCACCGCGCGCATGGAGGGCTTGCAGCATCTGGCCGGCCACGTGCCCTCGGGAAACCGGCGCCTGGCGGTGCAGTGCTGGCGCCGGAAAGACGCGGTGGCCAACCTGCTCGTGGTGCACGGCTACTACGACCACACGGGGCTGTTCGGCAAGCTGCTTGAGTGGGGCCTGCAGCGGCGCTGCAATGTGCTGGTGTTCGACCTGCCGGGGCACGGCCTCTCCGAGGGCGAGCCCGCGGTCATCGATGACTTCGCCGATTACGGTGACGCGGTGGCCGCCGTGCTCGGGCGGGTGATGCTGCCGGACCTGCCGCTGTGGACGATGGCCCAGAGCACGGGCGCAGCCGCCCTGGTCGAATTCGCTCGCAACTGTTTCGCACACAACTACGAATGGCCCTTCGCCGCCCAGGTATTGCTGGCACCGCTGGTGCGCCCGGCGGGATGGCGCGGCGTGCAGTTTGCCCTGCGCCTGCTGTCGCCCTTTACCGAGAGCGTGCCGCGCAAGTTCTCGCGCAACTCCGCCGACGAGGAGTTTCTCGCCTTTATCGCCAGCGACCCCCTGCAGTGCCACCGGGTACCCCTGCGCTGGGTCGCCGCGCTCGAGCGCTGGCTGGCGGGGCTGCCGCGGGAGGACCTCGGCGTCGGCCCGGCGCTGATCGTGCAGGGAGACGAGGACCTGACGGTGGACTGGCGCTACAACGTGCCCTTCATGGGTGACCTGTTTCCCGGCAGCCCGGTGGAGTACATCGCGGGCGCCGGGCACCAGCTGGCCAACGAGTCCGCGGAACTGCGGGCGGCGTATCTCGGGCAGGTAGAGGATTACCTGGTGGGGCTGGGGATACTGCCGGGCGACTCTTCATAGCAGCCCGCTTCGAGGAGAAGGTCGTACAGCGGCAGCACCGAATCCCCGTACTTCTTCCAGCGGCCGATCGCGCTGTCATAGATACCCTGTTTGACCTGTAGTGAACTGGGTGTGGCCACGGTGTTGTCGCGCTGGTGGAAGGCCAGGCACGATTGCTCGAAGGGCAGCTCGCAAAACGCCAGCAACCTGGCGACTTCCCCTTCGGGATCGTTCACCAGGTGTTCGTAACCAAGCTGGTACAGCGCCCCGGGCATGGCGGTTTGCCAGTGTCGCATGAGCCGGTCGAAGAGAATGTAGTAGCGCCCGCAGTCCAGCAGGTCCAGGTTGTAGCGGTAGTGCGGGGCGTTGACGGCAAACAACTGGCGGTAGTTGCTCAGGCAGGTGTCGACGGGGTCCCGGCGCAGGCAGACCAGCTTCGCGCGGGGCAGCGCCATGCGGATCAGCCCCAGGTAAAGGAAGTTACGCGGCAGCTTGTCGGTGAAGCGCGGGGTGCGACCGGTGCGCGGGCGCGTCGACTCGATATAGGCCTGACCTAGCTCCGCCGGGTCGCAACGCGCGCACGCATCGATGTCCGCGATACCCAGGTCCGTGCCGGCCTCCGGTGCCGCACCGCACATGCGCGCGACCTGCTGTGGAAACTGCGGCATTTCACCGGCGGCAAAGACCTGTGAGTGACTGCCGAGAATCTGTTCCACCAGGGTTGTTCCCGTGCGCGGCATGCCGACGATGAAGATGGGTTCGTCCGATGCGCACCCGCCTTCCGGGCTCGCCAGCCGGTCTGCCGTGAACACCGCCTCCAGCCTGTCGAAGACCTTCGCCTCCTCGCCGATGTCGTAGCCCGACTGCCCTGCGTGTGCCCGCTTGGCCCAGGCGAGGTTCTCCATCGCTCCGCTGTAGTCCTCCAGGTCCTCCAGTTCTCGCGCGATCGCGTGTCCCAGGTGCAGCCGGTCAACCGGGGAAACGGCGCGGTCGCGCAGTTCCTCCAGTCGCTGGAGGTGGTTGTTGTCCGGGGTGCTGCGCTCGAGGGTGGCGAGGGCGGAGTGCGCCTTGAAGTACTCCGGGTGCAGGGTGATAGCGCGCTCGTACGCCGCCGCGGCCTCCTTTACCCTGCCGGCGAACTGCAGTGATACCGCCCTGTTGAAATGGAGATCGGCGTGTTGCGCGTCCTCTCCCGACTGGTCGAGGCGGGCGGTCGCCGACTCGTAACACTCGATGGCGCGGTCGTGTTCGCCGCAGTGGCTGAAGACCGTGCCGAGGGTGTTGAGAACGGGAGCAGTATCCGGATCGAGCCCCTTGGCCACGATGGCGGCGTCCAGGGCCTCGCGGTTGCGATTCAGCGCCACCAGGCACTTGCCGCGCTCCGCGTGGTATTCGGCGCGTTCCGGTTCGAGCTCACAGGCGTTGGCGAGAATTTGCAGTGCTTTCTCGAACTGCTTGTTCTGTCCGGCGATTACCGCGCAAATGAACCAGGCGTCTGCATGCCGGCGGTCCGCCTCCAGTATCCGCAGGCAGAGCTCGTGGGCTTCGCGACCCCTCCCCGCCAGCAGCGCCTGTTCGGCGCGGCGATGCAGCTCGTCAATCTGCTGTGGGGACAGGCTCATGGCTGTTGTTGAGACCCGCTCATGGCTGTTGTGAAGGCACGCTCATGGCTGCATTGTATCGGTTATGCGCCCGCGGGCGACAGCCTTGGGGGCACCCGGTAGCAGGGCCAAAAAAAAAGGGCGCCGATGGCGCCCTTCTCGTGAAGGCGGGAACTCAGCTGTCGAAGTTCCACACGAAGCGTACACCCACCTGCCGGGGGCGCAGCACGTCGTGGTAGTAGCGACGCAGGTCGAATTCGCCCACCGCCCTGACAAAGCTCTCATCCCGGCGCACACCTGTCTCGACGAACTCATCGAACACGTTGTCGGCATACAGCGTGAGCACCAGGTTTTCACGGAGCCAGGAAACCGAGGCGTTGTGCAGGGTATAGCCGTCCAGTTTTTCGCCGTTGGAGCGGTTACCCACCTTCGTGTAAACGTTGCTCTGGCCGGTCATGGACCAGTCGAAGTCCAGCGAGCTGCCGTCGTCCAGCGGCAGGTTGTAGGTTGCCGCGAGGAAGTACTGGTGCTCCGGCGATCCCGGCAGCCGGTCGCCGTCGAAGGCGTCCTCGCCGTCCACCAGCCCGGGTGCGTCGTCGGTAAGTTCCGCCTCGTTGTATGCGTAAGAGCCGGAGAAGTAGAGGCGATCCGTGGCGTACCAGCGGCTGGACAGTTCCACACCCATACTCTCCGCCGTGCCGCCGTTGGATGTGATGGGAATGTCGCCGTTTTCGGTGACGTCGGCCACCTGCACGTCGTCCCACTCGATCAGGTAGATGGCGCCATTGACAACCAGTGAGTTGTCCAGCCAGGTGGTGCGCGCGCCGATTTCGTAGTTGGTGGTGGTGTCGGACTTAATGAGCACCTCGTCGGGGAGTGCACAGACGTTCTGTACATTCGGATCCGGGTTCGGCGGGCAGGGGGGCACCGAGTTCAGGCCGCCGAGGCGGTAGCCCTCGCTGATGGTGAGGTAGCCCATGGCGTCGTCGGTAATATCGTAGGACGTGTTGAACTTGTAGATCACGTCGTCGTCGTCCACGTCGTCGCGCTGTGAATCCACGTTGATGGAATCTGGCGGTGCACCACCGAATACGGTGTCTGACAGGGGCAGCGCAAGCCCCGTCGTCTGGTCGTTCTCGAACTTGAACCAGCGCGCGCCCACGGTCACCTGCCAGGCGTCGGTGATCTGGTAGCCCAGCTCGCCGAAGGCGGCGGTCTCCTTCTCCTCCTCGTCGATAGTCTCGTAGTATTCCAGGGAGTCAGGTCGCAGCTGCACGCCACCAAAGTTGTCCACCGCAAATTGGTCGAACCCGGGGGTGAACTCGCGGCTCAGGGAGTCCAGGTTGAACTCGCTGTAGAAGCCGCCGACGATCCAGTTCCAGGGACCGTCGTGGGTAGAGACAAAACGCAGCTCCGCGGTTGTCGTGTCCTCGTCCGCCTGATCGCGGGTGAACGCGGCGAAGCTGGGGAATAACTCGTAGCCGTACTCGAAGGCCAGCAGCAGGTCGCTCTGGTCGCGCTGGCCGTCCTCGGAGTACTCGGAGTAGCCCAGGGCCAGGGTGGCCTCGGCGAAGCCGAGATCGGCGACCGTTTCCAGCGCGAAGAGCTCGTTGTCACGCTCCAGGGGCTCCAGGTACCGGTGGCCCGACTCGTACTCGCCGGTGCCGATGGAGTCCTGGTGGTTGATCTGGCGCGCGCCCACCTCGTCGTCCTGGTAGTAGTAGGACAGGGTGCTGTCGATTTTTTCACCGGTCCAGCGCAGGGCGACGCGTCCGGACAGGGTCTCCTGGTAGTTGGCGTCCTCCTTGCTGCGCAGGTTGGCGGCGACGTCATCCGGGTCGTCGAAGTCGGGCTGGGGATTGGAGACTCCCGGTTCGCGCACGAGGTAGTTGTAGTCGATGAAGCCCGGATCGTCGTAGTAGTCGAGTGATGCGCGAATCGCCAGCTTGTTCTCGATGATGGGGATGTTGATGGTGCCGCCCCCGTCGTAGCCGAGATCCCCCGCCTGCTCGAGGTCGAACACGTCGCCGCGCAATTCGAACGAGAGGGCGTCCGCCTGGGGGCGGTTGGGCAGGTATCGCACCGCACCCGCGAGGGTGCCGGCGCCGTAGAGCGTGCCCTGGGGACCAATCAGCACTTCCACCCGCTCCATGTCGTTGAGGCGGATATCGACATAGAAGGGCACTTCCCCGATGTAGGTGCCCACCGTGCCGCCGCCGGAATTGTCGCCGTCGGTCGGGCCTACGGCGTCGACGTTGAGGCCGCGCACGGTTACGATATCGGCGGCCCGCCCGCCCTGTTCGATCACGGTCATGCCCGGCACTCGCCGCGAGATGTCGACGAGGTCGGCCAGGCGCTGGCGCTCGATAAAGTTTGCGCTGAGCGCAGTGATATTCAGCGGAATGTCCTGGATCGACTCGGCGCGACGGGTGGCCGTCACGATCACTTCCTCCAGCGCTGCCGATTCCTGTCCGGCGGCGTACCCTGATACCAGTGTGGAAGCGATGGCTGCGGAGAGGGTTGAGAGTCTGAACGCGGTCTTGTTTTGCATGATTGCCCCTGCTACTTCTGTAATTGCACTGCGCCGGCCGTCTTCAAGCTGTTCGAGTAGAGGCGTTCCGTGTCCCCGCGCCCGGCCTTAATCGTCGGCAATCCCCGGGTGTCCCTGCCCACAAGCGGTCCACCGACACTTATTGCATCTAATTTATCACTGCTAACATTGGGCCGATATCGCCCAAGATGCGCAAAATTACCGCTTGACCCGGCCGTGGGTGCAAAACCTTGCACCGGCCACCCGCCCGCTCGGCCGAACGTCGAGGTGCCCTTTAAAACAATACCCGGGTGCGTATGGTCCCCTCGATGGCGGCGAGTTCCGCCAGGGCTACCTCGCTGTACTCCGCGTCGATGTCGATGACCACGTAACCCACGGTCTCGTTGGTCTGCAGGTACTGGCCGGAGATGTTGATGTCGTTGCTGGAGAAGACGCGGTTGATCGCGCTCAGGATGCCGGGCACGTTGTGGTGGATGTGCAGCAGCCGGTGGCTGCCGGCGTGCTCTGGCAGGGCCACTTCCGGCAGGTTGACCGAGGAGGTGGTGGTGCCGTTGTCGCTGTAGCGCGCCAGCTTCTCGGCGACCTCCATGCCGATGTTCTCCTGTGCCTCCACCGTGCTACCCCCGATGTGCGGGGTCAGGATGGTGTTGTCGAACCTGCGCAGGGGCGATACGAACTCGTCGTCGTTCGAGCGGGGCTCCTCCGGGAACACGTCGATTCCGGCGCCACCGATGGTGCCCGTTTCCAGGGCGGAGGCGAGCGCGTCTATGTCGACGACCGTGCCGCGGGACGCATTGATCAGGATGCTGCCCGGTGGCATGTGCCCAAGCTCGTCGGCGCCGATGAGGTTGCGCGTGGAGGGGTTTTCCGGCACGTGCAGGCTCACCACGTCGGATGTGGCGAGCAACTGATTCAGCGAGGGCACCTGCCGGGCGTTGCCCAGGGGCAGGCGGTTGGTCATGTCGAAGAACTGCACCTGCATACCCAGACTCTCCGCGATGACACCCAGCTGCATGCCGATGTTGCCGTAGCCGACGATGCCCAGCTTTTTCCCGCGAATCTCGAAGGCGTTGCTGGCGGACTTGCGCCACTCGCCCCGGTGCGCCGCGGCGTTCTTCTCTGGCACGCCGCGCAGCAACAGGATCGCCTCGGCCAGTACCAGCTCCGCGACGCTGCGGGTGTTGGAGAAGGGCGCGTTGAATACCGCGATGCCGCGCCGGGTCGCCGCCTCGAGGTCCACCTGGTTGGTGCCGATGCAGAAACAGCCCACCGCGACCAGTTTGCGCGCGGCCTCGAAGACCTCCCCGGTCAGCTGGGTGCGGGAGCGGATGCCGACGAAGTGGGCGTTCGCAATCGCCTCCCGAAGCTCCGCCGGGGGCAGGGCCTTGGCGTGACACTCGACATTCGTGTAGCCCGACTGCTCCAGGGTGTCTACCGCCGACGGGTGCACGCCCTCCAGCAGCAGGAAGCGAATCTTGTCCTTGGGCAGTGATTGTTGTGCCATGGTGGTCGCCGGGGATGCCCCTGTTCAGCAGCGGTTAAAAAAGAGCGATTCTCTCAACAGGTCTTGGAAAAAAGAAACGCT
>Ga0126341_1000169_pt1 | contig 13681 bp, 5 predicted proteins | sample OrbTmetagenome_FD_97057 | JGI IMG/M metagenome (GOLD analysis project Ga0126341, IMG submission 97057) | Coral microbial communities from Florida Keys, Florida, USA - Orbicella T D metagenome | ecosystem: Host-associated > Invertebrates > Cnidaria > Coral | place: Florida Keys, Florida, USA... | reverse complement strand
CGGAGATTCCAAAGATGAATCCAGATAATAAATAATAGATTCCTAAGCCTTTATGATTACAATTTTTAACTAGTGAATGAAATAGGAAATTAATGGTTAAGAGATTTATTAGGGGATTTTACAGTAGAAATATAAGAAATAAATTATGATAAAGTGCCAATAAAATATATATTAATTATAGATGGATGGGATATAAGAGAATGAGACAGTGACCCACCAACCTAAGCACTAATAATCATCCAAGATAAATCTATAATGAGAGAACCTGTTGTAGCCTTGGAATGGACCTATAAAAACCATTACAAATAAGATAATAAATCTGAAATAAATGAAATCTTTTTGGCCGGTTATCTGTCTTATCCTCACATTACAGGCTCTTGGTCTTCTCGTGTAAACTGGGTAGCGGTATCCTCATGATGCAGTGGTTTGCTCTTGACTTTATACACCTAATAATCTTATCCTGGCCCTTGCCTCTGTTCCAACCTAAGAAGCTCCTCCACTCGGTCAATAAGATTCTGTTGTTGATGTAGGTCCGCTCCGCTAGCAAAAGTCCTCCAAAATATACACTTTTTAATCTTTATGTGGCGTCTCTTGCAAGAACACTTAATTAATGAACCAAGAAACCCAAGAAACATAAATTTTATTTTATAATTCTTTTGTAGCTTCTTTGGATTCATGCTGGCCACCTTATGATTGCTACCTTAGTGTCTAGGCTCATCTTATTCTTAAAATGTATGAACTTTCTTGATTTAGAGGTTAGGTAATATGACAGGAATTTTATCTTCTTTGATACACTTTTCTATCTTATATTTACCTTTCTGCCTTTCCTTTCTATATGATTGTAACCTTCTTCACTCGTCCGTAGGAATCCTTAAGGAGCAATACGAGGGTTAGCATGGGTTTCTAAGGTTTCTTTCTTCCTAATCTCTCCCTCAACCACCGTAGGAAGCTATTTTATTTGTATTAGTCTGCCACCCACCCAGAATTACCAATATTTTCCTCTTATCTTACCCGACTAATCTCTATAAAATCTATTAAAACTGAAAGGCAATTATAGAATGACTAGCCAATACACTACAATTACCAACCAAAAATACTGGAAATAATCTTAAATCTGGGAACATGGAGGTAGAAACAGCCCTCTGGACTGAAAATATACTAAATTTATCTATGAATCTTGGCTCCTAAAGACGGAAATAAACTCAGAGAATTAGAATGGATTTATTTATCTTAGTAAGCCCTTCAACAAAGATTATAGGATTTTAAGATAGAAACCTTTCTGTCTTACTAGCTCTCAAGGGACTTACCATTAAGAATATTATGATTTTATTTAAGGTTAGGAACGGATGACTAGCGACAACGGGTTCTCTCATAGAATAATTCTATTGTAATTTTATCTTATTAAGCTTGTTCCCAGTAACTCGAGTGCAAGGAAACAGAGGTCGGGACTAGTGTAGGAAAGGAAATTAACATTAAAAACTTAAGAAATGCAATAAAAAAGGTAATAAAACCGAGAGGGCTGACGCGAGGAGATGGAAGGTACTAACCAACCGTCACTATAAATTCTATTATTTTTATTCTCTACAAGAGTCCCCACCGCTTCTTATGTGTTCTCGTGCCAGACCTTCACCAGATAATCAGCTCCTAAGCTTATAGGCCTTCTGTCCACTCCTTATGCAGGATTCCTAGGTGGGGTAACTGTAATAATCAATAATTATCAAAAATAAACTGATGTGACCTTTCCTTCTTTAGGAATCCTGTTACCACGTCCCATCCCATAAATAATTATTAGTTTTTGTTGGCAGATAGCCGTTACCTTAAAATGAATGAACATGAATTCTGTGGTCCCTTTGGGCTTCTGGAAGATACAATCTTAGGAAAATAATTCTCTTTTTATCTTTCCAGAAGCTTTAATGGCTGTAATCTCTGTACCAACCGTAGGAAATCTTATTAGTTTTGTCTTTATTAAGCTATTTTATTTGATGGACCATTCTGGGGCTTATTACGTGTAAGTGAAGGAGAATGTTAGCCCCAGACCCTACCATATACACAGAAAATATTATAAAAATATAGATTTATTTGTACATGAGCTTTAGTCCCACCAACTTGGCTATCGATTCCAGGGTGTACACTAGGTGCCGCCTAACTAAAATATATAATTATTGGTTCTTATGGATGGATCTCGTCAAAAAGAATCACATTTTACTAGCGGATCATATAGCCATGAAAGGTGCTTCCCAATCAGTAACCATCAAAGTTATTTGTCTTTCACCTCTTCTCCCTGCTCTTGCTAGACTCCTAATGCAAATATATTAATCTGGAACGATATCAAATAAAATACTATTTTTACTTACCTTTTAGTCCTAACCGCCTGTCTCTCTTACTCACAAGCATGCCAGGCGGTAAGGACAATAGGACAAGAACCTGATTACGATTGAACTTCCTTGGGTTTACAGTAGACTCCCATAATGAGAGGAAGGTCACACAATCCTAGAGCCACAGGTACCAATCTTTCTATAATAATAATAGTATCTTCCGCTCCGTAGAAATCTTAACACGATTCTATCGTCTGTATCCCCTCTAACGCATGGACCGGTAACCCGTTCCCTCCTAATAAGACCCTAGAAATAGCATACCTTTCAAGCAAGGGAGAAGGGATTAAAAATACCATTATTTTCATAATTTTTATGGGATTTTTAGTATTATTGGGTAGGGCGGCAATGTTAGGAAGGGAATTATAAGATGGAACATATAGGCCCTACCCACCCACGAGGAGGAACTCATTGTACCCAGATCATCCACCAAGAACCAATTCATTTCTATAATTCCTGTCATAATAGAATCCCGTAATCATAAAGTATTATTATTTGCCAAAGATTTCATGATTATTATAGTGTTTTAAGGTAATGTATGATGGAGGTAAGTGTAAGAAACGGTGAAAGTAATTCTGTTATTAATGTGTGGTTGGGCCGGGAACTTACTAAATAACTAATAAAATTACCATGAGAAACCCGGCCTACAGCCTCCTAAATACACTAAATAATTTAAAAATATAAGAATTCTTGATTATCAGAGCTTATATCGGTCCAGAAAACATTAAAATAAACAAAATATTTCAACTTTAAGCTCTGACCCCACCCTGGAGAGACTAAGAAAAGGAATTATGGTAGACTTATGATTGGCCATTCCATGTATTATGCTTGAGATTATTACTCGGAAGTTAATGGAATGGGCAAAGATACGATAAAATAACTATAAAATTTAATAATAAAAATAGAATGTTAACCAACCATGACAGGGAATTCTCTGAGTTAATAATATTCTGTATAATTCCCTTCCAAGTTACCAAATCTACAATCTTCAACCATAGAATGGATTTATAAGAGCTTACGAGTTAATATTGGTAATTCCCATTATAGATTTACTGTATTTATAGGGATTTATGATAGGATTTTATTGATAGGATCTGATATTAGAGAGATGAAAGACAAATGAAGAAGGAAATGCCAGTAAAAAACCTTCCAGAAACCATAAAAAATATCAATAAAATCACATAAAATGAAGAAAGATTGGGAGATGAACCCTCTAAGAAGTTACCAGAATAAGATCCAAAATCTGTATGCGGCTGCCCTCGGATAATAGTGTATTTTACAAAGAATTTATTTATTATGGATGATCTTACTAGGAATTACCGACGGAAATGGAAACAGAGGACCGGGTAAGAGTGAACCACCTGTAAGATTAGGGATTAAGTGAGACCGCCAGGTATAAGATCAAGAATAAGGCCACAGAAAACACACTAGCATTACCTACAAGGGCTGGAGGAAGCAAGATTAGACCCGATCCAACGGCAGGAAGAACATAAGATAAAGAGATTATAAATAAAATATGTAACTTTTACACTACCCATACACCCTACCGAGGGTCTGCTATCCACAAAATCTTTTACTTATTTATTGGTTTTATACGTGAGATTACAGGAAATTATCTGAATTAATCTGTTTTTATCTCCAACCAAGAGGCCAGAAAGGACCAAAGGAATCATAATAAAGTGAATGAATCTAAAGGAAATGGAATCCAAACAGCTGGTAAACCCAAAGACAATAAGAGAATTTATGAGTTTTATGAGGGTAATTCCAGGTAAATATATTATGATTTTAAGGGTAAAGGAACTTGTAAGACCTTCAATGAACCCAATATAACTAAGAGGATACCACCCACGCCTCTCGGGAGTGAAAGGTAAGTTAAGGTTTCTATGGACAGGAAATATTAAAATAAATTAAATTCTTTACACACGGTGGCTGGATTCTCTGAATTCGTATCTTATAATTAATTAATCTTGCCAGCCCGGTAATATGAATCCAGCCACAATAAAATACATTTCTTTTCATAATTCTTTATAGTTATTATAGTAAGTTATCTCCATTAAAGATTGTAAATAAAATGTCAATATTCTTGTCGGTTGAGAGGCACTTGTTTCTGAGAATAGATTGTATGCTTACTCCCGTCCACGAGAATCATGCATTCCTAGCACCCGTAAGGAACAATTAATTTATATATTTTATTTTATTGTTATTTCTACTTCATTTAGTGGTTTAGGCCCAAGATATTAACATAAAATATATTAATTATTACATTTATAAGGTGATACAAACTAGCCAGACACTATACACCAGAAAATAATTATATATTTTTATTATTGTTACGTCTATTGGTATACCGGCAGGAAGGGATAATGGAGGGTTGATCCCTGGGTTACTACTGGAAAATATATTGGAAGGCCTACTAAGAAACCAGTAAATAATAAGGATTCAACATAAAATTAATATATATTTTTATAATCTTCACCCACAAATAAGCCCTTCCATAATAATAAGAATAACAAAATAACTTGCAAGGTAATGTTCATTTTTAGTAATAATAAAGGTATGACAGGGAATTCTTTGACCTAAGGACTGTTAAAACTGGAAAGGTAATTGACGGTAGAGAGAGCTGAGTCTAAGGAGTTATTGTCAATCGGGAGTAAAGATTCTATTGTTTTTATTGTCATGCCAAGAGATTATTAGTATAAACTTAATTATTTCTATAATCCATTTCCCGGGACCTCCGCTACCTAAGAAATTCCTAAATGTCCAAGTTATTTCCTCCTAAGAATGCTAGGTCCCGGAAGATTAATTGATGGTTCTTTCTAAGAAATCCACAGTAAATTTATAATTATTTAAGTTATTTGTACGGCCTGGACGCTTCCGGCAAAGAGATGAATGAAGAATCGTGGAAAGACCTTAATTTCCTATACCCATTATACAAATATTATTGAACTTTTATTGATTATTAATGGGTCTTTCCACAATGTGTTGAATAAAATGCAAATATTTTCATAATTTTTATAGATTTCATGCATTTTATTGTCATATTTTCTGGATAATTAAGTTGATTCATTATAGGATTACCTTATGGGCAAAGAATATTAATGAATTATTCTATGAGAGGGGGCCTAGCACAGAGCCTTAGACGGTTTTATCTTCTTAGTAGGGACCAGCCGGCATGTTTACACCCAGAATTAATAGGGATTTTAAGGTTATTACTATTGGTGGAGGGAAGGTTAGGATGATAGGATATGGTAAGGGCTGGTCTAAAACTTACCCACTACCGACGGCTTCCAAGTTATGCTATTATTATTAATCTTATAGTAATTTCTAGTCTGTACACGAGGATATTATTGGTATCTTCTCATAAATAAACAATCTGGAATCCTCGTGTCCTAAGATTACCTTAAATTTCTAATTTATTTTGTCTTTTGGGTAGTTGGTCTCTCTTTATGATAGGAAGATACCACTAATGAAATCCATAATGACCAACTACACCAGTCTATTACAGCAGTATGCGGCCCCGCCAGGGAGAGCAGCAATAAGCCTTTCAGGTACCGTGTTCTATCTTCAATGAACCTTACTGTCGGTCCCTTCGTGTCCTATTCCTTACCTTCCTTGGTAACTGATAATTAATATAAATTTATTAGATTTTTAATGCCATTAATCCTATAATCAATAAATAAATAATAATGGTGGGTGGACTGGGTTTATGAGTGTGGGTTTCTTTGATTTTATTCTGATCTTCCTTTCCCCAGTCCACCCATAACCCATTATAAATATATTAAAGATTGCACCACGGTCTTAAACTAATTAATTGTAATAATAATGGCCAGTCAGCATGAATTTATTGGATTATTTACGAGGGATCGTTTGTAAGAAGCGTGAAGATATTATTCTTGTTACAGATTGGTTCAGAATTCATAGATTTACTGATAATCCCATATTAATCCCATTATATTTACTATCTTCACCAACTAATTAATCTGTATTTTTAGTGAGTTTTATTAATCTTAGAGTTAGGGTCCGACCGGGAAAGGGATCATCAGGTAATAAACTTAATAGATTTTCTAGCCTATATCCACCGGTCGGTCCCAGTAAATTATATATGGGTTTATTGATAGTCTCTAGCCCAAGTATTAACCAAAAGACACGGCCTAGGAATCTATTTTATGTTATTATTAGAGAATATTGTGTGGCTAGAGACCCGCTTGGGAGAGATATAAGAGAGTAAAAAACCAATTAACTTCTGTATCTAGCGGAGGAGCCATCATAAGCTTCCATAATCTCATTGGGCTACAGCAGGCTCCTCCGGTAGGTGCAAGGAACGCTTAGCAAAGGTAGAACCATAATAATCTCTGGTAGGTCTAGCCCGGGATAACAGCCTAATAAATAATCTTTAGTCTCGACCGAAAGGAAAGGAATGACCATTAACCATTGACCCCAACCAGTTATTTCTCCTTCATTTTCCCTTCCACGTGGGCTGTTATCCGATAGAAATCTCTACTAAGAATTATATATTTATTTATGCTTGCCAGTTAGTTAGACCCTTAGCACACTGGCAAGCTTAGAGACAAGATTAAAAACTATAAAAATAAAGGACATTGTAAGCTTCATGTTGCCTAGGACAATACCCTCGTTACCTTTACTCCCAGAAAAGAATCTATTTTATTTATATTCTTGGACGTACCTCACCTCATATTTACTGAAGATTAATATTTTATGGATGAATTTCCTAGTTTTACCCTCCAATAAAGACAAAATCCTGTAAAATCTTCTCTAAAACTCTTGGAAATTCATGTAATTCTTTGTGTCGTAACCTGTGGGACCTGGGAAATCGTCTTATCTTTGATCCAAAAGTTAATCTTCTTATTATATTACCTTTCAGCTGCATTCCATTCATAAGCTTACCATCCAAGCTCTCGCTAGACGGTCTACTACCACTTCCATTCTCCCTAGCACTCTTCCTGACTAATAATCTCATGTAAATTTTATTATTTCTACCAAAGTTAACGGTTTCTCTGTTATCATCCTTCTAATTCCCTTTACCGGGGTCTCCAAACACTAATAATCCCAGAAAAATATCATTAAAATCATAGGAAAGTTATGACAGGTCCTCGCCAATTATGTAAGGATATTATAGTGTTTACTCCCGGTCGGGTCCCATATTATAAGCCAAAAAGATAGAAAAATGAAGTGTATTTAGTGGGCCAGACCCAAGAGGCTTCCGCTGCGCTAGCCAAAGAACCATACAAAATAACTTCCAAAAAGACAAGAAATGTAATAAAAAACCAAAGAAAATACAATATTTTTACTATCATCCGGTTCATTCTCTTAATTCAGCATTAATAACCGGTCCAAAGACCCTCCAGACACCACTAACGAGCACCAGATTTCAATCAAAAATTAAGTTTACTGGTTCCTTACACTCTTCTCAGGCACCCGTAACAAGTAATGCAAGGTAAATCCTATATGAATTCATTATTAATTAGCCGTTACCAGTGCGTCTGTTGGCGAGATGCATAAAGTAAGCTCCAACAGACGCATCATGAAGGTATAGAATAGGAAATCCATTGAAAAGATCATGAATCCTGTATCTGGAGTACTAGCAATAGAAGGTAATATAAGTAAAAGATTCCCTTCTATTTTCATTATCTCTTATCCATTTCTCCCGTATCCGGCTTTTGGACTTTATCTTCTAATAATTAATCTGGATTTACCTTTAAAGGCCTAACAATCTCGGGCTCTTTGTACATAGAAAACCTAAGAAACTTCTGGTAATCCTTCAGTAGTAACTGGTGTAACCTCTATAACGCCTAAGATCGATATCATCAATAAATATAAAATTTGGCCGTGTTAACGCTAGCCCAAGCATTCTGTTACACCTTAATAATACCCGTCTATAGGCTCCGCCACTGGGCTAGCGCAAGGATAAACAGATGAAGAGACGAAAGATTAACGAGAAGATTGGACCTGAGACACAAGGCATAACCTATGATAACCCATTATAAAATAAATAATATTATTAATTCTGGGTATTTGGTGGTAATCTTCTCGCTACTGATAAGGTGTCGGGTGCCATTCCACCTATAGATTTACCAAAGTTATCGAAATTTAGTGTCTTCTTTGCCCCTATAAGAAAAGAAATAAAATAGATTTTTAATGGACTTATAGGTGAGAAAGAGACACTAGAAGGTAACTTATAATGAAAAATCTATTTTATGGGCCAAGAACTCCCAATGAAATCCATAAAACTTACATTTTATTTTGTTTTCATTGGTTATCGCTTGGGTGTAAGGGAAGCATGCGGCCCCTCCACATTCCGGGACCGGGCGGGGGTACCCCGATAACCCATATCTTTTCAGGGGCTGAGTTGGACCCAAAAGACTCTTGTGCAGGGGTCCAAGCGCCCTCTAAGCTACAATGAATCTTCAATTTATATTTCCTTTTGTGTTTGTTGGTTACGCCGGCGAGGGCAAGAAGGCAATCAATAATCAATCAAAATAATAGAAATAATATTAGATCTAGAGGTAAGGGTAACGTAATATGACGGGAAGATTTCTATGAATTTATTAGTTATAACCGGTGGGACCAGCCTCTTATTTTCCCAAGATTTTCTTGATTGGTAGACCCTTAATGGATGTGGAATCCTCTTGGCACGGGTTATCCATCCTTTCCTCCTTCCTTTCCTCACTCCCGTTAACACCCAAAAGAAATAAAATATATTTTTATATTCTTCTTGGCTTGTATCTTCCCTTCCTTCAACATTCTCCAAAATAAATATATTATTAATATTATTTCTATATTCTTTATTGGCTTTTCTACAGATGGATCATTCTTTGGGTAACTATAAGATTAATAAATATACAATTTAATCATATTATTGTGAACCAATCCATAAATCTAGCATGAACACGAGCCCCGAGCACCAGTTTCTATTCCTCTCGTCCATCAATTTCCAATTTACATTTCTTTATGCTTACCCGGCTTAATAATCTTTTGTTATTTATAAAATCCTTCACACATTATCTTGGAGTTTTATTAGGTCGGTTCTCTGGTGTTCCTGTGTGAATCGATTGTAGGTTGGTGCTTAGGACAGATCATCCGGCCTACACCTTGGGAAGGCATTATCCTTGATTTCCTTCTGCCCTTCCTTCCTACATTCCCCAAAACCCAAGTGGTGGCACTTACTAGAGTTATCAATGAATCACCCGTTACTAAGGATTCTTGGATCTTACAGATAATAATTTATGCTTTTATGATTGCCTTTTGGCCTTCCATTATCCGATCCACTGGTTCTCCTTATAAAAAGTCAATATATTTTCTGTTTATAAAGGTAAAACCCTGGAAATAATAATAATAATGTATTTTGTATGGGCGAGAGCCTACTAAAGGATAAAAATATTATATTTTCTTATGTTCTTTGCTCACTTATAAGGCTCTCTCTACCAAGGAAATCTAATCCCAAACCTACCAGAACTTACTAAGATAACGAGAGAGAAGAGAGGTGAACGAGAGACAGATGGACACAAAATAACTGTTAACTTTGGACTTTTAGAGACGAACCACTTATTATTCCTCTTACTTGAGCACCAGTAAGAATCCAAAACAAGCCACCAAAGACACTGGAAAGACAGAAAACCGGATAAAATCCATTAAGTTTTTTAGAATATTTTACAGTGAGTCATGAGCCAGCTATAGATAATAAACTCATGAAAATAGGAAGAACATAGAAAAGTTCATTCAAAATATTTTTAATTCTGTGTGGATACTGCATGGTTTTGTTGGATAATAGACGGCTGATAACTCTGGGATGACTTGTCCTAAGATTGTATGGACAAGAAGGAAGCGACTCCCGTAATAATCTTATCTTCTTTATGCTTATCTGTCTATATATTTCTATTATTACAGGATTCTCTTCTATCGATAAGTCTATAAAAATAATATTATTATTATTATCATTTTATTTAGTCTCTAGGCCAGGGCAAGCCTCTCACTTACATCTCCTCCTACAAGCATCCCACGCCTCGTGTACCAAGAAAACACTGTAATAATCCGTCTAGCGGGCCCTTCATTATGGAAATTTATAGTGTTTATGAGTACCCAAGCGGGAGAGTAACTGGCAAGTAAGCTAGGATAATAGAAGTCTTTGCTACCAGCCTTCCTAATCTCATTCAACCAATTATAAACCTTCTAAGAAACCAATCAAATATAAACTCTATAATAATAAACATAGAAACCAAAGAAACAATTAATGTTAGGGATAAAGCGAGAGGATTAATAAAGGAAATTATATAAAATTATTGATTATCGGTAGACATGGGAAGCCAAGGCACGGAAGAACTTATATTATTTACTATGAGGAGCCGGTGGTAAGGACTAGAAGGAGAGTAAGCACAAGCCCGAGTAACTCTATTAATGAATCTTTGCTAGCTTGCCTGTCGACTCAATAATATTCCTTAGAAGCGTTAGCAAGACCAAGGATTACCCATTATAACTCGGGCTAGGGCCATATATTATCCAAGAGTATTTATTATAGATTTATCTGGATATTATTGGTCTAGAACCAAGACACCAAAATAATTCTATTTTTAATGGATTAGCTTGTGCATTTAGGAAGCCTCTTGACCCCCGATCGTAAGCCAAGAAGGTATCCCGCCAGGGGATGTGGTGGCCATCTTATTGTCTTCTCTTTCTCTTTCACTAGTCCACATCCCCGTGCCTGCTGTAGAAATAGCATAATTTCCAAGAATTTTGACTAAATAAATCCCTAAAATAAGAAAATAAAATACAAAATTATGCTATTTATACGAGGGTTTTTCTCTTAATAATCATAGAAATATATTAAAAATCTTATTAATTACACCCAAACCAATAATATAAAATAAAATAATATGGTGGGGGCCTTATCCCCCTCGCGACTGGGCGCTCTCTCGCCAATAATAACACTTTAAATTCATTATATTATTAACTGGTTACGCAATAGAAGGACAAGAATGTTGGACCTTACCTGTGAGTCAATCTTCTTGGGACATAATCTGTGATAGCCGGTAGACGTAGGCAAGGAGATTACGAGTCCTAAGTTAGGTAGAAGAGAGTGAGCTAGTGTGATTGGGACGAGAGGACTCACTGTAAGGGCTGGTCACTCACTCCTTATACATAAAATAACTAAAAATAATAATTTCTTACGGTCTTTGGCTAACTCACTCCCGCTCCTGGAACCTGTTGTAACCAAGAATCACCCATTATAAGTCAACTTTTCTATGATTTTATTGTGATTCTTGGACTCCTTCCGTCTCTCTATTCCTATGATTCTAAACCTACCAACAATATAAGCTTATGATCATAGCCCGTCCGTGTCCCTCTACTGGCGAATCAATCTTCAATAGACTGGAGCAGCAGACAAGGGTAACACAATATCCAAGAAATGTAATGTCCAATCCATTCCCAAGCTCATATCCAAGGAAACTTGACATTAAAATTAATATTTATTTGTAGTCTCTTGTTCCATCTTGGTCAATACCTTCGTCAAGTTTCCTGAGATTAATATGGATTTAAAGGATAAAAGGATTTCTAAGATAAAATTATGAGATTATATTGTAAGAGCTCTTATTATTCCTACTTTCATTCTCATCTTCAAGCATTTTATACATATATAATTCTTATTGTTATTACCTTTAAAACTCAAATAAAATGATAATATTAAGCTGTACCAGACCCTCACATTACAGGTTTCTTTTGGTTCTCATTTTAATAAAGCTTTTGGACAGATAATAATAATATAATCTTATGGGCCTAGCGAGTCAATTCTCTGTTCTAGCTTCTTCTACCGCTACGCCCATTAAAATCACTTAAAAGATAAATATTTTGGTAGGTTCTTAGGTCCAGCTGGCCAACATAGCCTCATAATCCATAAATAATTCAGATTTTTACTAAGGATTAATGGCCAGCTGGTGATAGGGCATACAAAATAAAACTATTAAATTTATAATATTTCTTTATGATAAACACACGGTGGCTGAGCTCTTGCTACAATAAATCTTATAATTATTATTATTATTTCCTGTTGTAATCCTAGGAGGTGAGCTAAGGAATATTAATATTATGAATGGAAAAAGAGCCATAATAATTACAAATTTAATGAATTTAGTGTTTTTAGCCGGCGTCTGTGGGCCACCCGTTTCTCATAATTAATTCTTTTGGTTCTTAGTAGTGGTAAGAGTCCCTTCATAATATATTGTCCTGTCCTACCTTACTGTCACACAATAAAACTCTAATATTCTCGTATCTTGATTCACCTTAACGGTCTATCGTCTATCTGTAAAAACCTCTACTAAATATGCAAAAACTTACCTTTGCTAGTCTACCAATCCTATATTTTTATTAATCTTTTATTGAATTCTATGGTTAACAAAGGAAAAATGAAGGTTAAACAGATTCTTGAATGATAAAAATCCTTGAAAGTTAGGGAATCTTGGACCTGTACCGGATAGGAATGACATTATGCCAGGGGATATTAAGAAATTATTAATAAAGTGTGACCGCTGGCGAGGGATAAGAAGAGTAAACAGATAATTAATAATAGAATGACAATAGAAAACTGTAAATTAATACAAATAAATCTCTCGGTTCCTTAGGTCAGATAACAATGAAAACATAAAAATAAATAATGAAATATAATGGCCATCACAAGTGGCTCCCAATAAAGGATTCTTAGTGGTTGGTAAGTTATAAAATCTAACCTTTCATTCTTCTTGGTAAACAATATAAATACAATATATTTTTGATTTTATAACTGGTGCTCATGGTAAGTCTGGAGGATTACAGCCGGTCTTCTTCTCACCCTAAGAAATCTATATCTTGAGCATAGTGTGGCCTCATAATCTAATCTTAATATCCATTCTATATTTACTAAGCCTTCAAGATTATATGATAAGACTGGGCGGGAATGATAATAGGACTTCCTTCGGGAGTGTTTGTACCTGAGGCTTAGTCCCGACCAGTCCCGAGAAGACTCAATTATAAGGTTTATGGTGTGGTTTTCTTAGTAATTCCTATAAAAATACAAATTCTGTTAATTGTAAATTTATATCTTCATTCATCTCTTGACTCATGGTCTTCATCTACTTCTATATCCTATATCCTTGCAAGAACTTACCATAATTTCCTTTCCTATCTTATTGCCAACTCTCCACTGCCTCTTGGCCATCCTATGTTCTCGTTATCCCTACCACCACTACACTTTTCCTTTCTTATGGGATTTTATTAGTATTATCCGGTACACTGTTTCCAGATTATAAAACCATAAAATGCAT
>Ga0126341_1000167_pt1 | contig 13738 bp, 10 predicted proteins | sample OrbTmetagenome_FD_97057 | JGI IMG/M metagenome (GOLD analysis project Ga0126341, IMG submission 97057) | Coral microbial communities from Florida Keys, Florida, USA - Orbicella T D metagenome | ecosystem: Host-associated > Invertebrates > Cnidaria > Coral | place: Florida Keys, Florida, USA... | reverse complement strand
CGGCCCCGGGGTGATAAAGAGGGTCGATCAATTTTTAGGCACAAAAAGCATATAAAATATAAGCCTATAGACTTTAAGTGCATAAAAACTGGCCAATATTCGACCAACGACCAGAAAATAGACAGACAGGGCAGCGCAGCCCGGCACTTTTAAGACTTTATTGTTACAAAGAGAGAGCGTTTATATAGCCAAAACGATTAAAAACCAGGCTACATGCGCAGGATGATCTTGCCCATGTGGGCGCCGCTGCGCATGCGCTCGTGGGCCTGTTCCGCGTCCTCGAGGGGATAGCTGCTGTCGACCAGGGGGCGGATGACACCGCTTTGCAGGTGGGGGAACACGTGCCGCATGATATCCCGCATCATCAGCGTCTTCTGTGCGAAGGTCTGGGCGCGCAGGGTGGAGCCCGTGAGGGTGATGCGTTTCATCAGGACGGGCGCGAAATTCACCTCCGCCTTGAAGCCCTCCATGTAGGCGATGTTCACGATGCGCGCCTCCGGCGCGGCCACGTTGAGGTTCTTCTGGATGTAGGAGCCCCCGACCATGTCGAGCACCACGTCGACCGCGACCCCGGCCTCGCGCAGCACGGCCTCGAAGTCCTCCTCGCGGTAGTTGATTGCGCGGGTGGCACCGCAGCCCTCGAGGGCGCTGCACTTCTCCGGGGTCCCGGCGGTGGTGTAGACCTCGGCGCCCATGGCGCGGCACAGCATGACCCCGATCGTGCCGATGCCGCTGGCCCCGCCGTGGATGAGTATTTTCTCCCCCGGCTTCAGCCGCGCGCGCTGGAACACGTTGTGCCACACGGTGAGCAGGGCCTCCGGCAGGGCGGCGCCCTCCTCGTCGCTGAAGCCTGTTGGCACGGGCATGCACTGCCCCACCGGCGCCACGGCGTACTCGGCGTAGCCGCCGCCGTGGGTGAGGGCGCAGATCCGGTCGCCCTCCGCCCAGTTGTCGGTGCCGCCGCCGGTGGCGGCCACCACGCCCGACACCTCCAGCCCGAGGATGGGGGAGGCGTCCTCCGGCGGCGGGTAGTGGCCGGAGCGCTGCAGCAGGTCGGCGCGGTTGAGCCCCGCCGCGTGCACCCTGATCAACACCTCGCCGAAGCGGGGAGCGGGCACCGGGCCGGTGTCCACGCGCAGGGCCTGGGTCTCCTGGTCGACCGCGATAAAGCGGCAGGATTCGGGCAGATCGGTCATGGGTGCGTAGGTTAGCCCCAAGCGACGCGGCGCGACAGTACCGAAGGGGGTCAGGTGCGGGACGGGCAAAACCAAAGTCAGGCTTTATAAAAGCCCCATTTGACGCGCCTCGCCCCGGTGGAGACACTGGGCGGATGCGGTACCTGCAGTTGCTCCTCGTCCTCTCCGCGGTATTGTGCCCGCCACTGGTCAGTCACGCGGCAACCGATGTGCCCGCCGGCGGCGCTTTCCTGCGCATGTTCGCCGATGCCGACGACCCCGCGCAGCGCGGCATGAGCCTGGTGATGCTCGATGAGGCCATCGCGGTGCCCGATGAACAGCCGGGGGCGGGCGCAAGGCTCGTTGTCTCCGGCGGCGCGGGTGAGGGCCAGTGCCGGGCCGACATCACCCTGGCGGCTGGCAGCTGGGAGTCGATCGCCGGTCGGGATGCCGACGGCTGGATGTACACCGCCTCGCCGGCGGCCCCCGGGGGCGTGCAGCGCATCGTGCTGTTTCCCGGCGTGCTGTGGGTGATTGCCCGTGGCGAGGCGTGGCCCTGTGACCTGGCGGCACCCCAGCGCCTGCCCTTCGCCCTGCGCCTGGTCCTTGATGACAAGCGCTACTGCGCGGCGTTCGGTGGTTTCGTGCGCGCCAACGGGGCGGGGATCTTCGCCGCCCACTGGGCCCCCGCGCCGCTGCAGTGCGTGGAGAAGGGTGATGTCACCGTCGCCAACCTGAATATCCTGCACGGCCTGGGCTGCGGCGATGACTTCTGTCGTTTCGCCGACCGGGTGGACCTGTTTTACGACTGGGTGGTGGAGGCCGGGTGCCCGGACGTGGTCACCCTGCAGGAGATCCTGGTCAATACCATTGACGAGTTCGACGGGCGACTGGCGGACGCCTGCCCCTTTCCCTACGAGTCCGCCCACATGCTCGACAACGTGGTGGACGACGTCCTGTTCCTGAGCCGCTATCCCATCGTGCACACCGAGGTGGCGGAGCTGCACAACGGCTTCCGCAATATCGCCCACGCCCGGATCGATCATCCCGCGGGCCTCGTGGATGTGTTTTCCACGCACCTGGCCTCCAGTGCGGACGGCGCGAGCAATCCCTGCGGCGGCGCCTGTCCCGCGGAGTGCCTGGTCGCAGGTGCGACTACGGTGCGCGAGTGCCAGGCGGTGCAGGCGGCGCTGTTCGTCGAAAGCCGGCGCGCGCCGGGTGCGCTCGCCTTCCTGACCGGCGATTTCAACGCGGAGCCCGACGAGTGGGAGTACCTGCACATCACCGGTCGCGGCTACATCGATACCCACCTGGCGGCGGGCAACCCCGAGTGTGACGGCCAGGGCGGCCCCGGCTGCCTGGGGGGGCGCAGCAGTAACCTGCCCGATCTGCAGTCGCCGGCACTGCAGGGGGAAGAGCGGATCGACTACATCTTCCTGGTGCCGCCGGAAGTGGCGGGCTGCGAACTTGATACTCCGTCGGACGACGACGGCGATGGCACCGCTACCGGCCCCTGGGCCCACCTGCCCAATCCCTTCGCGACCGAGTGCGGGCCCGCGCCGCTGCCCATGTGCTGGACCTCCGACCACGACGGCAACCAGGCCGACCTGAACTGCGAGTAGGGGGCCCCGCCCTTTAGCTAGCGCGCGGCCTCGCAGAGGTCCCGCTGCCTGACCAGGTCGAACAACCCCAGGGCCATGGCCTCGTGCGCCGGCGCGGAGGCGTGGGGATCCTCCGCGCTGAGATGGCGTGCGTTGTCCGGATCTTCTATCGCGTTGTCCGCAGCGTAGGCCTCCCAAAGGGTGTTCAGCTCCAGCAGGTGAAAGCCGAGGTCTGCGGTAACCTCGCGGATGAAGCTGTCGATGACATGGGGTTCTCTCTCGGTGGGAATCACTACCGCAACCTCGAAGTCGTGCGCGGCGGCTATCTGCTGCAGTTCGGCCATGGCGTCCCGGTAGGCCTGTTTGCCGACCATGTGCCGGTGTTCTTCAGGGACCATGTCGGGCAGGTCTGCGTCGAAATTCGGCTCCCACCGCACGGGGTCGTGCCACAGCAGGTTCACGGACTGGAGATTTTCCGAGAGGTAGGCGTACAGGAAGGACTTGCGCAGGTTCAGGTAGTTCTCCTGGCGGCGCGTGAACTGCGGCAGGTTGAGGTCGTTGGGGATGAATCCCACCACGACGAAATCGGGCTCGTAGGCCAGTCCCTTCACCTTGAGGGTCTCCAGTTCCATCACGGTGTTGTAGCCCGGCACCGCGGTATTGACGATTTCCCAGGTGCACGCGCCGACGTGCTCGTTCAGCAGTGCCGACAGGATCGCCAGGTAGGTTTCATCGTCCTTCACACCCCAGCCGAACATCTGCGAATCCCCCAGCCCGACGATCCTGACCGTGCCCTCCGGTTTTTCCTTCGCAATGCGCTCGCCGCGAAAGCCGTCGGCATTGATGGTGACCGGCTGGTCGATAAAACGGACGAACAGGTCCGGCTGGAACTCGTACATGATGTTCGGGTTGTCGCTCAGTACGATCATGTTGCCGAGCTTGACCTCCTCCCCCGGCGCCGGGCGGACCACGTTGTCGCGAATGGAATCCAGGGTGGCGCGGTCCGACAGATACAGTTTGAAACGGACCGCGATCTCGACGCACAGGACGGTGACGATCGTGGATGCCAGCACCAGCAGGAAATTCTGGAAATTCTTCTTGTTCAGCAAGGGAGCGCGTACCGCTTCTTGTAGTTTTCGGGGGTACCCACATTCTAACTGCCAAACGCTGCACAAATCACGTGCAGACACTTGTAATTCCGGGTGTGTGGCGTTGACACCGTAGCGTTGAGACTCTAGTTTGGACTGCCGGACCCGGGGTGGCTTCGGCCCGCGGCAGTGCCGGGCGTTGTTGCTCATAGGCAGACAGCCGTCGACGGTCCAAAGGTGGAAAAGGAGCAGGCATGGTCAAGGTAGGGATTATTGGGGGCAGCGGCCTGGACAACCCGGACATCCTGCACGACGCGGTCGATGTCGAGATCGAGACCCCCTGGGGCAATCCGTCATCGGCGCTGAAGGCGGGCACCATCGAGGGTGTGGACGTCGCCCTCCTGGCGCGCCACGACCGCGACCACACCATTCCTCCGACGCACGTCAACAACCGCGCCAATATCGCCGCGCTGAAACAGCACGGCTGCACACACATCCTGGCCACCACCGCTTGCGGCAGCCTGCGCGAGGAGATCGAGCGGGGCGATTTCGTCATCCTCGACCAGTTCATCGACTTCACGCGGCTGCGCGCCCTGAGTTTTGACGAGACCTTTCCCGATGGCGGGCGCCACACACCCATGCCCGATCCCTTCGACGAGGGTATTCGCGGCGCCATGATTGCCGCGGCCGAGGAGCTCGGCATCAAGCACCACAAGAGCGGTACCGTTATCACCATCGAGGGCAATCGCTTCTCGACCCGCGCGGAATCGCACATGTTCCGTGCCTGGGGCGCGGACGTGATCAACATGAGCGTCGCGCCGGAGTGTATTCTCGCCAATGAAATCGAGATTCCCTACGCGGCGGTGGCCATGTCCACCGACTACGACTGCTGGAAGGAGGACGAGGCGCCGGTGTCCTGGGACGATATTCTCGAGGTGTTCCAGGCCAACGTGGGCAATGTCACACAGTTGCTCGTCAAGACTATTCCGAATCTCAAGTGAACCAGTGATCAGAGAGAAGAGAGCAGAGCCATGCCGATCAAGAGCAGGATAAGAACCGTAGAGGACTTCCCCAAGAAGGGGATCATGTTTCGCGACATCACCTCGCTCATCGCCGACCCTGTCGGCCTGAAGCTGTGCGTGGACGACTTTCACCGGCGCTATGAAAAGATGGATTTCGACGTCGTGGTGGGGATCGACTCGCGCGGGTTCATCTTCGGCGCGGCGCTCGCCTACCTGCTGGGCAAGGGCTTCATCCCCGTGCGCAAGGTGGGCAAGCTGCCCCACGAGACGGAGCAGGAAACCTACGAGCTGGAGTACGGCACGGACACGCTGGAGATTCACACGCACGACATCCAGGAAGGGCAGAAGGCACTGGTGATCGACGACCTGATCGCTACAGGCGGTACCGCGGTGGCCGCGATCAATCTCGTCAGGAAGGTGGGCGGCGAGGTGATCGAGTTCGCCGCGGTCATCGACCTGCCGGATATCGGCGGCAGCAAGAAAATCGAGGCCACGGGTGTGCCGGTCTACGCGCAGACGGAATTCGAGGGCGACTAGGCCGCCTGCCCGTGGGCGTCGCCGGCCGGCGCGGGTTCCCGATGGGAGTTTTCGTCGCGCCGCAGTCCTGGGATATACTCCTACTCCGTCACCCCCGCGCAGGCGGGGGTCCAGTCACAGCGAGGACCACCGTGCAGCGTGTGCTTCCGAGAACTGTCGTGGCGTTTATTTTCGCGGCCCTTCTGGGCGCCTGCAGCGACGACTCCGACGAGTTCGAAACTGACCCCACCGCTGCTTTCCGGCTGAACCAGCTGCAGTACCTGGGCACGCACAACAGTTACCACATCGAGCCCCCTGCCGATATCTTCGAGCTGTTGCTCGCCTTTGATCCCGGCCTGGCCAACACCCTGCTGTACTCCCATATTCCCCTGCCCGAACAATTCACCGGCCAGGGCATTCGCCAGATCGAACTGGATATCTTCGACGACCCCGACGGCGGGCTGTACGCCAACCGCCCGATACGGACGCTGTTCGGGGAACCCGCCGCCTCCGGCATTCCAGAGCTGGATGAACCCGGCCTGAAAGTGCTGCACGTGCAGGACGTGGACTACGAGACCACCTGCCTGACCTTTGTGCTCTGCCTGCAGGAAATCAAGAACTGGTCCGATGCGAATCCCTCCCACCTGCCCATCACCGTGCTGGTGGAGGCGAAGGATTCTGTCATTCCGGATCCGCTGGACCTGGGTTTTATCGAGCCCCTGCCCATCGGGCCCGAGGCCCTGGACCGCATCGACAGCGAGATACGCAGCGTGTTCCCGGATGAACAGCTGATACTGCCCGACGATGTGCGCGGCGACTTCACGACCCTGGAGGAAGCGGTCCTGACCCGGGGCTGGCCGACACTGGCGGACGCGCGCGGCAAGGTCCTGTTCGCCCTGGACAACGGCGGCAGCGTGCGCGACATGTACGTCGAGGGACACCCCTCTCTCGCCGGGCGGGTGCTGTTTACCGATTCCCCCGCAGGAACCCCGGAGGCCGCCTTCATGAAAATCAACAACCCGGTGAGCGGCTTCGACGCTATCCAGGAGGCCGTGCTGCAGGGCTACATAGTGCGCACCCGGGCCGACGCGGACACCGCGCAGTCACGCTCCGGTGACACCACGCAACGCGACACCGCACTGGCGTCCGGCGCGCAGTTCATCAGCACGGACTACCCGGTGCCCGACCCGCGCTTTACCGACTACAGCGTGGAGATACCCGGCGACGGGATCGCGCGCTGCAACCCGCTGGCTCCCGGGGAGTGCAGCGACGACGTGGTGCTCGATTTCTGACGCGGGTGCCGCCCCGGGATACCACTCCCGTCCAATTTCGCTCATAAGCGTCCGACCTGTTTTTCCGCGGGCCTCCCTGCTCTAGAGTTGCGCAGGAGCACGGGGAATTCGCACGTGCATCGCACCGGCGCAAGGAACAGTAGCCGGTGGTCCGACAGGGTCACTAACCAGGGAAGGGAAGGCCATGACTCGACCGTCCAGCCGCGCAGGCTTGTGCGCGCTCATTCTGTCAGCGCAATTGTTATGCGCCAACCAGGCCGCGGCAGAGGGCCAGGTCTACTGGTGGGCCGGGAATGGGCTGGACTGGCCCTACGGCTATGGAGCTACTCCCGACGAAGCCTGCGTTAACCAGAAGGACAACACCCCGGGCTGGTACGGGGAGGTGCCCATCACTCAGTGTGTGCCGTGGCCGGGCAATGAGGAGGTCGGCTACTGCTCCAGGGACGACGGCTGGAACAACGGCCTGGTCTGTCTGCCGGGCTATTGCCCCGACGGCGAGGTCTGGGTCGGCCCCACCACCGAGTGCTGCCCCGGGGGCACCACGATGAATCCCGGCACTGGTGAGTGCGAGGGCGTCGAGGAGGACAAGAACGAGCCCGACCCCTGCAACGAGACCTCGGCACCGGTGAACTTCACCACGGGCAACAAGCGCATTCGCGAAGTCGACCTGGCGGCCTCGACCAACACCCGCAACCTGGAGTTCGCGCGCACCTGGAACAGCTACAACCGGGAGTGGCGGTTCAGCTACCGCGACTACCTGGTACAGGAAACCCACAGGGCGAGCATTTACCGTGCCGATGGCGCGGTGCAGCGCTTTGAGTGGGATTTCGATGTGCAGCGCTGGGTCGCCGACCCCGACGTGAAGGGCGAACTCAAGGGAGTTTACGGAACCAGCAATTCCTACTACACCTATATTTCCGAATCGGGCGTCCACGAATTTTTCGACCGGGTGACCGGAAAGTACGAAGGTTACTACGAGCCCGACCACACCCGGGTCTGGGTGATTTATCCCGATGCGAATACCGTCGAGGTGATCTTCGCCAACTCCGACGAACAGGGCATCGTGCTGGTGCTGGACGACGACGACCGGGTGGTGCAGATGACCGACCCGGACGGGGAGGTGTACCGGTACCGGTACCGTGAAGACGGGGCGTTGGAATTCGTGTCGTTCCCGGACGCGACGCCGGGCGCCGCGGGCGGCAATCCCTTCGGCGAGGACAACCCCTACCGGGAGTACCTCTACGACGACCCGGTCGACGACCTGCTGATCACCGGCATCCGGGACGGGAACGGCGACCGCTACAAGTTCGTCCAGTACGACGACGAGGGGCGCGCGATCGCCAGCGGTTACTCGGACGGTTCCATCGGTACCACCTACCTGGACTACTCGAACCTGGGGGACCCGGCGGACCCGCGGGTGGTGGTGACCAACCCGCTGGGCAGGGATACCGTCTACCACCTCACCGAGCTCTACGGGGTGAGCCGGGTCGGCGACATCGAGGGCGCGGCGGGCGCCAACTGCCTCGCGGACCTGCAGCGTAGGGAGTACTACCCGGATACCGGCTGGCTGGAGAGAGAGTACGACCGGTCGGGGGTGGCGACGCACTACGAGTACTACACCGGGCACTCTACCGGTCCCACGTACTCGAAGTACGGCCAGGTGAAGACTATCACCCGGGCGGAGAGTACCCCGGACGAGCGCGTCTTCAGGTTCAAGTGGACCTGGGCCGGAAAGCGTTCGCGCCTGCTCTCCCGGGTGGAGCTGGAGGGGCAGTGGCGCCGGGATTACGAGTACGAACTCACCTCGGGCCGCCTCACGCGGGTCATCACCACGGACCTGACCCAGCACACCGAGCCCTATTCCACCAACGGCAGGACCCGCATCACCAAATTCAGCTACACCGACTACCCGGACGAGAGAGTGCGGGTGCGTATGGAAAAACTCCGGCTGGTAGCACCCCCTGTCGTACCTGAACGGTACGACTACTGGTACGAGTACGACCGGCTGACCCGGGTGGTCGACCCGCTGGGGCAGGTCACCGAGCTGCTCGACCACAACGGGCGCGGCCAACCGCGTCGTATCGTGGACGCCAACGGCAGCGTGACCGAGCTCTACTACACGCCGCGCGGTCGAGTGGAAAGGGTGGTCCGGGATGCGGGAGGCATCGGCGCGACCACCGAGTGGGAATACGACGGTGCCAACCAGCTGGTTGGTATAACACTCGCCGACGGTACCCGGTGGGACCTCGACTACGACGGGGCCCATCGGCTGATCGCGGTGACCAACGGTCTCGGCGAGCAGGTGCACCTGCTTCACGACGCCGCGGGCAACCCGGACCTGGTCGCTGTCGAGGACGCGGGGGATGTCATCACCCGGGTCATCGATCTCGACTTCGACGGCCTGGGCAGGGTCCATCGCCAGGGCGGGTTCCACGGGCAGGCCACGGGTTACAACTACGATGCCCAGGGCCACCTGGAGCGTATCGACGACGGTGTGAACCCCGCGACACGGCTCGAATACGATCACCTGGACCGGCTGCGGCGGGTGACGGACGCCCGCGGCAACGACATCGATGTCGGGTACGATCCCGGCGGCCATGTGCAGAGTGTCACAGACCAGCGGGGACTGCACACGGGGCATGTCTACGATGGCTTTGGCAACCTGTTGCAGGTGGACAGCCCGGATTCCGGCCTCGTTGTATTCCACTACGACGAGCACGGCAACCGCCTCAGTGAAGTCGACGCCCGCGGTGTGGAGACGCGCTATACCTACGACCCCCTGGGCCGCCTCTCGGCGGTGGAGTTCCCCTCGGAACCGGAAAAGGACATCACCTATATCTACGACAGCGTGGAGTCCCCGGGCCAGGGCTGCGACAACTGCGCGGGACGGTTGGCCGCCGTGGACGACCACAGTGGTCGCACACATTACTCCTACGACGCCCTGGGGCGCCTGACCGCGCGGACACACATCGTGGCGGTGCCGGGTGGCTCCGAGCCGAGCCTGACCACCGCCTTCGGGTACAACGCCGCGGGCAGGCTTGAAGAAATTACCTACCCCGGCGGGCAGTTGGTGAAGTTCCATTTCGACGCCGCGGGGCAGGTCGCGCAGGTGACACGCGATTACGGCGACCCGGAGAATTCCGGCGGAACGATCTCCGCGACCCTGCTCAGCGATATCCGCCACCAGCCCTTCGGGCCCGTCGCTGCGGCGACCTACGCCAGCGGGCTGCAGCTCGACCGCAACTTCGACCTGGAGGGGCGCCTGGACACCCAGCGGGTGGTGGGCGAGGTGCCGGTACAACATCTCGCGTACAGCTATGACGCCACCGGCAACATCGCCGCCGTCGACGACCTGGTCGACCCGAGCCGCAGCGAGACCTACGCCTACGACAGCCTGCACCGGCTTGAGAGCGCCGCCGGTCGCTACGGCGACATCGCCTACACCTACGACGCGGGTGGCAACCGCGTGTCGAGGACAATTACCCGCGGCAACCTGGTGATCACGGAGGTCTACACCACCGCGCCGGACAGCAACCGCGTGGTGGACGTGGCTATCGATGACGGGGCGGTCCCGGCGACGCGGGAATTCGAGTACGACCAGCGCGGCAACCTGGTTGAGGAAAAGCGCGCGGATGGCAGCTTCATGCGGCCGCAGTACGACGCCACCAACCGCATGCACCGGGTCGACCCCTAGGGTCAGCGCGGCGGAGGTTTTACAGTGAAAAACATCGTCCTGGTTATGCTGTTGCTACCGCTGCTCGGCGGGTGCTTTATCGCCACGACCATCCACGGGGAAGGGCGGGTCACCAGCCCCGGGACGGGCCACTTCGACTGCGCCGGGGGACAGCAGGGGGACTGCGTGCAGGAGTACTCGGAAGCGGGCTCGGAAACGTTTCACGCCGCCGCGGCGCCGGGTCATACCTTCAGCAGTTGGGCCAACTGTCCCTACGCCAGCCTGGATACCTGCCGGCTCGACTGGCCTGGAGAGGGGGTCGGGCAGTCCGTGCCCTACCCGGTGCACGCGTTTTTTGTCGAAGACCGTCCACCAACTGAGTCAGCGCAATACACCTACAACGCGCTGGGGCAGCGCGTGACGAAGACGGTCGCCGGACAGACGATTGTCTTCCAGTACGACCTGCAGGGACGCCTGCTCTCGGAGATCGACGGGGCCACCGGCCTTCCTTTGCGCGAGTACGTCTACGCGGCAGGGGAGCCTGTCGCGGTGCTCGCAACAGACGCCTCTGCCGCGACCGGGGAGTATTTCGTCCACGCGGACCACCTGGGTTCACCGGCCCTGGTGACCGACCGCAACGGCAAGGTGGTGGTGGATATCGAGGCGACGCCCTTCGGGGAGGCCTATATCGCCTACGACGAGCTGGGCCTGGCCGGGCGCTTCCCCGGCCAGTACCGGGACCGGGAGACGGGGCTGCACTACAACTATTTCAGGGACTATGACCCCCGTTCGGGCACCTATACCCAGGCGGACCCAATTGGAATACGGGGCGGTCTCAACACCTACGCCTATGCAGCGGGAAACCCGGTGAATTACTCAGATCCATTGGGGTTGCTACCCCAGGGTTACTACAAGAAAGTCATACATGGGCAGGACTATCAACCGACAGACAAGACCCGGAGGGAGGGGGCGAGGGCAGGCGCAGAACTGTTTGATAAACTATCCTATCTGTTCGGAGCGGGGGTTATATCACGCACTGTGCCGAGTAGCCCGTTTGCCGGGTTCAGTTTTACCTTTGCCACATTGAGCGAGATACTGACCCAGTCAATTCCCCAGCCGGATGGCGATAACGACAACGACGGTATCCCCGATATTGCGGATCCCGACGACGACAACGACGGGGTGCCGGACGGCGTGGACGGCGACCCTTACGAGTGGGACGGCAGGTGGGTAGACATTGAAGTATGGAACCCCGCCACCTGCCGGTGGGAAACCTGGCAGTACTGGGAGCAGTTCTGATGAGTGGCAATCGCTTTCTTCGATTTTTCGGATCCCCTCTTGGGCTCGTCGGGCTCGCGGGGTTGTTAACTTATAATCTACTCAACTCAGATCGCTTAAATCAGGGCTGGTGGCTGGTCTTTGCCATCGTGGTGATTGTGGGCCTGCTGGTGCGCGCCGCCTTCGACTATCGCAGCGAGCGGCGCGAAAACGCTGACAACCAGTCCGCCGGTGGGGACCAGTAGAATTCCGCGAATCGCTGCGCGTGCTTCTCCCGCTCAATCCTCCAACTTGTGCAGCGCGCCACTCTCCAGCCCCGCCGCGATCTGTTCCTCGCTGAATCCGAACTCCACCAGCACCTCCTCGGTGTGCTCCCCGATGCGCGCGGCGTTGCGGGTGACCTCGCCCTTCGTGCGGCTGAAGCGCGGGGCGGGGGCGGGCTCCCACACCTCGCCGTCGTCGAGAAACGTCTGCCGTGCCCGGTGGTGGGGGTGGTGGCGGACCTCTTCCATTGACAGCACCGGCGCGTAGCACACGTCGGCGCCCTCGAAGATGCCATCCCACTCGTCCCGGGTTTTACGCGCGATAACCTCCGCCATCTTCTCCTTCATGGCCGGCCAGTTCTCCGCGTCGAACTGGTTCTCGAAGTGCACCGCGTCGTCGCCCAGTTTCTCCAGCAGCGCGGCATAGAACTGGGGTTCGATGGACCCGAGCGAGATGTACTTGCCGTCCCTTGTCTCGTACACCTCGTAGAAGTGGCTGCCCGTGTCGAGCATGTTGGTGCCCCGGTCGTCGGTCCAGAAGCCCACCTGGCTGGCGCCGAAGGTGCTGGCCATCAGGGTCGCCGCGCCGTCGATCATCGCCGCGTCGACGACCTGGCCCTCGCCGGAATTCCTTGCCTCCAGCAGCGCGCAGACCATCCCGTAGGCGAGCATGAGACCGCCGCCGCCGAAATCACCGACGAGATTGAGCGGAACGGCGGGCTTTTCGCCGCGCCGTCCCATGGGGTGCAGCGCCCCGGCCAGGGCGATGTAGTTGATGTCGTGGCCCGCCGCATTGGCCATCGGCCCCTCCTGCCCCCAGCCGGTCATGCGGCCGTAGACCAGTGCGGGGTTGCGGGCCAGGCAGACGTCGGGGCCCAGTCCCAGGCGCTCCATGACTCCGGGCCGGTTACCCTCGAGGAGGGCATCGGCCCGCTCCAGCAATGTGAGCACGGTCTCCACGCCGCCGTCGGCCTTGAGGTTGACGCTGATGCAGCGCTTGTTGCGATTGAGGAAGTCCAGCCGGGGCTCGTCCGCGGCGGCAAACAGGTTGCCGCCCGGCCGTTCGACGCGGATGACGTCGGCGCCCATGTCGGCGAGCAGCATCGCTGCGAACGGCCCGGGGCCGAGGCCCGCAATCTCGATGATGGTGACGCCCTTGAGTGGTCCCATGGTGCTGGCTCCGCTGGTGTTGAGTGAAGGTAGAGAGGATGGGTTGACCAGGCTGGCAGCATGCCGGGCGGTGGTGTCGCCGGCAATGGTGCGACGGGTCTCGCGGCCTGTCCCGCCCGATCACCCGCCCCGCTCAGGGTTTGCAGATCAGGTGCTCGAACAGGCCCCGGGCTTCCTCCAGCTTGGCGAAGATCGGGAAGTCGCTGTCCATGGCCCAGCTGGTGGTGAGGATATTGAGGGTACCCACCACCGTCGACGCGAGGATCTCGGGGGAGAAGTCCGTGTTCACGTCGCCCAGCTCCACGCCCGCGGCGATCATACGGGTGAAGCTCGCGATGGAGCTGCTGCCGATCTCCCGCTGGCGCTCGCGATCGTCGGCGAAGGCGGACGGTCCTATCACGATGAGCTGCCTGTCTATGTCGTTCATACCCGCGAAGTTGGACTCGATGTAGTCGATCATCGCCTCCAGCCTGTCCCGGGTCGTGGGGTGGTTGGACATGAGCTCCCGCAGCATGGGCTCCATCTGGTTGTACAGGCGGGATATGCCGAGGCCGCCCAGGAGGGCGTGTTTGTTGGGGAAGTGGCCGTAGAAGGTGCGCCGGGCGACATCCGCCTCCACGCAGATCTGCTCGATACTGGTGTCCTCGATGCCGTCCCGCT
>Ga0126341_1000166_pt1 | contig 13755 bp, 10 predicted proteins | sample OrbTmetagenome_FD_97057 | JGI IMG/M metagenome (GOLD analysis project Ga0126341, IMG submission 97057) | Coral microbial communities from Florida Keys, Florida, USA - Orbicella T D metagenome | ecosystem: Host-associated > Invertebrates > Cnidaria > Coral | place: Florida Keys, Florida, USA... | reverse complement strand
GAGCTCAACCCGCGCATCACCGGCGCCAGTTCGATGACAAATCACGCCGCCTTTGCCCATGCGGATGCGCCGCTCTTTCTGTTTCACCTGCTGGAGTTCTCGAAGAAGCCCTTCGAGATCGATGTCGAAGAGCTCAATGCTCGCTGGTCCGATCCCGAAATGATCGACAGTTGGTCGCAGATGGTCATCAAGCACACCGATGACAGCGTCGACATCATCACCGAGGCGCCGCAATCGGGCATCTACCGGATGCGCGCCGATGGCACGGTGGAATTTGCCCGTTTCGACTATCACCGCCGCGCGGTCGAGAGCGAGGACGAGGCGTTTTTCCTGCGTATCCTCAAGCCCGGCGATTACCGGTACGAGGGCGCCGACCTGGGCATTCTGGTGACGCGGGGCCGCTCGATGACCAAGGGCTTCGCGCTGACCGAGCGGTCGAAACAATGGATCGCCGGGATCAAGGCGGCCTATCGCGCGCGGCCCTTGCCGGCGGCGCAGGTGCTGGGCGATCCGGCGTTCAAGATGCTGTAGGGCCGGCGCGTGTGACCATGCTTTTCCGCGCCATCGCCGAAGACAGGCCCGGGCCGAAATGGGCCGAGCTGTTCGCGCAGTACTGGCCGGCCTATCACCAATGGTGGGCGCGCGAGGGGCTGACGGCACGGCCGACCTATCTGGAATGCCGCAAGGCGATCCGCAAGCACATGCCGGAGATCGCGCAGCTCTGGGAGGAGCTTTGCGATCTGGCCGGCGGCGGCGATGCGGCGGCGCGGTTTCTGAGCTTCTACGGCCCGCCGCCCTATCTCTCGGCCTGTTCGCAGGCGATCTGGCAGGGCGACGCGCCGCTCTTGGTGCGCAATTACGATTACGCGCCGCTGGCCTTCGATGCGGTGGTGCTCAAGACCGGCTGGCAGGGCCGGGGGGTGATCGGCATGTCCGACGGGCTGTTCGGGCTGGTCGATGGCATCAACGATGCCGGTCTTGCGGTCTCGCTCACCTTTGGCGGGCGGCGCAACACCGGGCGCGGCTTCGGTGTGCCGCTGATCCTGCGCTATGTGCTCCAGACCTGCACCAGCACCGAAGAGGCCGGCGCCGCGCTGGCGCGAATTCCCTGCCACATGAGTTACAATGTCACCGTGCTCGATGCCGGGCGGCAGTTCCTGACCGCCTATCTCGCGCCCGACCGCAAACCGGTGCTGAGCCATGCGGCGGTGGCCACCAACCATCAGGAGCGGGTCGAATGGTCGTCGCATGCGCGGTTTACCGCCACCGTCGAGCGCGAGCGCTTTCTGTTGCAACAGCTCAGCCTGCATCCGACCACCGATGACCGGTTTGTCGCGGCCTTCCTGCGGCCGCCGCTCTATTCCACCGCGTTCACCGCCGGTTTCGGCACGCTTTATACCGCCGCCTATCGCCCGCGCGAGGGCCGGCTGGAACTGCACTGGCCGCACCGGCGCTGGGTCAAGAGCTTTGACCATTTCGCGGAGGACAGTGTGCAGGTGGTGATCCCGGCGGGCGGCGGGCTCTAGACAGGCCGGGGCGTGGTAGGGCAGGCGGCGTTCCTGTCATCCGCTGCGCCGCTGCCGCGCAGGCGATGTCGTTTCCTGCAACGATAATTCGCAATCATCCCCATCCGATGCGCCGGTCTGCGCCAGTCTTCCTGCAAAGGAGATCTGCCATGACCGCCACCACTGCAAAGCCCCGGATGCGGGCCGGGGGCCGCGCCGCCCGCCGCAGCCTGCGCAGCACCCGCGATGTCACCATGCTGCCCGGGCTGACCAACCGGTTGCCGTTCTGCGAGGTGATGGAGGGTGCGCAGGTCGCGCAGATCGACGCCGCGTCGATGGATATCCTCGAAAACGTCGGCGTGGTGTTCCGCGATCCGGTGGCGCTGGCCGACTGGCGCCGGGCGGGGGCCAAGGTAGTGGGCGAGCGGGTCTATCTCGACCGGGGGCTGGTGCGCGGGCTGATCGCCTCGATCCCGTCCGAGATCACCTATCACGCCCGCAACCCGGCGAACTCCGTCGCGCTGGGCGGGCGTCAGGCGGTGTTCGTGCCGATGACCGGCGCGCCGTACCTGCGCGACCTCGACGACCGGCGCCGCAACCCGACGCTGGCCGATCTGGCGATGTTCCACAAGCTCAGCCACATGAGCCCGGCGTTGCATTCCACCGCGCATCACATCGTCGAACCCTACGACCACCCGATCAGCCAGCGCCACCTGCGGATCACCTATTCCTCGATGAAACATTCCGACAAGATGTTCATGGGCATGACCACCAGCCCCAGGAACGCCGAGGACGTGATGGAGATGTGTGCGCTGCTGTTCGGCGCGGAGTTTCTTGAACACCACGCCGTCACCACCGGCAATTGCAATGGCAATTCGCCACTGGTCTGGGACGAGACCATGCTGGGCGCGATGCGCGCCTTCTGCCGCCGCAACCAGCCGGTGCTCTGTTCGCCCTTCGTGCTGGGCGGGGCCAATACGCCGGCCTCGGTGCCGGCCACGGTGGCGCAGCTCAATGCCGAGGCGCTGTCGGCGCTGGCCTATACCCAGGTGATCCGCAAGGGCTGCCCGGCGATCTATGGCCATTACCTCTCGACCGTCAGCATGAAGAGTGGCGCGCCGATGGCGGGCACGCCCGAGATCAGCCTGATGAACTTCATGATCGGCCAGATGGCGCGATTCTACGGCGTGCCCTGGCGGACGTCGAGCGCGCTGGGCGGGGCCAAGACCTTTGACGCCCAGGCCGGCTATGAAAGCGCCACGACGCTTTCGGCGGTGCTGCATTCCGGGGCCAATTACATCTGGCATTCCGCTGGCTGGAACGAGGCGGGGATGCATTGCTCGGTGGCTAAATTCGTTGTCGATGCCGAGCAATGCGCCATGGCCTACCGCATGGCCGAAGGGCCGAAATGGAGCGATTTCGACGCCGCGCTGGCGGCGGTGGCCGATGTCGGGCCGGGCGGGCATTACCTGGGCCATCCACACACTCAGGAAAATTTCCAGACCGCCTATTTCATGCCGGAGCTCTTCGACAACAATTCGATCGAGCAATGGGTGGCGGATGGCTCCAAGGAGATCACCGCGCGGGCGCTGGAACATGCGCGCAAGCTCCTCGCGGAGTACCAGGAGCCGCGGCTCGACCCGGCCAGGAACGAGGCGCTGCTGGACTACATCGCGCGCCGCGAGCGTGAGATCCCGGCGGCGGATGCGCTGAACCAGGAGTATTGAGGCGGGGCGTCCCCGGCCGCGCGGCCCCGGGGCAGGCCCGGGGCGGGTGGGGCGAGGCTGCGGCCCCTGCCTCCCGCCCCGGCCGCCGCGCCGGGGCCTCGCCCGCCCCTGCCTATTCCGCCCGCGCGCGCCACTCCCGGAGCCGCAGCAGCGCATTGGCGCCAAGTTGGCGCAAGGGTTGCGGCGGCAGGCGGCGTGGCGCGGCTTCGGTGGCAAAGAAATCGGTGAGCGGGCTCGGCACGCCGGCGGCCAGTTCGGCGGCGGCAATGCCGGTCAGGGTGCCGCGGGCGGTGCCAAGACCGTTCTGCACGCAGCCCGAGACCAGCCCCGCCTCGATCTCGCGGGTCACCGAGACGCCGTTGAGGCTGAGGCAGAGCGGCCCGGCCCAGGCATGTTCCATCCGAAGGCCGGCCAGTTGCGGAAAGCGCTGGGCGAACTTGCGCCGCATGACCGCCGCCGCGCGGGCGAGATCGCGGCGGCGGGGCCGCATGTCGGGGCGCAGCGTGGCGCAGCTGCGCAGGAGCAGGCGATTGCCGCCCTGGCCGCTGTCGATCCGGCGCACCGTGGTGCCCATCGGATCGGCCGGGGTGATGCCCCAGCGTGGCGCGCCGCCAAGGCGGGCCAGGGTCTCGGCGTCCAGCTCGGGCGTCATCACGGCATAGAGAAAGAGCTGCATCAGCCGGCCGCGCGCCACGCCGAAGCTTTCGAGATGGCCGTTGACGGTGAGAATGACCCGCGCGGTGCTCACCCTTCCGCCCGGCGTCGTCACCTGCCAGTCGGGGCCCTGCCGGGTGAGGGCCTGGGCCGGGCTCGCCTCGTGGATCATCACGCCGGCCGCGCGCAGGCCCCGGGCCAATCCGCGGATATAGCCGGCCGGTTGCAGCATCACCGTGCCTGGCGAAAACAGTCCCGAGCGGTAATGCGGAGATCCGGTCAACGCCCGCATCTCCTGGGCATCGAGTTTTTCGCAGTGCTCGCCAAGCGCGGCGAGGTGGCGGGCATAGCTGTCGTTGTGGGCCTGGGCCGCGGCGCTGGCGGCGCCGTTGATCTTGCCGGCGCGGTCAAAGAAGTTACGGTCGATGCCGTATTCCTCGGCCGCCTCGGCGGCAAAGCCGATGGCCTGACGGTTGCGGGCGATCCAGGCCCGGTCATCGTCGGCTCCGGCGTAATCGGCGGATTGCAGGTCATGCGGCAGATCGATCATGAAGCCCGAGTTGCGCCCTGCCGCGCCTTCGGCCAGGCGCCCGGCCTCGAGCACCAGGATCCGCGCGCCGGGCTGAAGCTGGGTCAGCCGCCGCGCCGCCGAGAGCCCGGCAAAACCGGCGCCGACCACGACAAAATCCGCCGTGGTGTCACGCTCGAGAGGCTGCACCGCAGGCGCGGCGGGCAAGAGGGCGTTCCAGGCCGCCGGGCCAAGCTGAACCGGCAGCCGGCGGGCCCGGTACCCGGTCACCCTATGGCCTCGTCCGCATCATCGGCGAGATCGATCCAGATCGTCTTGAGCTGTGTGTATTGGTCATGGGCGTGGATGCCGTTGTCGCGCCCGCCAAAGCCCGATTGCTTGTGGCCGCCAAACGGCGTGGTGATGTCGCCCTCGCCAAAGCTGTTGACCGTCACCGTGCCCGCGCGCAGCATTCGCGCGCCGCGGATGGCGCGTTTGGCATTGGCGGTAAAGAGCGCGGCGGCAAGGCCATAGTCGGTGTCATTGGCGGTCTGGATCGCCTCGTCGAAACTGGCCACGGTGATCACCGAGAGCACCGGGCCGAAGATTTCCTCGCGCGCCAGCGCCACGTCGTTGCCCGGCACTTCGATCACCGTCGCCGCGACGCGGCCGTCGGCCGCGGTGCCGCCCAGCAGCACCGGTCCGGCCTGGTCCAGATAGCCGCGGACCTTGTCGTAATGCGCCTGCGACACCAGCGGGCCGAGCCGCACCTCGGGGTCGAGCGGGTCACCGGTGTTCCAGGCGCGCGCATGATGGGCGATGCGGTCGAGCAGGGCCTCCTTGACGTCGCGGTGCACGATGAGCCGAGAGCTGGCCGAGCAATTCTCGCCCATGTTCCAGAAGGCGCCATTGACCACATGCGCCGCCACCCGATCGAGGTTCTCGGCGTCCTCCAGCACGATCGCGGGGTTCTTGCCGCCCATCTCGAGCACGACTTCCTTGGCGTTCGAGTCCGCCGCATAAGACAGAAAGCGCTTGCCGGTGGCGGTGGAGCCGGTGAAGGACACCATGTCGATATCCATGTGCCGCCCGATCGGTTCGCCGACCTCAGGGCCGGAGCCGGGCAGCACGTTGAGCACGCCGCGCGGCAGCCCGGCCTCGGCGGCCAGTTCCGCCAGGCGCAGCGCCGTGAGCGAGGTTTCCTCGGCGGGTTTGACCACCAGCGAACAGCCGGCCGCCAGGGCCGGTGCGATCTTCCAGGCCATCATCAGCAGCGGAAAGTTCCACGGCAGCACCAGCCCGACCACGCCCACCGGCTCGCGCACCACCATGGCGATGTGATCGTCCGAGGCGGGGGCGACCTGATCATAGATCTTGTCGATCAGCTCGGCGTGCCAGGTCAGGCAGTTGATGGTTTCGGGCAGGTCGACGGTCTCGCAATCGAGGATCGTCTTGCCGCTGTCGAGGCTTTCCATCACAGCCAGCTCGCGGGCCTCGCGGGTCATCAGCCTGGCCAGCCGGATGAGCACCGCCTTGCGCTCCGACGGATGCAGCCGCGACCAGCGGCCATCCTCAAAGGCATCGCGCGCCCTGGCGACGGCAAGGTCCACGTCGGGCGCGGCGCAGGCGGCGACCTGCGCCAGCTCTTCGCCGGTGGCCGGGTTGATGCTGGCAAAGGTGCGCCCCGAAAGCGCCGGGCGAAAGCCGCCGTCGATAAAGGCCATGCAGGGCAGATCGAGACCGCGCGCGATCCCCCGGTACTCGTCTTTAGTCAGCAAGCTCATGTCTCAGCCCTCCGCCCGGATATCGGCAATCGTCCGTTTCAGCACCCGCACCACTTGGTCGAGCGCGCGTTTGTCATCCTTGTTCAGCGCCTTCAGCGGCGGGCGAACCACCGCGCAGTCGACGCCGGTCATGGTTACCCCGTGCTTGATGGTCTGGATGAATTTGCCGCCCTGTTCGAGCACCCGCATCAGCGGCATCATCGCCGACATGATGCGGCGGCCCTTGGCGAAATCGCCCTCGCGCACGCAGGCCTCGTAAAGCGCCACATGCTCGGCCGGCAGGAAGTTGGATCCGCCGCAGACCCAGAAGGGCGCGCCCCAGGCAAAGAACTCCAGCGCCTGATCGTCCATGCCGCAGCCAAGCTGGATATGCGGGTAATCGCGGGCCAGAAGATGCACGCGGTTGATATCGCCGGAGCTTTCCTTGATGCCGCAGAAATTGCGCGAGCGGCCGACCCGGTCGAGAAAGTCCTCGCCCATCATCGTGCCGGTGCGGTGCGGGTAGTTGTACAGCATGATCGGCAGGTCCGCCGCCCGGTCGATGGCCAGCGCGTTGAGCGCGTTTTCGCGGTCGGTCGGCACCGCATAGGGCGGCGAGGCCAGCAGGATGGCATCGGCGCCCATCTCACGCGCCGCATGGGCCAGCGCCAGCGACTCCGCGGTCAGCATGGCACCGGTGCCGATCACCACCGGCACCCGGCCGGCCGTCTTGTCGACGGTGAAGCGCGCGATCTCGATGCGTTCGTCCAGGGTCTGGGCATAATTCTCGCCGGTGGAGCCACCCGAGATCAGCCCGTGGACGCCCTGGCCGATCAGCCAGTCGATCACCGCTTCGAGCGCGTCCCAGCGGACCGAGAAATCGGCGGCAAACGGCGTGACGACGGGGGTGTAGATACCGTCAAAGCGGAAGCGTGGGGTCATGTCTGTCCTATCCGGTTGTCGTCCTGGGAAGCGCGCCGAGCGGCAGGTCGAGGCCGTCGGGCATCACGAAAAGCTCGATCTGGCCCCGTGACAGGTTCCAATGCGCCTCGGCCAGCTGGCCGGCGCGGTCCTCGTCGCCGGCCTCGATGGCGGCGATGATCTCGTCGTGCTGGCGGCTGGCGGCGTCGAGATTGTTGGTCATCTCGGCGGTGCGCGGCCGATAGAAGGTGGTGCCGATGCGGGCATGGTCGATCAGCAGCCGGTGGAACGACGGCAACAGATAGATGTTGCCCGCCATTTCGCCTGTAATCTCGTGAAAGCGGTTGTTGGCCAGCGCCCGGTCGATGGCACTGCCCTGGCGCAGGGTGGCGCGAAACCGCTCCTGCGCCGTCTTGAGCGCGGCGATCTGACCGGGCCGGGCGTTGCCGGCGGCCAGCCGCAGCACCGCGCCATAGATCATCGGCGCGGCGACAAAGAAATCGCGCAGTGTGGCAAAGGACATGTCGGTCACCCGCGCGCCGCGGTTCTCGCGCAATACGACAAAGCCCTCGCCGGCCAGCTGCCGCAGCACTTCGCGCAGCGGCGTGCGCGACAGCGCGAACTCGGCCGAGAGCCGCGCCTCGTCGATATCGTGACCGGGGGGCAGGCGGGTCGAGAGGATCTCCATGCGCAGATGCTCGTAGAGCATCGCCTTGGTGGTCTTGGTATCGGCGGCCATCGGCATCCTCGGGCTCTTGCGGAATTTCGGGCGAATCCGCCCTCTGACCAAGTTTATACACATTGTATAATGTTGTGCGACATGTAAAATGCATCATCCCAAGGAGAGCAGTCAGCATGGCCGCGCAGCATTTCGTCTTTCTTCTGGTCGAGGATCACACCCATCTGACGCTGGCCTGCGCCATCGAGCCCTTGCGCATCGCCAACCTGATTTCCGGCCGGGATCTCTATGCCTGGTCCTATGCCTCCGAAGACGGCATCTCCTCGCGCGCCTCCAATGGGTCGGTCACGCTGGTGGCGCATGGCTTTGGCGCGGTGCCACGGGCCGACCGGTTGTTCGTCATTTCCGGGCTGGGGATGACCGGGCAGATCACGCCGGCGCTGCTGGCGGCGCTGCGCCGGGCGCGATCGACCGGGGTGCGGATCGGCGCGCTCTGTTCCGGAGCCTGGGTGCTGGCGCAGGCCGGCTTTCTCGACGGCATGAAGGCGGCAATCCATTGGGAATACCACGATGCCTTTGCCGAGCGGTTCCCCGAGGTCGCCCTGGAGCGCTGTGTCTTCGTGGCCGACGAGAAACATGTCACCGCCTCGGGCGGCTCGGCCACCGCCGACCTGATGCTGCACCTGATCGAGAGGGATCACGGCTATGACCTCTCGGTCGCGGTGTCGGACATGATGGTCTATGCCGGCGCGCGCGAGGCGGGGGTGGCGCAGCGCATTTCGCTGCAATCGCGCCACGGCATGCGCAATCCGCATGTCGCCCGCGCCATCGAGATCATGCGCGGCGCGCTGGAAGAGCCGGTCTCGCCGATGCTGATCGCGCAGGATCTGGGCATTTCGGTGCGCCAACTCGAGCGGCTTTTCGGCCGCTATTTCAACACGTCGCCGGGGCGCTACTACATGGAGCTGCGGCTCGACCGGGCGCGGCACCTGCTGTTGCAGACCGAAATGTCGGTTTCCGAGATCGCGGTCGCCTGCGGCTTTCAGAGCCTCGGCCATTTCACCCGGCTCTATCGCCGCTCCTTCGGCATCTCGCCCAGCGGCCAGCGCGGGCGGATCGCCTGAGGGCGGCCGCGTGGGGCGGATCGCTGCCGGGGGTGGACGCGACCGGGAGAACTGGTCAAGAGGGGGGCTTGCCCTATCTGTAACGCGGTCTCCGGGCGCTTGACAGAATGATCCGGCGGGCAAGAGGTATGCAGCAGTGAGGGCCAGGTTTGCAAGGCGAGGGCAGGAACGAATTGAACCCGATGGATTTTCTCGCCGGTGAGGGCGAGATGGCGCAGCGGATCCGCGCCTTTGACTGGGCCAGCCATCCGTTCGGGCCGCCCGCCGACTGGCCGCAATCGCTGCGCGCCGCGCTGTCGATCTGCCTCAACTCGGCCTTTCCCACGGCGATTTATTGGGGGCCGGAGCTGCGCCTGCTCTACAACGACGCCTGGGCGCCGATTCCCGGGCCGCGGCATCCGGCGGCGTTGGGCCAGCCGGCGCGCGAGGTCTGGTCGGACATCTGGCACATCATCGACCCGCAATTCGCCCAGGTGATCGAACAGGGGCAGGGGCTCTTCGCGCAGGAGCAGATGCTGCCGATGCGGCGCCATGGCATCGAGGAGGAGACCTGGTGGAATTACAGCTTCACCCCGCTGCGCGACGCGGACGGCGGAATTACCGGCGTCTTCAACTCGGGCAGCGAGATCACCGAGAACGTGATCCAGCGCCGCAATGCCGAATTCCTCGTCGCCGCCAACAATGCCTTTCGCACCGCGCCTTCGCCGGACCAGGCCTTGCGCTTTTCGCTGGCCAAACTCGGCGAGCTGCTCGGGGCTTGCCGCGTCGGCCTGCGCGAGCGGACGCAAATCGAAGGCCAGGTGGCCTTTGCGATGATCTATGAGTGGTGCGCCGAGGGCACGCCGCCCTCGGCGGAAATCGCCATGCCGTCGCAGGTCGGGGTGAGCCTTCAGGAAAAGATCCTGTCGGGTGAGGTGACCGCCGCGGCGCTGAGCGACGCCGATCTCGAACCGGCCAGCCGCGAGTACCTGGAGCGGGTGGGCGTGGTGCAGGGGCTGGGAGTGCCCTGGGTCGAAAACGGCGAGGTGACCTCGGTCATCGGGGTGCAATGGCACAAGGAACGCGTGATCTCGGCCTTCGATATCTCGGCCATCGAGCGGGTGCTGGAAACGACGATGGGCTGGATCGAGCGCGAGCGCGGCCGCGAACGCGAACGAGTGATGGCCAGCGAGATCGATCACCGGGCGCGCAATCTTCTGGCGGTGGTCCAGTCGGTCACCCGGATGACCACCGGCGACGACGTGGCGCAGGTCAAGGCCGATCTGGAGGGGCGTTTCGCGGCGTTGTCGCGGGTGCATGGTCTGCTGGGGCAGAAGCGCTGGGTGAATGTCACCTTTCAGGAACTGGCTGAAGAGGAACTGGCGCCCTTTGGCCCGGATGTCTTTGACCGGATCGAGATGTCCGGCCCGCAGGTGGCGCTCAGCCCGACCGAGGCGCAGGTGCTCGCCATGGTGCTGCACGAGCTGACGACAAATGCGCTCAAACACGGGTTTCTCAGCACCTCCGACGGCCGGCTCGCGCTGAGCTGGGCATTGCCCGACACCAGCCGGCTTGACGTCTGCTGGCATGAAACCGGGGTGCCCACCAACGGTCCCGCCGTCTCGGACGGACAGGAAGGCTATGGATCGGTGCTGCTGCACGAGGTGGTCAAGGGACAGCTCGGCGGCGAAATGCGGCGCGAGGTCGGGCCCGAGGGCATCCGGTTTGACCTGAGTTATCCCCGGCAGGCCGATACGCCCGGCCCGAGCCCCTCCGAAGTGTTGCGGCCGTCACCCGAGGCGCCGGCCCCGGCGCGGTCGGTGATGATCGTCGAGGACGACGTGATCATCGCGATGGACCTGGCCGCCACGCTGGAAGAGGGGGGTTTCGCCCGCTTCGGCGAGTTCCGCGACAGCCAGAGCGCGCTGGCCCGGCTGGAAAGCGAACGGCCCGACCTCGCGGTCCTCGACTGGACGCTGGCCGAGGGCACGTCGGAGCCGGTGGCGGCCTGGTTGCGGGAGAACGGCATTCCCTTTGTCGTGGTCTCCGGGCAGGAGCTTTCCGGTGCCGAGGACGATCCGCGCCGTGGCGCGCCGCTGCTGATCAAGCCGATTTCTTATACCGCCCTGTTGAGCACGCTGGACCGGCTGTAGCTCAGCCCGCCACCGGGCGCAGGAAGGTCACCCGGTCGGGCGCCATCTCGGCAATCACCACGGTGCCGTCCTCGCAGACCGCGAGCCCGTGGCCATAGGTCGAGAAGGTGCGGCAGCGCCCGGTAAGCCGGCCGGCGGCGTCATATCCCGAAAGCCGCGGCGTCTGGTCGGTGACCAGCAGCGTGCCATCCGGCATGAGCGCCAGCGCCATCGGTTTGTGCAGCCCGCCGATCTCGTCGATGTAGCGGCCCTCGGCATCAAAGCGCTGCACCCGGTTGTTCTCGCGGTCGGCGACGCAAAGCCGGCCTTGGCCGTCAAACAGCAGGCTGTGCGGGGTGGAGAAGTCGCCGGCGCCGTGCCCGGGCTGGCCGAAGCTGGCCAGATGGGTCCGGTCGGGTGCAAAGACATGTACCGCGCTGTTGCCATAGCCATCGGCGACATAGAGCCGGCCGTCCGGCCCCTCGGCGCAGTCGCAGGGATGGTTGAACGGTCGGCCCAGCCCTGGACGCGCGTCGCAGTGCAGCTGCTCGCGCGTGTGCAGATCGGGACCGAGCAGGGCGATCTTGTGGCCGTCCATGTCGGTGGCGGCCAGGACCCCGGCCGCAGCCCCGCCCAGTGCGCGCAGCCCGTGACCGCAGACGAAATCCGACAGGTCGCGCTCGGCCAGAATGGTGCCGTCGAAAGCCAGTTCCACCAGCTCCGGAATGCGCCGCCGGAGCACCACGATCCGTCCGCCTGTGACGGCCAGGTCGGTGACCCCTTCGAGCGGCACATGCGCCACCCGGTAGCGCCGGGCACCCAGCGCCACGAAGGCCGGCGGGCGCGGGGTCACAGCCGGCCCGCGAGGGTTTCGGCCAGGGTCAGCAGCGCCGCGTCGCGGCCCCGGGCGGCGGTCAGCATCAGCCCGGCGCCGGGGGTGTCGGTCAGCGGCAGGCTGACCGAACAACCGTCGATCAGGTTGCCGAAGCTGGTGTTGCGCAGGGCCAGCAGGTTGGTCCGGTCATAGGTCGCATCGTCCTCCAGCGCGGCCAGCCTCGGCGGCAGCAGGGCCACCGTCGGCAGCACCACGGGGGTATCGGAAAACAGCCGCTCTGCCTCGGCGATCAACGCGTCGCGCGCGGCGAGGGTGCGGGCAAAGTCGATCGCGCTTACCCCGTCGGCGCGGGCCATGCGCGAGGCGACGCGCGGGTCAAGCCGGTCGCGGGCGCTGTCGTAATGTGCGCCGTGATGGGCGCGGGATTCCACCGCCGAGAACTGCCAGACCGGCAGGGCACGGTAGCGCTCGAAGATATCGAGCGACAGGCGACGCACGGCGACGCCGGCGGCGGCGAGCGCCGTGAGCCCGGTCTCGAAGGCCGCCATGACCTCGGGCTCCACGTCGTCGAGCCCGAAATTCTGCGGCACCACCACCGCCCGCGGCATCGGCGCGGCGGGCAGCGGGGTGTCGCGCAGCACGTTCAGCACCGGGCGCAACAGGCCGATTTCGCGGGTCATCACCCCGACGCTGTCGAGCGAATGCGAAAGCGGCACCGCACCGGCGTGCGAAATGCTGCTGGCGGTGGGTTTGACGCCATAGAGCCCGCAGAAGGCGGCGGGAATGCGCGCCGAACCGCCGGTGTCGGTGCCAAGGGCGATATCGGCCACCCCGCGCGCCACGGCCGAGGCGCCGCCGGAAGTCGAGCCGCCGGCGATGCAGCCGTCGCGCAAGGGGGTCAGCGGCGTGCCGTAATGCGGGTTCAGCCCGAGACCGGAATAGGCCAGCTCGGTCATGTTGGCATGGCCGATCAGACCGGCCCCCGCCGCCCGCAGCCGGGCCACGGTGGCGGCATCCTCGGTCGCGGGCGCATCCCCGGCCCGGACCCGGGTGCCGGCCGGGGTGACCTGGCCCTGGACGTCGAACAGATCCTTGACCGCGACGGTCAGGCCCGAAAGCGGGCCGTCGCCGCTGACCGGATCGTCGAAGACGCGGGTGAAGTCGGGGGCCTTGGCGCGGGCGCGCGCGGCGTCGAGCCTCGTCTGGGGGGTATCGGTCATCACGGGCCTCACAGGGTCTGTTCGACAAGCCAGGTGGCTATGCCGGGGAAGGCGGTCAGCAGGATCACCGCCAGCACCAGGATCAGGAAATAGGGCACGATCATCCGGGTGATTTCGAAGATCGAGCGCCCGGTCAGGTTCTGGATCACGAAGAGGTTGAAGCCCAGCGGCGGCGTGATCTGCGCCATTTCCACCACGATGATCAGATAGACCCCGAACCACACCGGATCGACGCCCACGGCGGCGATGGCCGGCATCACCACCGAGGTGGTCAGCACGACTATCGAGATACCGTCGAGGAAACAGCCCAGCAGCACGAAGAACACCGTCAGCACCGCAATCAGCCCCGGCGCGCCCAGGCCGCTGGCCGAGATGATCTCGGCCAGCTGCGCCGGCAGGCCGGAAAAGCTCATCGCCGAGGTCAGGAAGGCCGCGCCCAGCAGGATCAGCCCGATCATCGCCGAGGTGCGGGTTGCGCCCATCAGCGACGCGGTGAAGGTGGAGAGGTTGAGCGTGCCGCCGATCAGCGCGATCAGCAGGGCGCCGGCCACGCCGATGGCGGCGGCCTCGGTGGCGGTGGCGACACCGGCATAGATCGAGCCGATCACACCGATGATCAGCCCCACGACCGGCAGCAGCAGTCGCAGCCGGCGCAGGCGCTCGCCCAACGGGATGCTGTCTTCGGGGGCGGGGACGCCGTCGGGGTTC
>Ga0126341_1000165_pt1 | contig 13772 bp, 17 predicted proteins | sample OrbTmetagenome_FD_97057 | JGI IMG/M metagenome (GOLD analysis project Ga0126341, IMG submission 97057) | Coral microbial communities from Florida Keys, Florida, USA - Orbicella T D metagenome | ecosystem: Host-associated > Invertebrates > Cnidaria > Coral | place: Florida Keys, Florida, USA... | reverse complement strand
CCCCCGCCATCCACATGGCCATGCCTTTGGCATTATGGTCCCGACCGGCGGCCTGTCTGCCACTGCGGATACCGTTGTCGGGCGAGCGACCGAATTCCCCGGTCCAGACGACGAGCGTTTCATCCAGCAGACCGCGTGCTTTGAGGTCTTTCAGCAGGGCCGCAATCGGCTGATCGACGGCCTGCATGCGGGCTTTGTGAGAACGTTCCAGAAAGTCATGCGAATCCCAGCCTGCGTCGCTTCAACAAGATCGTCGCCTGGTACAGGGACGCCGATTTCAGCGGCGAACAGCCCGTCGACGACGCCTACACGAGGCGGTCCCTGGCGCGTATGGCGGCCCGCGTGGAGGTCGGCACCATGCTCGAGCGGCTCGCCATCTGCCGCGCCCAGGACGAGGTGCCCGACGTGGAGGCGGCGATGAACAAGGCTTGGGGCGCCTCCATCGGCGACGAATTCGCCCAGCTCGCGCTGGAACTCATGGGCCCCTTCGGCGGCCTGTGGGGCGGCGAGCACTCCCCCTTCGACGGCGGCCTGGCGGACGAATACCTGATGGCGGGACACGCCCGCGTCGCCGCGGGCGGCGTGGACACCTCCAAGTCAATTATCGCCCGGCGCCTGCTGGGCCTGCCCAATGCGCTCGGTAAACCCGAGCTGCCCCAGCGCTGACAGAACACCGAGGAGATTCCGAGTGGATATCAAACTGACCGAGGAGCAGACCCAGCTCCAGGACATGGCGGCCCGCTTCATGGACGACCGCTGCAGCTTCGAGTTCGTGCGCGGCATCGAGAACGATTCCGATATCGGCTTCTGCCGCGACATGTGGCAACAGTTCGCCGAGATGGGCTGGCTGGGTATCATCGTGCCCGAAGCGCACAACGGCATGGGCATGAGCACCCTGGACCTGGTCGTGCTGGTGCGCGAGATGGGCCGGCACGTCTGCCCCAGCCCCTACCTGTACACCGCGGTACTGGCCGCCGACCTGATCGCCAATGCGGGCAGCGAAGAGCAACAGACGGCGCTGTTGTCGCCCATCGTCATGGGCGAGAAAATCTATACGCTGGCCTACCAGGAATTCTCCCGCTTCTTCCGCCCGGAACACGTCAAGCTGGAGGCGAAAAAAGACGGCGACAGTTTCGTACTCAATGGCACCAAGCTTTTTGTGGAGTTTGCCGACGGGGCCGACACGCTGGTGGTCGCCGCGCGCACGGGAGCGGTGGATTCGCGCGACGGCATCACGCTGCTGCTGGTGGACCGGGCCAGCGCAGGGATCAGCACCGCACACATGCCGACCATGTCGCGCGACCGCCACTACCAGGTGGATTTCGCGGATGTCAAAGTGCCCGCCTCGGCTGTGATCGGCGAGGTCGACAAGGGGTGGGACGCGCTGGAACCAAGCCTGCTGAAAATGGTGACGGCCTTCTGCGCCTACACCAACGGCGCCGGCTTCGAGATGCACGAACACTCCACCGAGTACGCCAAGGAGCGCGTGCAGTTCGGCCGCCCCATCGGCCAGATGCAGACTATCCAGGGCTACCTCGCCCAGCTCATAATAGAGCTGTACGGCGCCGACATGCTGACCATGTTCACCGCGTTCCAGATGGACAAGGGGCGGCACGTGCGCGGCTACGTGGCCAAGGCCAAGGCCTTTTCCGCGGAGACCGTCGGGCACGTCATGGACGTCGGCTCCCAGATCTTCGGCGGCATGGGCTACATGGAGGAACAGGACACGACCCTGTTCCTGCGCCGCGGCAAACAGTACCAGCTCGCCCTGGGCGGCACGGAGTACTGGGAGGATGTGATTGCCGAGGAAATCATCGATCGCGAGCCTGTGGTCCTCACTTAGACATGTGGGACAACTGCTGAAACCCATGTCCGCCGCCGACGACTTCACCATCGGCCTGGAAGAGGCGCTCTCCTGGATCGATGTCGAACGCCACGCCCAGACCGGGGAGTTCGACGTCGAGCTGGGCTACTGCTGGACCACCTGCGCCTCCGTGCAAAACGGCAACCCGATCTACTGGGACGAGGCGGTGGCCGCACAGATCACGGGCGGGCCTACGGCGCCCCTGACCATGCTCTCGGCCTGGTTCCGGCCGCACTACTGGATGCCCGGCCGCGACACCATTCCACTGCCCTGGCAGACCCACTTCGACCTCAAGGAGACACTGGCCCTGCCGGAGGCGGTGGCCACCGACAGCGAGGTCGTGTTCGGGGCGCCGATCCGGCCCGGCGACAGGATAAGCTGTGTCGAGACCCTGCGCTCCCTCAGTGACATCAAGACGACCAAGCTCGGCCGGGGCCGCTTCTGGGTCATCGACTGCGTCTGCCGCAACCAGGGCGGCGACTGGGTGGGCACCGAGACCATGACCGGCTTCGGTTACCGCAAGGGGGCGCAATGACGGCTACGACGCGCTCCCTGACACTCGGCCAGGTAAACGCGGGCGACGAGTTGCCGGAACTGGCCCACGATGTCAGCGCCACCACGGTGATCCTCGGTGCGCTGGCGAGCAGGGACTGGCGCCCCATGCACCACGACCGCGACTTTGCCCAGCAGCGCAACGGCACCCGCGACATCTTCATGAACACCCCCAACCAGGCGGCCTGGCTGGAGCGCTTCATCACGGACTGGGCGGGCCCGAAGGCGCGCATCGGCCGCTACAAGTTCCGCATGGGCGACTCCGTCTGCCCGGGAGACCGGATCGTATTTACCGGGGCGGTGGAAAGCACCGGGACCGATGCGACCGGGTGCGGGTGGGCCGAACTCAGCATCAACCTCATGGTCGGCGGCGAGGCGAAAACCCGGTTTACCGCGAGGGTCGCCCTTCCCGTGGATGACGACGACAATCCCTGGACCCGTGCCGGCGACCAGTGGCAGCCCTGACAGACCACCCCTGCAAAAAATCAAGAGAGATACACCATGGCCAAGCTTCCGCTCGACGGCGTGAAAATTCTCGACCTGGCGAGGCTCGGCCCGGGCCCCCACGCATCGCAGATTCTCGGCGACTTCGGAGCCGACATCATCAAGATAGAACCCCCGAGCCGCGGCGGCCGCGAACTGACCATGCCCGACGTATTGCGTCGCAATACACGCAGTATGCGACTCAATCTGAAAAAACCGGAGGGCCGCGAGGTATTCGAGCGACTCGTGGGCGAGGTGGACGTCGTGGTGGAAGGCTTCCGGCCGGGCGTTGCCGCGAAACTGGGCATGGACTACGACAGCCTGGTGAAAGTGAAGCAGGACATTATCTGCGTGTCACTGTCCGGTCTCGGCCAGGAGGGCCCCTACGCCCTCATGGCGGCCCACGACCTGAACTACCAGTCACTGGCGGGGGTGCCGCACATGACGGGCGATATCGACGGGCCGCCGAAGATTCCCGGCAACGCCATCGCCGATGACGCGGGGGGCATCAGCGCCGCCCTCGCCATCATGATCGCCATGTTTCACAAGGAGCGCACTGGCGAGGGGCAGTACGTGGACTTCGCCATGGTGGACACCCTGCTGAACATGATGCTGTTGCAATTGAACGAGGTGCAGGATACGGGCGTATCCCCGCAGCGTGGCGAGACCACCCTGAGCGGCAAGTACGCCTTCTACAACATCTACGAGTGCGCCGACGGCGGATCGGTGTCGCTGGGCACTTTCGAGCCCTGGTTCTGGGAAAAGCTCTGCGAGCTGATCGGCGTGCCGGAATTCGCCGACCGGCAGTACCCCGATACCGAGGAGGAGCGGGAGGCCCAGAAGGCGCGGCTGAGGGAGATATTTCGCACGAAACCGCGGGACGAGTGGGTCGACCTGTTGATGCTGGAGGACACCTGCGTGTCGCCGGTGCTGTCGCTGGACGAGGTTATGGCCAATGAACACCACCGCGCCCGGGGCGCAATACTTTCCGGGTCGGAGATCGGCGCGGGATTTATCGACCAGGTAGGCATGATCTACAAGTTTTCGAAGACCCCCGGGACGATTCGCCGGGCGGCGCCCGCCACCGGGGCGGACACCGGGGACATATTGCGGGAGGTGGGTTACAGCGACGCCGACGCCGACCGGCTGGAGGCGGCGATTACCACCGCCTGAAACTTCGCGGGGACCTAACGGATGGGCAGGTCGCGCCCGTTGTCCACGTCGTCGCTGACGCTGGCCTCGAGGTTCTCCTGGAACTCCTCGACCTGCACCCCGACCCGGGACACCTTGCCCCCGTACTGGGCGATATGGAAGGTGGCGTCCCCCTCGTAAACCAGCGGCAGGTTGGTGCGGCCTATCACCACCCCTTCGCAGGTGGCGGGAATTTCCGTCTCACTGTCGCCGAGTGGGTCCGCCACCACGGCGAGGACCTCCCCTTCTGTCACCTTGGCGCCGAGGGGAACCAGCGTGCGCAGGACTCCGCTCTCGGGCGCTCGGACCCACTGGGTCTGGCCGCTGATGATGGGCGCCGCGGGTTCGCGGGCGCCCTTTCTTGTCGGCAGCATACCGATGCTGCGCATCACGTTGAGGATGCCCCGCACACCGGCCCGGATATTTACCTCCTCGAAACGCAGCGCCTCGCCCGCCTCGTAGAGAATGACGGGGATCCCCAGCTGCCCCGCACAGTCCCTGAGCGAACCGTCGCGGATTCTCGCATCGATAGCGAGTGGTACACCGAAGGCCCTGGTCATTGCCAGGGCCTGCTCATTTTCCAGGTCTGCGCGAATCTGGGGGAAGTTCGAACGGTGACGGGCGCCCGTGTGCAGGTCGATCCCGTGGGTGGACTTCCTGACGATTTCGGTAACGAAGGTGTGGGCCACCCTTCCGGTCAGGGAACCCTTGGGGGAGCCCGGGAACGAGCGGTTGAGGTCCCGGCCGTCCGGCAGGTAGCGCGAATGGTGCAGGAACCCGTACACGTTTACGATCGGCACCGCCAGCAACGTGCCGTGCAGGCGACTGAGGGATTTGTGTTGCAGCAGGCGCCGGATGATCTCTACGCCATTGATCTCGTCGCCGTGCAGGGCCGCGCTGATGAACATGACCGGCCCCGGTTTCCTGCCCCGGATCACCTGTACCGAGATCGACAGGTCGTCGTGGGTGTACATGGGTGCAACGGCGATTTCGATGGTCTTGCGCTCGCCCGGCGCCACCGCTTCGCCGCCGATTACCAACTCGTCGTCCACGTTCAACCCCTAGCCCCGAGTGCGCCGGCTGCCCCTGGTGGAGCGGCCGCCAGGTTCTATGTGCCCGATAATCCTCGACATCACTTTCCCTATCATTTCTTACCCTTTCGACTTGCGGCAGGATGGCGGCGCGATGACAGGTAGGAGCGCGCCGGGTCGACAACGAATCGGCCGCGAATGGCGGTGCGGCCCAGCAACATGCGGAATTTCATCGAGTCCCTGTCAGTCAGGGTCGCATCCGCGTCGATCACCTCTGAGCCCACCTGGATTCGCGTCCGGATCACGTAGCGCAGCTCTTCGTGCCCACCCGAGTCGCGCACCAGCCGCTGTTCCAGCAACGGCGCCTCGCATTCCACGGTCTGATCGCTGTCACCCTGAACGGGGTGCAGGGAAAAGCTTACGAATGCCTGTCCGTCGCGCTCGAATCGCTCCACGCGATAGGCATGGATGGCCGACGACCGGGCCCCGGTGTCCACCTTGGCCTTGATGCGCTCGATTCCCAGGTCGGGCAGCCCCACCCACTCCCGCCAGCCGAGCAACCGGGTGGGCGCCGCCATCAGCGCGCCGCATCGTCGTCGGCGGCCCGGTGCACCGTGACATGGCCGTCGAGGTGCACGTCGCGCTGGGGAAAGGCGATCACAATGTCATTCTCGCGAAACAACTCATCGATGCGGTAGCGCAGGTCGCTGCGGATCAGGCGCAAACCGCGCTCGGCGCCTGCGAAAATCCACACGTCGAGGCAAAACACCAGGGAATTGTCGCCGAAATCCTCGAACAGCACGTTGTACGGCGGGTCCTTCAGAACATCGACGTGCTCCTCCGCCGACTGGCGCAGCAACTCGGTCACTTTCTGGACGTCCGAGCCATAGGCTACGCCGACGTTGACCGAGGTGCGGACCAGACGGTCCACCAACGTCCAGTTGGTGACCGTGTTCTCGAGAAGGAAGCTGTTCGGCACCAGCAGGTGCACACCGTCCACTCGCCGGATACGCGTGGAGCGCGTGTCGATGGATTCGACGGTACCCCGGACTTCGCCCAGCTCCAGGAAATCGCCGATCTTGATCGGGCGCTCCCACATGAGAATCCAGCCGCTGATGAAGTTGTTAATGATGTTCTGCGCGCCGAAACCCACACCGATTGCCACCGCACCGGAGATAAAGGCGAAGGCGGCCAGGGGCACGTTGAGGTACTCCAGAATCATGAAGACCAGCAGGAGGAATCCGAGGATGATGTAGCCCCGGGACAGCAGGTGCACGAGATCCTGGTTCACCATCTTGCCGGCGAGACGCCGGCGCAGCATGCGCCCGCTCCAGATAACGAACAGCCCGCCCAGCAGTGCCAGGCCTACGACCGATATGATCTGCATGACGGTCAGGCTGGTCTCGCCGAACACGATCAGCGGGAAATCCAGAATTTCGCGGAATTCTTCCATATACCGGGTTCCGAAGATGGGGGCAGCGCGCGCTATACTGCTAATTGCGCGGGTATTTTTCTACCACGGATACTGGGACTATTTAGCATGATCAGGACCTTTTTGCTAACGGTTGACGAAGAGCGACTGGAGGGCTCCACCGAGCTCATCGACCGCTGGCGAAGCGAGGGCGGAGTTCTCTGGCTCGACCTGGAAGGCGAGCCCGACCGGGAGACCCACGACCTGTTGCTCTCCATGGGCTGCAACGAACTCGCGATTCGCGACAGCTTCAGGACGCGCCACCCCCCGAAGGTGGAGCACTTCGACGAGCACTCCTTCATCCTGTTCCGCGGCATCGCCTCGCTGGACGAGTACCTCGACCTGGATCCCCAGCAACTGGGCATCTGGGTCGGCTCCAACCATATCATTACGGCTCACCGGGGCGGCTCGGTGAGCATCGGGCATTTCTGGGGGCGGCTGGCCGAGGAGGACCTTCTCGCGCAGCCCAACATTCTCGCCCTCAAACTGCTCGAGTACGCCAGCGGACGCTACCTGGAGCGACTCCTGGACTTCGAGGAGCGCCTGGGGGACCTGGAGGACAACATCCTCGCGGAGCAGAGCGAGGCGGAGATGAAGGAGCTCGTCCTCTACCGGGCGCGGTTGCGCAAGCTGCGCCGCATCTTCAGCTACCACCAGCGCCTGGCCGAGGATATCTGGAAAAACGGCAGTGCCCAGCTCGGCTCGGGCGATGACGACAGCCTGCACATCCGGCGCAACCTGTTCGACCGCTGCGAGCGGCTGTACAGCCTGTGCGCGATGTACTACGAAATCTGCGGAGATCTCGTGGAGGGCTATATCTCCCTCAGCTCCCACCGACTCAACAACACCATGAAGGTATTGACGATCATCACGGCGGTCTTCGTGCCACTCGGCTTCATGGCTGGATTGTACGGCATGAACTTCGAGTACATGCCCGAACTCGGCTGGCGCTACGCCTACTTTACGCTGCTGGGTGCCATGGCCGTCATCGCGACGTCGATGCTGGTGTTGTTTCGACGTATTCGCTGGCTGTAGCACCAGCCACAATCACCTGCCCGGCCGTGGTTGGGGGCTTCAGGGAGAGAGATGAGAGAACGGGAATTCGAATACGGGCCGGTTGCACGAGGGGTATATATCGCCCTGATCTGCCTGGTGCCACTCGTCGGCATCATCAGTCCGGGACGTTTCATTCCGTACGCCTGCCTGCTGCTGTTCCTCGGCTTTGGGCTGCGGCCTATCCTCGAAGTCACCGGACTCTACCGCGTGCTCATCGGCATGGGGCTCGCGGTCCAGGACCGCATGGACCGTAAGTTCCTGGCGCAGCGCCGCCGGGACATCGACCAGCGGCTGCGCGACGATCGCTACCGCCAGTCCCGCTCCCGGGACCGCGATCCACGCCTGCCCAAACGCTGGTAGCCCCCGGGGCTCAGGACTGCCCCGTTAGTTGCGGCTCAAGGAATGCGCGGCGGCCGAACTGCAGGTGGCGCTCACCGCTCGCCACCTGGTAGCGCCGCATTTTCTCCACCATTGCCAGTCCCTCCCTGCCCTTCCCCAGCTCGGGATTGGCCTCGATCCTGTCGAGGTACTGGCCGGCGTAATAGCGGGCGTTGAGGAAGCGTCCGCACCAGAACTCGGCCTCGGCGGAACCAGCCAGCGCAGTGAGCAACAGCACCTCCGCCGGGGCGCGGTTGATGACGCTGACGTAGAGGGCCTGGGCACCGTCATAGTTGCCTCGGCGCAGGCGCAGGGCAGCCCAGCGCAGGCGCAGCGACAGTCCCGCGGTCCCTAGCGACATTCCTTTAATCGCGACCGCAGCGCTACCCGTGTGAGCGGCTTATTCACCAACATGAAACTACCTTAACCCCAACCGGACGCGCCCCCGAACAGCGCAGTCAGTACGCCGTAAAACAGCACGGAAAATCTGCAGGCACTTCCATACGCCGGTAAGGAGTGCCGTGAGAAAAAACACGCCGGCGGACACTATGGCCAGCTGGTAGGCTGTCATCTAGCTTCTCTTCCTATTGTCCATGGTTGGGGCTTCAGGTGCCTGCCCAGGTAGAGGGGGTGGGCCGGCTCCCCTGAAACGTTCAACTTCAGGTAGTGCAACCCGGCAAGCCGGCCGACGAATTCTGAGGACCTTCCCCGGTAGGCACCGCCGTTTCCCCAGGCGGCAATCACGATACCTGATTCCCGCGCCAACCTGGTGAGCCACCTGTCATTGCGTGCGCCCACGGGATCCGGAGCCGCCATCATGTCGGCGGGATCCGTCGCCCTGAAGGCGAAGAGATTCGCCATACAGACCCCGCCGTAGCCCCAGGACCGGGAAAAATTCATGCAGCGCCTGAGGGTGGGATCGTCTTCTGTTTCATCTGCGGTCGAGGGGTTGAGGCCCACGAACATCGCCAGCGGCCTGGTACTGTCCCAGGTGCGCCAGAGTGCGTAGCGATAGCGCCTGCAGGAGGACAGGGCTGCTGTATTTTTCAGGCGTTTCGGCAATTGAATCGATTCTCCTGCTTGCTGTCCCCATTTGCGCCGAACCGGCGGACTCGTCAGCCACCTCACCGAGAGCCATTGAACACCAGCCCGTCAATGTACTGGCACCACGCCTCGCTGTCCCGCGGCGGCACCTCGGCCGACCCCCGTACACCCAGTTTAAACTCAACCACCGAGCGCCATTCATCGGAACCCGGGTCGGGCCCGTGACCCTGGCCATCCCCCGTCCCGATTTTCGATTCCACCCGCTCAACCCACTGCGCGGAGCAGACCTGGGGCGATCCGGGAACATCAGCGGATCCGGCACAGCCCTGGACCGCGGGCTGACTCAGGAGTAGCAGTATCGCCAAAACCCGCCCGAGGCGCGAGGTGCGCGGCCGCTCACACCCGGGCAATAAATACATGGGAGCTGAACGGTATCCTCGGGCGATCGAAGGACCGGACCACGTCGTCGACAACCGCGGCGCGCACCTCTGTCGGCGCCGCCTGGTAACCGGCGGCCATCGGGGTGGCCAGGATATGTGATTCCGCAAAGCTCGCGAGGGGTGGCAGTTCAAGGCTTTTCTCGATCGCCTCCTGTCCAACCTCGGTGAATCCGGCGGTCTCAGCCATTGCGCCAACCTCTGCGGGATCGCCGAGCGCAAAGGCCGCGCCGAGGCCCTGGGCAAGATCCGCCCCGATGTGCCTGGTCAGGGCGCTGACGAGCGCCTCGAAATAGGGATTCTGGTCCAGCGGGCACCAGGCGCTGATCGCGGCGACGCCCCCGGGTTTCAGGACACGACGCATTTCCGCGAGCACCGGGGGCTTGTCCGGCACGAACTGGAGCGTCTGGGCACACACGACACAATCGGTAGAGGCCTCATCCAGCGGCAGGCTGCGCGCATCCGCCTCCCGCCAGTCGATGTCTACCCCCTCCTCCTGCGCACGCACCCGCGCCACGGCGAGCATCTCGGGGCTGACATCGACCCCGACAACCTCGCCCGACCCCTGCAGAAGACTCGCCGTGTAGAGGGATGCGGCGCCCGTACCGCAGCCCACATCGACAACGGTATCGCCCGGCCCGGGCCCGGCCACGTCGACCAGCGCGCGGGCAAAGGGACCGAGGATAGCCGGGACAACGAACTGCTCATAACGCTCTGCCGCGTTCCCCTCCAGCGCCCAGGTCGTCGATACCCCTCCGGATTGAGACATCTGCCCTACCCCCCTGCCAGGGTCGCGTCACACTCCGCGGTTGCCACGTCCCAGGCGATCGATACGAAATGCGTACAGGACGACGGAGATAACGTAGAACAGGGTCCCCGCCGCGACCACTGCCTGCGGGAGCTGCAAGAAGAGGGATATTGCGCCGAGCGACAGGGCGAGAAGAACGAATGCGTAGAACTGGAAAACCGCCGCCCTGGCTGTGTAGAAGCAGAAGTACCTGGTCGTCATACCACATCTCCCCACACGATAGGCACGAGTTTACGCCAAAGCCGCCGATCCCGGCAAACAGGGCCCACCTCGCTGCGTCATCGTCCCTGGACGAAGTCCTTCCAGACGCCCAAAGGCTCCCAGATTTTTTCCAGGCCAGCCCTAGCCACCGCCTCGTCTTCCTTCAATACCTCCCGGCGGTACCGGTAGGTGAACGCGGAAACGCGCATGTTGGCGGCGCAGTGGACCCACAACCGGTCCGGTGCGACACCGGATACCTCGCGCACGAACCGGGCGAAATCATCCTCGGTCGGGTCCTTGAAATCGACCGGGATATGCACGTATTTCAGCCCCAGCTCGTCCAGAATCTCCGCCTCCTCCACCACCGAATTTTCCAGGACGCTCGTGGGGGCGAGATTGATTACGGTGTCGAACCCGGCATCCCTGATGTGCACCAGCTGGCGCTCGTCCGGTTGCCCGGAGGTCACGAACAATCCTTCGATCGGCAGGTAGTTGTATATCCCCTCGATACCCTCCCGGCCCGCGCGCAAACCCAGGCGCCGCCCCACCAATGAGCGCAGGAAGCCGAGCATGGTTCTGAAGGTGCTGGTATAGGCGGTCATGGCAATGGGCCTCGCACTCTTGCAGGGCACAGGCGCAGCTTCGACCTGACCACACGAAGATTGAACTCAAGAGCCCTGTAAATATCACCCATACACGTATCCTCGATCCAGTATCCCCTGATGCCTGGACAGTACCTAGATGCCAAGTACAACCACCAGTTCCTGGTTCTCCACCACCACCCGCTTCAGCAACAGCCGCGCAGCCGCCCTGGCGGGGTCATCTGCGCGAATGCGATACACAGGTTGTACTGCGTAATACTCACTGATGGCTCTCGCAAGCACCTGCCGGGTCCTGTCGGCGTATTTCTCCGGAATTCCCTGTACACCGAGGCTCTCTATAACTGGATCCACCAGGTAGAAAGCGCCCTCATCCGGCGAATAGGCCAGGCCGGAGGAGACGTCGATCGTACCGCCAAGGGGCTCCGGCTCATTGTCGACCTTTATATTCAGCGTGACATCCAGCCCCGCGTTCACCCTGTCCGAACCGTTCACCAGGTCTACACGGGGATTGTCCAGGACTACGGTGAAAATGAAAAAGTAGGTTTTTTCGAAGGGCATCCGCGTCGAGAGCATTTCGTGAATCTGCGCCTCCGGAAACTGGTAGACAAACTCCCTGCCCGAAAAATACTGATAGGCGATGAACCCGGCGACCACGAGCGCGCCGAGCAGGCCGATTCCGATCTTCTTCATATCATGCCACGATCCGCAAACGCCGCGTCAACCAGGGGCTCTCGTTTTCGCCGTGCGGCGATAACAACACTTCCCGGCCTCCCCGGAAAACCGCGTCCCCTATGTATCCCTGCCGACATCACCTGAATACCTGCAACCACCGCCACAGGCTGACGGTATCGGCCAGGGCTCCCGCGAAATAGGTCAGGGCGGCCGCCTTCAGGACCTGCCGAACCGCCGGTACGTGCTCCTCCTGGATGTACCCGGTTTCCAGTATGGGCAGCGCCTTGTTGAAACTCGCGTCGTATTCCTCCGGCAATATTGCGACGTACATCAGCGCCGACGCAAGCATTGTGATCACCCCGGCCGCGGCCACCAGCAGAAACACGTGGGGGACCTTGACCACCGCGATGATCACCGGAGAGCTGAGCAGGATGATGGTCCCGAACTTTTTTATGGTATGCGCCTTGCCCAGGTACCTCTCACGCAACTGGCTTACGGCCTCATTGCGAGAAAACTGTATGGCGTGCCCGACTTCATGGGCCGCGACGGCCACTGCGGTTAGTGACTTTCCCTGGTAGTTGCCCGGGCTGAGTGAAACCAGCCTGGCGCCGGGGTCGTAGTAATCCTCTCCCTCCTCGCCCTTCTGTACGGTGACACCGTCAAGCTTGAACCGTTCCACCAGGTGCTCTGCAAGCTCGCCGCCGGTACCCGGCATCCCGTCCAGGTCGCGAGAGTGTTTCCACATCACATACCTGACCCACAGGGAAGGCCCGTAGACAAGCGACACCAACAGGAGAGCACCCAGGCCGTAGATCATGATCGCTCCGCCCGGCAGGCAGGGCCATCGACCATCAGGGCAGCGCCAGCGTCCCCGAACTCTTGTAGGCCGGGCCCATCTGGGTATCGATCGAGATATCCATATCGACGAGCTTCTCCCCGTCCTTCTCCCACTTCTTCGTGATCACACCGCTCATCATATAGTCCTCGCCGGCGCCGATGGTGCGGCGCATCTGCAATTGTATGCGACGCACGGTACTCTCGGGGCCGCCGTAGTCGGTCATGAAGCGCGAGAGCATCCCGAGATTGAAGTGCGTACCGAGGAACATCTCCCGGGTGCGGCTCCTGTTGTGGCAGTACCAGGTATTGTGATGCTGGGGCGCGAAGTCGCGGCTGGCGGAGGCCATGAACACGCAGCGGGTGACGGTGATGGGCATGACCAGTGGCGGCATCGTATCGCCCACCTGGACGTCGTCCCAGCGCGTATGCGCAGGCTCCCCCGGCATCCAGCCGGTGCGCCACGACTCCAGCATCTCCTCTGTGCCGTTGTGCCAGCCACCGTCCAGCCAGTGTTGTTCGGGGGGCTCGCCGGGCGCCTGGTCTTCGAGCGTGCTCGGTTTGGCCCGCCGCGTCATGGCCTCTTCCGCCTTGGCGCGATCCTCGGGACCCGGCTCCCCGTCCGGCGTCACGCCGCCGTAGGAGAAGAGGTTGGTGAACGCCTGGCTCACCATCTCGTCACGCTGGTTGTAGTAGTTGGTCTCCAACTTCGTGAAATAACCGGAGCCGAGCTTGGTCTGCTTGTACTCGGAGATGTCGACGAGACGCCCGGTGGTGCTCAGACGGTCACCGATCTCCACCGGACGGTAGAAGAAGGTCTCGTAGTTGGCGAGGATCCCCACCGGCTGCTCCAGCAGGTCCTTCAGCTCGAAGTGCAGCAACTGGCGCGTCTTGTGAAACTCCTTCATGGGCCAGCGGTAGGGCATCACCAGTGTGCAGATGTTCATGCCGGGCTGGGCAATGATGTCCCTGAAGCCACGGCTGCGGGCGTAGTCCGGGTCGTTGTACAGTGGGTTGCCGTCCTCCACCGTCTCCACCCAGTGGCGGATCAGGTACTCGCTGCACTCCACGTCCGAGATTTCCTTCTCGTTGGGTTCGGACAACGCCAGGATACGCTCCCGGTTTTCCGGCGACACATAGTCGGGAAT
>Ga0126341_1000163_pt1 | contig 13791 bp, 9 predicted proteins | sample OrbTmetagenome_FD_97057 | JGI IMG/M metagenome (GOLD analysis project Ga0126341, IMG submission 97057) | Coral microbial communities from Florida Keys, Florida, USA - Orbicella T D metagenome | ecosystem: Host-associated > Invertebrates > Cnidaria > Coral | place: Florida Keys, Florida, USA... | reverse complement strand
CCGCAAGCGCATCTGCGACCCGGGCCAGCTGGACAGCACTCTGTTGTTCCTCGTTTCGCCCTCGTCGGAGTGTGTGACCGGCACCTGTGTCAAGGTGGACGACGCGCAGCTCGGCCGCTGACCGGCGCTAGGCCAGGACCAGCCGGTTGTCGGCTCGCCGGAGGGTGTGGTTTACCGGTACGTTGAGCAGGTCGACGGCGACCCCGGGCCCGAGCGATTCCTCCACAGACCTTCTCCCCTCCGCGGGCAGCGACTGGAAGTGGGTGCGCGCGCGCTGGGACAGCCACTCCGCGTACACGCCGGCGCGGTGTTCCCGTGTCTCCCCGTTGTACTCCACCCGCCGCGGCGGCAGGAAGGGCTGGTCCTCGTCGGGGGAGAGCGGATGGCCGCTGGTCGCTCCCGTCTCGTCCATTGCCCCGTCGAAGGCCAGGGCGTCCAGCACAAAGGGTGTCCCGAACTCGGTGGCGATGTAACGCAATACTTCAACAGCCGTTTCCGGGACCTCGTCCCCGCCGAGGTACTCGACCGGGCGGTCGAAGAACTCCGGTGACTGGATTTCAGGAACCAGCATGTGTTCCACCCAGCGGAAGGTGCGCGGCGCCTTGTCCTGCATCAGGCGCAGCGGCGCGGGATCGCGCCCCATGTGGGCGTGCAGGGCCCCCATGATGGCGTAGTCGGCCGCGCTGGGGTGGCCGCCGAGGAAATAGGGGTGGTGAACGAGGTGCGCTTCGAAGCGGGACAACAGCGCGGTGTATTGCCGGTCCAGTGACTCGAGCAGCTCGGGGGAGGGTTCTGCGAGGCCGTAGCTCTGCATGCGGTCGGCAATGACGTTGCCGTACTTCAGTAGTTCCTCGTCGCTGCCCTGGGGCTTGAAGGAGCGGCCGAAGTCCATCTTTACAAATGGCATGTTTTCCGGGTAGAGCCAGCGGTGCTTCCAGGCCAGCTGCACCAGCCCCTCGCTGGCCAGCAGCTCCATGAGGTGCACAAAAGTGCGCTGCCGGGGAGTGCCGGGAAACGCCGGAATGTCCGGGAAGCGCACCTCGAGGTAGTCGACGATCTCGACGCTGTCCTGGATGACGGCCCCCTCGGGCGTGAGCAACTGCGGGATGCGGTGGGTACCCGACGTGGGTCGTACCCGCTCCCGGAACACCGGGTCGCTCGGCAGGTGCTCGACGAAGGGAATGCCCTTTTTGCGCAGGTAGGCGCGCACCTTGGCGGTGTAATAGGAGGCGTAGGAGCCGAAAAGTACGTAGGGTCCGGTCATGGTCGGGCACATTATGGCAATACCTATGCCATATTAGGGCAAACTGCGTCAGGGGTCATCAGCTCGGGTTCAGTTTGGGTCGCCGGCAGTGTGGCCGCCGAACGTTCTAGAACTCCAGGCGCACCTGGATTTCCACACTGCGCGGGGCGTCGATGAACTGCAGGTAGGTCTCGTCGAAGCCCAGCTCCGCGAGGGGCACGTCCCCCCCGAACACGGTGGTCTCCTCGTCGGTGATATTCTTGAAGATGGCCGCCACCATCCAGCGCCGATCGAGGCTCGACAGCGCCACCCGCGAATTGAACTTGGTGTACGCGTCCTGCTCCACGGCCGAGTCGTTGTCCGAGGACACCTGATAGCTGTCCGAGAACAGTATGTCCGCACCCAGCTGGAGCTCCAGGTTGTCACCCGGATACAACAGGTAGACCAGGCCGATATTGCCCGAGTACTCGGGCGAAAACAGCAGTTCCTCTCCGGACAGGTCCTGTACGCACTGGTTGCGCTGCCCACCGCTCTCCTCGAACTCCCTCGCCTGGGCGTTGGTGCAGGCCGCGTCCGGGAAGGACTTGTAGGAGGCTTCCAGCCAGGCGGCCGCGGCGCGCAACGTCAATGCCTCGGTCACCAGCAGGGACAGGTCCGCCTCTAGGCCCCGGCTCTCCGACTCTGCGGCGTTGTCTACGACAAAGGCGGAGTTGCCGTCGAAGGCCGCCACCTGTACATCGTCGAATTCGTTGTAGAACAGGGCGGTGTTCAGCCGGCCTCGGCCCCCGAGTAGCCCGATCTTCGCACCGACTTCCCCGCCTATGACGGTCTCGTCACCGTACTCCTGCGCGTCGAAGAAGCCGCGCACGTTGTCCTCGTCGAATCCCCCGGCCTTGTAGCCGTTGCCCACCTTGGCGTAGAGCATGGCGCCGTCCGTCGCGTCCCACTGCAAAGTGATGTCGCCGGTGGTGTGGCCCTCTGTGCGCTCGTTGTCGAAATCGGGATCGACCTCGCAGGTATAGGCGGCGCCGGTACAGCGTTCGGCGCCGGACTCGTCGAAGCTGTGGTCGGTGAGAAAGTTCAGCAGGCCGTCGTAGACCGCGCCCAGCCGCTCGCTGGGGTCGTTCTCGAACAGTTCGGCCATGTACTGGGCCTTGGTGAATTTTTTCTCGTCGTGGGAGTAGCGGATACCCGCGAGCAGACGCCAGTCCGCATTGAAATGCCAGGTTAGCTGGGTGAACGCGGAGTAGGTCGTTGTGTCCTGGCGAAACCGGCCTTGGCTGCTGGCGTCGATGTCGCCCGTGCCGATTCCGAGGACGGAGGGCACTGCGTGGGTCGCACGGTCGCTCGCGAGATCCTCGTCCTGGAAGTAGATGCCCGCCAGGTATTCCAGACCACCGGTCAGCGGTGACGACAGGAGGAACTCCTGGCTGAACTGCTCGTGGGTTTCGTCCCGGTCCCGTGCCAGGAAGCGTAGGGGGCCCAGGTCGGCGTCGATACTGTTGCTGAAGGAGTAGTCCACGTACCCCGTGGTGGACCTGACATTGTAGCCTCCGATGTCCCAGCTGCCGATAAGCGTGGCGATATTCCAGTCGGCGTCGTGGCTCTCGTCCCGCGCACGCGGGTCGTCGATGCCCTGCGCGGACTTGTTGTAGTCGAAGGCCGCCTCGAAGTCGGGGTCCGCCGTCTGGTAGAGCGCGGTGGACTCCTCCGTCGCAATAGTGACCGCGAGCTGTCGCCCTGTGACCTCGGATTCGCCGTACTCGTACTTGAGGAAGACGTTGAGGTCGGCGGTCGCGTCCCAGTCCAGGGATACGCGTCCCACGCTGTTCTCCTCCTGCGGCTCGTCGCGTCTCAGCAGGGTGTTGCGGACGTAGCCGTCACTCTCCTCGTGTTTGAGGGCGAGGCGCCCGCGGAGCGTGTCCCCCAGCGGCCCCGATACCGTCAACACGGTTTCCCAGCCGTCGAACTCGGGTTCGATGCTCCCCGCCATGACCCCCAGGAAGTCGGCCGTCGGGCGGGCCGTGGTGATATTGATGGCGCCCGCGATCGTGTTCTTGCCGAACAGCGTACTCTGCGGTCCCTTGAGGATTTCCACGCGCTCTATGTCGAGGAAGGCGCTGCGGGACGCCTGGCCGCGACCGAAATACACACCGTCGATGAAGCTGCCTACCGACTGTTCGAAGCCGTAGTTCTCCCCCGACCCGATCCCGCGGATGAACAGCTGGTCTCCGCCGATACTCTCGGCGATGAGCACGTTCGGAATGTACACCGCCAGGTCCTCGAGGGTACCCATGCCCCGCTCGTAGATCTGCTCGCCGCTGACCACGGATAACGCGATCGGCACATCCTGCATGCCCACGGCGCGCTTCGTCGCGGTGACCAGTATTTCCTCAAGGACGAGGTCCTGGGCGGGTGCGCCGCCGGCGTGGGCTACGAGGGCGCACAGGGCGGCGGTGTTAAGCGTCTTCCGGCGTCTCATTGTTATTGCCTGCAGTGGGTCACGCTGGTCTCCAGACCGCTGGGCGCGGCGGAACCGGGTTACAGAAACGCACTATATATCATATATGCACTAGAGTGCAATAAAAATGAAAAAGGTCCCGGTTCCGCGGACGGCCCGGCCCGCGGGAAATGGGTAAGTGACGGGAAACCCGCGACGCGGGGGCGTTTCAGCCTGAGAACCGGCACCTCATGGGCGCCGGGGGAGCGCAGGGACTGGCGGTCGAACCCTACTTTTCGGCGAGTTTTTTCAGGCGCTCCAGGTCCTCGCGCGCGCCGTCGGTGACACGGGGATTGACCATACCGGGGGAGAGATCCCCGCCCAGCTCCGTGTGCATGATGTAGGTGAATTCCGAGCGCTGGGGGTCGACGATGCGAATGATATATCTGCCCTGAGTCTCCGCGCGGATGATGTCCTGTTCGGGGTGTTTTGCCGAAGCGGACTGCAGGTGGACCGTGGCGGACTGCGTATCAGGGTCGATTTCCGTGGTGGTGTGCAGGACGAGATCGCGATCAGAAATCGGCCAGGGCAGGTCCAGTACCATGTACACATAGAGTTCGTGCTCGGACACGGTTTCAATCACCTTCGAGGATTTGCACATGGCGCGCCACTCGACGCAGCCGTTGCCCGTACCCATCAGCTCCGACAGTTCGGCCGCTGACACATTTATCTCCGTTACCGCCTTCACCGCGATATAGGGCGAACCCTCCACCTCGCGCGTGTAGATGCTGATGCCGTCCTCCTCCTCTTCCAGCTGCCACTCGGTCTCGCTGGCGTACAACGCGCCCGGTGCGGCCAGGGCGACCAGCAGAGCGGCCGCGAGGGGCAGGAGTCGCAAAAGCAGTGTATTGGTCATGTCGGTCGCTCCATGTTGGTTAACCACGTTGACAGGTTACGGGTTATTGTAGACACACCATTTGCCGGTAGAATGACGACCGGTCCAGATCGGCGGAGTGGAGATGAAACGCGCGCTCACATGGTTGCTGCGAACCGCGGCAGTATTGCTGGTTGCGAGCCTGGCGGTGTTCTGGCTGGTCTTCCTGTCCCCGCGACCACCGCTGACCACGGACCCGGCCACCCTCGCGGGTGACGGCAGCCGTCTCAACTACTGCGATCTCCCCGCGCTCGTCGGCAGCGGCCTGCTTGCGCGGGATATACCCAAGGGCAATACCCCGGGTTGCCGTTACGCACATTTCCCGCTGCCCGTGCTCGCCGACTGCACCGAGCCACTTCCCGAGGGTGCCGACGACATCCGCGGCCTTTGGGTAGGCGTAGAGGGTGGGCACGTGGGTCACGTCGAGCGCATTGAGCAGTGCGGTTCCCGCGTTGTCGTCACCGCCGCAGGTATCGTCCATGACTACGGGCCCAACAGCACCGCCGGCCTGAATACGAACGACACGGAGGGTTCGGTCCTCTTCACCATCGGCGATCGCGAGTTTTGTCCGCGCACCTCCGCGAGCATGACCTGGGAGGAGGGTGTGTTGAACTTCCGTGCCCTTGGCTGGGGTCCCGTCGTGGTGCGACGCTACCGCGACGGCGAACAGCTGGTGTGGGAGTACGCCGACGGCAGCGTCACGCGCATGAACCGTATCTGCCTGCTGCCGGAGGTGCACCGCGAACCCGCGCAACGCGGCCGGCGCATAGCGCTTATGCAGGACAGCTCCTGACAGCGCGGCGCCCGCCAGTCGGCGGAATCGCACCTGTCAGCAACCCACCGGGTTGAAAGCGGCGACGACCCCGGTAATGCCCACCACCACCACGGTGCTGTCGGCAGCGACGCTGGTACCCGTGGTGAACACCGGGGAGGGTGTCATGGTGATGCGCTCGGTTTCCGCGCCCGTGGTGGCGTTGACGCTGATGAAATCCACGCCGAGGAACGTGCCGGGCTGGCGCACGAAGGCGTAGGCGACATCGCCGCTCGCCTGTACCGGTATCCCGAGGTTGACCACCCCCGGCCTCGACCAGCTGATGGACCCCGTGGCGCCGTTGTCCTGCACGGCCAGCAGCTGGGAGCTGGCGCCGCCGGCGGGCATCCCCCGACCCCCGTCCGTTACCGACGGGCTGCCACCGGGGGAGTAGCCGATGTCCACGTCCCAGATCTCTGCCCCGGTGACGGCGTCCAGGGCGAGAAAATTGCCCCCGTTGTCGTTGACGTAGATGCGCGTGCCGTCGGCGCTGATAACGGGGCTGCTGGCGGTGCCGCCCTCGAGGGTATCGTTGACCCACAGGGGCGAGATGTGGTCCGTCGCGTAGTGGTATTGCAGGGCGTGAATTTCTGTCTCGGCTTCGCCCGGCGGGCGCAGCGTGTTGTAGAAACGGCCTGTTGGCAGGTCCACCGAGAGCGTGTTGGCGCTCGGGCAGGCGGTGCCGCCGAACAGGCAGTCGCCGAGGCCGGTGCCCTGGGTGTAGGTCTCGCCGGGTAACAGCTCGTAGGTGGGTACGACCATCTGGCCGTCGCTGCGGTCCAGCACCATGATCTGCCCGATATGCGTGACAAAGATCAAGTGGCCGTTATCCAGCAATTGCGCCGAGATGGCCGCGCCCACCGTCGCCGTGTCCCAGCGCAGGTTGCCGTCCCGGTCGAAAGAGTGCATGGCCTCGTCGTCGCCGACGTAAATGTTGCCGTCGCTGTCGATGAGCGCGGAGGAACCCACGGCCCATCGATTCACCTCGTCGGTACACCAAACGTCGTTGCCGGTGTCCAGTTCGATGGCGTAGAGGTGGCAGGCACCAGCCGTCTCGTCATTGGTTGTGAAGTACACCTGGCCCTGGTTGTCGATGGTCGCCGCCGCGGCGATGTTGCCGGGGAAGTCCCGGCTCCACGCCACGGTGAACTCCTCGAAGCCGGTGGCGGGGGAAGTGTCGGTGTTGCGCGCGTCCCCGTGGATGTTGGGCCAGGCGTCGACCTGGTAATAACTGGCCCCGAGGGCCAGGGCGAGCGCAGTCAAGAGCGCGATTCGAACGTAAGGCATGCCAGCAACCCGGTTCCTGTTTATCTCCGGTGACGAACACCGAAGTGTATCGCAATCGGTATGGGAGGTGTTTTTGGGAGAGATTGATTCATAAAAGCGACTGTGTTTATCGCCCCGCGCCGCGTCGCCGCAGCGGGATATCGACCAGCGAGCAGAGCGCGAACAGGACCAGGGCCAGCAGGAAGCGCGGGTCCGCGGGGTACAGCAGGCTTTCAACCGGGAAGGCGATGGTCTTCTCGATGCCCGCCACCTTGAACGGGTGGCGCTCGGCGAATTCGGGATTCACGGCGATATCCATCAGGTCCCGCCGGCTGCGGTACCGCATGAGCAGGGCCTGTTCCCAGACCTCCGCACCGGGTACGCCGATCAGGTCCATGGCCGGCGCCTTCGCCGCGCCGATGTAGATGGGATGGCTTGCGCGCCGCAACAGCGCCGGGAACATGTACTCCATGTAGTGGTTGACCATCCACTGCGCGGTCGCGCCCGGCTTCGAGCCGGGAATCGGCTCAGGATTTTCCTTCAGGTCCACAAGGTTGACCATGAGGAACTGGTTGCCCGTGTCGGACTCAAGGAAGCGGCGTAACACTTCCGGGTTCGCCTCCTCACCTCGGGACGCGGCCGCGGCCTGCATGCCCTCGAGGTAGTGTTCGACTTCCTCCTGGGTCAACGGGCCCCCGGTATTGGTGTACCAATAAGTAAACAGCAGCCACCCGGCAAGGGCAGTTCCCCATAGAATTTTCCGCGCCATTGTCTGTCCCCCTCTGGTTTGATTCGCAAGTCTGTACCGGTGTTCAGCCAGTGGCAGCGATGAAGTCGACGATGATTTTCACCACCTCCGCCGGTCGCTTTTCCTGCACGAAGTGGCCGCCGCCGCGTATCGTCGTGTGTGGCTGGCCCCTGGCCCCGGGAACGGTTTCCATAAACGGGGCGTCACCACCCCGCGTGACCGGGTCGTCATCGACAAAGGCACAGAGAAAGGGTTTTTCGAAGCGGGAGTAGAACTCCCAGGCCCTCGCCTGGGCCTCCAGGGAAGGGTCGTCCGGCAGGGTCGGCACCTGGCTCGGCATGGCGCGTGGTCCCATTTTGTAGCTCGGGTCGGGGTAGGGCGCCTCGTAGGCGCGGCCTATCGGTGAGGAGGAGCGCAGGGGAGCGAGGCCGAGACGGCTGAGCAGGTAGGGAATCAGCATCCGCGCTACCGACGGCCCCTCGAGTCCCGTAGACATCATGAATCCCACCGGCAGGTCCTCTGTCTCCCAGCAGAATTTCTGCCAGTAGGCGAAGGCCATGGGGCCCTCCCTGTCGACATTCCGCAGCGCCCGCGCCATGCCGAAGGGTGTCGGTGTTTTGGCGTTTGCGCGGAAGTTCTTCACCTTCTGCACCTCCTCGTCGGGCCAGTCGGGATTGTAGGGCAGCCCCGTATTGGAAATGACCACCCGGTCGAAGCGCTCCGGGTGGTCGGCGATCATGCGCAGGCCGATAAGCCCGCCCCAGTCCTGCCCGAAAAAGGTCAGGCCGGAAAAATCGTTCGCCACCAGCCACGCGCCCATCCAGTCCACCTGGTTCTGGTAGCTGTAGTCGTCCAGGGCGGCGGGCTTGTCGGACTTGCCGTAACCGGGCAGGTCCGGTGCGATCACGCGTATGCCGGCGTCCACGAGCAGGGGAATCATCTTGCGATACAGGTAGCTCCAAACCGGCTGCCCGTGCATGCACAGAACGACGGGGCCGTCTACCGGGCCTTCGTCCAGGTGGTGGATGCGAAGCTCGGTGCCATCGGCGGTTGTGATCACCGAGTAGTTGGGCGCAAAGGGGTAGTCCTCAAGGCCCTCGAAGCGATCGTCAGGTGTCCGCAGTACTTGCATATCAGTCTCCGCGTCAGAAGTCGTAGCGCAGGGTGGCCCCGTAGGTGCGCGGCGGCATCAGGAAGTAGGCGTCCATGGTGGTGACCGGGAAGGTCGCCGGTGTCAGCCCCGCGTACTCGTCATCGGTGAGGTTCTTGCCCCAGACGGAGACGTTCCAATGGTCGTTGCGCCAGCCCAGCTTGGCGCTCAACAGCTCCCTGTCCTGCACGTGCCAGTCCTCCGGCATATCGGCGCTGCCGGTTAGGTGATCGTCCATCCAGCTGTAGTCCCCGCGCATGTACACTCCGCCGCCGGCGAATGGGTAGAAGAAGGTGGCGCCGAGGTTGGCGCTGTATTCCGCGGTAAAGCCCAGGTCATTCCCCTCCTGCGGACCGGCGGTGATCTCGTACTTGTCCATGTACAGCAGCCCCGCGTTGAGGGTGAGATTCGGCAGCGGCATGGCCTGGATGTCCAGGTCCAGGCCTGCGACTTCCACCTCGGCCCGGTTGGAGACTATGGTGCCGATGCCGACATCGAGTTGTTGCTGGAACTGGTAGTCGTCGATCTGCGTGAAAAAGGCGCCGGCGTTCACCCGCAGGCGGGCGTCGAGTAGGGTGGACTTGATGCCCAGCTCGTAGCTGAGCGTGGTCTCGTCCTCGAACTCGCGCTGCTCCGGTGTACCGTTGACTGTATTGAATCCACCCGATTTGGAGCCGGTGGCGACGTTGGCGAACACCATGGTGTCGTCGAGCCAGTCGTAGCTCAGGTTGACCAGCCAGTTGATATCGTCCGAATCCCGTGTGAAGTCATGGTCGATCGGCGTGGTCACCGTGCTGAGGAAAGAAAAACCGACCAGCGCCTGGGACGCGGCGGTAGAGAAGACCTCGGCGAGCATGTCCGCCTCCTTCTCTTCCCAGGTCCAGCGGAGCCCCCCGGTCAGGCGCCAGCGCTCGGTGATGTGCCAGGTGGTCTGCCCGAAAGCGGCCACTGTCTGCGTCTCCAGGTTCATGTCGGCGGCGATGAAGTCTCCGGGCTGGGCAATGAAGCCCACGTCCGGAACGATTGGGGGTAGTAGGTCTAGAAACTCCTGCTGCTGGTTGCCCTGTTCGACAAAGTCCTCTCCGAGAAAAACAAACGCATCGCCGTCGGCACCATTGGTTGACGACTCAAAATAGAAAACCCCTAGCTGGTAATCTATGTGCTCTCCGGACGCCGAGGTGAATCTGAGTTCCTGGGAAAAGGTGTCTCCCTCACTGCTGGCGCCGACATAGGACATGACGTCGAGTTCCGATCGATCTGGGTCATAACTCGAGGCGCCCTCGCTTTCCATCCAGGCCGTAACTGACTTGATTGACCCCCAATCCCGGTCGTAATCGATGACCATGGACACCTCGTCCGTCTCGACAGTGAATTCGTTGTCGACATCCACCGCCACCTCGTGGTCGAACGGGTCGTTCTTGTCCAGGGGCAGCCCCCGCTCCGCCAGTGTCACGTTGACGGACTCGCCCTGTACCGCGTCGGCGGCGCAACAGCGGTTGTCCCGGTCGACATGGCTGGCTTTGACCAGGACGGACAGCGAGTCGCCTGGTTGGAAGAGCAGTTTGGCGACCAGGTTCCAGTCATCGGCGCTGTTCAGGTCGTCGCCCGCCCCGTTGTCGAAGTAGCCGTCGCGTTCGTGGAGATTGCCGGACAGGCGGAAGGCGAGGCTTTCGGTGATTGGCCCGCTGACCGCCGCGGTCAGCATTTTCATGGAGTAGTCGCCCGCGGTCGCCTCCACGTAACCCTCGTACTCGTCGAGATTGGGCCTCTTGGTGAAGATGCTGACAGCACCGGCGTTGGTGTTCTTCCCGTACAGCGTTCCCTGCGGTCCGTGCAACACCTCGATGCGCTCGATGTCCGTGAGGTCTGACATGCCGAGGCCGGAGCGGCTGAGGAATACATCGTCGACGAATATACCTACGGAAGGCTCGAGGGCAATGTCGTTCTGGGAAGTGCCGATACCGCGAATCCGGAATGAGGCGGTGAACGGCTGGGTGTTGGTGGTGATGGTCAGGCTGGGCGTCAGCGCCGCCACATCGTCAGCATTATTGATGTTGGCTTCCCGTATCTCCTGTTCGCTGAAGGCGGTGACCGTCATCGATACGTCCTGGATGCTCTGGGTGCGCTTGCTCGCAGTGACGAGGATCTCCTCGAGGGCGCCGGCCCGGGCAACGGCATCGCAGGACAGGACGCCCAGGGCAAAGGCAAGAAGTGTCTCGCGCAGTTTGTAAAGATTGTAGCTGTCGGCCACTGCTTTCATGTTTTTATCTCGTTTTTATTGGGTGCCTGGCGCGCCGCGCCCCGGTGGATGTGTCAATCGATTAATTTGACCAGTAAATGTACTCGTCGCCGGGTGCGTCCGGATGTGTGAGGTCCTTGTCGATGTTGACGGGAACGGATATCTGGCTGGGCCAGGCGGGCGGTTGTTGCGCGGCGTTGTGCCGCGCCAGGGCGGCCTGCAGTTCGGCCAGTTTGTCCGGGCGTTCCGACGAGAGGTCGCGCTGTTCCGTGGGATCCGCGCTCATATCGAACAGCCAGGTGCGTCCGGGTGGCTCGCTCACGTTAAGTTTCCAGCCGTCCACGAGCGCGGACTGGGAGGCGCCGCTGCTCCAGAACAGTTCCCGGTGCGGGACTCCCTGTGCGTCTCCTGTCGCGAACGGTACGAGGTCGACCCCGTCCATGACCCGGTCGTCGGGCAGGCTGGCGCCGGCCGCCGCCGCGGCGGTGGCGTAGAGGTCGAAGTGGTGAACCGGGCTCTCGACCACACTTCCGGGTGGGATTCGGGCCGGCCATTTCGCGAAGAAGGGCACGTGGATACCGCCCTCGAACAGGGTGATCTTCCAGCCGCGGAAGGGGCTGTTGACGTCCGGTAATCCGATGTAGCCCGCGCCGCCGTTGTCCGATGTAAACATCACCAGGGTGTTTTCCGTGAGGCCGTTCTCTTCCAGCGCGTCGAGCACGCGCCCGACGCCGCGATCCAGGCTGCGGATCATCGCCGCGTAGACACGCTCACGGTGCAGCTCGATATGCGACAACGCCTCGTAGTCTTCGCGGGCGGCCTGCAGTGGTGTGTGCGGCGCCCAGTGTGCGAGATACAGGAAGAAGGGGCGGTCGCGATTCGCCTCTATGACCTTGACGGCTTCCTCGGTGTAGTAGTCCGTCAGGTAGCGGTCCGGCGCGAAAGGTGTGACGTCCTCGCTGTCGGGGCGCGCATAGGCCGCGGCGAAGCGCATCGCTGCCCAGAGAAAACGGTCGATGGGGTCGAAATCCTGCTTGGCGTTGACCACGTCCGGGTGATCTTCCGGCAGGTACAGGCCGCTGGCCATCAGCAGGCTCTCGTCGAAGCCCTGGTGCTGGGCGGCCATACCGTTGGCCAGGCCGAGGTGCCACTTGCCGATGTGTACGGAGTGGTAGCCCCTGTCCGCGAGAAGCTCGGCGATGGTGATCTCCGATGCGGGCATGCCCATCTCCTCGTAGGGTACGGACTCGGGATCGGGGGGCGCGATCGACTCCCGTAGCCGTCCGCTCTCCGAGGGGGACATGCGGGCGAGGGTCATCATCCCGGGGGGTGTCGGGGTAAACTCGAAACCGAAGCGGGTGCCGTAGCGCCCCGACATGATCGCGGCGCGCGAGGGCGCGCAGGTGCCGTTAGCTGCGTAGCCGTTGACGAAATTTACGCCCTGCTCGGCGATGGAGTCGATGTGCGGTGTGGGTACGGTTCCCCCGGCCACTCCCCCGCCACCAAAGGTGAGGTCGTTCCAGCCCAGGTCATCTGCGAGGATGAGCACAATGTTCGGGGGTCGTTCACCGGGTGACCGGCCCATGGGGTCTTCACCCGTGGCCCAGGTAATTTCCCGGAACGGTTCCACGGTTGTCCGTTGCTTGATCATGAATCCCACGAAGCCGAGGGCGATGGTCTGCAGGTTCGCCAGTGCGACGACAACTACCACCGCGAGGGAGGCGATGCCGAGAGTCCATTTTGTGCTGCGTTTCATGCTGTCTGCCTTGGGGATTGGGGGTCTGGGTCAGCGGTGCGGCGCCTGCCCCAATTTCAGGTAGGCGCTCTCGCCGAAATTTGATGCGGGGTCCAGCTGCACGACCTGTTGAAAACAGTCCCGCGCCTCCTCACTGTTGCCCTCGATTTCGTGAAGCCTGCCCAGATAGTAGAACAGGTAGATGCGGTACGTGCACTCGAGGCTCTCCAGCAGGTTGTCGACGGGCAGCTCGGGCAGTGCCATGTCGCCGGCCTCCAGCAGGTCCAGTTGCGTGTGCAGGGCGCGGATGGCCTCCGGCCGCGTATTCGCGAAATCGGGGAACGCCACGTTGGCCCTTGCCAGGGAGAGGGCCATCTCGGGCTGGTCCGCGGGCGGGTCGGTGGGTATCAGCAGAAACAGCTCTCCGGCGGCCTTCAGCAGCTCGGACGTGTCTGCGACCCCCCCCAGTTTCGCCGCGCGCTGCAGCAGCGACAACATGCGCGCCTGCAACACGACCGCGTGCCGGGACGTACTGTTTGCCAGCAGTGCGCCGTATTCGTGGGCGCGGTCCACGTCGCCCTGCATGCCGTGAGCCAGGGCGATGATGGCCGTTGCCACGTCGTCGCCCGGGTCCCGGGCGCGGATCGCCTCCGCGATGGCGATGGCCTCGCCGTACTCGGCCAGCAACAGGAGGGCGATGCACAGGCCGTGACTGTGGTCACCCGCCGCGGCCAGTGCTTCCTCGCGGCCGCGAATGGAATGTAGTGTCCCCTCGACGCCGTGGCGCTCCCTGAACAGGGCGCTGGGGATATAGATAGTGTCCAGCAGCGTGCTGATGGCGCGCTCCGAATTGTCGACCACCCGCTGGAACTGCCGGCGAATCTGGCCGTTCTTTTCCGCAATCATCCAGCGATTGATGATGCGGTCGACGTCTGTCACGTTGTCTACGGTTTCCGCGTAGCTGAGTTCGGGGCGCCGGATGGCGATCAAAGTACGTACCTCCAGGTCCGCGAGCTCGGTGAGCGTCTCGCGAGCCTCGCGGAAAAACCTGAGTGGAACCCCGGACTGGTGTGCCGCGAACAGCAACCCCGCCAGCTGCTCCTCGTCTTCATCCAGGTTATCCGTCTGCGCCAGCAAGCCGGCGTCGTAGAGCAGGTGCAGGAACTCCCCCGGAATCTCCAGCGCGCGAGAATTCTGCCCGCCCCGCTTGATCGGGATGATGTTG
>Ga0126341_1000161_pt1 | contig 13830 bp, 8 predicted proteins | sample OrbTmetagenome_FD_97057 | JGI IMG/M metagenome (GOLD analysis project Ga0126341, IMG submission 97057) | Coral microbial communities from Florida Keys, Florida, USA - Orbicella T D metagenome | ecosystem: Host-associated > Invertebrates > Cnidaria > Coral | place: Florida Keys, Florida, USA... | reverse complement strand
CTCGGTGGAGATCGTTCGAACGTAAGTGCGTTTGGATCAATTTGGTTGAACCCGGAAATACCGCCAAAGTAGATAAGGCCGTCACTGGACTTGAAGGATGCGCCAAGATTGAATTCAGGGGCTTGAAGTCCGTCCTGTACCCCGTGCTGATGCGAGATCCGACTTGTTGGCTCGAATCGCGTAATTCCCTTGTTATGGGACACCCAGATCCAACCGTTCGAGTCTTGTTGGATCCCGTAAATACTCGCACTTGGTAGCGAAAATCGATCAGTAACGTCTTCGAAGTGTGGAACTCTTCGCTCCCGCTGTTCGACGGGCCACTTAAGTAGCCCGCCGCCTTCACTACCAACCCACAAGTTGTTTTCAGAGTCCTCATGGAATGACCAGATAATGTTACTTGTGAGACCGTGCTGATCTCCACGCTCGACGAAAAAGCGCTCGAACTCCTTCTTGTTTACATCGAAAAAATTTAATCCGTTCTCAGTTCCAATCCAGACCTGTCCAAGAGAGTCTTCATGAATCGAAAGTACGCGATCATCACTAATAGATCTGGGGTCGTTGCGACTACTCTTTAGATTTTCGAAACGGTTGGTGCTTTCGTCCAGAATACTTAGACCTCCGCCATATGTACCGATTGCAAGCAGGCCATTGGAAATTCGCATGATTGAGGTTATTCCGTTGGCACCAATCGTCGAATCATTGAGAGGTTTGTGTTGGTAGGAAGTCACTTTGCCGGTTTCTATATCAAGCCGATTCAGGCCCTTGTCAAATGTTCCTATCCAAAGGAAGTTGTTATCACTGTACAGGCTCATCACTATAGGACTTGATATAGACGGGACGGTGGATTCATTGAGCCACTCAAAAGTGTCACTATCGGGTTTTAATCTGTTCAGGCCGTCATCGGTACCTACCCAAAAACTCCCATCAGGTGTCTCTGCAAATACGTTTACTGAGTTGTCCGATAGCTTTCCATAGTTCGTGTCGAATTTTCGGAATAGAGTCTTGAATCCAGAGGCAATGCCGTAGATTGTCCCGACCCAGTACATACCCTCGCCTGACTGATAAACGCTTACTATTGAGTCTCCGGGTAGGCCGGTATTGTGAGTGGAATACCTTTGGAAGGAATCAATATTTGGTTGGTACAAGTCCAGTCCTTCGGTAGTTGCGATCCAAATATCGCCATTCATATCCTGATATACATCTTTCGTAAGATTTGAGGATAACGAATTTAAATTAGTAGGGTTGTGAGTGTAGTTTTTTGCTGCATAAGAATGGGGATCAAATTTACTGACCCCACTTTCCGAGGAAGAGATCCAGATTAAGCCATCGTCGTCAGTGATTAGATGGTAAAGTTGGCCAGCGACGATCGAGGTAGGGTTGTCTGCTTTATGCGTGAATACAGACACCGATTCGGTGTTTGGATCGATTCTCATGAGGCCGCTGGATTCAGTTGCTGCCCAAATGATTCCGCCGGTGGTTTCAGTAAAGCCACTTATGACACCCATGTACGGGAGTTCATTGGTTCCAGAAACATAGTGGTGGAAACGATGTGTTTGAGGATCAAACGTGCTGAATCCGTTGTCGTAACCTAGCCAAAGAAGACCAGCAGTATCGGCGTAAAGCGTGTATATATCGTTCGATATTGGTGTGTTGTGATCGTTGGGGTCAGCGAGAATGGATTCAAATTTGTTGGATATGGAGTTGTATCTGGCTAGGCCGCCCCCAACCGTGGAGAGCCAAAGTTGGCCTTGATCGTCTTCAGTAATCCTTGTTACTAGATTTGCGGGCAATGACTCAGGGTCTGATGCGGAAAAGCGATAGTTCTCCAGTTCGTGGCCGTTATATCGATTTAACCCTTCCTGCGTCACAAACCATAGTGTTCCTGTGGAATCCTGGAACGATTGACCAACGCTCTGCTGCGTGAGCTTGTCGGAAAATACTGCGGGTTGAAGAAGAAGGTCGACAGATGCTGAGCCCGGGGGCTTGGCAATCAGTTCCAGCGGTACCAGCAGGGATAAAATCAGAACCCAGCGTTTCATAGCGGTACGAGTTGAGCGCCCCAGTTTCGGTCAGTCTAATTCACACCACTATAATGAAGCTAGACGTCACTTTCGCCCAAATTTTTTGGTTTTTCTAAGAAAAATGACGCAAAAACACACCCGAGCCGGGGAAGGCGACCCAGCGCGAATGCGTTCTATAAGGGGGGCGTTAGCTAACTAACGCTATCGCTTAGTTGCGACCCCAGCGGTTTCCGGCCTGTTCCGAGGTGCTGTTGCGACCCCAGCGGTTTCCGGCCTGCTCAGAGGTGCTATTGCGACCCCAGCGGTTTCCGGCCTGCTCAGAGTTGCTATTGCGACCCCAGCGGTTTCCGGCCTGCTCAGAGTTGCTATTGCGACCCCAGCGGTTTCCGGCCTGCTCAGAGGTGCTATTGCGACCCCAGCGGTTTCCGGCTTCCTCAGACTCATTAGACTCAGCCCACTTATAACCGCTGCGAACTTTCTGGGTCTCAGTCCACTCGGACTTTGCCTTGGTCCGCTCCTTGGTGGCTCCCCACTTGGAACCAGAGCTGACCTTCCCGGTGTACTCCTGAGTAGTAGCCAGGGCATGGCTCACCCGGTGTACGAGGTTCCCATTGTCCGCGGACGTTCGCTCTTGAGCGGTGTCTGCGACACTCAGGGCGGGCGCCAGGGCTACGAGTGCAACACTCGCAATACCGGCGAACCCCATCTTCTTCATGGTTTTCATGGTTACTCCTGCCTTCTTCTTTAGTAGACCCAGGCACAATTGTGACCGGGTTCTCCTAATGGGTCCCTTTTGAGGACTCAGTTGGCACTCTTCTCCGAGAATGCTTGACGACTTTATATGATGTGGGATAGGCGAATGATAGTTGTCGCTATACCCATTTTGGGGTAGGTCCCCTGGCGGGGTGATCGAAGTGTAATGCGACGTATCAGGCTTGTTTGCTAAGCGTCTGTTTATTAAACAGTATGGGGCGGCGATTGGCAGGCAGGGAGGTGACCCGTCAGGGTCATGCACCGCGAAACTGGCTAATTATTGAGCGGCTTTTTCCGGGCTCTCAGCGCCGCTCGCAAGACGCTCGATGGCCTCTTTTTCCAGCAGGTAGATTTCCCGCCAGTCGAAGGCGGACCCGGCGGCGGATTGCTCCTCCCCGGGGCCCGGGTCGTCACGCTCGATATGGTCTTTCACGCCCCACTTGCGTGTATCGCTCATACCCTTGGCGCTGGCCTCGGTGGAGACGAGGAGCTCGAGGTCGGGCAGGGTCGCGTTACCGTCCTCATCGAACAGCGCGGGGCCGAAGAAGTGCTCCGTTCCCCCGATATCCGCCGCCAGGTCGAGGTCCGCGTTGCCGCACCCGCTCTTGCCCAGTGTTACCGCCCGGGCGGCGGTCACGTAGCCAAACCCCTGCTGGAAGGGGGAATAGGCGAGCAGGCCGTCGCGGTTGATCGCCGGTTCGGCGCTGCTCACCAGCTTGCACTTGATGTCGTCCGGGCTGAGCCCGGGTTCCAGCTGCAACAGCAGCGCCGCAATGCCCGAGACCAGTGCGGCGGCCTGGGAGGAACCGGTGGACACGTAGTCGCCGTTGGCCAGGATGTCCTCCGGCTGCGTGGTGGCCAGGTCCGACTCCGGGTGAACGAGCCCCGTCATGTGCCCGCCCAGGGCGACCACTTCGGGTTTGACGTGCCCGCTGGGGGTGGGGCCGCGGGAGGAGAAATCGGGAATGTAGTCGTCGTCGCGCGTTTCGGGCGTCCACGAGTCCGTCACCAATCCCACGGTGATCACGTAGGGCAGGTTGCCGGGCGAGCCGATGGTCATAGGCTCCGGCCCCTCGTTCCCGGCGGCGGCCACAACCACGATTCCCGAGGCCCAGGCACGCATCACCGCCTGGTTCACCGGATCTTCCCAGTAGTGCCAGCGCGGCATTTGTGCGAAGGACAGGTTGAGTACTCGAATCTGGTATTTTTCGCGGTTGTCCACCACCCACTGTACCGCGCGCACGATATCAAGCAGGTGCGCAAAGCCCTCGCGGTCAAGAATTTTCACCGCGACCAGCCGTGCATCCGGCGCCACACCCTTGAAGGTGCCCGTGGGCCGGCCGTCGCGGGTGGTTCTTTCGCTGTTCGCGATGATGCTGGCCATGTGCGTGCCGTGGCCGCTCTCGTCCACCACCTCACTGCCCGCGGTGTCGGCAATGGCGTCGTAGCGCGCCAGCACGCGGGGCTTGCCGTCGGTGTCCCGCATCAGCGCGGGGTGTTCCCAAAGGCCGGAATCGATCACTGCCACGGTCACGCCCTGGCCGCGTATGCCCTGCAGGTGCAGCGGGTCGACCTGGGCGACGGTGTTGTAATAGTAGTCGCCGTAATTGTTGGGGTAGCCGGGAACCAGTGATGTGTCGCACCCGCCGCGGAAGGCGGCCTCGATAGCAAAGCGGTCCTGCGTGACGTCGGTGGGGGCGGCGCTTCTCGGCGTGTCCGGGAAAGTCGCCACGAGGTCCTGCCGCCCGCTGATGGACGGCGCAGCTTCCCCGGTGAAGGTCACCTCCAGGCTTCCGTCCGCCTGTGCGTTCAACTGGCCCTGCGACAACGCGTGAGTACCCAGTGTGAGCTGGCCGATGGGGCCCAGTTCCGGCGGCCAATTGAGCGTCAGCCGCTCCCAGGTGGCCGTCTCGTCCCGCTTGTTGTAAAGGGGCCAGGTAATTTTCCCCGGCGCGGTGGTGAGTTCGATATGGCCGCGCACCCGGCAGGCGTCCTCGTCCTCCTCGGGCTCGTCCTCGTCCGCGAGGTCGTCCAGGTAACGCTCGACCGCACCCGACGCCAGCAGCGTATCGAGTTGCGACCGGGTCAGCTCCGCTCCCACGGCGTCGATGATGTGCAGGTCGTGGGTCACCTCGCCGCCCACCTCCTCGACCAGCCCGGAGAGCGCGGCCGCGGACTCGCCCTGCAGCAGCACCTGTAGTGTCCCCCGGCTCTCGTCCGGCGTGGCTTCCACGGGTGCAAGTGCCGTTGCCACGAGAAGCACGGCGGGTGCAGACAGGATTTTCATCGGGGAGGTTAGTTCTCGACGACTTTCTTCAGCTGCTTTTCGACAACCTTGCGAATCTGGTTCGAGAAGTTCTCGTCCAGCATGGCGGGGACGTCCTCCGGGTACAGCGGCCGCGAGAAGAAAAAGCCCTGCAGCAGGTCGCACTCGTTGCGCACCAGGTAGGACAGGTGACGCTCGTTCTCGATGCCTTCGGCGATTACGCGCAGCTTCAGCGTCTTGGCCAGCGCCAGGATCGCGTCGACAATGGCGGCCCCGTCCGGGGTGTCCAGGTCCGAGATAAAACTCTGGTCGATCTTCAGCGTGTCGATGGGGAACCGCTTCAGGTAGCTCAGCGACGAGTAGCCGGTGCCGAAATCGTCCACCGCCAGGTCCACGCCGAGGTCCTTCAGCTGGCGCAGCCTTTCGATGTTGGTCTCCGCGTCGGTCATAATCGCGCTTTCGGTCAGTTCCAGCTCGAGCCGCTCCGGCGGCAGCCCCGAGCGGTTCAGGAACTGCGCCACCCACTCGGGCAGGTTGCGCTGGTTGAACTGCAGTGGCGAGATGTTCACGCACACGCGGAACGACTTCAGCCCCAGATCATCCCAGTACAGGCAGTTGCGGGCCACTTCGTCCATCACCCACTCGCCCAGCTCGATGATCTGGCCGGTGCTTTCCGCCACGGGAATAAACTCCACCGGCGACACCATGCCGCGAGTGGGATGCTTCCAGCGAACCAGCGCCTCCATGCTCACCACTTCTCCGGTGAGGGAGTTGATCTGCGGCTGGTAGCGCAGCTCCAGTTCGTGGTTGCGCATGGCGTCGCGCAACTCCTCCTCCATCTTGAGCTGTTCGACCGCCTGGGCGTTCATCTCCTCGTTGTAGAAACGGAAACAGGCGCGGCCCTCAGCCTTGGCCACGTACATGGCCGTGTCGGCGTTGCGCACCAGGGTGTCGGCATCGGTGCCGTCCTGGGGATACATGGCGATACCGATGCTGGGTGTTACCACGGGGTTGTGGGATTGCAGCGATATCGGTTCGGACAGGCTGTCGAGGATACGCCGCGCCACGCGCTCGATGTCCCCGGTGTCGATCACGTCGGAGAGCACCACGGTGAACTCGTCGCCGCCGAGGCGGGCGATTTCCGTTGCGTTGCCGTCCTCGTCGCTCTGGGGATTTGCCGCGGTTTCACTGAAGTAATTGATCGCATCGTCCTCGCGCAGCTCGTTGGTGAGCCGCTTGGCGATCTCTACCAGCAGCCGGTCGCCGCGGGCATGGCCGATGGAGTCATTGATGCGTTTGAAGTGGTCGAGGTCGATGAATAACAGCGCGGCGGATTCCTTGTGGCGCTGGGCCCGCTTCAGGATGCGGGTCAATTGCTCATTGAAGCTGCGTCTGTTTGGCAGGCTGGTCAGCGGATCGTAGTAGGCGAGGTAGCGCAGCCTGTCTTCCTGGCGCTTCAGTGAATTGAACGCGTTGCTGGCGCGCAGCATGTACTGCACGTCGCGACCGAGCAGCGACCAGTTCACCGGCTTCGTCTTGTACTGGGTGGCGCCCGCCTCGAACCCCTGGTCGATGGACTGGCGGTCATCCGAGCCGGTGACGATCATGATGGGGATGGATTCGCCCTGTGGCATCTCCCGGATGCGCTGGCAGGCTTCCAGACCGGTCATGCCCGGCATCTCCACGTCGAGGAAAACGAGGTCGGGACGTTCGCGCACGAACATGTCTATGGCATCGACGCCGTTGGACGCTTCGATTACCGACATACCCTCTGCCTCGAGGCACTGCCGGGTGAGAAGTCGTACGTTCTGGTCGTCGTCGCAAACCAGTATTTTTGCCTGGCTGCGGCTCGAATCCTTACTGGCCATCACTACTGGAAATAATGCGTAAAAGTGTGATTCTAGGCTATCATTACTGGGACCTCGCGCCTAGTGGGAATAAGAACATACGGGCCCGGGGACACGGGGCAGCGGTATATCAGCAAACTCATTCCTGGGGGATTTTCCGGTCGCGATGCAGTTGTATCCCGCGGCACTAATCAAGCTCCTGGTACCCGGCGTCCTGGTCGGCGCGGCGTTCTGGGGACGTGGCCAGCTCGCCTCTGTCGATGGCGACGCCAGGGCAATTTTTGACAGTCTCCCCTACCTTGTCTGCGTCGTCGCACTGGTCATGGCGAACCAGTTCAATCGCTCGCGCATGATTCTCGCCGCGCTGAGCGTCGCGGCGTTCTACTGGGCGGTGCACGAATACCTGCAGGTGAGCCTGTCGGAGCCGCAGGCGGCCAGCGCCTACCTCGCGATCAGTCTGGCGTTGCCGCTGTTGGTGTTGTACCTGCTGGTGGTGCCGGAGCGCGGCGCGTTCACATTGCATGGGCTGTTCGTCGCCGGCGGGTTTATCCTCCTGGCGTTGGTGGTGGTGTATGTCGGGCCCCTGCTGCCCGCGGCGAACGAGGGCGCCGAGGCCTACTACGCGCCCTGGCCGGGCGACAGCTACGTGCTGTCCAGGGGCGCCACACTGCTGGTGGGCCTGGTCGCTGCGGCCGGGGTGGTCATGTTGCTGCTGCGGCACGAGGAGGTGGACGCCGCCCTGGTAGGGGCTTTGACTGCGCTGTACCTCGCTCTCGCCCAACTGCACCTTGCGGATGTCTCCGTGGCGATGAGCAGCGCTGCGGGGTTGTGCCTGTTGTGGGGGCTGCTGCGCAGTTCCCACGCCATGGCCTACCGCGACGAGCTGACCGGGCTGCCCGGCCGCCGCGCCCTCAACGAGCGGCTGAAGATGCTCGGTCGCAACTACGCCATCGCCATGCTCGACGTCGACCACTTCAAGCGTTTCAACGACACCCACGGCCACGACGTGGGCGACCAGGTCCTGCGCCTGGTGGCCTCGCGTATCCGGCGCGTGCGCGGGGGAACCGCCTACCGTTACGGCGGCGAGGAATTCTGCGTGGTGTTCAGCCGCCGCGACGTAAAGGACTGCATCGAGCCGCTGCAGGCGGTGCGCGAGGAGATCGCCAACTACCAGATGTCTTTGCGCGACAACACGCTGCGACCACAGCGACGGCGTGAGGGTACACGGCGGCGCGGCGCCACGCGCCTGAAGAGCGATCATGTCTCGGTGACAATCAGCGCGGGGGTCGCCGCGCGCAGCGACGATCACCCCGATCCGGAATCCGTGATCAAGGCGGCGGACCAGGCGCTGTACAGGGCGAAAAAGGCGGGCCGCAATCGCGTGGCCCATTGAAGTGCTGTCAGGACAGGATCTGGTCCCGGCGCTTCAGTCCCTGTTCCTGAACGAAGCGCGGCAATTGCTGTAGGGGAATGGCGGGGCTGTAGTAGTAGCCCTGCACCTGCTGGCAGTTTTTCTCGCGCAGGAACTCGATCTGCTCGTGTGTCTCGGCGCCTTCCGCCACGACCAGCATACCGAGACGGCGGCCCATCTCGATAATCATGGTGCACACCGCTTCCTGGTGCTCGTTGTGCGGCAGGTCACGCACGAAACAGGCGTCGATCTTCAGCGCGGAAATGGGCAGCTCGGTGAGGTGGGTCAGCTGCGAGAAGCCGGTGCCGAAGTCGTCGAGTGAAAAACTGATGCCCAGTTCGCGCAGCTCGTCCATGCGCTCTTTTATGTCGCCCGTACCCTTGAGGATCGTGGACTCGGTCAGTTCAAACTCGATGCGCGAGCCGTCGGCGCCGCTGCGGTTGAGAATCTCCTTCACGATGTCCACGAAGCGGTCTTCCTCGATCTGGGAAAAGGAGATGTTCACCGCCACGTCCACGTTCTGCATGCGCTGTTCGGCGAGCCAGACCTGCGCGTTGCAGGCGTGCTGGATCACCTGGTAGCCGATGGTTTTCATCAACCCCATGTCTTCGCATGCGGCGATAAATTCGCCGGGGTACACCAGGCCGCGCTCCGGGTGGTTCCAGCGCAGCAGCGCCTCCAGGCCGACGAGGTGGCCGGTGGCCAGGTCCACGCGCGGCTGGTAGTGCAGTTCGAACTGGTTTTTGCGCACCGCGCTGCGCAGCTCGGCAGACAGCGAGTTGTTGCCCGCGATGTCGAAGGACAGTTTCTCGGAGTAACGCACGAAGCGGCCGCCGTTGATGCTCTTGGCCTGTTGCATGGCGTTGCGCGCGTGTTCCACAAGGTCAGAAAATTCTGTGCCGTCCTCGGGGTAGATGGCGGCGCCGATGCTCGCCTCCACCGCGACCTGCTGGTCGCTGAGAATCATCGGCGCGGATATCGACTTGAGCATCTTCTCCGCGATCAGCTCCACTGCCTCGGCGGAGCTGATGTCTTCCAGCACCACCGCAAACTCATCGCCACCCAGCCGCGCGATGCTGTCGGTGCTGCGCATCTTGTTGATCAGGCGCCGCGAGATCGACTTGATCATCACGTCGCCGTCGGCCTCGCCGTAGTTGTCGTTGATGTTGGCGAACTGGTCGATGTTGATATAGAGGAGGGCGGTGTTGAACCCGTAGCGCTCCGAACGGCCCATGGCGCGCTCCAGGTGGGCGCGGAAGCCGACGCGGTTGAGGGCGCCGGTCAGCGGGTCGCGGTTCGACAGTTGCTGGATTTTCTCCCTGGCCTGCTTGAGCTGGATGCTGTAGTCCAGCACACGGTGCACGAGCGCGTCCTGCAACTCGCCGCGCACCAGGTAGTCCTGGGCGCCCAGCTCGCGCAGTTGCGACACCGTGGCATCGTCTGCGTCGTCCAGCAACAGGATCAGCGGCGCGGTGGCGTCGTGTTTACTCGCCAGGCGGAGCAGGTATTCGGTCTCGGGGCCGTAGGTCATGATGACCGCGTCGATCATCGGGTCGAGCAGCGCCTCCAGCGGACGCTCGAAAGACTCGGAGGAGGCCAGGTGAAAGCGCGCGGGTACGGCGCGTTCGAGGGAGGCGGTGAGCACCAGGTGGTCCGTCTTTTCCTCGGAGATGATGAGTACCGTATGCTGTTCCACTTCCTGTCCCTGGTTGCCCCAGCGCGTGTGTTTTTCTTGGTCTGGTCGTCGGTGGCCGGCGACATTGCCCCGCCCAGGCCCTGCGGCCCGGGAGGCTTATTCTTATATATATCACGAAGTTATACGGAATATATTAGCGAAATTCTAGTGAATGTTTACCGAAAATTACCAAAGCCGGCGCTGGCCAGGGCCCTCCGGCCGGGTTGGCCGCCCAGGCACCAAAAACGGTTAACCGTTCCTGGCCCGGCGCGCCATTGCCGGGGCAACCGCATGCACTAGGCTATAGCCACTAGCTATAACGGCGAGCTATACCCGCGAACTTAAGCCATTAACTACAGCCGTTAACTACAGCCTTCAGGAATTACGGGGTGTGATATGAGTGACGAACTGCTCTTTGAGGTGGACGCCGGCATCGCGCTGGTGACGCTGAACCGGCCGGAGGCCTACAACAGCATGTCGCCGGCGATTATCGATGGCATCGGCGAGGCGTACCGCCGCTGCGACGAGGACGACGCCATCCGCGTGGTGGTGGTCACCGGCGCGGGCAAGGTGTTCTGCACCGGCGCCGATATGAGCCAGGGGGGGGACACCTTCGACGGTGCAGCGCAGAGCGTGGAGATCGACTCCTGCCCCCTCAGCATGCAGGCCTGGGACGTGCGCAAGCCGGTGATCGCCGCCTGCAACGGCCACGCGGTCGGTGCCGGCATGGGCCTGGCGATGCAGTGCGACATGCGCGTTTTCGCCAACGAGGGCAAGTACGGCTTTCTGCAATCGCGCCGCGGCGTGGTTACCGATTTCGCCATGGAGTACGTGCTGCCGCGCATCGTCGGCATGGAGCGGGCCTTCGAACTGCTGGTGCGCGCGCCGCGCCTGACGGGCGAGGAGGCGGTGGCCATGGGCCTGGCCGGGCGCAGCGTGCCGGCGGAACAGGTGCTGGACACCGCGCTGGAAATCGCCCGCGATATCGCCGTGAACTGCGCGCCGCTGCCCGTCGCCCTGCACAAGGCGCTGCTCTGGCGCGGCCAGGATGTGGGCCTGGGCAAGCTGGCGACCCTGGAGAGCCGCGCCCTCAACTACACCATGGCCCAGCCCGATGCGGTGGAGGGCGGGGTGGCCTACTTTGAACGCCGCGAACCGAACTGGACCGGCAGGGTGGGCATCGACTGGCCCAAGTGGCTGGTGGACTGAGCCCGTGAATCGCGCCCTGTTCCTCAAACTGCTCGCCGCCGCCGTCGTCGCCACGGCAACGGGGTGCGGCGGTGTGGAATCGCCGTCCGACGACAGCTACGCCGCCCGCGAGTTCGGCGGCGCAGCCCCCGAGCCCTGCGCGGAGCGCGTTGCCACGCGCCGGGCCCTGTTCGGCGACCTGCATATTCACACGGAGTACTCCAACGACGCCTGGAACTTCGATGTGCGCATGGGCCCTGCCGACGCCTACCGCTACGCGTTCGGCGGGCCCGTTCGCCTGCCCCTGGGCGATGATTTCGAGGCCCGCGAGGTGCGCATCGACCGCCCCCTGGACTTCGCCGGGGTGACGGACCACGCGGAGTTTCTCGGGGAACAGTCCGTGTGCTACGACGAGTCCGCGCCGGGTTACGACACGAGTTTCTGCGAGACCATGCGCAGCGGTGAGGGGCGTGCCCCGCAGCTGGTCATGCAGATCATGTCGCCCTTTTCCAGTCGCAACCCGCGGGTTTGCGGCGAGGACGGCGCGGACTGCGCGGTGCGCAGCGAGGCGGCCTGGCGCGACATCATCGACGCGGCCGAACAGTACAACGACGCGAGCGCCGGTTGCGAGCGCACCACGTTTATCGCCTACGAGTACAGTTCCTTCCGCATGGGGTCGAACCTGCACCGCAACGTGGTGTTCCGCAATACCGCGGTACTGGCGCGGCCGGTGTCCTACATCGACGAGAACCGCGAGTGGGACCTGTGGCGGATTCTCAAGGAGCAGTGCATCGATACGGACACGGGCTGCGACGTGCTGGCCATCCCCCACAACTCCAATATCAGCAACGGGCGCATGTTCGCGGTGGATTATCCCGGCGCCTACGGCGCCGAGGCCCAGGCCGAACGGGCGGCGCTGCGCGCCCGGATAGAGCCCATCGTGGAGATGATGCAGCACAAGGGCGACTCCGAGTGCCGCAACGGGCTGGAGGGCGTGCTCGGCGGGGTGGACGAGTTGTGCGGTTTCGAGCCCTTTGAAAACCAGGCCTTCCGCCGTATCGTCGGCGAGGGAGAGCCGGTGGAGCAGTGCTACACGGGGCCGCTGGCGGACTGGGTGCCGCACCTCGGTCCCAACTGCCTGGATCGCAAGAGTTACGTGCGCTACGCCCTGGTAGAAGGCCTTCGCGAGGAAGAGCGCATCGGCGTCAACCCCTTCAAGTTCGGCCTCATGGCCAGCACCGATACCCACAACGCCATCGGCGGCGGCGTGCAGGAGGCGGACTTCCCGGGGCACCTGGGCAACGGCGATGCCACCGCCCTGCAGCGGGTGCAGTTCGAATCCAGCATCCCCGGCAATGCCAGCAACAACCCGGGCGGGCTGATCGGCGTCTGGTCGGAGGAAAACTCGCGCGATGCCATCTTCGACGCCATGCGCCGCCGCGAGGTGTTCGGCACCAGCGGCCCGCGCATCCAGCCGCGCTTCTTCGGCGGCTGGGACCTCGACGAATCCCTGTGCGGACAGCCCGACATGATCGAGCGCGCCTACCGCACCGGCGTGCCCATGGGCGCCGACCTGCCGGCGGGTGGCGAGGGGGCACCGCGCTTCCTGGTCGCCGCCAGCGCCGACGCCGGGTCCGCGCGTTTCCCGGGGCTGCCGTTGCAGCGCGTGCAGGTCATCAAGGGCTGGGCGGACGAGGAGGGCAACCACCACCAGCGGGTGTTCGACGTGGCCGGGGATGCGGACAACGGCGCCTCGGTGGATATGGATACCTGTACACCGCGAGGCGACGGCTTCGCGCAGCTATGCGCCGTGTGGGAGGACCCGGAATTCGACCCGGGGGTCGCCGCGGTCTACTACCTGCGCGCGGTGGAGAACCCGAGCTGCCGCTACTCGGCGCACCAGTGCCTGCAGATACCGGAGGCGGATCGCCCCGCGGACTGCGCGGAGCCGTTCTTCGACCCGGTCATCCAGGAGCGCGCCTGGAGTTCGCCGATCTGGTACACCCCTTCGGGTTAGCAGGGCGGCATCTCACCCCGCCGTCATCCCCGCGCAGGCGGCGGTCCGGCGTCCCGGGATCCAGTGGTTTTCAGGTCTGAGTTACTCTACCTTCGGCTCGCACAGGAACACCGGGATGTTGCGGTCCGTGCGGGCCTGGTACTGGTCGAAATCCGGATACAGCGAGAGCAGGTGGGGCCACAGCGCCGCCTTCTCCTCGTCCGAGACCTGGCGGGCGATGTAGGACTTCTCCTCGCCACCCACCATGATCTGCACCTCGGGGTTGGCCTTCACGTTGTGGTACCACACGGGGTTTGTCGGCATGCCGCCCTGTGAGGCGACCATCAGCTTGTTTTCCCCGTGGGGCAGGTGGATCAGCGCGATGCGCCGGATCTTGCCGGTCTTGGCGCCCCTCGTCGTGACGATGCACACCGGGTAGCCGCCGATGAACTTGTTCATCATGCGGCCCTTGGTGGCGCGGAACACCGCGACGTTGAGCCTGGTGACCCACTTCAGCACGAAGCGGACCGCGGGTACCTGGCTCTCCTTGATCTCCTGGACGTCCTCGCGACGCGTTTTCACGTAGTCGTATGTCACCATGGCGGCGGTCCTCTGGGCGGGGTAGCCGCACAGGATAGTGGAGAATCCGGGAGCTGCCAAATTGTGCTAACAT
>Ga0126341_1000160_pt1 | contig 13856 bp, 13 predicted proteins | sample OrbTmetagenome_FD_97057 | JGI IMG/M metagenome (GOLD analysis project Ga0126341, IMG submission 97057) | Coral microbial communities from Florida Keys, Florida, USA - Orbicella T D metagenome | ecosystem: Host-associated > Invertebrates > Cnidaria > Coral | place: Florida Keys, Florida, USA... | reverse complement strand
GCCGGGCGTGAAGGGCCGCCAGATGGCCGCGTTCGCCGGGCGTGAAGGGCCGCCAATGTAGGGCACCTCTGAATAATTCCATGGCTCCTCAGGCTTTGAGGCAATACTGTGCTCAAGGCAGGGCTTTGAAGGCGTGCTGGTTGCACGTCGAAAAGACCTAACGCAGAGCACAGTATTGCCTCGAAGCCCCGAAGGGCGTGGCCTGTAGCACACACTCGCGGCGTTGCAGCCCTCGCCAAGGACAACCAGCCTTGGCCTTCGGCCTGCGCCTTGCGATTGTATACTACAACGCCACGCTGAGGTGCTATGGAATTATTCAGAGGTGCCCTAGCCATACGGCCGTGTTTTTCTCAAGGCGACTCCCCGGCGCCGGGATCGAAGAGTTTGCCGCGCACGGCCTCGCGGTAGCGCAGGGGGCTCACGCCGCTGTGGCGCTTGAACAGCTGGGAAAAGTAGCTCACGTCGCTGAGCCCAACCTGCCAGGCGATGTCCCCCACGGGCAGGTTGCTGTGGCGCAGCAGGTCCTTGGCGGCGGCCACGCGCAGGCTCTGCAGGTAGGCCAGGGGCGTCATGCCCGTTGCCCTGCGAAAGCGACGGTTCAGCGTGCGCGGGGTCAGCTCCAGCCTGGCGGCGAGGGCGGCCATGGAATCGGGGGCGGAGAGGTTGGCCTGGAGCCACTGCTGCGCGTCGGCGACCAGCTCGTCGCGGTGCAGGCTGTCCGCCTCGTTCTGGTAGGCCGCCGCCTGGAAGCTGCGGCGGATCTCGGGCGAGAACTGGTTCTCCACGGCGCGGGCCACGCGGCCGCCGAACCACTCCTCGACCAGGTGCACCATGAGGTCCGCAATGGAGTTCACACTGCCGGCGCAGTAGATGTTGTCGCTCTGGGTGATGAGATGGTGTGTCTTCAGGTCCACGTCGGGGTAGCGACTGCTGAAGCGCGGGAAGTAGTTCCAGTGGGTAGTTGCGGGGCGACCCCTGAGCAGGCCTGCCTCGGCGAGCAGGAAGCTCCCGGTACCCACGCTGCAGATTCGCGTGCCGGCCGCCGCCTGCTCGCGCAGCAGGGGGAGGAGGTCCTCGGCGGCGTTCACCGCCGGCAGCGGGTTGCGCCAGATTGCCGGGAGCACCAGCAGGTCCAGGGGTGGCAGGTCGGCGAAGGCCGTGTCCGGGGTCAGGGCGAGGCCGCTGCCCAGGCGCACCGCTTCGCGACTCCTGCCGGCGAGCATGAAACGGACCTGGGGCGCTCCCCGGTCCGCGACGCTGGCCATCTGGCTGGCGGCGTGCATGATCTCCATCGGCAGCGCGATGCTGGTGGCGAGGGCCTCGGGAAAGAGGATGGCGGCGGCGCGGTGCAAGGGTTCCCCCGGTGCGGAAAAAGTTACGTCCAAAATACCACAAAAAGTGACTGAAAAGACATGATTATCCCCCGGGCCCGGCCGTACACTGGGGGGCATCAGGACGTGACAGGGCAGGGGATTCATGGGCACGCAGCGCTTACCGGTTGTCGTGGGCTTCGGCGGTATCAACGCCGCCGGACGGGCCTCGGGCCACCACGGCTACTCCCGCATGACCTGGTCGGCGACGGCCGATCCGCGCCGCCGGCGCACCCTCGCGGCGCTCGGCGCCCTGATGGGTGTCGAGGACCCCGTCGCCGACGAGCGGTACATCCTCGACCACACCCTCGTGCGCCGCATCGAGGACAACCACTTCGACGTCCAGTCCGTGAGCTGGAACCAGCGTTTCCCCACCCAGAGCAATGGCCAGCCGGTCAGTTTCGACATTGCGCGCAAGCACCTGCCGGCCGTTATCCCGCCGGACTGGGTGGTCACCAACACCTCGGTGACCCACGCCAACGTGCAGATAGTCGGTCAGCAGGATTTCCTGTTGCCGACCCACCGCGAGTTCGAGGTCAAGTCCGCCGGCCAGCTGCCCCGCGGGTTCGATCCCGGCAAGCTGTATCCCTCACGCAACCATCCGCGCGGCCTGCAGATGACGATATTCGCGGCCTCCGATGCGCTGGGCAGCCTGGGCATCGACTGGGAGGCCGTGCGCTCCCGCGTCGCGGTCGACGAGGTGAGCGTGTACGCCGGGAGCGCCATGGGGCAGCTCGACGGCGCCGGCGCCGGGGGCATGATCAAGGCGCGCTACAACGGCCAGCGGGTCACCTCCAAGTACTGCCCCCTCGGTTTTGCGGAAATGCCCGCTGATTTCATCAACGCCTACGTGCTCGGCAGCCTCGGGTCCACGGGCGCCAGCCTGGGCGCCTGTGCCTCCTTCCTCTACAACCTGCGCATGGGTATCGACGATATCCGCAGCGGGCGCTCCAGGGTGGCTTTCATCGGCAGCGCAGAGGCGCCGGTCACGCCGGAGATCATGGAGGGCTACAGCGCCATGGGAGCGCTGGCGACGGAGAAAGGCCTGCGCCAGCTGGACTCGCTTCCGGACGACCAGGAGCCGGACTTCCGCCGTGCATGCAGGCCATTCGCCGAAAACTGTGGTTTTACCATCGCCGAGTCGGCGCAGATGGTGGTGCTGTTCGACGACGCGCTGGCGATGGAACTGGGCGCGACCCTCTACGGTTCCGCGACGGATGTCTTCGTCAACGCGGACGGGCACAAGAAGTCCATTTCAGGGCCCGGTGTCGGCAACTACATCACCGTGGCCAAGGCGCTGGCCGCCGCGCGAAGTATCATCGGCGAGGAGGCGATCCGTCGCGGCGGTTTCGTCCAGGCGCACGGTACCGGCACTCCCCAGAACCGCGTTTCCGAGGCGGCGATCCTGAGCCAGACGGCGCGAGCATTCGGGATCGAGTCCTGGCCGGTGGCCGCGATCAAGTGTTTCGTGGGGCACTCGATCGGCTCGGCGGCGGGAGACCAGGTAGCGGCGACGCTGGGTATCTGGCAGCACGGCGTCATCCCCGGTATCGAGACCATCGACGCGATCGCCGATGACGTGGAGCAGTCGCACCTCGCCTTCAGCCCGCGCCACCGCGAGATCGACACGGGGCAACAGAAGTACGCCATCATCAACTCGAAGGGCTTCGGCGGCAACAACGCTTCCGCGACGCTTATGAGCCCGCTCGCCACCGGCGAAATGCTGCGTGCGCGACATGGCGAGCGCGCATGGCGGGACTGGGAGGCGCGCAACGAGGCCGTGCGCGAACGCCAGCTCGCGTACGACGACGCGATGATCGCCGGCGAGGCGGACCCCGTCTACAAGTTCGATCACGGCGTGCTGCACGACGCGGATGTCGCCCTCGGCCCCGATGCACTGAGGGTGGGGGAATACGTCGTACCCCTGGACGACGAGAGTCCCTTCGAGGACATGCGCATCGCCTGAGCGGAACTTGAGCACCGATACCCCAATCACCCTGCGCATACCGGGCGCCCCCGGCGCGCTGCGTCTCGCCGTCCACGGCGAGAGCGACCGCCACGTGTCGCGGCGCCTGCGGGAGGAGGGCATCTGGGAGCCCTTCGAAACCGCGTTGTTCCAGGCGATTCTCGAGCCCGGCGGTACCTGTGTCGACGTGGGCGCCAATATCGGATACTTCTCCGTCCTCGCCGCCGCGCTTGTGGGCGACGCGGGGAGGGTGTTTGCCTTCGAACCCGATCCGGCGAACTGTGCGCTGCTGCGGCACAACGCCAACCTCAATGGTCACCGGGAGCGTATCGAGATCGTCGAGGGCGCGCTGGCAGCCGCGGACGGCCGGGCACGGCTGTTCCTGAGCCCGGACAACCTCGGCGACCACCAGCTCTACGCGGGCGACGAGGCCCGCGACAGCGTCGACGTGACGCTGCTGCACGGCAGCACCTACCTCGCGGACCGGCTGGACCGCCTCGACCTGCTGAAAATAGATACCCAGGGGACGGAGCACGCCGTGGTGGCGGGGCTGATGCCCCTGCTGACCTCCCTGCGCCGCGGGCCGCGTTCGCGGATGACGCGGATCATGGTCGAGCTCACGCCGTACTCCCTGCGCCAGGCGGGGGCCAGCGGCCGCGAGCTGATCGAGCTGCTGGCCGGCCTGGACCAGCCGATGTGGATCATCGACCACCTGGAACACCGCCTCGCGGCCAGCTCCGCCGCTGAACTGGCCCGCTGGTGCGACAATGTGGAGAGCTGGGAGGGGGACCGCGGTTTCATGAATATCCTCGTCGGGGATGCCCCTGCCGGGGGACAACACGGGCGTTAAATACTGGTATCATGGCCGACTCGATTTTTCGGCGCATACCTGGGGTCAAACTCCCGCGATGAGCGACATTCTCAGCTTCCTGCAGGGCCGCAACTCGGCGCCCAAGCTCACCGACCCTGCCCCCGGGCCGGGGGAAATGGAGGAGATATTCCGCGCCGCGCTGCGTGCCCCGGACCACGCCTGGCTGCGCCCCTGGCGCTTCATTACTATCGCGGGGGAGCGCCGCCAGGTCTTTGGCGAGCTGCTTGAGCGCTGCCTGGTGGCCCGCAAGCCGGACGCGGACGAGGCGGCGCGGACAAAGGCCCGCAACGCGCCGCTGCGCGCCCCCCTGCTCGTTGTCGCCGTGGTAAAGATCACCGAGCATCCCAAGGTGCCGCCCATTGAGCAGCGCCTCTCGACCGGCTGTGCCGCACAGTCCATCCTGCTCGCCACCGAGGCCTGCGGTTACGCCGGTATCTGGCGCACCGGGGACGCGGCCTTCGACCGCGCCGTCATGGACGGCCTCGGTCTCGCGGCGGAGGAAGAGATTATGGGCTTTCTCTACATCGGCACCCGCGAGGGCTCGCCCAAGCCCATTCCCCAGCTCGACACCGCCGACTTTGTCTCAGCCTGGTAGTTTCCGCCCGCTGCACACAACCTGACAAACACTAAGACCATCACAACAAGAGTTGCTGCCGCCATGCCCCCGACCTACGAAACGCTGGAAGTCACCGTCGAAGAACAGGTTGCCACGGTTTGCCTGAACCGCCCCGACAAGGCCAACTCCATGAACGCCCCGATGTGGCGCGAGTTGCAGGCGTGCTTCGAGTGGCTGGATGCGGAGCCCGGCGTGCGTGCGGTCATACTCGCGGGTAACGGCAAGCACTTCTGTGCCGGGCTAGACCTCGCCATGTTCGCCGGTGGCCAGGGCGGGGATACGCAGGACCCCGGGCGGGGGGCGGAGCAGTTCCGCCGCCTGGCATTGCAACTGCAGGACAACCTGACCGCGATCGAGAAATGTCGCGTACCCGTGCTGGCGGCGATCCACTACACCTGTATCGGCGGCGGGGTGGATATGACCTGCTGCGCGGACATGCGCTACGCCACGGAGGACGCCTACTTCTCGATTCGCGAAATCGACATCGGCATGACCGCGGACGTGGGTACCCTGCAGCGCCTGCCGCGGATCGTGCCCGACGGCGTCGTGCGCGAGCTGGCCTATACCGGCCGCAACATGGACGCGGAAGAGGCCCGGGAGGTCGGTTTCGTCAACCGGGTCTTCCCGGACCGCGAGACGATGATGCGCGAGGTCACCGCCATCGCGCGATCCATCGCCTCGAAGTCGCCGCTGGCCGTGCGGGGCAGCAAGGAGATGCTGTTGTACGCGCGCGATCACTCGGTGGCCGACGGACTCAATTACGTCGCCACCTGGAATGCCGGGATGTTGAGTCGCCAGGACCTGGAGGCGGGGATCCAGGCGCAAATGGAAAAAAGACAGGCGGTCTACGAGGATTAGTCCCGGCCGCCGTCGAGCGTTGTTTTCGGAGAAATATCCATGGGAGTAATCGCGCGGTTGAATCGGCCGTGGTTGCACTTTATCGTTCTGGGATGCGCGCTCTTCTACCTGCAGGGCGTGTTCTTTCCCGCCCCCAGGCCTGTAGTGGGCCCCCTCAACGAGGCGCGGATCGAGGGTTTGCTGCAGCAGTGGTTCGCCACGACCGGGCGCCCGCCCACCGACGAGCAGCGCGCGCGCATGATCGCCGCGGAGCTCGACCGCGACATGCTGTTCCAGCGCGCGCTGGAGTTCAACCTGCACCTGTATGACACCGTCGTCTACCAGCGCCTGCTGCGCAACATGCGTTTTCTGCGCCTGGGCGAGGGCAAGAGTGACGAAGAGTTGTACGAGATGGCGCTGGACATGCGCCTGCACCTGGGCGACGAGGTGATCAAGCGGCGCATGATCCAGGTCATGGAGCAGATCCTGCTCGCGGACAACCCACCGGCGGTACCCGGCGAGCAGGAGATCGCGGCGGAGTTCGAGCGACGCAAGGACGAACTGAGGCGCCCCCCGCGCTACTCCATCGAACACATCTACTTCAACCGCGACCGCGAGGGCGAGGTCGAGGGCGTCATTGCCACCATCGAGGAGCAGGGGCTGGATGCGGAGTCGGCGCGCCAGCTCAGCTCGCCCTTCCTGCCCGGATACCGCTTCCGGCGGCAGACACCCGACCAGCTCGCCCGGCATTTCGGCGCGTCCTTTGTGCGCAATCTCGAGGCGGCGAACCCCGCCGCGGGCCGCTGGGTCGGGCCGGTGCGGTCCACCTACGGCCTGCACTACGTGTGGGTCGATGAGCTCGAGCCCGAGCGCGATGCGACCCTGGAGGAAGTCAGGCTGCAGCTTGTGCGCGACCTGGAATCACGCGCCAGGGCGGAGTCCCTGCGCGAGAGCATCGCCGCGCTGCGCGAGCGGTACGAGGTGAGGACATGACCGTGTTGCGCAGCCTGTTGGTGTTGGTGTTGGCGATTGGCATGGCCGAGGGCGCCTGGGCGCACCGGTTCGCACCCTCGCTGTTGCAGGTTACGGAGATCGCTCCGCTGCAGTACAACATGGTGTGGAAGACCCCTGCACAGGCCACCAGCAGCGTACCCCTGCGGCCCACCTGGCCGCAGAGTTGCGCGGTGGAAAACGCCGCCGCGCCCCAGCTGGAGGGTACCGGGAAGGTCAGCACCTGGCAGCTGCGCTGCAGCGATCTCGGCGCGGACGGGCTCGTGGGCGAGACGCTGGGAATCGCCGGCCTCGGGGAGAACCAGGCGTCGGCCATGGTCATGATCAGCCTGCTCGACGGGCGCAATTACCAGCAGGTGCTGAACGCGGAGCAGGGAGATTTCGTGGTACCCGAGGAGTCCAGCGCCGGCGAGGTGATGAGCGATTACACCTGGCTCGGCATGGAGCACATCTGGGGCGGCATCGATCACCTGCTGTTCGTGTTCGGCCTGCTCCTGCTGGTCGGCGGCGGCACGCGCCTGCTCTGGACCGTCACGGCGTTTACCGTGGGGCACAGCATTACGCTGTCACTGGTGACACTCGGCTTCTTCGACTACCCGGTCGCGCTGGTGGAGTTCACCATTGCGGTCAGTATCTTCGTGCTGGCAGTGGAGCTGACCAGGGAGGGGCGCGACGATCTCCTGTGGCGCAATCCCTGGTGGCTGGCGGGGGGATTCGGGCTGTTGCACGGCATGGGTTTTGCCGGCGCGCTGGCGGAGACGGGCCTGCCCCAGGACAACGTGCCCCTGGCGCTGCTGTTTTTCAATGTGGGCATCGAACTGGGCCAGATCGCCTTCATCCTGGTGGTGCTGGCGGTCTGGTTGATCATCCGCAAACCGCTGGCCCCCTGGCAGGAGCGCCTGCTGCCGGTGCCGGTCTACATCCTCGGCACGCTGTCGGCGATGTGGTGCATCGAGCGTGGGCTGGAGGCGCTGTTGGGCTAGGGCACTCCTGATGAATTCGGTGGCGCCCTAGGGCAGCTCGACGGTGGCGTTTTCCTCGACCGCCGAGCCGGCGTAGAACCAGGACTCCAGGGCGTAGCGATCGGCGTTCTGGCCGCGAATGTACCCCGACCGGTGCAGGCTGAAATGATCGAAGAACAGGGCGTCACCCACGTCAAAGAAGGGATTGACCACACGCGCCTCCCTGGACAGTTCCGCGACGAGCTCCCCGCCCACCACCCAGTCGAGATTCGCGCCCCGGGTGCCGCTCTCGAGCAATCGGTCGATGCGCCTGGGCAGCAGGGTAATGCCCGGGGCGGGGGTGCCGTGCCCGCACTGTGACAACGGCGCCCATATATTCAGTGCGCGCACGTCGGCGCCCATGAACTGGCCGTCCTGGTGCCAGCCGCCACCGATGCCGGTGCCCAGTCGCCGCGGTGTTGCCAGGCGGAACACCCACTTGCGTGTGGCGAGCACGGCGGATTCCTCGAAGTACTCCTCGAGCAGCTGCTTGATAGCGTAGCTTCGGTACAGTTGCAGCACGCTGCGCGTCCCGCGCGGGGAGTCGATCACCCGGATGGAGCCGGTGAGTTTGTGCTTCCTGCCGGGATGCAGCATGTGAAATGCGTGGTGGTTGCCGGGAAAGTGCGGGGACGGGTAGTACCAGGGGTTGTCTTCGTCCAGGGAGCCGTTTGTCTCCGCCTCGACCCGCGAGCGCAGCGACGCGTCGATACAGGTGCGCAGGGGCAGTACATCCTCGGGCTTGAAAAAACCGCGCACGATGAGGTGGCCGGAACGGTCGAGGGCTTCCCGCAGCAGCGGGACGCTGAACGCATCCGCGGGGACCTCCGGAATGGCGCCTTCGCGAAACACCAGTGGGGGCCGGTGTGCCTCCCGCTGCGGGATATCCCCGGCCGCGCCGGGTCGCGGCGCGGTCTGCAGCAGCAGGTCTACCAGCGCGCGCTCCAGCGCGGGGTCTGCCTCATGTTCCCCCTGCCGTAGCAGGCTGTCGATCGCCTCGCGGTTGCGGCCCGCCGCGACGAGCTGCGCCACGTCGTCGGGAGTGTGTGCGGAACTGGTATCGGTGAGCGTATCCACAGGGTTCAACAGTCTGCCTGTACCTGCCGAAGATTATAAACCGCGAGGCGTTGCCACGGGGAGGATTCGCGCTTCCGCCTACTCGGGGTTGCCGGGCCAGCCCTCGTAGGCGATAAACGGGTGGAACGAGAGCTGGATTCCCTCCATGACATTGTTGTCGTTTTCGAGGATGTTACGGCGCCGGATGTAGCGCCCGGCGGTGGAGCGCGTGTCGATTGCCTCGGTAACGTCCATCCCGCCGCGGCTGGAGAACAGGGGCTCCAGTTCCATGTCGTAGATACTCACCTGCAGCGAGGCGGCCGCCACCTGCATGTTCCAGTCGAAGTCTGCGCTGACCGCGTTGCCCGGGCCCTGCAGGGAGGGTTTGCGGGTCACGCCGTCCCAGCGCGCCAGGTGCTTGAGCCCGCCCGAAAAGGCCGTTTGTACTTCCACGATGTCGGTGAACACGAATGCGTCGAGATCGGTATTTTTCTGCATCGCGTCCCTAACGCTGTGCATGATCTGGGCGAAGGTCTTGCGGTTGACCCTGCCCGAAGTGGGATCCACCGGGTCGCCGTACGCGCGGACAGCGCTGTTCCACTCCTGCTGGAACTGGCGCTGGGGCACGACCTTGAAGCCGTTCTCCTTGAGGTAGGCCGCGACCCTGGCGTCGATGCGTGGGGCTTCTTTTTCCAGGTAATTGCGCGACTGTCCCCCCAGGTTGACGTGGGGAATCACCACGGTCCTGATCCCGGCCGCGTCGATGCGCTCCCGATCCATCTGGTAGGGGTAGGTGGTGGGATTGTAGGTCGGCGTGCCGCTGCAGGCTGTGAGCAGTGTGACCATCGCAGTGAGTGTGGCTGCGAAAAAGGCGGGCAGGTTGAGGCGACGCATGCTGGTTTCCGATCCGTTATAGTGGTGCGCATGGTAGCAAAATCTGTCTCCGGGCACAGCGGCGCGTGAGCGGTCTCCCGCACGCCAGGGTGGCCGGGAACGGGCCGCCGGTGGTGCTGTTGCACGGCCTGTTCGGCGCGGGCGTCAACCTCGGCGCGCTGGCGCGCAGCCTGCGCAAGCGCTACACGACCATCGCGGTGGACCTCCCGGGCCACGGGCGCTCGCCGTGGCTGGACCGCTACGATCTCCCGGCCCTGGCCGACGGCGTTCTCTCTATCCTCGAAGACCTCGGGCTGCACTCGTTTCACCTCGTGGGCCATTCCCTGGGCGGCAAGGTGGCCATGCAGCTCACGCTGGACCACCCGGACCGGATCGGCGCACTGTTGGTGGCGGATATTGCGCCGGTGGCGTACGCCGGGCGGCACGACGCGGTGTTCGATGCACTGCGCGCCGTCGACGCGGCGCACTGTGGCTCCCGGGAAGCTGCCGGGGAGATTATGGCGGGGCACCTCCACGAGAAAGCGGTGATCCATTTCCTGCTCTCCAGCCTCCTGCGGGATGCCGGCGGCACCTATAGCTGGCGTATGGACGTGCACGGCCTGGAGCGCGACTACCGGCTCCTGTCCGATGCGCCGGGGCCCGGGCGCGGCTCTGTACAAGAGACGGGCTGGCCCGGCCCCGCGCTTTTCGTGAAGGGCGAGACCTCCGATTACATCGCGCCGGAACATGAGCCGGCGATTCGCGCGCTCTTTCCGGCGGCGGACCTGGAGGTCATGGCGGGCTGCGGGCACTGGCTGCACGCCGAGAACCCGCCGTTGTTCAACGCCATCGCCGGGCGCTTTCTCGACGGCGCCGGGGTTGGGGCTGGCACCGGGGAATGAGGCCGCGTATCCTGCCATCGCAGCTACTTGTCAGGGGGAGACCGGGTGTTCCTGTCAGCGGGTGAATTGCTGGCCGTCGTGGTGGCCGGCCTGGTCGCATTTTATTTCTTCGGCGCCATCAGGGTGCGCGAGCTGGCCTTGCGCGCGGTAGCCCGCGCGGGACGCGAGGATGATTTCCAGTTGTTGGACCAGTCAGTACACATCCAGCGCGTTTCGCTCAGCCGCGATGACGGGGGTCGCTGGCGGGTGTGGCGCCAGTATCGCTTCGACTACAGCTACGACGGCGTGGAGCGCAGGCAGGGTTTTGTCATCATGCTGGGCAGGCAGCTGCAGTCCATCGTCGTATCCGAGCGCGAGCGCATCCTACACTAGGGTGGCCCGCACCAGTACGCTGAGTGCGAGCAGCACGAGAATCACCCCGAAGCCCCGGTCGATCATTTTCCCGCTGCGCTGCAGCCGTTCCAGGAATGCAGGGCGCGATACCAGGCAGACCACCGCGGCGTACCAGAGCGCATCGATGGCCCCCACGGTGGTGGCCATCAGGGCCTTTTCCCCGACACCGAAGGCAGGGTCCAGGAACTGGCTGAACAGCGCCAGCATGAACACCGCCAGCTTGGGGTTCAGGAAGGCGACGAGAAATCCCTGTGCCGCCGCGCCGCCGACCAGTGATTCTCCCGGTGCCTCCCGGACCCCTGAGCCGGCGGAGCGGAGCAGGGTCGCTCCCAGGTACACCAGGTAGCAGGCGCCCGCCAGCTGCAGCGTCAGAAACAGCACCGGCGAGCGGGTGATCAGCACTGCCAGGCCCGTTACGGTCAGCAACCCGTAGAGGCCCACGCCGGCGCCGTGCGCCAGGGCGGCGCGCAGTCCGGCCCCGCGTCCACCCCTCAGCGCGCACTTGAGAACCACGGCCAGGCTGGGCCCGGGGGACATTGCGCCCAACAGGCAGATACCCGCCAGTGACAACCACTGCGTAATCTCCATCGCGCTAATGCCCGATTCGACAGCTAAACACGGCACCGCAGCCGAGCTTGTCGCGGTGGGGAGAGTATTTGCCGACCGGTGTCACGGCCACGACGTTTTCCGGCAGCCAGGGCCACCCGCTTCTGCGGTCTCTCGAACGCCCATCAGGCACGGATGGGTGCCCGCATAATTCGAGAGGTTCCGTAACACGTGTCGACACATCATTTTTCCACAGATTCTGTGGATAACACGGTGGGTAAAGTGTTCAGGGCGCACGTAAGTGCTTCACACACGAACATTGTGACAGTTTGATTAAAAATTAAACAATTAGAATTTGTCATTTATATTCAATAGGTTGAAAGAATCATTTTAGAGATTGAATGTAATTGAAAAGCTAACTGTGTGAAACTCTCATGACTACTAACATGTGTGCATAACATTTGCACAGTTGCTACCGAGGGTAACTTTTGTCATTACAATGGAAACACATGCCGTTTTGCGGGGGCACTGCGAAATTCGGTCGTTGACGCTCGATACTGTATGCGTAGCACTTCCGAAATCGTCAAGCACTTTTTGCCGTGTTACCGCGTTGTGACAGTCGCTCAGTCGCCGCGGTAAATACAGCCTGTGGTACAGGTCTCTTTGATCTCGACTGCACTGAGTTGGGGCAGTTCGGGCTTCAGTCGCTCCCAGATCCAGCGCGCGATGTTCTCGCTGGTAGGGTTTTCCAGACCGTCGATGTCATTCAGGTAATAGTGGTCGAGCTGCGCGAGCAACGGCTGGAACGCAGCTTTAATGTCGGCGAAGTCCATGACCCAGCCGGCGGGTTCCGGCGCGTCGCCGCACACGGTCAGGCGCACGTGAAAGGAGTGTCCGTGCAGCCGGGCGCACTTGTGCCCTTCGGGTACGTTGGGCAGGCGGTGGGCCGCCTCAAAGTGAAAGTCTTTGTAGATTTCCATGTTGCAGCACTCTTTTTCACCCCCGCCCCGGGGGGTGTGCAGGGGGCCTGGAGGGGCGTTTCCGGTTCACCCGGAAGCCGCGAATTTTACTACTAAAATCAATGGCTTTTAAGGCGCGTGTTTTCCTGCCCAAAGCGCCCCGGCAGGTTTGACAGCATAGACAGAATCTCTATAATGCGCGTTTCTCGGACAGGGGGTGGTTAGCTCAGCTGGGAGAGCATCTGCCTTACAAGCAGAGGGTCGGCGGTTCGATCCCGTCACCACCCACCACTATTCCGATTCACATTCAGCTACCAGGACCGGTAGTTCAGTTGGTTAGAATGCCGGCCTGTCACGCCGGAGGTCGCGGGTTCGAGTCCCGTCCGGTCCGCCATTTTCATAGCTTAGCGCTATAAATAAAGGGGTTTGAGAAACCCCTTTATTACTTCCATCTACCTTGCCTACTAAAACTAAATGCTTGCTACAGGGCGCGTCTGGCCTGCGTTTGCGGTGATTAGCGTGGCAAAAATAGCTGTATAGGTAGAGTAGATGACCGTACCCCCATAATTCGAGCCATGCAGGATGTGGGATTTCCTTCTATTCTCATAGGAAGAAGATCCTCATATGAAGCGCAAGCGCTACACCGAAGGACAGATTATTTCGATCCTCAAGCAGCATGAGGCCGGCAGCTCGCAAAACAGAAGGTGACACAATTAGTTCGCGCGAGCCAACTACATTGTGAACAATCCCCTCCGGTCCGCCATATCAATAAGAACGGGGGTCAGACCTGAGGTCTGACCCCTTTACTTCAGTCAGGCTCTGCGACCCGCATGGCAGTTGAGCGCTAGTCCTCGCAACCCTCCACCTCGTTGACGCAGAACCCGTCCTCCTCGGTAAAGGTCGCGTTGTCCTCCCCGGCGATACCGCCCACCTCGACTTTCACCGGCGTGTCGTCGGGCAGGGACGCCAGGTAGTCCGCGGGAACCGTGACCTCCATGGGATCGATGTCGCCCGGGACGCGGATGCTGTAATTCAGCCCGTTCGCCGGGCTGTCTTCATCCACGTCCGGCTCCAGTACCACCTCCCACATATCCGGCTCCTCGACCAGGACGATGTCGCCGTTGTCCAGGAAAAATTCGAATTCCCCCTCCAGGCCGAATTCCTCCTCGCTGCAGGCGCCCAGGTCGTCCCCGGGTTCCCAGCTCACCACGCCTGTATCGGGGTCGAAATCCACCTCGTCGGGTGCGGCGGGGAGCATGTTGGTCAGCTCGGTGTGGCCCTGCAGCTTTTCCTTGTCTGCACTGCGCGCGCGGAACGTGTAGGTCCCGAACTTCCACCTGTCGAGGAACTGCGCGAGGGTGACGAAGTCCTCGTCGTCGTTTTCGTCATCGTCATCGAACAGAGGGTCGTAACACAGCGGCTCGCTGCTTTCGGTAAAGACCTCAGTGACCGTCT
>Ga0126341_1000159_pt1 | contig 14068 bp, 10 predicted proteins | sample OrbTmetagenome_FD_97057 | JGI IMG/M metagenome (GOLD analysis project Ga0126341, IMG submission 97057) | Coral microbial communities from Florida Keys, Florida, USA - Orbicella T D metagenome | ecosystem: Host-associated > Invertebrates > Cnidaria > Coral | place: Florida Keys, Florida, USA... | reverse complement strand
TGGGTGGGAATGCCCAGGCTGTGGAACACCGCGCCCTTGTAGAATTCGACATTGGCCCAGATTTCCTTGCCCTTGGCGCCGAATTCTTTCTGGCAGGCCTCCTCCACCGCCACGAGTACCGCCAGCAGGTTGGCGCTCTCCTCGTTCTGGCACAGCTCCATCGCCATGGGTTTCAGCAGCTTCGCACGGGGGTCTACGGTGCGGTACTCGCGGTGACCCATGCCCATGATCTTCACTTTGTTGGCGAGGCTGTCCCTGACGTAGGCCTCCGCCTTGTCCGGCGAGCCGATCTCCATCGCCATCTCCAGTGCCGCCTGGTCGGCGCCGCCGTGCAGTCGGCCGAACAGCGTACCGATGCTCGCGGAGATACACGATTGGATGGGGGACAGGGTGCTGGCACAGACGCGGCCCGCGAAGGTGCCGCAGTTGAAACTGTGCTCCATCTGCAAAATCTGTGCGGCGTCGAGCATACGCCGCTGTTCCTGGGTGGGCTTGATGCCGCTGAACATGCTCAGGAAGTTCTCGTGGAACAGGCGCCCGGGGACCGGCGGCAGGATAGCCTTGCTCTGGCTCAGGCGGTGATGCGCCGCGATCAGTCCCGTCATCTTGGCGGCGAGGAACAGGCCGTGCTCGGCGTCGGTGCCGACGTCCAGCATCTCATCCCCGGGGGGTGTCAGCAGGGGGACCATGCCCTGGAGCATCAACATGGGGTGCAGGTCACGGTTCACCTGTTGCAGCAGGTCGATCTCCGCGTGGCTGAGCCGCGTGTGGCGGCACATGAACTGCTTGAGCTTGCTCTTTTGCCGCTCGTCCGGCCAGCTGCCGAACAGCACCATCCACACCACGTGCAGGAAGGGCACGCCGACCAGGTCGTTGATATCGATGCCCCGGTAGCTCAGCAGGCCGCGCTCGCCGTCGACATCGGAGATGGCGGTCTCGCCGACGACGACGCCGGCGAGGTCATAGGAAATAAGGGTTTCTTCTTCGGACATAGTGGTGTTCCCGGGATGGCGAGGGACTGGATGGTAATTTTTCACAGTATACCCCCCTACTATAATTAGTAGCGTTAATTATACTTATCCTAGTATTAGAGACACTAATATGCGTTTGGAAAACAGTGAGTTACGCGCATTTCGTGCGGTGATAGAGGAAGGGGGCTTCAAACGCGCCGCTGACGCCCTGCATATCAGCCAGTCGGCGGTGAGCCAGGCCGTGGCGGGACTGGAGTCGAAGCTGGACGCGCCCCTGGTGCTGCGCGGCAAGGACCTGCGCCTGACCGAGGTCGGCCGACGGCTCTTCGAGCACGCCGTCGACGTGCTGCGGGACGAGCAGCAGACGCTGGAGGACATCGCCCAGCTCAAGCAGGGCAAGCGCGAAACCCTGAGCCTGGCGCTCAGCGCGTCCATCAACCGTTTTTTCGCGCCCGACCTCATCAGCCGCTACCACGGGGAGAACAACCAGACGCGTCTCAAGGTCGCGGAGATGCCGGCGCGCAGTATCATTTCCGCCGTGTTGTCCGGGCAGGTGGAACTGGGCCTCGGCCCCTTCCAGAAGGACATGGGCGCCTTCGCGACAGTGCCGCTGTACCGCGATTCACGGCACCTGGTGGTCAGTCCCAGTCACCCGCGCTACGCGGAGATGATCCAGGGGGACGAACGGGCCCTGAAACTGACCCCGCTGATTACCTCGGCGCTGGATAACCCGGAGATGCGCCCGGCCATGCAGCGCATACGCGACCGCTTCAGCACCGTGTGGGAAGTCAGCAGCCTGTCTTTGCGCATACACATGGTGGCCGAGGGCATGGGCGTGACGTTCATCGATCGCAAGCTGCTGGAGGAACATCCCACCTGTGAAAACTTTCGTATCATGGACGACGTATCTTTCGGCACCATCGACAAGGAGGTCGGGCTGTACTACCGCGCCGGGCGCACTGTTTCGAACAGCGCGCGCAACTTCATCGACCTTTGCCAGCGTTACTGGAGCCTGTAGAGTGAGCGACGATACCCCGCACCAGGTCCACGGAGACTACAGGCGTTGACACTGCGCGACAGTAACGTCGAAAAACTCGGCGAGGATATTTTCGATGTGCTGGTGATAGGCGGCGGTATCAACGGTGCCGTATCCGCGGCGTCCCTGGCCGGGCGCGGGGTGCGGGTGGCGCTGATTGACCGCGGCGACTTCGCCGGCGGCTCCAGTTCCAGTTCCTCCAATCTCGCATGGGGCGGCATCAAGTACCTGGAGAGCGGGGAGTTCCTGCTCGTAGACAAGCTGTGCCGCTCGCGCAACCGGTTGATGCGCGCCTACCCCTCCACCGTGAAGGAGGTGCGCTTTCTCACCACCATCCAGCGCGGCTTTCGTGTCTGGCCGTTTTTTGTCTACCTCGGCAGCCTGCTGTACTGGGTGATGGGGCGTTTCGTCACGGCGCCGCCGCGCTACTACGCGGCGAACACGGTGGAGCGGGCGGAGCCCGTGATCAACACGGAAAACGCGGCGGGCGGCCTGGAGTATTCCGACTGCTACCTCTACGACAACGACGCGCGCTTTGTCTTCAACTTTGTGCGCCGCAGCCTCAACTACGGTTGCATCGCCGCGAACTACGTGGAGAGCACCGGCGCCCGGTACGCCGATGGCCTGTGGACGGTGTGCGCCCGGGACGTGGTGCGCGGCGGCGAATTTGACATCCGCGCCAGGGCGCTGGTCAACGCCTGCGGGCCCTGGGTGGATGAGCAGAACGGGATTGCATCAGAGCAGACGGAGTACCGGCACCTGTTCTCCAAGGGCGTGCACCTGGTCGTGGACCGCGTCACCGACAACAAACGCGTGCTCGCATTCTTCGCGAGCGACGGGCGCCTGTTTTTCTTAATTCCCATGGGCCCCAAGACCTGTATCGGCACGACGGACACGCAGGTGGACACGCCCGACGTGGCGGTCACCGACCAGGACAGGGACTTCGTGCTGGAGAACGTCAACGCCCTGCTGGACCTGGACCCGCCCCTGACGCGGTCGGACATCATCGCAGAGCGTGTCGGTGTGCGCCCCCTGGCCATCGCCGGCGAAGGCGGCGAGGCCGACTGGGTGCAGCTGTCGCGCAAGCACGTGATCGAGGCGGATGAGAGCCGCCGCCACCTGAGCATATTCGGCGGCAAGCTCACCGACTGCCTGAACGTGGGCGACGAGGTCGCCGGGTGGATGGAGCGTCTCGGCATCGAGGTGCCGGAGGCGGGCAACCGCTGGTACGGCGAGCCCGGTGACGACATGCGCGACGAATTCATGTTGCAGGCCAAGCTGATGGACCTCGACAGCATGACCGCCCCGTCTTCCTCCGAACCGCTGTCGGAGCGTTTCTGGCGGCGCTACGGAGAAACCGCGTTCGGCCTGCTCGAGCGCATTCGCGAGGACGAGAGCTGTGTGAAGCTACTGATAGAGAATGCGGAGTACACGCGCTGTGAAATAGAACTGGCGGCACGTCGCGAGATGATCGTGCGCCTGGAGGATTTCATGCGGCGCCGCTCGAAAATTGAACAGGTGGTGCGGCGCGCGGATATCGCCGCCGCCCCGGGGCTTCGTGAAGCCTGCGAGATCCTATTCGGTGAGGAAGCGGACGCGCGGCTCGCGGAGTACCTCGAAGGTATCGGTCAGAACTGAGGTTCCGGGCCGTGCACACCCAGGTAGTGTGAGCTGAGGTTCGGCCGTTCCGCGAGGGTCTCGTTGATCTCGTAGATGCGCTCGTAGTTGGTCTCGAGGATCAGCCAGCGGCCGTCCTCCTTCACGTAGCGATCCCAGTACAGAGCGGTGCCGTGGGTGAACGCGTTGTGGTTGAGGATCCACATGTTGTCGGCGAGGTACCAAATGCCTGTGGCCTCGGTCTCGCTCAGCATCTGGATCTCCGGGTGATGTGCGTTGTGCTGACCCACCGCCTCGCGGCTGAATGCCTGCCCGATGTTGTCGACATATTCCTGCCGGCCGTCCAGGTTCCACTCGTAGCCGCCGCCCTTGAAGCGCACCTTAACATCGGCGTGGAACAGTGTGCCCAGTTCCTCCAGGTTGCAGGTGTCCACGCAGCGGAAGTAGGCGTGCTTGAGCTGCTTGATGGCCTCGATGTCCATCAGGCGCTGGATGTCCCTGCGCAGTTCCTCGATGCCGCCATCGCTGGCGTTCAAAGGAATGCCGTCCGTAATTCCCAGGTTGGCCCTGTTCAATACCTGTCGTTCGCTCATGCCCTCAACCTCCGCGCGGCCCGGTAGTGTCTGTGTGTACAGTTGTCCAGCCGAATGATAGACGATCCGCTGCCGGCCGACGGTCTGCCCAGTCGTGCCAGTGGCGCTTTTCGCGCTCAGCAGCGCTCTACAAGGAGTGCGCAGCCGCTGCCCGCGGCGCCGCTGGCGGCCACGAGTCCGGTGCCGAGGTCGCGGCGCTCCAGCTCGTCCAGCAATGTGCCCGCCATCATCGCGCCGGTGGCGCCCATGGGGTGGCCGAGGGCGATGACACCGCCGTTGACGTTGCACCTGTCCTCGCCGATGCCCAGGTCGCGGCGGGCCTTGACCATGGTGGCGGCGAAGGCCTCGTGAATCTCGAACAGGTCGACCTGGGCCGTGTCCATGCCGCGCTCGCCCAGAACCCGGCGGGCGGCGGCAATGCAGCCGGAGAGCACCTGCAGCGGCTCGCCGCAGGCGCTGGCGGCGTGAAGTATCCGCGCCCGCGGCGGTCGCCCGGTGTGTCTCTCCAGCGCTGCGCCGCCTATGAGCACCACCGCCGCGCCGTCGCACATGGCCGGGGAATTACCCGCCGTGTGTACGTGGTCTATCGCCTCCAGCGTCGGGTATGCGGCCAGTTGAACAGCGTCGGCGCCGCCCGCGCCGATCTCCTCGAAGGCCGCCGGCAGGGCCGCGAGGTCCGCCATGGACAGCGACTCGCGGATACACTCGTCCTGTGTGACGGTAATACCCCGTTCAGTGTTCTCGATGGGCACGACGGAGTGGAACCAGCCCTCCCTTCGGGCGCGCGCTGCACGCTGCTGGCTCGCCAGGGCGACGGCGTCCGCCGCGGTGCGGTCGACACCCTCGAGGGTGGCGATCAGGTCGGCCCCGCTGCCCATCATCAGCACGCGCGACGCCCGCGCGAGTTCCGGATCGGTAAACACGGCGGCGGCATCGGCCAGCAGGGGCACGCGCGACATCATCTCGACGCCGCCCGCCACCACCGCCCCCTCCAGCCCCGCGTCGACCTTCAGGGCTGCGATGGCAATGGCGTCGAGGCTGGAGGAGCAGAAGCGATTGACCGTCAGGCCGCCGATACGCTCCGGCCAGCCGCTGTACAGCACCGAGCTGCGGGCGATGTTGCCGGCCTGCTCGCCGTGCTGGGTGACACAGCCCAGGATGACCTCGCCCACGGCGTCGGGACTGAGACCGCTGCGCGCGGCCAGGGCGGCGTAGAGTTGGCGCAACAGTTCCTGGGGTCTCAGGTCGTGGAGGCCGCCGTCGGGTTTTGCCCTTGTGCGCGGGCTGCGAACTGCATCGTAGATGAAGGCGTCATTCACTCGGCGACCCCGACGACGAAGCTCGCGCAGGTCGTCGTGCTGCCGCCGACATTGAAGGTGATCATGTTGCGGGCGCCCTGGACCTGGCAGGCGCCGGCCTCTCCCGTCACCTGCCGCGCGCAATCCAGCAGCATGCGCACACCTGTGGCGCCCACCGGGTGGCCCAGCCCGATCAGGCCGCCGCTGGGATTGATGGGGAAGTCGCCGTCCCGCGTGATACGGCCCTCTTCTACCGCCTTCCAGCTCTCCCCGGGGGCGGTGAGGCCGCAGTGATCGATGGCCATGTACTCGGTGACGGTGAAGCAGTCGTGGGTCTCCAGGCCGTCCAGCGCCCCGATGTCATCGAGCCCGGCGCGCTGCAGGGCGTCCTCGAAGGTGGCCCGGGCGTGGGGAAACAGCAGGGGCTGTCCCGCTGAGAGCGCCAGCTTGGTTTCCAGCAGGATGGGCGCCGAGCGGTGGCCCCAGCCCTTTATCCGCGGAATGTCATCCAGGTGCAGGCCGCGGCGCGCGGCGTGTTCACGCGCGGCTTCCTCGCCCGCCAGGATGACACAGGCGGCGCCGTCGGTGATCTGGCCGCAGTCGAGTTTGCGCACGTTGCCGTCGATGACGGGGTTGAGTTCGTCGTCGTCGCTGAAACAACCCTCGGGGAAACGCCAGTCGCGCGTCTGGGCGTTGGGGTTGTCGCGCGCGTTGCCAAAGTTGACCTCGGCGATCCTGTTGAGATGGCTGCTGTCGATGCCGTGCCGCGCGTCGTACTCCCGCGCGATGCGGTCGAACATGTGCGGCCAGGGGAACTCGGCGCTGTCGGCCTCGTGACCGAGCCAGCGTGCGGCGCCGAGGTGCGCAGCGCCCGTGTGACCGTCGACGTTGCGCATCAGCTCCAGCCCCAGTACGCAGGCCACGCCGTAGTGGCCCGCCTCGATGTCACGCATGGCGCTGAGAACGGCGATGGATCCGGATGCGCAGGCGGCTTCGTGACGCGACGTGGGAATTGCCGCCAGCTCCGGGTAGACCTGCCCGAAGAACCCGCCCAAAAGCCCCTGCCCGGCGAACAGGTCGCCGACAAAGTTCCCCACGTGTCCGACCTCGATCTGTCCGGGCTCGATTGCCGCCGCGGCAACGGCGTCGCGCAGCACCTCGGCGAACATGTCGCTGATCTCAAGGCCCTCCCGCGCCCAGTTGCGGGCGAAATCGGTCTGTGCGCCGCCGAGTATATAGACAGGCTGGCTCATAACGGGTCTCCTTCGGGCCGCCGCGCCGCGCGCCGGGTCAGCCGATACTAGGCGCGCGCGGAGTGGGAGGCAAGGCCCGCGCCGGGCGCGGCGGTGCGTGCTACAGGGGGCCGCGGAGAGTGTGCGACTTGTGTCGTGTGAGCCCGGGGATATAATCCCGCAGACATTCCCCGACAGCGCCGTTGGCCCCTGGAGTTCCCTCGCGATGGGTTTAGTCCGCGAATACCCGACCACCGAGACCTGCATCGGCCCTGTGAGCCTGCTCGACGACGCGCCGTCGTGGATCTACGAGTTCGACAACCCCTACCTGCACGGGGTTTACGCTCCGACCGTCAGCGAAATCGAGGCGGATTGCCTGCCGGTGGAGGGCGAGCTGCCGGAAGACCTCTCGGGTGCGTATTTTCGCAACGGCCCCAACCCGGTACACCGGCCGCAGCACCGCTACCATCCCTTCGACGGCGACGGCATGGTCCACGGGGTTTACTTCCGGGACGGCGCGGCGTCCTACCGCAACCGCTATGTCCGGACAGGCGCGCTGCAGGAGGAAATGCGATCGGGCGAGTGCCTGTCACCGGGGGTGATGGGGCCCTTCGACTACAGCGCCTCCGCCTTCGGCATCAAGGACACCTCGAACACCGACGTATTCTGCTACGGCGGCGACCTGATGACGCTCTGGTACAACGCGGGCCACCCCTACCGCGTGGCTGCCAGCGACCTGGAAACCCGGGGCCACTACGGTCTGGAGGGCAGGTCGTCCCTGCGCATGTCGGCCCACTCGAAGGTGGACTGGAACACCGGCGAGCTGCTGTTCTTCGACTACGGTGACGAGCCGCCGTATCTCACCTACGGTGTGGCGGACGCGACGGGCAGGCTGCTGCACGAGGCGGCCATCGAACTGCCGGGGCCGCGCCTTCCCCACGACATCGGTTTCACCACGCACTACGCCATTCTCCACGACCTGCCTTTCTTTCACGATATGGAGATACTGAGGCGCCACAGGCAGCGGGTGCTCACCTTTCACCGGGACATTCCCACGCGCTTCGGCCTGTTGCCGCGCGATGGGCAGGGCGGGGATATCCGCTGGTTCGAGTGTGAGCCGTGTTACATCCTGCACGTGACGAACTGCTGGGAGGAGGGCGATTGGGTGGTGATGGACGGCTGCCGTTCTACCAATCCGATGCCCGACGTGCGCCCCGGCGACGGCGAGCTGGCATCGATGCTTGCTTATATGAGGCTCGAGGCGAACGCCTATCGCTGGCGCTTTAATCTCGTGACGGGCGAGGTGCGCGAGGGGGATATCGACGATCTCAACACGGAGTTCAACAAGTCCAATCCCCTGTTTCACGGTGTGAAGAGCCGCTACTCCTATCACCAGCGTATCCCCCTGGCGCACGAGGGCGGCCACACCCTGCGCTTCACCGGCCTGGTGAAGTACAACAACGACGACGGCAGCCGCACGGGCTGGGACTACGGCGAGGGTGTCTACGGCAGCGAGGCCGTATTCGCCCCGCGGACCGGCGCGAACCGCGACAGCCCCGAGGACGATGGTTACGTCATCACGCTGGTGACGGACAGTTCCGACTGGCGCTCACACTGCCTCGTTTTCGACGCCACCGACATCGCGTCGGGGCCGGTGGCACGGGTCGCCGTGCCCCAGCGCGTGCCCGCGGGATTTCACGCTACCTGGGCCAGGGGTGAGGACATTTTTCCGGAGATGCGCTAGAGCTGGAATTCCAGCGGTTGTACGCGCACACCGCGGCCCGAGTCCGCCTCAGGCGAGCGCTGTGAGAATGACCGACATGACCACGATGTAGAGAACGCGGTACCCGGACTGGATGAGGAGCAGCCGCCTGCCCCAGCCGCAGAAGAGGTTGTCCGAGAGCAGCGCCGGGAACACGATCCCGAGGCCGACGACCAGGCCGAGGAGGGCGCCGTCGCCCGGTGAACGGACCCCTGCCGCGGACAACAGGAAGCCGAGCGCCAGGGCGGTGAGCAGGCAGGCTAAAACACTGCCGATCATGGGACCCCTGGCGGAACCGAGTTCCTCCTCGGTCTTGCCGATACTCTCCATCCACGCCCGCCCGAACAGCAGGGGGGAATACCACAGTGCGCCGAGGATCATTCCCGCCGCGGTGGCCGCGACGATGCCGATAATACTCAATCTGCCGTCCTCCGATTGCCGTTCAGCCCGACCCGAAAAACCCTGCGCGGGTCGGGGACTTTCCACCCCGTGCAATGCCCTCCAAAAACCGGCGGAAGGCGCGCAAATACAGGTGTAGCAGGGAACCTGTGAACTGGTTTGCAGCACGGTTCGTTAATATATACTTCCCTACCCCTATATAGTATAAGCACGGTCTATACTCTGAAAAAATATGAATAGAGTATTGGTAAGGGAGCAGGCCTTACTCGATTGCCGACCCCATGTTGCGGAATGCTCAGTGCAGCCGGGGGGTGCGGGGAATCGCGGGCATTAACCCTAACTTTTGTAAGATTTCGGGGAGCGGGATTGAGCAGGACTGGCCGCTGTTACGTGCCGGGAGATGTAGACAGAGTATTACTGTGAACACCGTCGGCCCCATTTCAGAACACTCAGGCTATCACCATGAATCGGACTATCTACCTTAAACCTGGTTTCTACGTCGTGCTCGGCGACAAGCGTCGGATGGTGAAGTTTCCCCATTTCGAGGGCCAGTTGTCTCGCGCCGTGCCGGCGCGCATGGCGCTTGTCGACACGCTCAACGAGGGCTTCGAAGGCGAGGTCGATGAACTGGTGCGTTCGATCGCGGATAACCACGCGGCCAATGAATTCGCGGTGCGGCTGTTTTTCGACGCCCTCGAGGAACAGGGTTGCCTGACCGAGACGAAGCCGGAGAGCGTGCTGGAGGCAAGCGAGCCGCAGGCAGTGGGTTCGGCCTTGCCGGAAGGCGGCGTCGTTGTCCCTACCCCGGTTACGTTCCTCACCCAGGACGGCAGGTATCTCTGGTTCGACCACGGCGGAAAGCTGCTGCTCAGCCTCACCATGGCGGAAGTCAACCTGCTGTCTTTCTTCTCCGAGCCGATCGAGGTGAACGTGGCGCGCAAGCGCTACATGAACCGGAACAAGTTTCTACCCCTTGATGAGTCTGAGTTTGACGCCCTCATGCTGCGCCTTGCCGGTGCCGGCGTATTCGAGTCCGCGGAGGCGGAGGAAGACAGCGGCAAGGTGGGGCTGCTCCGCTCAGTCCAGCAGACCGATGTGCAGGAGCTGGTAGACAAGCGGGTTGCGGCCCACGATGAGATGGTGGCCAACGCCGGCAAGGATCTGGTGCAGGTAGTACCTGTGCACGTGCAGAAGGCTTGCGCCCCCGCGTCGCTGGGAATGGTGATGGCCTACGCCATGGAGTACGAGGGGGGGCGCCTGAAGGATCGCTATGACTTTGTGCCCATGTTCCTGACCGACGAGGAGCGCACGGTCGCGCGCGCCGACGTGCCGGGTGTATTCCTGTTCTCCAATTACCTTTGGACCGTGGAGGAAAATCTCCAGATCGCCGCGGCGGTCAAGGCGGTCAACCCGCTCAATATCACTATCCACGGCGGGCCGAGCACGCCGTCCTATGACAAGGATCGCGAACAGTTTTTCCGTGAAAACCCCCAGGTCGATATCGCCGTCAGGGCCGAGGGTGAGGCCACGTTTGCGGACGTACTGGACAAGCTGGAGGTGGGCACGGGCAGTCTCGAGTCACTGCGCGCGGTGCCGGGAATCAGCTTCCGCAGTGGAGACGGTGTTCACACCACCGAGGACCGGGAGCGCATCGCCGATCTCAACACGATCCCGTCTCCCTATCTTATGGGGTTGTTCGACGAGTTTGGTTCGGTCGGCGCCTACGCTATTTTCGAAACCAACCGTGGCTGTCCTTACGGCTGTACGTTCTGTGACTGGGGGTCCGCGACCCTGTCCAAGGTGCGCCGATTTGACCTCGACCGGGTCTTCGCTGAACTGGAGTGGTCTGCGAAGCACAAGATCGAAAATGCATCCCTGGCAGACGCCAACTTTGGTATGTTGGAGCGCGATGTCGATATCGCCGTCAAGATCACCGACCTCAAGCGTGAGTACGGTTATCCGCGATTCGTGCCCATGAACTACGCCAAGAACCAGGTGAGGTATCTCAGGAAGATTGTTGAGATCTTTGCCGAGGTGGATATTCTCACCGAGGGCCTCGTCTCACTACAGTCCATGGATGAGACAACCCTGAAGGTCATCGACCGCTCCAATATCAAAATCGAGAAGTACCAGGAGCTGGCCACCGAATTCCGTATCGCCAAGTTGCCTCTTGCGGCTGACATCATGATGGGCCTGCCGGGTTCAACGCCGGCGTCCTTCGCTGCTGATCTCCAGAAGTGCACAAACCTCAACCTGAGAGTGCGCGCCAACAGGACGACCCTGCTGCCGAACAGCCCGATGAACGAACCGGGATACCGGGAGGAGCACGGAATCGTCGCCAAGCCGGGCGAGATCGTCATGGAAGCCGCGAGTTATACCCGCGAGGACTGGCATGAAATGGACAGGCTGCGCCTGGCCTACTACCTGTTTGATGCTTATGGCCTCCTGCGTTACGTGGCGCGGTTTGTCCGTCGCGAAGTGGGAATCGGCGAGGTGGAGTTCTACGACCATATTCGCAAAATCAACCCGGATCACGCCGCAGAATTTCCCGTAGTCGCCACCGCGCTGGACACGATGGAGCGGCACATGGCGCCCCCGGGGTCCTGGGGGCTGTTTATCCAGGAAATCAGCCAGTACGTGCAGAAGTACCTGGGCGTGAAGGACGACTCCGCTCTGGGCACGACGCTGGAGGTGCAACTCGCCCACCTGCCGTCGCCGGGACGCGAGTTCCCGGTGGTGCTGGAACTCGAGCACGATTTTGCCTCATGGCAGGATTGCATGTTTACCGCTCGCGACGAGGGACACCATCACGACTGGGAGAACCATATTCCGCGCCTGTCGGAATTCGGCCCCGCGAAGCTCTCTATTGAAGATCCCGGCGGCGTCTGCGAGCGCGACATGGGCAGGCACAAGAAAATTCTGGATATGAACCTGGTGACCTGGGACCTGGTCTCCGAGATTGCCAGGCCGCGCCTGGGATTGGTGTCCCAGGCCTCCTAAAAGAAGCGCCCCTCTGCCAGGCCCGACGCCACCGGAGTCGACTCACCGGCGGCGTCCCTCCATGGGCCCTGATGGGCTGTGCTCGTCACGTCTCGATCTTCACCGGGTGAACCGGGGCCTTGCGGCCGCCCGGGTTCAGTTCGCGCATCGACGGAATCATCGCGCCCAGGGCCGCCTCCCGGTTGGTTGGCGCCGGGTGTGTGCTCAGGAACTCCGGGGGCGCGTCGCCGCCCTCCGCACCCATCTTCTGCCACAGGGTCACCGCGGCGTCCGGGTCGTAGCCGGCACGCACCGCCAGTTCCATGCCCAGGCGGTCCGCCTCCGACTCCGCCGTGCGGCTGTTGGGCAGGGTGAGCGCGAGTTGTGCGGCGACCGCCGCACCCCCCATGGCCGCAACGGGGCGATCCGACATCGCACCCACCGCCACGACCCCGATGGTGGTGGCCATGGCGCGCGACATGCGCTCCGCCGTGTGATTGGCCAGGGCGTGGGAAATTTCGTGCCCCATGATCTGTGCGAACTCGTCGTCGGTGAGCTTCAGCTTTTCGAACAGTCCCGTGTATACCGCCATGCGGCCGCCGGCCATGCACCAGGCGTTCACGGTCTCGGGGTCGTCGATGATCGCCACGCTCCACTCCCAGTTTGCCGAATTGGGATACTGCTCCACCGCGATCGTAACCAGACGGCCGGTGATGCGCGACACGCGGTCCGCCATGACCGGGTCGGTAACCAGCTTGTTTTCTTTATCCAGCTCGTTGACCGTGCTGATATAGGCCTTGCGCGATTCCACGATGGCCGACTCGGGGGAAATCAGCATAAGCTGGGAGCGGCCCGTGGGGCTCGTGGCGCAGGCGCTTAACAGGCCCATGGCGAGGAGGGTAACCAGTAGTCGTTTCATGGGGTCGCTCGTGGATACATAGCGTGGATGTCATAATATTAGACCATAATCCGGACCCAAAATTTCATGTGAGTTACACATGAAGGGAGAGTTCCCACGGAGCCTGGACAGCGAGGATCCCTTGATTATTGAAACCCGCGCGCACGGTCGGGCCGGCCTGATCGGCAACCCCTCGGATGGGTACTTCGGCAAGACCATCTCGGTCATCCTGCGCAACTTTACGGCGGGGGTGACCTGCTACGAATCCCCCCTCCTCAATATCGCCCCCTGCCAGCAGGACCGCATGAATTTTGCCTCCCTGGAGGAGCTGGCGGAGGACGTGCGGCTCAACGGCTATTACGGCGGCCTGCGCCTGGTAAAGGCCGCGATCAAGCGCTTCCTGGACTACACCCGGGAGGAGGGGGTTCAGCTGGCGCCACGCAACTTCACGCTGGAGTACCATACGGACATTCCCGTGCGTGTCGGTCTCGCCGGGTCCTCCGGAATCGTCACCGCGGCCATGCGCGCACTGATGCGTTTCTACAGTGTCGACATCCCGCCACACCTGCTAGCCAACCTCGTTCTCAGCGTGGAGCTGAATGAGCTGGGCATCGGCGCCGGTCTGCAGGACAGGGTGGTACAGGCATACGAGGGTGTGGTGTTCATGGACTTCGACCGGCAGCTGATGGAGCAGCGCGGTTACGGCGTCTACGAGTCGCTCGACCCGGCGCTGCTGCCGCCCCTGTTTGTGGCCTATTACGATGCTCTCTCCGAGGGTTCGGAGGTCACCCACAACGACCTGCGCAGCCGTTTCAATCGCGGCGACCCCGAGGTGCTGGCGGGCATGCGGGACTTCGCGGCGCTGGCACAGGAGGCGCGTGACCTGATTGTCGCGGGCAGCGGTGCGGAGATCGCGCCGCTGCTGGCGGAGAACTTTGCCCTGCGCGCCCGGCTTATTAACGTCAGCGACGGCAACCGGCAGCTGGTTTCCATTGCGGACGGACAGGGCGCCTGCGCCAAGCTCGCGGGGTCCGGCGGCGCCGTTATCGGTACCTACGACGGCGACCCGGGGCGCTTCGCGGCATTGCAACAAGCCTACGGCGAGATCGGCGCACAGGTCATTCACCCGCGAATCGCACCCGATGACGAGGAGAGCGGCGCAGCATGAACCAACCGGTAAAGAAGGCCATTATCCCCGCCGCGGGTCTGGGCACCCGCTTCCTGCCGATGACCAAGTCCAGCCCCAAGGAAATGCTGCCGATCGTCGACAAACCGGTGATCCA
>Ga0126341_1000157_pt1 | contig 14302 bp, 11 predicted proteins | sample OrbTmetagenome_FD_97057 | JGI IMG/M metagenome (GOLD analysis project Ga0126341, IMG submission 97057) | Coral microbial communities from Florida Keys, Florida, USA - Orbicella T D metagenome | ecosystem: Host-associated > Invertebrates > Cnidaria > Coral | place: Florida Keys, Florida, USA... | reverse complement strand
TCCAGGGGTGAATCTTCCCGGGGCGGCTCAGCCGGGCGCTCAACCTCGGGCTCGGGTGCCGCGGATTTACCGGGCCGGGTCGCCGGCGCTGCCTCCACGTCGTTGCCCGCACGCTCCACGGTGCTGGATACGGCCTCCGCTGCGCCGGCATCCGCGGTGGCGGTGTCTGCCGCCTTGTCCGCGTCGCCCTTGCCGAGCGCGTTAACCGCTTTTTCGATAATGCTCATTGCTTGTCCCGAACTTCACACTGTCCCTGTCGTTATTATCGTGGCCGCAGCGGGGCATCAGCCCAACATCGCGTAGCCCGACCCGATCGTCATCCCGGCACATGCAATCAACAGGCAGACTGTCAGCGATGCGTAGGCGACTATGCCGTAGCGTTCCCTGCGGCGCTGTTCGGGCTGCAGGTTGATCGTCACCGATCCCAGTACCGGCAGGCCGGTCACCGAAGCGAGGGAGCGGGAATCAAAAAACACCGGGTAGATGAGCGACACCAGGAAGCTGACACCGATGCCGGCGGCGAGGCCGGCGGCCAGCATAATGGCATTGAGCAGCACCTTGTCCGGTTCACTCGGCTTCAGCGGCACGTAGGGCGGGTCGATGACGCGAAACGTGACGTCCGTCGCCTTCTGCTCCATATCCTGCCCCATGCGCGCCGTCTCCCGTCGCTTCAACAGCGTGCTGTGCTGGCTCCTGATGACATCGTAGTCCCGGTCGAGCTGTTTCAGCTGGCCCTCGATCTCGGGAATGGTGTTGACCTTCTCCTCCAGCTCCGACACGCGCTCGCGGTACTCCTTGACCCGCACCTCCAGCGCCGCGACCTTGGACTTCGACTCCGACAACAGCTTCTTCAGATTGAGGTATATCGGGCTATTGGCAAGCCCGGAGAGGTCCCCGAGGTCCTCGAGGTCCTCGATTTCGAGGGGCTTGCCCGCCTCGCGTTTTTTACGCGCGGCGGCGAGCGCTTTTTTCGCAGCCGCATTGGCCTCCGCCTGTTCCGACGCCCGCTGCGCTTCCAGGTCTTCCAGCAGCGAGGTCAGCATGCGCACTTCGGGGTGGCGATTGGTGTAGTGGATCCTCAGGGCGCCGAGCTCCGCCTGTGCCGCCTCGATCTGGGAATCCAGGGCGGGGTTGTTGTAGCGCGGGACTGGCGGGGCCCGCCGCGCCGGCGCCGGGTTCAACGGCGTGGCCGGCTCACTGCTCGGCGGCGGCAGGTACAGGGGATCTTCACCGTCGATCTGGCGCTGCAGGTCCACGACGCGGTTCTTCTCTTCCTTCAGCTGTAGCTGGGCCTGCTGCAACCGGGTCCTGGCACTGTTCAAGTTGCGATAGTAACCGCCCTTGCCGCCGAGGACGGACATATGCTTCTGGCGGAAGTTGGCGGAGCGCGTCTCCGCCGCGATCAGTCGCGCTTCGTATTCCTTGATCTGTTCGTCCAGGAAATCCTGGGCCCCGGAAGTGTCCTCCCGCTTGCCGCTGAGGGAGCTCTCGATGAACACCGTGATGAGCGCCTGGGCGATCCGCTTGGCGGTGTCACGGTCGGGATCCTGCACAGAAATGGCATAGAGGGACTTGTCCTGCCGCCCGGCATTCAGACGAATAGCCTTGGACAGGTCGGACAGCAGCTCGTCCTTTTCCCGCGCAGTGGTGACCTGCAGGTCCAGGTCGGTCATGCGCATCAGTTTTTCCAGGTTGGGGCGACTGAGCAGCGTGCGGCTCAGCAGACCGATGCGGCTCTCCACGTTGGGCTGGACCGCCAGCCCCTGCAGCAGCGGCCGCAGCACGCTGTTGGTGTCCACGTATACCCGGGCGCTCGCGACATAGGACTCCGGCAGCTGCCAGACCCAGATCCAGCCGCCGATGGCGACCAGCCACGCGACGACGAGGGCCAGCCAGCGATGCCGCCAGACTCCCCATGCGTAGGAGAAGACCTGCCCCAGGATATCCTGCATGAAATTCTACCCCCCGCTGCCCGGTTGACCCCCGGTCAGAACCAGGACTCCGCGATGATCAGCACGTCGCCGGGCATGAGTGCGAGATTGGCCGTGATATCGCCGTCCTTGATCAAGTCGTCGAGACGCAGGCTGTACACCTGCTGCCTGCCGTCGACCATGCGCACCAGCACCGAACCGTTACCGTCCGCGTACGGGGTGAGCCCGCCGACCGAGATCATCAGGTCCAGCAGCGTCATGTGCTTCTTGTAGGGGATGCGCCTGGGATTGGTCGCCTCGCCCAGGACGCGAATAGTCTGCTCCGGAACCCCCGAAAAACTGCTGACGATAACGCTGACCACCGGCTCGCGGACGTACTCGGAATAGGCGCTCTCGATATCGCGCGCGAGTTGCGTGGATGTCTTGCCGCTGGCTTGCAAGTCCTCGACCAGTCGCGTCGTCAGTTTGCCGTCGGGCCGAACGGTACCGCCCGAGCTCAGCTCCTCGTTGCCCCAGACGAATATCGTGACCGAGTCGCCGGGACCGAGAACGTAATCGTAGTCGACTTCGACATCGCGCTGGGCCTCGGGTACCGGCGGGTAGGAGGTGGAACCACACCCCGCGCTCAGCGCGAGGAGCAGACCAGCGAGAGCCGCGAATGGAGTTTTCAGTATCGAGAAGCAACCGGATTGCGCAGATTGAGCCATCATTTCCATCTCCTTCGGACCGTCGCATGGCCATTATTATCCCGAAAGTCTATCACGCCGCCCATTGCGGGAATCCCATGGTGGCTGAACATTGTGAACAACGTCACAGAGATATTCGGGGCGCCTGCAGCCCTCGTATTTACTGCCCCGGGAGCGAAACGGCAATCCGTGCGAACCGGGACCGGGGACGCCATCAGCCGCCCCTGCTGATCGTGATCTGGACGATTCTATAACGCTCCATGTCGCCGCTACTATCCGCCGGACCCGCCCCGATGTGTTCAGCGAGAACACCCCCGGCGTGCACGTTCAGGCGCACGGCGGGCACCCCCGCGCCGAGCAGAAACGACTCGACCGCCAGGGCGCGTTCGCGGGACAGGTGGAGGTTGTAGGCCTCTTCACCCTGGCCGTCGGCGAACCCGGTGATGTCGGCGGCGCTGTCGGCGCGGCGGGTCAGCACGCGCACCGCTTCGGCGAGGATCTCGCGCGCGGAGTCGTCCAGTTCCGCGCTGTCGAAGGGAAAGGTCACGAGCAGTGTCAGGTCACCGCGGGCCGCCGTGGCCGTGTAGTCCGCAGCGGCAGTTGCCGGCGAGGCCTCCGCCGGAGGGCGCGGCTCGACCGTCTCGACCTGCGGTGGTGCGGACGCGACGGCCCCGGTCGTCGCCTCTGGCGGCGCGGCGACCGCCTCCTGCTCAGGCGCGGCGGGAGCAATCGGTTGCGTGGACGGGGCGGCGTTCGCGGGCACGGTTTCTTCCCCGGCGGGGTCCCGCACCTCGGCCGGCTCGTCAGCCGCCGATGCATCTGCGGGGAGCGCAGCGGCCGGCGCATCCCGGGGCGGGCCGTCGGTGAGTGCCGGGGCGGGCGACGGTACCGTCCCGCCCGGCGCCTCGGTGGGCGCCGGTCGATCGATGTCCGTGCGGAAGCTCGGGGGACGCACCAGGCCCGACGGCTCGTTATCGACGACATAGGGAAACAGCAGAATACCCAGAACGCCGAGCACAGCGACGAGCAGCAGGCCCAGGATGGCCGCGATTACCCGGGATCGCCGGTTGCGGCCGGCGGCACCGGGCGGCGGCCGGGGAGCGGCGGATCTAGGCCAGTGACTGCCCTCGGCGCGAGCCGCGGTGGCGCGGGCGGGAGTGGGCTCGCGCCCGGGCCCGGCGACCGGCCTGGGCGCCGGTTCAGGTTCAGGTTCAGGTTCGGGCGCGGGTTCCGCTTCGGGTTCGGGTTCGGGTTCGGGTTCCGGTTCGGGCTCGGGCTCGGGCTCGGGCTCGGGCTCGGGCTCGGGCTCGGGCTCGGGCTCGGGTTCCGGTTCCGGTTCCGGTTCGGGTTCAGGTTCGGGCTCGGGTTCAGGTTCGGGCTCGGGTTCAGGTACCGGCTCGGGTGCCGGCTCCGGTTCGCCCTCTAACGCGGTCTCAGCCGCCGTTACCGCCCCCGTTCCCGGGTGTGGGGCGGGGTCTTTTTTTTTTGCCGCGGCGTCGCCGTCCTCCACTGTCCGGGCGGACTCCTGGCCCACCGCCCGCAGGCGCACCTCGCCGCGGGGCCTGGACCCCGCGCCCTCCGCAGGGCCGCCGACCCATTCCTCCTCGCCGGTGCCCGAGACCGAGAAGTCCTCGGCGGTGATTTTCGCCCCGGCCGCGAGGTGTTCGGACTGCAACTCCTCGACGACCACGCGCAGGTCCTCGAGGCCGATCTGGTGGCGCTCCTCAACCCCGCCGTGCAGGAACAGGCGGCTGCAGATGAGGTTGATGCGGCGCGGCACCCCCTCGCTGAACTTGTAAATCAGCGGGAAGAGCGCGCGATTGATAGCCGGGTCGCCGGTCCAGCCGACTTTCTTCAGCCGGTGCAGGACGTACGCCTCCACCTCGTCTTCCTGCAGGCCCTCGAGATGACTGGCGGCGACAATGCGCTGGTGTACCTGTTCCATCTCGGGGGACAGCACGAGATCTCTCAGCTCGGGCTGCCCGAGCAGGAATATCTGCAGCAGGGGCTGGCCCTCAAGCTGGATGTTCGTCAACAGCCGCAGTTCTTCCATGGCCGCCGGCGACAGGTCCTGGGCCTCGTCGACGATCAGGAGGGCGCGCCGCCCGTCGCGGTGCCAGCGATGGAAGAGTACGTTCAGGCGCTGCAGCAGCTCGGCCTTGTCGGCGTCCCCGGCACTGACCCCGAAGTTGTAGGCCACGGTCTTCAGCAGGTCGTCGGCACCCAGTTGCGTACACACGAGGTTGGCGGTGCTGACGTTGTCCCTGGCGAGGTTTTCCACAAGCTCACCGATCAGCGTCGTCTTCCCGGTGCCGGGCCGGCCCGTGATCATCACGAAGCCCTCCGCGCGCATGAAGGCGTAGGCCATGTAGGCGCGCGCGCGGGCGTAGCCCTTGTGCTCGTAGCAGAACTTATGGTCCGGGCTCAGCCGGAAGGGCTCGGCCTTTAAGTTGTAGAAGGACTCGTACATCCGGGTCCGCCACCCAAGGCAAAAAGGAAGGAAATCAGAGCTTTACAGAGATCAATACCCAATGCAAGTGACCGGGTGCTTACCCCGGACACCTTTTTTGTCTAAACTGGGAACCACGCACCCAAAGGGCCGAAGCCAGCGGATTCGCGGCGTCCGGGTGCGGTACCTGGGATACACACGATATGAATAAGAACCTCGTATTTCTCGGCACCATCGGGGGGGTGATCGGGGCGATCACCTGCTTCCTGGCAGGACTCGCCAGGGTCGCCGGCTACTACTACATGCTCGGATACCAGTCCACGACCGTGTTCAATGTCGGGGTGGGCCTCATGGTGTTCGCCTGCCTGGTCAAGGTCGAGGAAATCGCCGCGCGCGAGCGCCGGTAGGCCGACCCGGGACAATCGCGTTGCGCGCAGGTGCCCGGCCCTTCGCGTCAAAATTCTTTACGTTTGACCGGCCCTTCCCGGCCACCGCTCGGGAAGAGTCTCGCATTTTTTCCGTAAGATACTGTTTTATATCAGTTTTTCGATTTTTAGGTATACAAATTGCATAAGGAAGGGTTGCACCGGCATCAAAATCGACTGTGACTCGTATCACAGACGCTGTTGATGCGGGTTTCAGCGGTAATATGGCGGTGGTAAAGTCCCGGACAATGGCTAACCTGAATACAGGGGTCGGCGCATTGCTTGGCAGCGCCTCGGCGGCCGAATCGCCTGGATGGTACGGGGGTTAACTTGGACAGTTACAAAGACAGAGACAGCGAAGGACGCGCTGGCCGCCCCGAGCCCGCCGCTACCGAAGAATTGCGCGACCCCACCCGTCGCCGCTTCTCCCGCAGCGCCCTCGCGGGCAGTGCGGTGCTGCTCTCTCTCGGCAATCGCGCCGCGTGGGGCGGGGGCACCCAGATCGCCGGCTGCATGTCGGTGATGACCGTCAACTCCTTCAACCCGGAAACCGGCATGTTCATCTCCGCGCCCGCGGGAAGGCCGGACCACAACGAGGATCTCGCGGCGGAAATCCACCGCATCGGCGACCCGCCCGACTATCTCGGCGCAGACGGCAGGTGGAAAGTGTGCCCGGACCCCGACTCCTTCGACGGCGTATGCCTCGTCAAGGGCAGGTGCCCGGACTGAGTTGCATCCCCCGGGCGGCCGGTGGCCACACCGGGAACCATCTGAAATAATATCCACTACCCGACACCTGGCGCGCGCCCTATGACGTGGCGAGTTGAATCCCCGGGGCAGGTTTACGACGCCGGAGAGGGCTCGGTCGTGTACTTCGACCCCCGCAGTGGCGACACTCACCTGCTCAGCGACTTCGCGGCCTACCTTCTCGAACAGCTGGGGGACGGCCCCCTGGACACCGGCGAACTGGTCGCGCGCGTGGCGCCCGACGTGGAGGGCGGTGACCCGGCGGAGGTCCAGGCCTCGGTGACCGCGGCGCTGGAAGACCTCGTGTCCCTCGACATTCTCAAGCGGGGCTAGGCCACCCAGATGCAACGCCTCGGACAACTCGGTGCGGACGAACTGGGCGACAGGCTGCGCCGGGGTGACCTCGCCCTGCGTATCGGCCCCTACGTCTACAACGTCCAGAGCAATCTCGCCGATATCGCCCGCGGCCTGCACACACTGTACGCCGATTTTCCCCTCGCCGGCCCCGGCGACTATGTCGATTTCGACGTGGGTCTGCGCCAGTCGGGGCTGCGCCAGCGCCTGACGGGTCGCGCCGACTTCCTCTTCGATCGCCAGCGACCCTTCGACACCGTGCCCGCGGGCCAGTCCTACGCCTTCCTGGAGTGGGGGATGAACTGGTGTGTCTCACTGCACGTGAACGAGTACCTCAAGCTGCACGCGGCGGTGGTGTCGCGGGGCGACAGCGGGGTCGTCATGCCCGGCGTGCCCGGGGCCGGCAAGAGCACGCTCTGCGCTGCACTGGGCCTGCGCGGCTGGCGCATCCTGTCGGACGAACACGCCATGCTCGAGCCGGGCACCACCGACCTGGTCCCGCTGTGCCGCCCGGTCAGCCTCAAGAACGAGAGCATCGAGGTCATCCGGGCGTTCTCGCCCCGGGCGGTACTGGGCCCGGTCAGCCACCAGACGCACAAGGGTGTGGTGGCACACATGAAGGCGGACCTTACCGCCGACAGCCATGACCCGGGCACAGTACCCGCGCGCTATATGCTGTTCCCGAGGTACAGCGCGACGGAGACACAGCGCCTCGCACCGCGACGGCGCACGGAGAGCTTCATCATCGCGGCCTACCACTCTTTCAACTACAGCCTGCTGGGTGAGCCGGGTTTCCGGGCCATGCGCCTGTTGGTGGAAACTGTCGAGTGCTTCGACCTGGTGTACCGGGACCTGGACTGGGCGGTCGGGGTGATGGAGGAATTGCTCGCATGAGCCCCCCTCCTTCCTTCGTCCTGCGGGAGGCGCTGCTCAATCCCGGCGAGGTCCCGGCCCTGAATGCCGGACAACTGGGAGGTCTCGTTACCCAGGCGAGAATCGCACGCCTGCTCCCGACCCTGGCGCTCGAGCTCGAGGCGTCGGGGGCACTCGACGAACTGGCCTGGCCGGTGCGCCGCCACCTGCTCTCCGCGGTGCTGGTGCACGAGAAACAGAAACGCGATCTCGCCTTCGACTGCGAATCGATCGGCGCCGCGCTGGCCCAGGAGGGCGAGCGCCTGGTGCTGCTCAAGGGAGGCGCCTACCTGCGCGCCGACCTGCCCGTCGGACGCGGCCGGCTGATCACCGATATCGACATCATTGTGCCCCGCCCGTCCATCGAGGCCGCCGAACGGGCGCTCAACGAGCACGGCTGGGAAAGCGCCGAGCTCGACCCCTACAACGAGAGCTACTACCGCAGGTGGAGCCACGAGACACCCGCCCTGTTCAACCGCAGGCGCGGCACCACCCTGGACCTGCACCACAATATCCTGCCCCCCACCGCCGGCCCGAATGTCGATGCGGCGCTGCTGTTCGGGGAACTGCGCGAGGTGGCTCCGGGGATCTTCATCCCCTCGCTGCGTGACATGGTCATACACAGCGCGACCCACCTATTCCACGAGGGGGAATTCCACCACGGGCTCAGGGACCTCTGGGACCTGGATCGCATGCTGCGGGACTTCCCTGCCAGGGAGGAGGATTTCTGGGCGCGCCTGGTGGAGCGGGCGCGACAGCTCCAATTACAGGAGTCGCTGTTTCACGGCCTGGTCTACGCCCGGGCGCTTTTCGATACACCTGTGCCCGCAGCGCTGGCCGCGACTGCGGGCTCGAGGGCGCAGCGCCTGCGGCGCCCGCTCATGGACTTCCTGTTCCTCCGCGCGTTCCGACCCGACCACCCGGATTGCCGCCTGCCCCTGACCGGGGTCGCGCTGAATGCGCTGTACCTGCGATCCCACTACCTGCGCATGCCGCTCTACCTGCTGCTGCCGCACCTCGTGCGCAAGGCCTGGATGCGGCGCAAGGCTTCCAGGGAGCGCAAGGATGAAACAGGAATGGCGGGCGGCGGCGCTTAATACCCCGGCCCGCTAGACGCGCCAGTAGTCGATACCCGCCGCGGACAACTCGCCGCGATCGAGCACCGACTTGATGTCCACGAGCGTTGCGCCCTCGTCCATCATCGCACCGAAGTCACCCACGGACAGGGCCAGGTACTCGGCGTGCGGCACCGCGAGAATGACGGCCTGGCAGCTGTTGAGGTCCGCGTCGGCGCACAGTGCGATGCCGTACTCCTCCAGGGCTTCCTCAGGCGACGCCAGCGGATCGTGTACGAGCACATCGCAGGAGTACTCCTCTAGTTCCGCGATGATGTCCACAACCTTGGAGTTGCGCAGGTCGGGGCAGTTTTCCTTGAAGGTCAGCCCGAGGACGGCAACCCGCGCCCCGCTGACGCGGTGGCCGCGACTGGTCAGGTGCTTGACGGTCTGCTCGGCGACGAATTTGCCCATGTTGTCGTTGGTCTTGCGCCCCGCGAGAATGACCTGGGGGTGGTGGCCGACCGACTCGGCCTTGTAGGTCAGGTAGTAGGGATCCACGCCGATACAGTGCCCGCCCACCAGGCCGGGCCTGAAGGGCAGGAAGTTCCACTTGGTGCCCGCTGCCTCCAGCACGTCCAGCGTGTCGATATCCAGCCTGTTGAATATCAGAGCGAGCTCGTTCATCAGCGCGATGTTCAGGTCGCGCTGGGAGTTCTCGATCACCTTCGCCGCCTCGGCGACCTTGATGGTCGCGGCCCGGTGGGTGCCCGCGTGAACCACCTCTTCATACAGGTCCGCGAGTACACCGAGGGTCTCGGCGCTGTCGCCCGAGACGACCTTGGTGATGTTCTCCAGGCGGTGCTCCCTGTCCCCCGGGTTGATGCGCTCGGGCGAGTAGCCGACGGAGAAACTCGCCGCGGGATCTGCGCCCTCCCGGCGCGACCAGGTCAGCCCGGAGGTCTCCTCCAGCAGGGGTACGCAGACCTCCTCTGTACAGCCGGGGTATACCGTCGACTCAAACACCACGATGGCGCCGGGGCGCATGTGTGCGCCCACCGTCCTGCAGGCACCCTCCAGGGGGCGCAGGTCCGGCCTGCGTGCGGCATCGATGGGGGTCGGCACGACCACGATGATGACGGCGGCCTCCGCCAGCCGGGCACCGTCGCTGGTAAACTCCAGCCGCGTAGCGGCGGCCAGCTGTTCGGGCTCGACCTCGCCGCTCGGATCGTTCCCGGCGCGGTAGTGGGCGAGCTTTTCCTCGTTCAGGTCCAGGCCGATGGTCGGGCGGCGGCAGCCGAAGGCCACCGCCAGGGGCAATCCCACGTAGCCAAGGCCGACGATGGCGACCGTGTCAGTCTTGTCCATTGGGCGTCATCCCCCTTCCAGCTTGTCGCGGAACCACTCCGCGGTGACCGCCAGGCCCTGGCGCACATCGTGGGTGGGTTCATATCCCAGCAACGCCTGCGCCCTGCCGATATCAGCCTGCGAGTGGCGCACATCGCCCTCGCGAAAATCGCCGTACTGTGCCTCGATGGAGGCGACCTCGGGGCGAGTCTCCGCGAGCAGCGCGCGAATTGCGGCGAACAGCTCGTTGAGGCTGGTGCGGCCACCGACCGCCACATTGTATACCTGGTTGCAGGCGCCCGAATCCTCTACCGCCGCCGCCAACAGGTTGGCCTGCACCGTGTTGTCGATAAAGCAGAAATCGCGGGAGGTCTCGCCGTCACCGTTTATCCGCGGGGACTCGCCGCGACAGAGCGCCTCGAACCAGCGTGGGATGACCGCGGCGTAGGCGCCCGCCGGGTCCTGCCTGGGCCCGAAAACGTTGAAGTAGCGCAGACCGATGCACTCGGTGCCGTACGCGCGCGAGAACACGTCCGCGTACAGTTCGTTGACGTACTTGGTCACTGCGTAGGGAGACAGGGGCCTGCCGATCTCGTCCTCCACCTTGGGGAGGCCGGGGTGGTCGCCGTAGGTCGACGACGACGCGGCGTAGACGAAGCGTCGCACACCGGCATCCCGGGAGGCGACGAGCATGTTCAGGAAACCGTCGACGTTGGCGCGGTTGGAGAGGATCGGGTCGTCCAGCGAACGCGGCACACTGCCCAGCGCCGCCTGGTGCAGGACATAGTCCGCGCCGTCGACGACTGCGCGGCAGCCGTCCAGCTCGCAGATATCGCCCTCGTGAAAGTCGAAACGCGCCCAATGCTCCGGCTCCAGCCCGGCGCGCACATCCTCCAGGTTGTGGCGGTAGCCGGTGGCGAAGTTGTCCAGTCCGACCACGGACTGGCCGAGACGCAGCAGCCTGTCCACCAGGTGCGACCCGATGAAGCCGGCGGCACCCGTGACCACCCACCGGGAAGGCAGCTCGGCGAGCCGGGATTCCAGTGCCTGAAAGGCTGACATAAGAGGCAGATTAATTCCTTACAACAGGTCCCGCGGGGCAGGTTTCTTATTTTGTGCGGCGCATCGCACTTATCCGTTGCCGGCATTTACACTAATGAGGCCAGAGTATAGTGTTTCTCCAATGACACCGCTATCGCGGAACGTGACCTGGGGCACGCTTTGGAAAGTTCGGGACTGGAGATACAGGACAGTATCCTCGGCAATATCGGCTTGTACAGCTACGGTACTGCCCTGCTCGCCTATGCGCTCCTTGTAGGCCTCGCGCTCGTCACCCGCCGCAACAACCCCCTCGGTATATCCATAGTCGTCGCCAGCTTTTTGACCGCCGCCTGGGCGGGCACGGTCACCCTGTCCGGACTCCTCATCGAACCGCGGCCGGGCCTGATACAGGTCGCCGAGCTGGGGCGCAACGCCGGCTGGATTTTCGTGCTGCTCAAGTTTATCGAACTGCGCCTGGAGGGCGGCGGGCACCCCGCGGCGACGCTGCGCTGGCTGCCGCTGTTCGGCGCCGGCTGTGCTATCACTCTCGCACTCCTGCTCGTGGCGGGCCCCTTTGCGGGGGCGCTCGGGCTGAGCATGGAGACCTCCGCCAACATCGCGTTCAGCACCTGGCTCGCCCTCTCGGTCCTCGGCCTGCTGCTGCTTGAGCAGTGCTTTCGCAACAGCAACGAGGGCGAACTATGGAGCACCAAGCACCTCTGCCTGGCGCTCGGCATCCTGTTCGCCTACGACTTTTTCATGTACGCCGAGGCGCTGCTGTTCCGGCACCTCGACCGCAACCTCTGGCAGGCGCGCGGCGTGGTGATCACCATGGCCGCCATCCTCATGGCGGTCAGTATCCGTCGCGCCGAGCGCAGTGAAGATATCGCCAACAGCCGCAGTATTTATCTCTCCCGCCATGTCGCGTTCCACTCGCTGACCCTGCTCGCGTCCGGCATCTACCTGATCGCCATGGCGCTGGCGGCCTACTTCATCCGCTACCTGGGCGGCAGCTGGGGCGGCGTACTGCAGATCGCCTTCCTCTGCGGGGCGGGTCTAACCCTGGTGGTCCTGCTGTTCTCGGGCCAGATTCGCGCCCGCGCCAGGGTGTGGCTGAGCAAGAATTTTTTCTCCTACAAGTACGACTACCGCACCGAGTGGCTGGAGTTCACGCAGACTCTGGCCGGCGGCGACGCGGATGTACCACAGAACATCACGCGCGCCATCGCCAACCTGGCGAAGAGCCCCGCGGGCATACTCTGGGGCCGGACTGAGGGCAGCCATTTCACCACGCTGGCACATCTCGAAATGCCCCACCCCGGGACGGACGTCGACCTCGGCAGCCTGCCGCGCTGGCTGCAGGAACACGAGTGGATCATCGACCTCGAGGAGTGGCGCACCGCGCCCGACGTCTACAGCAATCTTGAGATACCGCGGTCGCTGACGGAGGTCTCCCGCGCCTGGCTCATCATCCCGCTGCTCTTCGGCGAACGCCTGCAGGGAATCCTGTTGTTGCGCGAATCGGAACTGTTGCAGGAACTCAACTGGGAGGACCGCGACCTGCTGAAAGTCGCCGGCCGCCAGGCCGCCAGTCACCTGGCGCAGTACCAGGCCGACCAAGCCCTGGTGGAGTCGCGCCAGTTCGAGGCGTTCAACCGCCTGTCCGCCTATGTGATCCACGATCTCAAGAACATTCTCGCGCAACTCTCCCTGATGGTGTCGAACGCCGAGAAACACAAGCACAACCCGGACTTTGTCGAAGACATGGTGGGCACCGTGAGCAACGCGGTAAACCGCATGAGCAAGCTCATGGCGCAGCTGCGCAGTGACATCGGGGAGGAAGCGCGACAGGATTTCGAGCTGGCCGCACTGCTCGGCGAGGTGGTCGCCGAAGCGGCGCTCCGAGATCCGCCGCCACAGTACGCACCCCCGCCGGTCCAGCTACGGGTGAACTGTGACCGCGATCGGCTGCACGCCGTCTTCGGTCACCTCATACACAACGCCCAGGACGCCACCGGCAAGCACGGTGTGGTTGCAGTCAGGCTGCGGCAAATGGGCGACAGTGCCGTGGTGGACATCGAGGACGACGGCGAAGGCATGGACGAGGAGTTCATCCAGCACCGCCTGTTCAAGCCCTTCGATTCCACCAAAGGGCTCACGGGCATGGGCATTGGCGCCTTCGAGAGCCGCGATTTCGTGCGCAGCGTGAACGGCGACATCAGCGTGCAGAGCACCCCCGGCCGGGGCTCGCTGTTCAGCGTTCGCCTGCCGGCCACGCCCGGCCCCGCCGCCGAGAGCAGAACACTGGTTGAGGATGCACAGACGTGAAGAACGATAAAAAACACCTGCTCGTCGTCGAGGACGACAAGGGGCTGCAGAGCCAGCTGCGCTGGGCCTTCGAAAACTTCGAGGTGGAGATCGGCGGCGACCGCACGGAGGCGATCAACCAGTTCCGCCGTATCCACCCGGGGGTCGTTCTGCTGGACCTCGGGCTGCCACCCGATCCGGGGGGCGTCACCGAGGGCCTGGCCACCCTCAGCGAGATCCTGGCGCTGGCACCTGAAACCAAGGTCATCATCGTCACCGGCGACAACGATCGCGCCAACGCGGTGAAAGCCATCGCGATGGGCGCCTACGACTTTCACCAGAAACCGGCGGATCCCGAGATCCTGTCGCTTCTCGTCAACCGCGCACAGCATGTCTACGAGCTGGAACGGGAGAATCGCCGCTTGCAGCAGGGCGACGAGAACATGCCCCTGCGCGGCATCATCACCGCCAGCCCGCAGATGCTCAAGGTCTGCCGAACAATCGAGAAAATCGCCCCGTCGGATATCACCACCCTGCTGTTGGGCGCGAGCGGCACCGGCAAGGAGCGCTGCGCACAGGCCCTGCACGACCTGAGCCCGCGGGCCGAGGGTCCGCTGATCGCCATCAACTGCGCCGCGATCCCGGAGAATCTCCTGGAGAGTGAACTCTTCGGGTACGAGAAAGGCGCTTTCACCGGCGCGGCGAAGCAGACTCCCGGCAAGATCGAGTACGCCGACGGGGGCACGTTGTTCCTCGACGAGATTGGCGACCTGCCCATGGAATTGCAGGCCAAGCTGCTGCGCTTCCTGCAGGAGCGGGTGGTGGAGCGCATCGGGGGCCGCAAGGAAATCCCGGTCGATGTGCGCATACTGTGCGCGACACACCAGGACCTGCAGGCGCTCATCGAGAAGGGTCTCTTCCGCGAGGACCTCTACTACCGGATCAGCGAGATCGTTATCGAGATACCGCCGCTTCGCGAACGCGAGGGCGACGTCCTGGTCCTGGCGAAGTCTTTTCTCAACAGCCTGGGGAACGAATACAACAGCTC
>Ga0126341_1000156_pt1 | contig 14334 bp, 13 predicted proteins | sample OrbTmetagenome_FD_97057 | JGI IMG/M metagenome (GOLD analysis project Ga0126341, IMG submission 97057) | Coral microbial communities from Florida Keys, Florida, USA - Orbicella T D metagenome | ecosystem: Host-associated > Invertebrates > Cnidaria > Coral | place: Florida Keys, Florida, USA... | reverse complement strand
GGTCGCCGCGGGGAATGGCCACCCCCAGGGGCTCCACCGAGAGCTGGGGCTCGATAATGCCCAGCCCCGCCTCGGGGTAGCGCAGCATGATCAGCTGCAGGATGGGAATGTCGGCCACCATGGCATCGACCTTGCCCGTCAGGAGCATCTCGATGCCCTCGTTGTAGTTGGCGATGCTGTGCAGGGAGGCGTCGGGAAGGCGGCGCTGTACGAAGCTCTCGCTGGTGGATTTCTCCAGCGCCACGATGTGGATTTCCGGGTCGTTGAAATCGTCGGCGCTCTTCACCACGCTCTTGATCTGTGCGGTGGTGATCATGGATTTTCCCGACAGGGTGTAGGGACCGACGAAACTCACGCTGCGGGTTCGCTCCGGTGTGATGGTGAGGCCGGAAATGGCCATATCGACCTTCCCTGCCGCCAGTGCGTCGAGCAGCTCGCCGAAGGGTATCTCGACGATCTTCAGCTCCACCTGCATGGCGTTCGCCAGCGCCCCGGCCAGGTCGACATCGAAACCGACGATCTCCTTGCTGCGGTTGCGCATATTGAAGGGCGGCTGGTCCAGGGACATACCCACGCGCAATACGCCGGAATCCACGACCCTGTCGAGCACCGGGCTCGCCCCGAGGGCGCTGCTCCCCCAGAACACCGCCGCAAGCAGGGTAAGTAAGGTGAGGGTTCGCTTCAGGATCGGCTGCATAACTCGTTTTCCGGCGGTTGTTCCAAGGGCTGTCGTACTGGACCCCGGACCGGGCCCCGGAGCAAGGATAGGAGGCGCGCGGACAAAAATCCATGGGCTGCGCGACTTATCAGAGGTCGTTCGCAGGTGCTATGCTCCCCGCGTCATGATCCGATTACTGTCCCTCTTCTTCTGCCTGGCCACACTGATCGCCGTTCCCGCACCCGCCCAGGAGCACGACCTGCCCGGGTTTGGCGAGGGCAACGCCGTCTCGCTGAACCAGGAATACTACCTCGGGCGCGCGTGGCTGATGTCCTTTCGCCGCCAGGCGCCGATTATCGACGACGCCCTGTTGCAGGACTACGTGGAAACCCTGCTCTACCAGCTCGCGGTCACGAGCCAGCTCCGCGAGCGCCGCCTTGAGCTGGTGCTGGTGGACAACCGCAGCATCAACGCCTTCGCGGTTCCGGGCGGCGTGGTCGGCGTGCACACCGGCCTGGTGGCGAAGGCGGAGAACGAGGCCCAGTTCGCCTCGGTGCTGACCCACGAACTGGCCCACCTCAGCCAGCGCCACTTCGCCAGGGGCATCGAGGCCAGCAAGCAATCCAACGCCGCCATGCTGGCGGGCCTGCTCGGCGGGCTGGTGGCGATCGCCGCCGGCGCCGGGGACGCGGGCATAGCGGCGATCATGGGAGGCCAGGCGGCGGCCATGGACAGCCAGCTGCGCTATAGCCGGCAGCATGAACAGGAGGCCGACCGTGTGGGTATGCAGAACCAGGTCAACGCCGGGCTGGATCCCGGCGGCGCCGCCGGGATGTTCGAGGTGATGCAGGCGGAGTCGCGCCGGTACAGCCAGCGGCCGCCCGAGTTCCTGTTGACCCACCCGCTCACGGAAAGTCGCATTGCAGACGCAAAAAACCGCGCGGCGAATTATCCCAGGCGAATCTACCAGGACAACCCCGAGTTCCAGTTGATGCGCGCCCGGGTGGAAGTGGGATTTTTCGACAACAGTGAGGAGGCCGTGGCGCGCTTTCGCGAGAAGCGCGCTAAGGGCGGCAAGGGCGCGGTCCCCGCGCAGTACGGGCTGATTCTTGCACTGACCCGCGACGGCCAGTTCGACGAGGCCCGGGAACTGCTCAAGCCCATGCGCGAGTTCCGTCCGGACAACATCACCTACCTGGTGGCCGAGGCAGATCTCAACATCGCCGAGGAAAAGTACGACGCCGCCGTCGCCATGCTGCAGGACGGTCTGGCGCTGTCGCCGGGCAACCACCCCATGACCATGTCCCTGGCCACCGCCTGGGACCGGGCCGGCTACTACGCCAAGGCCGACAAGCTGCTGTCCAGGCACGCGCGCAAGCACGCCAGCGATGCCGGGCTGTGGTACCAGCTCGCGGAAATCCAGGGCAAGGCCGGCAATATCCTGGGACTGCACCAGTCCCGGGCGGAGTATTTCTACCTGAACGGCGCCATGCCACAGGCGATCGAGCAACTGAACCTGGCGCTGGGCAAGGCCACCAACGACGTGACGGTGGAGAGAATCAATACCCGCATCGCCTACTTCCAGAACGTGGGCCGCGCACTGAAGCAACTGGGGTAGCTTGCGGGGAGACTGTTTCCCGCGGTGCCGAATCACACCAGACAGAGGAATCTCGACATGAGCGACAAGCGCACCGCCCTCGTCACCGGCGCCTCCGCGGGGCTGGGCGAGGAATTTGCGCGCCAGCTGGCCACACAGGGTTACGACCTGGTGCTGGTAGCCCGAAGGCGCGAAAAATTAAAAGAACTCTCAGCTGCCCTGGAAAAGAGCCACGACATCCGCTGCGACATCATCACGGCGGACCTCTCGGATCCGGCGGCCCCCGCAATGCTGTACGGGGAAGTAAAAGCCGCCGATCGGCACATCGACTTCCTGGTGAACAACGCCGGCAGCGCCGGACCCGACCTGCTGGAGGATCGGGACTGGGAAGCCCAGAGCCACTTCTTCCAGTTGATGATGACTTCGGTGGCGCACCTGTGCCACCTGTTCGTTCCCGAGATGCGCGCGCGTGGCTTCGGGCGGGTGATCAACGTCGCATCTGTCGCGGCGAGGTTGCCCCGCGCGGACGGCTGCAACTACGCGCCGAGCAAAGCCTACGTGGTGGCGCTCTCGGAGGCCCTCGCGGTCACGCTCAAAGGTACCGGCGTCAACGCCTCGGCCCTGTGCCCGGGCTTCACCCACACGAATTTTCACGAGGCCGCCGGACTGATGGACATGAAGAACTCCCTGCCGAAGTGGATGTGGTATTCCGCCCAGACCGTGGTCGCCGACGGCATCAAGGCGGTGGAAGCCGGCAAACCGATCTGCATCTCCGGACGCCTGTACCGCTGGGTCGACCCCTTTTTCCAGAGCGTATGGACGCGGCGCTTGTTCCGGGCACCCGGCCGCGAGTGATCATCGCCTTCGACCTCGACGGCACGCTGATCGACAGCGCGCCGGATATCTGCGCCATGGCGTCGGCCATCCTGCGCGCCAGGGATTTGTCCGCGCTCACGCTGGAGGAAACCCGGCAGTTCATCGGACAGGGTTCCGCGGTGTTCGTGCGGCGGATGATGGCGGCGCGTGAACTCGGCGAGGACGAGACACTGCACGGCGAACTGCACCGCGAGTTTCTATCCCGGTACGAGACCGCGGTGGAGCACACCGTGCCGTACCCCGCTGTCGTGGAGACGCTCACCGCACTGCGTGAGGCGGGATACCCCCTGGGTGTTTGCACCAACAAGCCGGGCGAGCCCGCCCGGGCGGTGCTGGCCCACCTCGACCTGGATCACTTTTTCGACGCGGTGATAGCCGGGGACATGGTGCAGCGGCGCAAGCCGGACCCGCAGATGCTGTTGCAGGTGCGTGACGAACTCGGCGGTGGAGCGATCATCTATGTCGGCGACAGCGAGATCGATGCGCAAACAGCGGAGCGTGCGAGCGTGCCGTTTGCGCTGTACTCGGGGGGATACCGCAAGGCATCGGTGGAGGAGTTGCACCACGACTGGGTGTTCGATGACTTCGAACAACTGTCGGATGTGGTGCGCGAGGCCGCGCGAAACTAGCCCCGCGGGTGCAGCCAGCCCGGCAGCAACGAGTAGGGATCAATATCAGCGGACACGTCGGGTTCCGCGCCGGCGCGGGCCAGGCAGTCAAACATCGACCCGTCGAGCAGGCCATCGAACAGGTCCGTGCAACCGCCGACGAACTTGCCGCCGATAAAAACCTGCGGGAACGTATTCCAGCCCGTGCGGTGTCGCAGGGCGAGCCGCATCGCGCTTCCGAAATCCCCCGCCTGCAATTCGCGTGCATCGAGATCCACCGACTCGAACCCCACCCCATAGGCCTTGAGCACTTTCTTCACGGACCAGCAGAATTCGCACCACTCCAGCCCGAACAGGGTGACCGGCTGCGCGCACGCCTCGATACGTCGCGCCACCTCCGTCGCGGCGGCCTCCTCCGGCGCAGGCAGCGGCTCCTCCTCCACCGGCGCCGGGGCCGGGTCAAAGCGCGAGCCCGAGGTGGAGCGCGAAAGCGCCAGCTCCTCCGCGTTCATCTCGGCCGGCACCTCTTCGAACAGCGGCGTCGACAGGTAGCGCTCGCCGGTATCCGGCAACATGCAGAGGAAGTTGCTGCCCGGCGGCGCCTGTTCCGCGATCTCGAGAGCGCCGGCCAGGGTCGCGCCAGCTGAGATACCCGCGAGGATGCCCTCCCTGCAGGCGAGATCGCGGGCACACTTCAGGGCGACATCCCCCGCGACGGCGATCGCGGAGTCGTACCTGCCGGCCGCGGTAAAGTCCTCGGCCAGCGCGGGAATAAAATCCGGTGACCAGCCCTGCATGAGATGGGGCCGGAACGCCGGGTGGCTCTCCGCCGGTCGCCCGCTGGCATCGCGCTTCTGCACAGCGCCACTGGCGACAAGCGGCGAGTTGTCGGGCTCGCACAGTGCGATATGCGTCCCCGGACTGAACCTGCGCAGCGCGCGGGACACCCCGCCGAACGTTCCCCCGGTGCCGAAACCGCTGACCCAGTAGTCCAGCCCCACGTCGGCGAAGTCCCGCAGGATTTCCTGCGCCGTGGTGCGCTCGTGCACCTCTGTGTTCAGGGGATTTTCAAACTGGCGCGGCTGCCACCACCCGTGATGCGCGGCCAGCTCCCGGGCCTTGCGCACCATGCCGCTGCCCTTCTCCGAGGCGGGAGTCAGCACGACCTTCGCCCCGAGGAAACGCATCAGCCGGCGGCGTTCGACGCTGAAGTTTTCCGCCATGGTGATGACCAGCGGGTAACCCTTCTGGGCGCAGACCATGGCGAGGGCAATGCCCGTGTTGCCGCTGGTCGCCTCGACCACGGTCTGCCCGGGTCGCAATTCCCCGCTGCGCTCGGCGCCCTCGATCACCGCGGCGGCCATGCGGTCCTTGATCGAGCCCATGGGATTGAAGGCCTCGACTTTCGCATAGAGGTTTACATGGGCAGGGCCGATGTTGTTCAGGCGCACCACCGGCGTGTTGCCCACGGTGTCGAGAATGGAGTCGTAACGCGCAGTCATGGTCGTCTCTCCTGTAACAATGGCGCGGCGCTTCAGGCCGCGGGATTGCCGCCTCAGATGACATGCTCCACCAGCGGGGCGAGTGCATCCTGGATACGTGCCATCTGCTCGTCGCTGACCTTGCCCGCCAGCGCCGCCTGGAAGCGCTCCACCTGCACACCCGAGACGATGTACTGCCAGCGGTAGGCGCGCAGCATGACGTCGCGGACAGCCGCCCCCTCGCGCGGGTCGAACTCGCGTGTGCCATTGGCCAGGAAGTACTCCGCGTCCGCGTCGGCCTGGGCCTGTACAATGCCGTCGACCGCGACGACGAGGTCGATAAGATCGCCGACCGCCGCGTCTACCTCGGCATCGGTCATCTCAGCGTGCACCCGCTCCCACTCGAGTTCGTCCAGGATCGCGTGCTGGCTCTCCTCCAGCCAGTGGTACTTGAAGATGTCGCGGAACAGCGGCGACAGGTCGCCGGCATCCCGGATGCTCTGCAGGTAGTGCGCCTGGGTGAAAATCTCGATATGACAGGTCAGGCCCAGCACCGCCCAGGTCGACTTCGACAACACCGCGTCGGCCACCTCGTTGGCATCCGCCACCTGCCGGTACCCGGGGGGCAGGACCCGGTCGACCATGTCCTCCACCCGGCGGAACAGCGCCTGGTGCTTGAGTTCCTCGGCGCCGAACTGGAGCATCGCCGCCATGGCATCCTGGTCGCCCAGGGCGTGTTCGGTGCCCATCTCGACAATCTTGGCGCCGATAAATCGCTCCACGAGCCCGAAGATATAGGCGTAGCTGCGGCCCTGTACCTGGCTGAAGAAGCGCGCGTCCCGGTCACCCAGGAACGGGAGTTTGTCCACCAGGGACAATCCCGCGGGCAGGAAGTGGTGCCCGGGGTCCGGCTCCCGGCCGCGGATCACGTCCTCCTCCAGGTCCCAGTTGATGCGCTGTGCCGTGCTCATGCACTGCCTGTACTTGTCACTGTCAATCGCCATGTTCATCGCTGATCCCTCTGGTTGGTGTGAACATGGGGCCCAATTTAATTGGCGACAGGGACTCAATTAAGTAGGATATTGGTCAATTTCGGGGCATTTGTGCCATCTGGGAGGATCCGCCATGAAACAGCCCCTCGCCGTCTCGCTGCTGGCGATCCCGGAGACCGCCGGATCGGTACTCTACGGGATGAAAGACGTGCTCTGCGCCACGGGGAACATCTGGCAGGAACTGGTGCGCACTGAGCCAATGGGGCCACAGTTCGAGGTCAGCATCGTCTCCACGGCGCGCAAGGCCTTCGACTGCGGGAACGGCATTCCGGTGCGGCCCGACGCCGCCCTGGCGGACGACCTGCCCGCGGACATCGTCATCGTGCCGGAGCTGTGGCTGGGGCCCGATGAACACCTGAAAGGGCGCTACCCGGACATCATGGCCTATATCTGCGAGCAGCACGCCCGCGGCGCCTGCATCTACTCGGCCTGTTCGGGGGCGGTGTTACTGGCGGAGACGGGATTGCTGGACGGCCACAGCGCCACCTCACACTGGGGCTACCAGGATCTGTTCAGCCGCGAGTACCCGCAGATCGAGTTCAAACCCGAGCCCAGTCTCTGCTTCGCGGATGAAGCGGGCCGCGTGGTGACCGCCGGGGGCACGACGTCGTGGCACGACCTCATGGTACATATTATCGCGCGGCACGTCAGCCCGGGTGAGGCGCTGCGTATCACCAAGGTCTACCTGCTGAAATGGCACGACGAGGGCCAGCTGCCCTATGCGAGCCTGATACGCAATGCACCCCATTCCGACGGGCGCGTCGAGGAGGCGGAACAGTGGCTCGAGGAGCACTTCCGCGAGGGCGACGTGGTGCAGGGGGTTGTCGAGGCGCTCGCCATGCCCGAGCGCACCCTGAAGCGCCGCTTCAAGAAAGCCACCGGCAGTACGCTGCTGGAGCGGGTGCAGAACCTGCGCGTGGAAGAGGCCAAACTACAACTGGAGAGTACGCGCAACTCCATCGACGACATCAGCGCCGCCGTAGGTTACGAGGACGCGGCGTTTTTCAGGCGCCTCTTCAAGCGCATGACGGGGCTGGCCCCGAGCCAGTACCGGAAGATGTTCAACCAGGTGCCGGTAGGTCCCGCGAGCCCGCTGTAGCGTGTGGCCCCGCAAAGGTATCAGCGCGAGTACAGCAGCGGGTTGAGCGGCGTCCGCACCGGCTCGCCCACCACCGCACCCGGGCACCAGGTGTCCCAGTCGGTCTGCTGGTTGGGGTTGCTGGGCGCCTGCAGGCGGATACCGTCCGCCATGTAGATCACGGTCATCGCGCGACGCGGCCGGTCCGTCGTATTTTCACCGGCGCGGTGAAACGTCCACCCCGCGTGGAAACTGATATCCCCCGCGCTGAACTCCGGTTCGACACAGGGCAGTTGCTCGCTCGCCAGTTTCCCGGCAATCACGGTCTCTGAGTCCGCGCCTATCGGCAGGTCGCGACCCAGGTCGATGCGGTGACTGCCGGCGCTGAACGCCAGGGGGCCCATGTTCGCCGGGGTGTCCTGCAGCGGGATCCAGGCGGTGATGGTCTCGTCGCTCGCCAGCGGCCAGTAGTACTGGTCGCAGTGCCAGGGCGTATATCCCCCGTGCGCCTCCTTGTACAGCGCCTGGTCGTGATAGAGTCGCACGCCGTCAACGTCCATCAGTTCCGTTGCGAGTCGCGCGAGCGTCTTGTTAAAGACAAACCGCTTTACATCCTCGCTGTGGCGCCAGATGTTCATCACCTGGGTGAACGCCGCCGCGTAGGCGTCGGTGTCGGAATTGGGCGGCTTTTCCGCATCGGGATCGTGCAGCGCCATGACCGCGGCGGAGACATCGCGCTCAACCTCGGCCACCTGCTCCGGTGTGAACACGCCGTCCAGCTTCACGAAGCCGTTCTCCCGGAAAAAGCGGCGGTGTTCCGTAGTGATTTCGTAATCGCTCATGGGTCACCTCGATCGGGGATGAGCAGGGCGCGCAGCGCCTGCAGTATCAACGCACGCCGCCGGGTGCGCTCCGCGGCCGGGAGTTTCCGGGGCCAGAAAGTGGCGTGCCCAAGGTGCTCGACCACGTGCATGGCGGCGTCGTAGAGCAGCGGCTCGTCGGTCACGTCCAGCCCTTCGATCGGCTGTTCGGTGAACAGCGCCATTAATTCGTCCAGTAAACGTGTGCGGTGCGCGCTGGCCGGGGACGCCTCGTCGTGTATCTCCCGGTAAATCGGCCCGGCCATCGGCCCGATGCGCTCTCCCCAGGCAAAGTATGCGTCCACCACGCGCTCCAGGAAAACTTCGATGTCGTCCGTTTCCGCCACCGCCGCCGCGATAAGGTCGCGCAACTCGTCGTTCACGCGCGCCACGACTGCGTCGAGTACCACGTGGCGGTCCGTGAAGTAGCGGTAGAACGTGGGGCGGGATATTCCCGCCGCCTCGATGATGCGCTCCACGGTGACGCCGTGATACCCGTCCCGCGCGTAGACCTCCCCCGCCGCGGCCAGGATCACCTCCCGGAACTGTTCGCCGGACACCGCCGTGGCGGCGGGCCTGCCCGGCCGGCGCGCGCGGGTGCCTTTGCGGGCTGAGGTGGTGGTGGCGGGCTGCCGGGTTGCTGTCATGCTGGAATCGACCGTTGCCTGTCGGGGAATGTTAAAACCCGTGTGTGGCATAAAAGTAACATCAGTGTTACATTAATGTCTACCGCCAATCCGACTCACGCCCACACCCCCGGCCGCCAGACCATGCAGGAACCCCCCTCCTACGACTATATCGTCATCGGCAGCGGCTTCGGCGGCGCCGTATCCGCGCTGCGCCTGGCCGAGAAGGGCTGGCGCGTCGCGGTGATCGAGCAGGGCCGGCGCGTCACCGACGAGCACATCCGCCGCGCCAAGCGCAATCCCCTGGACCTGCTGTGGCTGCCGGACCTCGGCCTGAAAAGAGGCTATTTCACCCAGCACCTGTTCCAGCACGCCGCGATTCTCGGCGGCGTCGGGCTCGGCGGCGGCAGCCTCGTCTGGGCCGCGGTCATGCTGGAACCCAGGGACAAGTTCTACGACTCCCCTGAGCTCGCGGGGCTGGGCATCGACTGGCGCGCGGCGCTGAAACCGCACTTCGCGACGGCGAAGCGCATGCTGGGTGTTGCGCGCAACCCCTATCACTCATTGCAGGACGACCTGCTGCAGGGCACGGCGAACGCCATGGGCACGGGGGACACCTTCGGCGCCGTGCCCAATGCCATCTGCTTCGAGGCGGAACCGGGCAGCGACCCCTACTTCCGCGGCGAGGGGCCGCCGCGCAACCCCTGCATTCGCTGCGGCGGCTGCATGACCGGGTGCGCGGACAACGCGAAGAACAGCCTCGACAAGAACTACCTGTACCTGGCGGAAAAACTCGGGGTCACGTTTTACACCAACCTGCAGGCGGACAGGGTGGAACCGATGCCCGGCGGCGGCTACCGCCTGGACCTGCTGCCCACAGCGCGCGGCACCGACGCGACCACGCTTACGTGCGATCGACTCGTGGTCTCCTGCGGTGTGGTGGGCACACTGGAACTGTTACTCAAAAACCGCGAGCAGTACGGCACCCTGCCCGCGGTTTCGCGCTCGCTCGGTGAGATTGTGCGCACCAATTCCGAGGCCATCACCGGTGTGCTGCACCCGGCCGGTACCGACGTCACGGACGGCACCGGCGTCTCCAGCGACTTCTATCCGGATGCGAACACCCACGTCACACAGAACCGCTTCGATCGCGGCTACCGTATCGTCCGCTACATGTACGCACCGATGACGGACGGTGAGAAACCGGTATGGCGCGCGCTGAAAACTGTCCTCGGCATGCTGTTGTCGCCGCTGTTGGTGTTGAAGAACTGGTTCTGCCGCGATTGGGAGAAGCGCATCACGCTATTCACTGTGATGCAGGACCTGGACAATTCCCTCGGGTTCAAATTCGGGCGCGACTGGCGGCGCGGGTTCAAGCCGGGCATCAAGTCCGTCGCCCACCCGGAGCGCCAACCACCCTCCTACCTGAAGATCGCCAACGACGTGACCCGGGTTTACGCCGATCTCGCCGGCGGCCAGCCGCTGAGCAGTATCACAGAATCCCTCGGCAATCTCTCCACCACGGCACATGTACTCAGCGGCTGCCCGATGGGTACCGACAGCGGCAACTCGGTGATCGACGCCAACCACGAGGTGCACGGCCACCCGGGGCTGTTCGTGGTGGACGGGTCGAGCATCCCCGCCAATATCGGCGTGAATCCCAGCCTCACGATCACCGCGATGGCCGAGCGCTTTGCCTCGCTGCAGCCGATAAATGAAGAGGCGACTGCCAGACAGGGCCTGGAGGTTTAGCGCAGGACCAGGTAAATCCAGGTCGCCGTACTGACACCACGGGGGAGGGTGCGCGACCTGAAGCGTGCTCGACGCGGGCGAATTACTTCGGAAATCTGGTTTTTGCGTGAATATAAATAGGCAGGCCGTTGACCTGGTACCAGTTCCCGGCGTCACAATACTGCCTGAGCGTCCCGTCCAGCCCGAGCAGGAACTCGTTGAGCCGATCGATGTTGTGGTTCGTCTTGTCGTTGAACTTGTCCACGTATGCAGAGCGGGCCTTGATAATGTCCGCCTCCAGCTTTCCGCCGATGGCCGTCCCCGCTGCACTGGTACTTGCCGCGCCCTTCATCATGGCGAGACGAGCATCCTGGGCGCGCATGAAAATAGTGTAGGTGCGCTCGTTGCCATAGAGCGTGGACAGTGCGATGTCTATCTTCCTGACATGCTCGGTAAACTCGTTGTAGCAGGCGTCATTTTCGTAACAACAGTCGGATATTCCGGTTTCAAACCCGGAACCAGATCCCCCGGATTCGCAAACAGGGTCAGCGGCACATCCCATGGCCGCATTGTAGTTGTCCATGGCATTGGAAAACTCCGCCGCCCCCTTGACCAGGTCGGACCAGGACGTCGTGAAAATGCTCGTCATGTCCGCGTGGCTGGCGGGAACAGACGCTCCATAAAGCAGGGTGACCAGGCAGGCGGCCCGAAGAAGTTTCCCCATGACTATTCCTCCCTCGCCGCGCGGAAGAGTACCGGCTTCTGTGCATACTCCCCAGACGAGATTTCCCGGATTTCTGCGAGGTTCAGCGAATCCACAGAACCGCCGGGATACCAGATGTAAAATGCATACGACGCGGCGACACCCTGTGTCGGCGTCAGGTCCGCCGTGATACGCCCCCGCACGGAAACCCACTCGACCACACTCTCTCCGGGTATGGACGTTATCTCGAAGCGGTCAATGTCGTCGCCATCCTTCCCTTCAATCACAACACGAACCGGCGGATCGCCGATTGGCGTGGTCAGGCTGATTTTCAGATTGGCCGCGTCCGGCGTTTTTCCCAGAAAGAAACTGTCGCCCTCATCACCGGCGCCAAGCGTGCCCCACACACCACCCACACGCCCCAGCTCAACATCTCCACTTTTGACCAGCTTGACCCGGGTTGGCCGGCTGCCTCGGTATTCGGCATCGTCCTGGAAATCCCTGTAGACACCGGAAATATCCTGCGCCTGCGCCGGCCCTGTGGTCTGCAATCCAGCCGACACACTGCAAAGGCCGGCGATTACCCATGTCCATCTCCTCGCGAGCAACATAAGCCCTTCTCCTACATTTTTGCGACCGCCGAGGACAATAACCATTGATCCCCGGTCTTCTCCAGGCTGAAAACAAGCTCACGGAAGGCCGTAGCACCCTCCGAAACGATCTCAGCCTTCACAGTCGCTGTCTGCGAATCCTGTTTCTCGATGGAAGTACGCCACTCAATCGAACTCTCGGAGTATCCGGAGATCGCCGCGACTACCGATATCACCCGGCCCAGGCTGCGCCGTGCCTCCCGGGTATCCTGCCACAGGTGTTCCGATTTCTCGGCAGCAGCGGCCAACTCCTGGGGGGGCACTCCCTGTAGCAGGTCCAGCTGGGCCCTTGTCACCGCCTCCGGCCCCGCCCCCGCGACGCCTTCCACAACCGCGTCGGGCTGCCGCTCACCGGAAGCGACGTCAGTGTCTTCCTCTGCCACCCTCCGGAACGCCGCTATCCGCCAACCCTCTTCGGTGTTGACCATTTCATAAACGTGGGACATGGCACTGGTATGCTGGTTGCCCGAACTGAAGGTCTGGGTGCGTAAAAAGTCGACCCTGGCCTCGCCAAAATCCCCCGCCTGCCTGAATTCCCGAAGCGACCAGCTATCTGCGCGAAAGCCAAGGAGGCTGGCGAAAGCTGCCCCGCTGCCCCTGCCCTCCATGGTGGTTTTCCGGCTGCTCACCCAGTATTGATTCAGCTCCGCCTCCCCGATCAATATCGAGCGCTCGAGAGCATCGGCGTCGGATTGGTAAATTTCGCTCACAGTGACACCTGCGGCATCCAGGTAGGCCTCCAACAACTCCTCGGCATCAAGCTCCCCCGCTATCGACGGTGCAGCGAGTAATCCCAGAACCAGCAGCAACGCGGTGAGCCACCTGTAAATTGTCCGTCCAATCATTCAATGTCCCCTTCAGTAATTGCCAACTCGTAGGACGAGAATTTCTCGCGCAATGCGGGATTGTTGGATCTTATCTCCAGCATGAGTCCCGTCGTTTCATTCGGTGAAACCTCGATATCGAAATCATAGGCTTCACCACGGCTGGCAGCACTGTGCACCCTGTTTCCCGTCGACAGCTCATGTACAACCACACGGGAGGCGAACTCGGGCTCTCGAAAGCGAAGCTGCACGCGAAGTCGGGGCGCTGCATTGCCAGTCAACACCCTGTAGACATCTTTGCGGTCCCCATCTCCCAGGTGTCCCGTGACGGGTTCGCTCAGGCTAAGGGTCGGCGAAGACGGCGTCAGCGTGTCCCCCGCCTCCTGCCCGAGGTACTGATCCCCGGCTTCCACCACCTCAATATTGAACAGGGCATCCTTGTGCACCCGGTCGTAAGCGCTGCTGATTGAGAACACGAACCCGTCACCGACTGCGTCCATGAATCCCACATGACCGAAGGACCCGGGCTCACCGTGAAGGCGCACGGCCCTGCCCCCCAGTTCCGCACCATCGGGACCGTAGATTCGAATCGTGTACTGCGCGTAGCCGCGGTCCGATTCCACTTTTTCATCGCCCACCCGGACCAGGCGTCGCGACTGGATGAGTCCGCGCACAACACCGTGCTGGCCCCGGGCGGTAGCGACACTGAAAAACATTTCCTCGCCCCTGGGAAGGTGGTCCGTGAGGGTATAGGTTCCGGGCGCCAGACGGGTTGCATCCCCTGCGGTCGCCCCGCCACTCACTGGAGAGATTGTCCTCAGCCAGCCGGGGTCGACCTTATCGGCCGTCACTTCGATCACCCTGGTCAGAGCACCGCCCAGCTCCTTCGCATTTCGGGCGTCGTAATACGCTCCCCCTCCCGCGGTGGCCACTTCCTTCAGGATTTCCGCTTCCTCCACCGCCAGGTCAAAGCCCACAATGTGGACCTCCACATCGATGCCCATTGCGCGGAGGTCAGCGGCCACCTTCCTGGGGTCGCCGCCACAACTTTCCTCGCCATCCGTCAACAGGATGATCATCTGTTTTTCGCTCTCCGTCGCGAGCAGGTCTTTACCCGCCAGCTCGAGACTTCGCGCCAGCGGCGTATAGCCATAGGGCTCGAGGCTGTCGATATCGGCGCGGATAGCGCCGACCTGGTTGCGGGAGATCGGGTTCAGCAACTCGGTGTTGGGGCAGGAGTCCTCCGGTGTTTTCGCGACCGAGCGGTCAAATCCGTAGGCCCTGAAACCCACTAGGAACGCTTCACTGTCGAGCTCCAGCAAGGCCTCTGCGAGGGCCTGCCTGGCCAACACGATCTTCGGTACACCCTGCAGGCGGCCGGCCATCGAGCCGCTGACATGACCCAGCACATCATCGACGCCCATGTCCACATCTGGGACCGCAGCCGCGGCGAGACCTTCATTGCCAAAAAGCAATTCCCCAGCCTCACCGGCAACGCCTTTCTGCCTGCCGATCTTGCCCCCGTTCTGGCCGAGACCGGGGCCGAGAGCGCGGTGCTGGTTCACGGCCCCGCGACGGTCGAGCACGCGC
>Ga0126341_1000155_pt1 | contig 14504 bp, 16 predicted proteins | sample OrbTmetagenome_FD_97057 | JGI IMG/M metagenome (GOLD analysis project Ga0126341, IMG submission 97057) | Coral microbial communities from Florida Keys, Florida, USA - Orbicella T D metagenome | ecosystem: Host-associated > Invertebrates > Cnidaria > Coral | place: Florida Keys, Florida, USA... | reverse complement strand
TCGACGAGCTATGGGATAGCCTCGGCATTCCCCGTCCAGGCAGCTAGCGGCATCAATTACGAGTGTCAGGAAGTCTTACACCGAAACACCGGGCGGGCTCTCCCGTGATGCGATGCAGCCGCGGCTACGGCCTGCGCTCCTCCTTGGCGCGAAACTTGCCTTACAAAATCCGGATACCACGCAGACACCGGGAGAGCAGTTTGTTCAAACGACAGACACCAGCGAAGATCCTCACCGTCATGGCGGTATTACTCACCGCCCTTATACATGGTGCGCCCGCCTCGGCGGGGCTCATCTTTGATATTTATATCGGCGCGGAATATCCGGACGGTACCGAGTGGCAGGCACCCGGCGGCTGGATTTCGCTGCCGGGGCCCAGCGGCGACACTGGCGCAGGGGTGGAACTGGAGGTGGACTTTGGTACCGACCCCGGTGCGATCTACGACGGCAGCTTCGATGAGGCGGCCATCTGGTCCATTGAGTGGCTCCTGTCCCCCGACCTGTCGCAACTGGAAGTCCTGAACCTGATACTCGACGAGTCGAAAGACTGCGACCTGATTGTCTACCCCACCTGCTCTTCCCAATCGGCGGCCATTTTCATCTCGGACGGCGAAGGCACCTGGGACTACGGCGCTACAATTTGCTCGCCGGAAGAACCCGACAGGTGCGTTATCTTCGGTGTCATTCCGGACGGACTGGTAGCCAGGACAAGCCCCGTGGAGATGCCGCTCTCTCCGACACCGGTGCTACTCATCCTTGGGTTGGCGTTACTGTTGCGCCAATTGCGCCAACCTCTGGCAGAGGTCTAGTTCTCCACCCGCTCCAGCAGGTGGTGGTCCGCGACGATCTTGTCCGGCAGGGGCAGCTCCGGCAGGTCCGACTCCCGCGCCGACAGGCCCTCCCGGTAATAGGCCGCGGCCACTTTCGGCTCTCCGAGCCCCAGCAGCAGGCGACCGAGTTCGGCGCAGACCTCCGCGCCGGGTTCCGCGCGGTAACTGCTCTCGAAATAGTCCCGGGCCTTGCCCCACAGCTTGTCACGCAGGCACAGGCGGCCGAGACACAGCAGCAGCTGCGCATCCTCCGGGTGATCCGGCAGCCAGCGCTCCGCCTGGGTCAGGCGGCCCGAGACGTTGTCGCCGCCGATCAGCCCGTAGAGCCGCACCAGTTCCGGGTCCCAGCCGCGTTTCAGCGCCCGCACCACCGACTTCGCGGCGCCCGCGTCCTCGCCGAGATCGATCTGGCGTCGAACGTACAGCCGCACCAGTTCGGGCGCGCGCTTGAGGTCGGGGGAGACATAGTGCCAGGCGGCCTCCAGCCCGGCGGCATCGGTTGCGTCCTGCAGGCGGCGCCGGTGGACATCGCGCTCGAGTCGCGCCAGCTCCTCGTCGGACAACTGCTTGTGCCGACGCAGGTCCGGGAGCAGCGCCAGCAGCGCGTCGCCGTCGCCCTGCCCCTCGCAGGCCTGCTGCAACAGCGCGAGCACCCGCGGGTGCCGGCCGGCATTGCCGCGGTGCTCCTCCAGCAGCGCCCGGGCGCGCGCGTTGTCGCCGCCGCGCAGGCTGGCCTCGGCGCGGATGATGTCCGCGGCCAGTGCCGCGTCCGAATCCGCCTCGACGGCGGACTGCAGGAACTCCTCCAGGCGCTCGGGCTCCTCCATGTAATCGCTGGCGCGTGCGGCGAGCAGGTAATTGTGCAGTGGGGCGCTGCCGCCGCGGGCGCCGCGCAACAGCTGCCTGCGCGCGCGCGCGAAGTTGCCCTCGACATAGCTGATCACCCCGCGCGTGGTGTTGCGCTGGGCGCCCTCGCTGCGCCGGTTGCCCAGCCAGCTGGCCAGGGAGCGCTGGCCGCCCACGAGCCTAAGCACGATCCGCAGAAGGATGTAGAACAGGAGCAGCGCGACAGTGAGCAGCACCAGCCCGACCCACAGGCTGGTTTCGAGCGTGTAGTTGCCGTAGGACACGAGTACGTAGCCAGGGTCCGTCTCGATCAGGGCGACAACACCGACGCCCAGCAGGAGGGCGAACAGGGAGAAGGCAAAGAGTGTGCGCATCAGTCTATCCCGCGCCTCCCTCTCGGTCGTCCAGGCGCGCCTCCATGGCCGCGTCCAGGGCGCGCAGCGAGTTGGAGATGTCGGGCATGTCCACCCCGATGCGCGTGGTGGCCAGGCGCTCTATCTCCTTCCACATGGCGCCGGCGGTGGCGGCGTCCGTGTCGCGGAACTGCAACAGCCAGTGCAGCGCGCGATCCAGGCTCTCGCTGTACAGCGCCTGGTTGCCCGAGAGCAGCGCCACCTGGGCCTGTTCGAGCAACATGCGCAGGTTTTGCCGCACGAGGCCTTCGAACTGCGGATCCATCAGGGCCTGCATGGGCACGTCGCGGCGCCGGATGACTATGTAATCGGAGAGTTTCAGCAGGGCGTCCTCGTAGCCCTGGCGCAGCCGCCCCTGCCAGTCCTCCGCCGCCTCGGGGCGCTCAGACTCCTCGATATCGGGTATGGTGAAAATGGTCAGGCTGTCCGCCTGCTCGATCAGCGCCGCCAGGCGCAGGTAGATGCCTTCGACGTCGATGACGGGCACCGCGCGCACTGCCGCGAGGTCCGACGCCACTGCGCCGCGTACCGTGTGCAGGCCGACGTCGTCGATTTCCCGCAGCACCGAGTCCGCGCTGGTGAGCAGGGCCCGCGCAGCGACGGTGTCGCCGGCCATGATCAGGCGCTGGTTGGCGAGCCGCAGCAGGTACTCGGCCTCCGCCATTAACCAGCTGGAACGGTCGTTTGCGGTGAAACGGGACAGTTCCGCACGCTGCTCCGCGAGCTGGGCCTCCACCGCCACGATTGCCTGGGAGAACTGCGCGCTGTTGGCGGCGACCTCCGACTCCAGGTCACCCAGCTTCGCGTTCATCTCTCCGCGCAACTCCGCTCCGAGGGATTGCAGGTCGTTTGTATCGCGGCCGGCGTCGGACTCCAGGCGGCTGAGGCGCGCTTCGAGGTCCGCGCCGCCCTGCTGCAGCTGCGGCACCAGCCAGCCCGCACCCGCGCCGAGCGCGAGCACCAGCAACAGCGCCAGCCAGGCAATGCCGGAGGATGACTTCGTCTTCTCTGTTTTCGCGGTCGCCTGCGGGGCCGGGGCGGCCGGCTGCGCCACGGCGGGGGCGTCCCCCCGGGAGTCTTCGCTGCCCTTGTCTTCGGGATCGGTGTCTTCGGTATCGGTGTCTTGCTTGTCGCTCACTGGCGGGTCTCCGGGGCGGGGTCCAGGTTCTTCAGTGCCCGCAACATGGCGCGGTCCGAGGCGTTGGCGGCGGTGACGACCGTCGCAAAACCCGCCTCGCGGGCCTGTCGTGCGACCCGTGCCGACGGGACCACCAGGCACAGGTAACTAAAGTTAGAGAATTCCGCCGGGCTAAGCAACCGCCGGAAATTGGCCAGTCCCTCGCCGCTGCTGAGCAGCACGGTGGCGATGCCCTCGTCGGCGAGTTCCGCCGCCAGCGCTCCACGCGCGAGGTCGGGACAGGCGCGCCGGTAACAGCTCAGTTCGTCCACCCGCGCCCCCCGCGACTCGAGCTCACGGCGCAGGGTGTCGCGCCCCCCCTCCCCCTTGACCAGCAACACGCGGTCGTCGCCCACCGAGGCCAGGGGCGGGAGTGCCAGCAGTCCCTCGCTGGTCATGTCCTCGCCCGGTGAGCGGGCGTCGATACCACGATCTGACAGGAGCGCCGCGGTGGCCTCACCTATGGCGTACCAGGCCAGACCAACAGGCAGTTGTGGCCAGTAGTTGTCGATGCGCTCCAGGCCGAAGCGCACGGCGTTGGCGCTGATGAAGATCACGTGCTGGTACAGGTCGAGGTCGACCACCGCCGCGTGGGCTGGCGGGCTCAACGCCTCGAGCGGGTGCAGTTCCAGCAGCGGGCGGTGATGCACCCTGAACCCCTCGGACCGCAGGGTCGCGACCAGCGCGTCGGCGGCCTCCCCCGTCGGACGCGTCACGAGGACCGCGCCAAACGGCGCGGCCTCAGCCGCCATGGACCTCGGCCAGGATCGCACCCGCTCCCTGCTCCAGGAGGGACTCCGCGACCGCGACACCGAGGGCCGCGGCGTTGACCTCGGGGCCGCGGGCCTCGGCGCGCAACAACTGTGTCCCGTCGGGACGGCCCACCAGGCCGCGCAGCCACAGTTCCCCGGGGGCCGCGTACTCGGCGAAACAGGCGATGGGCACCTGGCAGCCACCCTCGAGGCGCGCGTTCATGGCGCGCTCTGCCTCCACGCGGCGCGCGCTGGCCTCGTGGTGCAGGGGCGCCAGCAGCGCGGCGGTGCCCGCATCGTCCGCGCGCAGCTCGATGCCGACGGCACCCTGGCCACCGGCGGGCAGTGAATCCTCCGGGGTCAGGCGCTCGGCGATGCGCGCGGCCAGACCCAGGCGCTTCAACCCGGCGCTGGCGAGGATGATGGCGTCGTAGTCACCGGCGTCGAGTTTCGCCAGCCGCGTGTTCACGTTGCCGCGCAGGAAGCGCACCTCGAGATCCGGCCGGCGCGCGCGCAGCTGGCACTCCCGCCGCAGGCTGGAGGTACCGACCACACTTCCCGCGGGCAATGCCCCCAGGGCGGCGAACCGGTTGCTTACCAGGGCGTCCGTGGGGTCTTCCCGCTCGCACACCACACCCAGCCCAAGGCCAGCGGGAAACGTCGCCGGCACATCTTTCATGGAGTGCACCGCGATGTCGGCGCGGCCCTCCAGCAGGGCAGTTTCCAGCTCCTTCACGAACAGGCCCTTGCCGCCGACCTTGGCCAGCGGCGTGTCCAGCAGCTGGTCGCCGCGGGACGTCATGCCCAGCAGCTCCACCGCCAGCCCCGGGTGCGCGGCCTGCAGCGCGTCCCGCACGAACTCCGCCTGCCACAGCGCAAGGGGGCTCTCTCGGGTGGCGATGGTCAGTTTGCGGGACATCCGGGGGCTCCGGGAAACAGGGGCGGCCATGATAACAGCCGGGGGGTGGCGCGGCGAAGCGCCCGCGATACCGGTCAGCGGTCGGCGAGTCGCTCCCGCACCGATTTCAGGTGGCGCCGGCTCACCTGCACACGGCGCTCGACGCCGTCGAGCTCCAGGTACCATGCACCCTCCCCGTCCCGCTGCAACCGGGTGACATGGGCCGCCGCCACCAGCGCGTTGCGGTGGCAGCGCAGGAAGCTGTCCCCCAGCTCAGACTCCAGCTCCACCAGGGACTCGGAGATGATCAGCTCGCTGTCCGGCGTGCAGGCGGTCACGTACTTGTCCTCGGCGACCAGGCAGCGCACCTCTTCGAGCGGCACGGACTCCATACCGCGACGCGACTGGTGACTGATATGGGTGCGCGCGCTGCCGGCGCTGTCCCGCAGGCTGGCGAGCTGCACGCGATTGACCCGCCCGGCGCCCTCCAGGGCCCGCACGAGCTGCGCCTCGCGCACGGGCTTGAGCAGGTAGGCCACCGCCTGGTGCTGCAGCGCCTGCAGCGCGTACTCGTCGTAGGCCGTGCAGAAGATGATCGCCGGGGGATTCTCGACGCCGTCCAGCGCGGCGGCGACCTCGATGCCGTCCATGCCCGGCATCGCGATATCCAGCAACACGAGGTCAGGCGCGTGCTCCTCCGCCCGGGCCAGCGCCTCTATCCCGTCGGCAGCCTGCACACATTCGGCGTCGGGCCGCACCTTACCCACGAGGCGCAGCAGCCGTTCCCGCGCCAGGTGCTCGTCGTCGACAAGCAGCACCTTCACGCCGGGCTCTCCCGCGGGTAGCGCAGCTCGACGCGATACTGCTCGTCGCCGGGCTGCACCTCGAGCCGACCGCCGGCACCGTGCAGCGCCTCGAGCCGGCGCCGGATGTTCTCCAGCGCGAGCTTGTTGCCCCGCGCACGCACCGGGCTGCGGCCCACCGGATTTTCCACCGCGACGCGCAGGTCACCGCCTTCGCAGGCCACCGCGATCTGCACGGTACCGCCCTCCGGCAGGGTGGATATGCCGTGGTAGATCGCATTCTCCACCAGCGGCTGCAGCAACAGGCTGGGCATGGCCTGGTTGCGCGCCAACGGGTCCACCGCCCAGTCCACCCGGAGCCGCTCCCCCAGGCGCAGCTTCTCGATACCGAGGTAGAGTTCACACACGTGCAGCTCGTCGGCCACGGTGGTGTCGCGCTGTTCCTCGCGCAGGCTCAGGCGGAACAACTCCGCCAGGTCTTCCACCGCTTTCTCGGCGACTTCCGGTCGCGACTGAATCAGGCTCGCGATGCTGTTGAGCGTATTGAACAGGAAGTGGGGGCGAATCCGGTTGCGCAGCGAATCGAGGCGCGATTGCAGTTCGAGTTTCTCCTGGCGCTGCAGCTGGTGCTGCAGGTAAAAATAGCGCAGGGCTATGCCCGCGGCGACAACGGCGACGAGCACGTTGCGCAGCAGGACCCAGCCCGTGACGCCGCCGGCCACCTCCAGGGGGGGCGCGAGCAGGTGCGCGACGAAGGAGCTGGCCAGGGTGACGACCCCGACGACGAGCAGGCAGGTGGAGGACGCCGCGGCGAGCGACAGGGTGCTGAGGGGACCGCGCAGCTGACACAGCAAACCGGCGCTCAGCAGCGTCACCCACTGCACGAGCAGCGAGCCGGAGGCGAGCAGGGTCCAGTCGAATCCCGGCACGCCGCTGGCGGCCAGGACGTGCACGAGCACCAGCAGCTCCGCGAGGAGGATCATGAGCAGCACGGAACGCGGCGCGCACAGGTCCGGGAGGAAAAAGTCCTCCACCGTCCCCGATTGCCCCGTTGCAGGCCCCATAGTTGCGCCCCCTCGTGCCTGTTGCTGATATACTTGCACCCTTGTCTGGCCGGGACAAGACCAAACAATTACGCGCACCCGGGCACGGACGCGCACTCTCGTAACCACCTGCAACGGAACCACCTGGCATGAGCGAGGACAGGGACACAAGCAAACTGTGGGGCGGGCGCTTCAGCGAGGCGACCGACGCCTTCGTACAGCGTTTCACCGCCTCGGTGGACTTCGACCAGCGCATGGCCGCGCAGGATATCGAGGGCTCCCGCGCGCACGCTCGCATGCTCGCCGCCGCGGGCATACTCGGCGACGCCGAGCTGACGGACATCGAGGGCGGTCTCGAGCGCATCGCCGCGGAGATTGCCGACGGCAGTTTCCCGTGGTCCGTCGAACTCGAGGACGTGCACATGAACATCGAGGCCCGGCTCACCGAACTGGTGGGCGACGCGGGCAAGAAACTGCACACCGGCCGCTCGCGCAACGACCAGGTGGCGACGGATATCCGCCTCTACCTGCGCGAGGCGATCGATCGCGCCGCCGCCGAACTCACGCGGCTGCAAACCGGCATCGTCGAACTCGCTGCGGACAACACCGACGTGATCATGCCCGGCTTTACGCACCTGCAGGTCGCGCAGCCCGTCGTGTTCGGGCACCACCTGCTGGCCTGGAACGAGATGCTGGAACGCGACTACGGCCGCCTCGCGGACTGCCGCGCGCGCCTGAACCAGTCTCCCCTGGGCGCCGCTGCGCTCGCCGGCACAACATTCCCCATCGACCGGGAGCAGACCGCCGCGGCGCTCGGCTTCGACCGGCCGACGGCAAACTCCCTGGACTCCGTGTCCGACCGCGACTTCGCCGTGGAATTCTGCGCCTTCGCCGCGCTGCTGATGACGCACCTCTCGCGCATGTCCGAGGAGCTGGTGCTGTGGACCTCGGCACAGTTCGACTTCGTCGAGCTGCCCGACCGCTTCTGCACGGGCTCCTCCATCATGCCGCAGAAAAAAAACCCGGACGTGCCCGAACTGGTGCGCGGCAAGACCGGCCGGGTCAACGGCCACCTGATCGCACTGCTCACGTTGATGAAGAGCCAGCCGCTGGCCTACAACAAGGACAACCAGGAGGACAAGGAGCCCCTGTTCGACACGGTGGACACGGTGCTCGACTGCCTGCGCGCCTTTGCCGACATGGTTCCCACGATCACACCGCGAGCGGACAACATGCGCGCGGCCGCGCTGAAGGGCTTCGCCACGGCGACTGACCTGGCGGACTACCTGGTGCGGCGCGGCCTGCCCTTCCGGGACGCCCACGACGTCGTTGGCCAGGCGGTGGCGCACGGCGTCGACACAGGCACCGACCTCGCCGACATGAGCCTGGAGACCCTCAAGGGATTCTGCGCGGATATCGACGAGGATGTGTTCGAGGTGCTCACCCTGGAGGGGTCGGTGGCCGCGCGGGACCACCTCGGCGGCACGGCCCCCGTACAGGTGGCCGCCGCGGCGAAGCGGGCGCTGGAAACGCTGCGGGGCAGGCCCGCGGCAGGCTGATCAGCCTCCGGAGCGGTAGCGCAGGCTCGCCTGGAAGGTGACGTCCGGCGCGCTCTCCACCCGGATATCCTCGACCACGCTGACATCCAGTGCCCAGTGGCGGGCGAAGCGCCAGCGCCCGCCCACGGTGAGCAGGAAGGCCTCGTCGCCGGTGGCGGTGAGGTCAGAGTCGAGGGGCCCCTCGTGGGTATCCACCTGCACGATAGCCGACCAGTTCTGCGCGAACTGCCAGTCCATGGCAATACCGCCGAACCACAGGTTTTTTTCCTGGAAGTCGTCCACGAGATCGCTGTCACCCGCACGCAGGTACCCCACCTGCCCGTGCCAGCTGAGCGGCAGGTCCGAGAGGTGGTCCCCGGACAGGCGCAACGCGACGTAGACGTCGTCCGCGCCGCTGCCGGTGAAGTCGTCCTCGTCGCCGGTGGCGAACTTGTAGCCCAGCACGGCGGTAGCCGCCGACTTGTCGGTGCGGTAGAACGCGTGGCTGAGCGACAGGCTGATGTCGCCGAGCCCCGACGCGTCCTCCTGCAGGCCGAAGCTGCCGTCGGCAGTGGCATAGGTGAAATCCAGCAGGTCCCGCGGCACCTCGGAACGCCCGCCGTCCGACATGCCCCAGAAGTCGTGCCAGTCGTCGATGAGCTTGTCCAGTTCGCCCCCCGAGTGATCCAGCCAGGGAACTTCCAGTTGCACATCCCAGTTCTCGGCGATGCCGACGCGCAGGTCCAGGGCGAAGCGCAGGGTCTCACCGTCGAAGTTGACAAACTCCCGGGCGTTGTTGTCATTGACGTAGTTGTTCGCGACGCTCGAGTGCAGCGCCATCTCCCACTCGCCGGCGTCGGTGGTCATGGCGTCCCGCTGGGAGGGCAGGCCGAACAAACCGGCGACCGGGCTCAGGTTTTTCGCGTACAGCGGCTCGCTGGCCCCCGCCGGCAGTGCGGCCCCCAGCGCGCCGGCCAGTGCAAGGCAGCGCCACCTCGTGTCAACCCCAGTCAATGTCTATCTCCCCCTGTTCGCGCATCTGCGTGACGGTGAATGGCCGCAGCAACTGCCCGTCGCGCGTGCCGCGCCAGTCCCCTGCGTCCGCGTCGTACTCGAAGTGAAAGCCGCCGGCCCGGGCGGCGAGCCAGAGCTGCCGCGTGGGCGGCTGGCGACTGAATACCATGGTGGTGCCGTTGTCGAACTCCACGGTGAGCACGCCCCCGGCGTTTTCGTAGTCCACGCCGTCCGCCACCTCGTCCAGGGCCATCTCCAGGCCCTCGAAGGTCTCGTCGACGAGGGCGTTGAACTCGGACTCAGTCATCGGGAAAAACCAAAGTGTGCACTATTCAATAATAAGGTCTGTTAGCGCCCCTTACTAGCGAACGGTATAATTCGCGCCAATTCCCGATCGTGGGTACCGACCCGAACGGACCGCCGACATGACACGCGCCACCGCCGCATACTGCCTCCTGCTGGCTGCCCTTCTCGGCGGCTGCGGACAGATGGGCCCGCTGTACATGCCCCCGGAGGAGGCCCCGGCGGTCACGGCCCCCGGCGCCACCGAGGCGCCACCGTCTACCAAAGAAGACGGCTGAGCCACCATGAGCCAGTTCACCTACCGAGAGGGCGACCTGTTCGCCGAGGACGTACCCGTTGCGGACATCGCCGCCGCCCACGGCACGCCCTGCTATATCTACTCCCGGGCCGCGCTCGAGCGGGCCTACCTGGCGTACACGGACGCCCTTGTCGGGTGTGACTACCTGGTGTGCTACGCGGTAAAGGCGAACTCCAACCTCGCGGTACTCGACACCCTGGCACGCCTCGGCGCGGGCTTCGACATCGTGTCCGGCGGCGAGCTGGAGCGCGTCCTCGCGGCGGGCGGGGACCCGGCGAAAATCGTTTTCTCCGGCGTGGGCAAGACCGCCGCCGAGATGCGGCGCGCGCTGGAGCTGGGCATTCACTGTTTCAACCTGGAATCCGGCGCGGAACTGGAGGTGCTGGCCCGTGTCGCGGCCGAACTGGGCCGGGTGGCACCGGTGTCCGTGCGCGTGAATCCCGACGTGGACGCAAAGACCCATCCCTACATTTCCACCGGGCTGCGCGAGAACAAGTTCGGCGTCAGCGTCGACGAGGCCCTGCGCGTCTACCGCCGCGCGGCGGAGCTGGACAACGTGGAGGTGCTCGGGCTGGACTGCCACATCGGTTCGCAGCTTACCGAGATCGACCCCTTCATCGCCGCACTGGAGCGCCTGCTCGCGGTGGTGGACAGCCTGGCGAACGAGGGCATCGCGATCCGCCACCTCGACCTCGGCGGTGGCCTGGGCGTGCGCTACCGGGACGAGGAGCCGCCCTCCGTGGCGGAGTACATCGGCGCGATACGGCGGGCCCTGGGCGACCGGGACATCGCGCTGCTGTTCGAGCCCGGGCGCTCCATTGCGGCGCTGGCCGGGATCCTGGTCACCCGGGTGGAGTACCTGAAAGCCACCGAGGAGCACAACTTCGCCCTCGTCGACGCCGCCATGAACGACATGATCCGCCCGGCGCTCTACCAGGCCTGGCTTGACATCCAGCCGGTCCGGCGCGGCGTCGACGGCACCCTCGCCAGCTGGGACGTGGTGGGGCCGGTGTGCGAGACCGCCGATTTCCTGGGTCGCGGCCGCGAGCTCTCCCTTCGACAGGGTGACCTGCTCGCGCTGTTCGGCGCCGGCGCCTACGGCTTCGTGATGAGCTCCAATTACAATACCCGCTGCCGCGCCGCCGAGGTCATGGTCGACGGCGACAGTGTCCACCTGGTGCGCGAGCGGGAATCGCTCGCGGACCTGCTGCGGGGCGAGCACCGCCTGCCGGGAGGCGGGTAATGCGCCTCCAGTTCACCAAGATGCACGGCGCCGGCAACGACTTCGTGGTGATCGACCTGATCAGCCAGCGGTACCGGCTGCGCACCCGGGATATCAGGATGCTGGCCGACCGGCACTTCGGCATAGGCTGCGACCAGGTCCTGGTAGTGGAGGCCCCGCGCAAGCCCGAAGTCGATTTTCGCTACCGCATCTACAACGCCGACGGCGAGGAGGTGGAGCAGTGCGGCAATGGCGCGCGCTGCTTCGCCCGCTTCGTGCGCGAAAAGAAGCTGACCAACAAGCGGGTGATCGCCGTGGAGACCGCGGCCGGAATCCTGGAACTGCGCGTACGCAACCGCACCGACGTCGAGGTGAACATGGGCGTGCCCCGCTTCGACCCCGCCGACATTCCCCTGCGCGCCGCGGAGCGTGCCGACCGCTATACGCTGTCGGTGGACGGCGTGGACCGGGAGATCGGCGCCCTGTCCATGGGCAATCCCCACGCGGTGCTGCGGGTCAAGAATGTGGACAAGGCGCCGGTGGCGACACTCGGGCCCCTGGTCGAGTCCCACCGGGATTTTCCGAAGCGCGCCAACGCCGGCTTCATGCAGGTGATGTCCGACCGGCGCATCCGGCTGCGCGTGTACGAGCGCGGCGTGGGGGAGACCCTCGCCTGCGGCTCGGGCGCCTGCGCGGCGGTCGTGTACGGTAATATTCGCGGCTGGCTGCGGGAGGCCGTGACAGTTGAGCTGCCGGGCGGTAAGCTGTCTATAGCCTGGGGCGGGGAGGGCGAGCCGGTACTGATGACCGGACCCACCGAGGTGGTGTTTGAAGGATCGATAAAATTATAAGCCCCGGACGGGGCAGAGCCGCAACAGGGGAGGTGGGAACGATGTCAGCCAGCAATGAGCGGGCCGGTGCCGTGCAGATTGCCGATGCCGAACTCAACGACGAGTTGGTCCGCGAATATCTCAAAGTCAACGACGACTTTCTCGAACGCAACCCGGACATGCTCGACTACCTGCACATCTCCCACCGCTCCGGCGGTGCGGTGTCCCTCGTGGAGAAGCAGGTCAGCGTACTGCGCGAGCGCAACACGGACATGCGCCACCGCCTGAACACCCTGACCGGCCACGCCAGGGAAAACGACCTCCTGTATGAGAAGACCCGCGAGCTGGTACTGCGGCTGCTCGAGGCCGCGTCCACCGCCGACCTGTACGAGGCGTTCACGACGGCGATGGCCGAGGACTTCGACGTGGACCACGCGTGCATGATCCTCTATGGCGAGGGCGGCGATGGCTACCGCTCTGAGAGCCTGGAGGACGCCAGGGTCGAGATCGGCCCGCTGCTGCGCTCGAACAAGGCGGTCAGCGGCACCCTGCGGGCGGAGGAGCTCAAATTCCTGTTCCCGGAGGGCGGTGAAGTCGGTTCCGCGGCGCTGATGCCGCTGAGCGCCGCCGGCGAGCCCGTGGGCCTGATCGCAGTGGGCAGTTCCGACGCCAACCGCTACAACAGCAACGTGGGCACCCTGTTCCTGTCGCACATCGCGGACGTCATCGTCAGGCTGCTGCCGCGGCTGGACTCCGACGCGGCGTGACTCTCCCGTGGCCAACGAGACAGCCGGCCCCCTCGACCCCGCCGCGCAGCAGTTCCTGACCTACCTCAGGGACGTGCGCAGGCTGTCGCCGCACACCCTGGACAACTACCGGCGTGACCTGCTGTCCCTGTCGCGCCACGCAGACAAGGCGGGGCGCGGCGCCGCAGAGCTCGAGGAGGCCGACATCCGCGGCTGGGTCAGCGCCCTGCACCGGCGCGGACTGGCCGGCAGCAGTATCCAGCGCAGCCTGTCCGCCGCCCGCTCTTTCTACAATTACCTCGGGCGCGAGAGCGGCCGGCCGCGCAATCCGGCCGCCGCCGTGCAGGCGCCGCGCAGGCCCAGGCAACTGCCCAAGACCCTCGACGCGGACCAGGTGGACCGCTACCTGGCCTTCGACGAGGACACGCCGATAGCGCGGCGCGATCGCGCCATGGCGGAGCTGTTCTACTCCTCCGGGCTGCGCCTGGCGGAGCTGGCGGCGGTGAACACGGCGGACATCGACGCGCACAGCAGGCTGCTGACGGTCACCGGCAAGGGCAACAAGACGCGCACGGTGCCGGTGGGCACCATGGCGCTGGAGGCCATCCGCCGCTGGCTTGAGGTGCGTCCCGACGGCGACGCGGAAGCACTGTTCACCAGCACCCGCGGGGGTCGCATCAGCCCGCGCACCATCCAGGTGCGCCTGCGGCTGCAGGGCCGGCGCGCGGGCATGCACCAGGACGTGCACCCGCACATGCTGCGCCACTCCTTCGCCAGCCACATGCTCGAATCCAGCGGCGACCTGCGCGCGGTGCAGGAGCTGCTCGGCCACGCCAATATCAGCACCACCCAGGTCTACACACACCTGGATTTCCAGCACCTGTCCAGGGTCTACGACGCCGCTCATCCACGGGCCAAGCGCCGCCGGGACTGACGTGAGGGTGGCGCGATGATCGAGGTCGTCACCTTTGACCTGGACAACACGCTGTGGGACGTCGAGCCGGCCCTGCTGCGCGCGGAGGAAGCACAGCAGGCATGGCTCGCCGAGCACCGCCCGGGCACAGCCGAAGACCTGGACCACGAGGCCCTGTTCGAGTTCAGGAAGTCCGTCTGGAAGCGGCACCCGGAACTCGCACACAACGTCACCGCCATGCGCACGCAGACGCTCTACGAGCTTCAGGTACGGGCCGGTTACGGCGAGGCGGAGGCGCGCAGCGGCGCCGAGGAGGCCTTCGCGGTGTTCCTGGCCGAGCGCCACAAGGTCGAACTCTACGAGGAAGCGCTGGGCGTGCTGGAGGAACTGGCGCGGGACTACACACTCGGCGCACTGACCAACGGCAACGCGGACATCTACAAGACCGACGCCGCGGAGTATTTCGACTTCGCCTTCCTCGCCGAGGAGATCGGCGCCAGCAAGCCGCACCCGGACATGTTTGACGCTGCCCTCGATCACGCGGGCGTCGCGCCGGCGCAGATCGTCCACGTGGGGGACGACCCGGACCACGATGTCCGCGGGGCCCTGGAGGTGGGCATGCGCGCGGTGTGGATGAACGGCCGGGGAAAAGAGTGGCCCGGCGGCGAGCGTGCCGACCGGGAGATCGCCAACCTGCGGGAGTTGCCCGCCGCGATCCGCGACATTGTCATGAACACCTGACGCCGTTCGCCGTCAGTCTGATCGGCAGCAAACCGAAATTTAATAGCCAGCCCACCGCCCTCACCCCACCGGCCTTGCGGCCCCGCTCCAATACACCTCACCCCCTGGCAGTCGAAACCTCGAGCCTCGGATTCCCC
>Ga0126341_1000153_pt1 | contig 14805 bp, 11 predicted proteins | sample OrbTmetagenome_FD_97057 | JGI IMG/M metagenome (GOLD analysis project Ga0126341, IMG submission 97057) | Coral microbial communities from Florida Keys, Florida, USA - Orbicella T D metagenome | ecosystem: Host-associated > Invertebrates > Cnidaria > Coral | place: Florida Keys, Florida, USA... | reverse complement strand
CCGCTGGATTCGCCCGCCAATGACCAGGCTCTCAGCCGCCGACAGACTCTGCGCTATGCATTGGCGGCCCTGGGCATGGCAGTGGGTTCGCCGCTGCTGAGCGGTTGCAGCGACTCCAGCGACGAGAGGACCCCGGACGGCCCTCCCTGGACAGAACTGCAGGCTCCCGACGAGAACGGCGTTGCCCTGCCCGAGGGTTACTCTTCCCGCATCGTCGCCCGCTCCACTGAGCTGGTTGCGGGCACCTCCTACCCGTGGCACAACGCTCCGGACGGCGGCGCATGTTACGACGCCGGCGATGGTGGCTGGATATACGTCTCCAACAGCGAACAATTTGTTGAGGGCGGCGGCGGGGTAAGCGCCATCCGCTTCGACGCCAACGGCGCCATAGTTGACGCCTATAACATTCTGTCTGGCACCACCGCCAACTGCGCTGGAGGCAGCACTCCCTGGAATACCTGGCTCAGCTGTGAAGAGAAATTCATCGGCGATGGCCTGGGCCTGGTGTACGAGTGCGATCCGTTCGGAGAGAGAGAAGCCGTGGCACGACCCGCCATGGGCGCCTTCGCCCATGAGGCCGTGGCGGTGGACGATGTTATGCAGCAATTGTACCTCACAGAGGACAGGCCCGACGGCAAGCTGTATCGCTTTACGCCAGACAACTACCCGGACCTGAGCGCCGGCCTGCTCGAAGTTGCGGAAGTGTTGGGCGACCCACTGTCCGGCGCCTCCCTGACCTGGCACGTGATCGACGACCCCTCCGGCGTCTCTGAGCACACCCGCTACCAGGTACCACGCGCCAGCGACTTCAACGGCGGCGAGGGCATTGCCTTCAGCGATGGCATGATTTTCTTCGCCACCAAGGGCGACAATCGCATCTGGAGCTATGACACCGTCGGCAATCTCCTTGAAGTTCTCTACGATGACGACTTCTACGAAGAGCCCATACTGCGAGGCGTGGACAACATTACCATCGCCCCTTCCGGTGAAATTTACGTGGCAGAAGACGGCGGTGATATGCAGCTGGTAGCCCTGACCAGGGACGGCACCCCGTTCCCCATTGCCCAGGTCGTCGGGCAGGATGGCTCGGAAATTACCGGGCCGGCTGTCATAGGCAATCGGCTGTACTTCAGTTCACAGCGTGGCTCCGGGCCATTTATCGGTAGCGGCGGCATTACCTATGAGATCACGGGGGACTTTGGCTGACTTTCGGCTGAATAGGTGGATCCGAACTTCTGGTTGCGCGCTGGTTTAGCCCAAATAGTGTTGAGGTTGCCTGTCCCTGGCGAATTGTTGATTTTTCAACAATACCAGACAGTTCAAAGGGGGCGGAGGGATTATAGTTTATTCCCTCCGTCCCCTTTTTAGCTGAAAACACAGGAATTGCACCATGAGCGAAGTCATAGACACTTACTGGTCCTTCCGTAGCCCTTACTCTTACCTGGCAACCCCCGGCCTGCTGGAACTGCGCGGGGACTACGACGTGGAGGTTGCGCTGAGGGTGGTACTACCACTCGCGGTCCGCGCACCTGAAAGGGTGTTCGACCCGGACAACCTCAAGCCCATGCTGTACATCGTCATGGACAGCCAGCGACGCGCCGAGTACCTGGGCATTCCCTTCGAGTTCCCCGCGAGACCGGACCCGGTAGTCCAGGACTACAAAACCCTCTCGGTACCCACCGACCAGCCGTATATCTATCACCTGTGCAAATTGGGTGTAGAGGCGCAACGCCGTGGCAAGGGGCTGGAGTTGGCGGCGGTCGTCTCGCGTCTCATCATGGGTGGTACGGAAAACTGGCACGAGGGCGACCACCTTGCCAACGCGGTGGCGTCCACGGGCCTGGACTTAGCCGAGCTGGACGCGGCGATCGAACAGGGCGACCACCTGGCCGAGATCGAGCAGAACCAGCAGGCCCTGGAAGCCGCAGGGCACTGGGGCGTACCTACTATGGTGGTCAGGGACGAGCCCTTCTTCGGACAGGACCGTATCGATACGCTGCGCTGGCGACTGGATCAATACGGGCTCAGGAGATAGCGACTGGCGGGGCACTGAAGTTTTTTGGAGTCAGCAAGTCAGCTCATCGACTCCTCATCTCATATTGACGATGTCAATATTCTACGTTATAAGCTGTCGATAACAATCGAGGAGTAGAGTGATGTTAAGGGTATCGTTCGCTTTTCTGGTCGTACTGGCTTCCGTTCCGGCCTTTGCCGGCGCCCTGTGGGGAACTGTCAAGGACGGGGATGGAAAACCACTTCACGGCGTCATGGTGCGGCTGACTGATTCCGCCAGTGGCATATCAGAGAGTGTCTACAGTGGTGAAGACGGCAGTTTTGTTCTCGAAACCCGATTGAGCGGGAAGCTTGGCCTCAGGTTACGTCATCCCTACTACCACGATGTAACACAACCAGTGGATCTCGGTGGCGACGGGGCCCTGAAAGAAGACCTGACCATGTCGCTGATGACTGGTTCCAGGGAGATATCCGATTCCCTACCCGCGGCCTATCACTTTGGTAGCCTGCCCTTCGAAGAGGGGGACGACGCAGACTTCTCCAGGCTGCACTTTCAGCGTGACTGCCTGTCCTGTCACCAGCTGGGTAATGATTTCAGCCGGCAACAACGATCTCCCGAATCATGGGTGGGAACCATCACGCGCATGCATCTCTACCTGGGCAACTTCGATATGGAGCTGCGCGACGCCCGCTCGGTCATATTATCGGAGGGATTCGATGGCAAGCCGATTACCGTACGACCCCAATTCCCCGTTGCTCCAGAGCTGGCCAGGGCGCGATTGACAGAGTACACACTGGAAGACGCGGCCGTACCCCACGATGCCATTTACAATCCGGATGACGGACTCTTTTATACCGTTGATCAGGCCATGGATTTTATGGCAGTTACCGACCCCGCTACGGGCAAGACTCGCTACGTAACGCAGGCTGGTGGTGAAGCCATGTCGTTCCAGCAGGGCTTTTCAAAGCAGAACCCGGTATTCGGTGAATTCAACCCGGGCGCCAGCCATGGACCGCACTCGCTGGCAATGGGGCTGGATGGAAAGTACTACGTCACCAACACCGGTACCCGCAGCATTGGCGTTTTCAACCCCGAAACAGCAGCGTGGGAAGCCGCCCACCTTATGGCGGACGAGACCAGGGCGATCTACCCGCATACCATCCGTGTCGCGAAGGATGGCATGGTCTGGTTTACGCTGACCGGTTCAGAGCAAGTCGGGCGACTGGATCCGGGCAAGCGCGAGTTCAAGGTGATTGACCTGCCGGACCAGGAGATTCTGGGAATCGCCGGCACCACCCAGCCCTACGGGATTGATATCAACCCGCTGGATGGCAGTATCTGGTATACGCGCCTGTTCGCGGACATCATTGGCCGTATCGATGCTGAAACCCATGAGGTGGTGGAGTATCCCTCGCCGGTCAGCGGTCCCCGTCGCATGCATTTCGACAAGTCGGGTGTGCTCTGGGTCACCGGCTACTCTACCGGGCAGCTGGGCCGCATCGAGGCGGATGGTTACAAGACCAAAGTGTACGAGATGCCCGAGTTCGCACCGGGCTATCGGCCCGCACCCTACGCCCTGGGTGTGCATCCCGACACACAGGATATCTGGGTCAACGAAAATATGACCGATCGCATCTACCGATTCATACCCTCAGAGGAACGCTGGGTTTTCTATCCGGTGCCCCTACGCGGAACGTATACACGGGATATGACGTTTACCTCCCAGGGCGAGGTTTGTACGTCGAATAATCCTTTACCCCCGTCGGCACTGGAGGGCGGTGTTCTGCAACTGATATGCATCGACCCGGAGTATCAGCCTTCCGAGCCAAGGCTCGCCGCCAGCGGTCAGTAGGTAAACCCGCCATGAGCTTAAAAAAGGTTGTCCTGGGGTCGGTAGTCGCCGTAGTTGCTGTTGCATCGCTGGCAATCGCTGTCGTCCTTCTCAATCTCGACAGCCTTACCAAGGCGGTAATCGAAAAGGCTGGTAGCGAGGCGACACAGACGCAAGTCACCCTGGAGCAGGTAGAAATTTCACTATCGGACGCTCATGCAGAGCTTCACGGCCTGGTGATCGGCACCCCGGAAGGATTCGAGCTCAGCCCCCATGCGGTCGAGATACGCAGACTGTCCCTGGACATAGATCGGGACACAATCTCGGCATCGGTCATTGTCATCCGGGAGCTCCTGGTTGACGGGCTGCAGGTCGTGATCGAAGAGGGCAATTACGCCAGCGGCGGGATAAATAGTCTGCAGGCGCTGGGGGATAATTTGAGCAGGCTGGAAGAGAACGCTGACACTGCCGAACCTCCTGAAAACAGTGGGCCGGGAAATGAGAAACAGTTCATGGTGAAGAGCTTTCGCTTTATCAATGGATCGGTACAGCTGTATTCAAGGCGTTGGGAGCCCAAACACCTCGCTATTGTGGACACCACCCTCAACGACCTCGGCACTGAAACCGTGGGCCTGACGTCTGAACAGCTTGGCCAGGTGCTTTCCACCACCGTAATGGCAAATTCCGGGTTGTTGTTCCCGACCGCCCAGTGAGCTGACACTTACTCTCGCTCCATGCTACACATCTCCAGGTACGCCACCCACAGTAAGTTGGCACGTAAACCAGGCACCCTTATGAACGGAATCAGCAAACGCACGCGCATAGCCTACGCAACCGGCGCCATTCCCTACGCCGTCAAGGATACCGCGTTCAGCGCTTTCGTGCTTTTTTTCTATACCCAGGTACTGGGCCTGTCCGGCTCGCTGACGGGTCTGGAAAAAGGGGACGGAGGGACTATACTTTAATCCCTCCGTCCCCATTACTGCCATTACTGAACTAATCTACCAACATCATCAAACCGGGAATGCAGGAGTAGTCTATGATAAATCACGTAATGATTGGCTCGAGCGATATAGAACGATCCAGGGCGTTCTATACGGCTGTGCTGGGGGTACTCGGCGCCGGCGCACCTTTCGATCATGTCAACGCGACCGGGCAAACGCGTATTTTCTTTATGCACGATGGCTCAACGTTCTGCCTCACCCAACCCATCGATGGCGGGCTGCCGACGGTTGCCAATGGGTCCACTATCGGGTTCACATGCAAGTCACCAGAGCAGATACAGGAGTTTCACGACGTGGCAGTTGCCCATGGCGGTACCAGTGTCGAAGAGCCGCCCGGCCCTCGTGAAAGCGATATGGGCGATGTCTATTTGTGCTACTTTCTCGACCCTGACGGACACAAGATTTGCGGATTTCATCGGCCGGGATGATGTAGTGGGTATCCCTTGTCTTCTGCAAGGATTCGCCCTCTCGCATCCTGGTGAACCCTGCTTCTGCAATAGCACTATGAAGCGCCCTGCTGGTGAGCAGTGGCTGCTCAACACAATCCTGGTAAGGAGTGCCATCAAGCCATGGATCTCGAAGCCCTGGGCAACCTTGGGGATTTTCTCGGCGGCATTCCAGCGCAATGAGTACGGGTAACCACTTCTACCGCTACTTTCTCAATCCGGTAATTCGCGGCCTGCTGCGCTCGCCCCTGCATGGTGTTACCAGCCACAATATTTGTATCGTCCACTTTACCGGCCGAAAAAGCGGCCGAAAGCTCAACACGCCCCTCAGCTATACACGGGAAGGCAATGTGGTGCGCCTGCTCTCCAACCAGAGCACCCGGTGGTGGCTGAATTTCCGGGGCGACGGTGTACAGGTAGAAATAGAAATTGCCAGGGATCGACACCGTGGCACCGCCACTTTACTGGAAGGTGACAGCAAAGCGCTGCGGGAGGGAGTGCGCCGGTTCATCCACGCCCTACCGCGAGACGCAAAGGTCTACGGCCTGAAGCTGGATGCCGACAGAGAGGTCGTCGAGGAGAGTCTGGACGCCGTCGCAGATCAGTTGGTCCTGGTGGAAATTCACTTGGTTGCTTCATCATAAAGTGCTTCTATTTACCCAAGGAACACCATCATGAAATCAGCGTCTATCGCACACCTCTCCACACCCCTGGAAAAGACGACAATCAGTCGCCGGCAGGCACTTCGGCTGGCGCTGGCCTCCCTCGGTATGACACTGGGCTCACCCCTGCTGGGCGGCTGCAGCGACTCCAGTGATACCCCCCGATCCCGGGAGTTACTGGCCCCCGACGAGAACGGCGTCGCCCTGCCCGAGGGCTATACGTCCCGCATTGTCGCCCGCTCCACCGAGATGGTGGAGGGTACCTCCTATGCCTGGCACAACGCCCCGGATGGGGGAGCCTGCTTCGATGCAGGGGATGGCGGCTGGATCTATGTCTCCAACAGCGAGCAGTTTGTGGAGGGCGGCGGGGGCGTCAGCGCCATTCGCTTCGACGCCAACGGAACCATCGTGGACGCCTACAACATTCTCTCCGGTTCCACCGCCAATTGCGCCGGCGGTAAGACCCCCTGGAATACCTGGCTAAGCTGCGAAGAAAAATTCATCGGCGACGGGCTGGGCCTGGTCTACGAGTGCGACCCCTTCGGCGAGGAAGAAGCTGGAGCCCGTCCCGCAATGGGCGCCTTCGCCCACGAGGCGGTGGCCGTGGACGATGTAATGCAGCAGTTGTACCTCACAGAGGACCGGCCCGACGGCAAGCTATACCGCTTCACGCCCGACAACTATCCCGATTTGAGCAGCGGCCTTCTGGAGGTGGCAGAGGTTATGGGCGATCCCCTGGCAGGTGCCTCACTGTCCTGGCATGTAATCGGCGACCCTTCAGGCGTTTCCGAACAGACCCGCCACCAGGTGGCAGCCGCATCCGACTTCAATGGTGGCGAAGGTATTGCCTATGGCGACGGTATGCTCTTCTTTGCCACCAAGGGGGACAACCGCATCTGGAGCTATGACATCACAGCCAACCTGCTGGAAGTCCTCTACGACGATGATTTTTTTGAGGAGCCCGTTTTGCGCGGTGTGGATAATCTCACTATTGCGCCCTCCGGCGAGATCTACGTGGCGGAGGACGGCGACGACATGCAGCTGGTGGCACTCACCAAAGACGGCACACCGATTCCCATCGCACAGGTAGTCGGTCAGGAAGGTTCGGAAATTACCGGCCCTGCCGTCATCGGCAACCGTTTGTATTTCAGCTCGCAGCGGGGCACCGGCCCCTTCGTAGGCACCGGTGGGATTACCTACGAAATTACGGGTGACTTCGGATAGCGTCAGTAGCTGCGGCCTGAATCGGTGAATCTGTTTGAAAAAAAAGGGGACGGAGAGATTATACTTTAATCCCTCCGTCCCCTTTACTTCCCTTTACTTCCCTTTACTTGTAATCGGCGACCTGACCCGAGAATTCTCCGAAGTAGGTCACCCTTCAAAAAGGCGCTGCGCCGCACTCCACAAGTCGTCCACCACATCCCAACCTGCCGCATTGGTCTCTTCATAGTGACCCTCGGGCTCCCCAATTTCGCGACCGAGCGCCTGGCCATATCGGCAGATAGTGGAGACCGCTTCGGCATCGTCGCCAAAGTCGGTCAGCGCAGCCGGATCGTCACTGATTCGCTGGCAGGTTTCGCCGCTGATGTAGTCCTCTCCCTCTATGACACCGCGCTCAGCGAGGTCAGCGCAACTTTTGCCGGCGGGCATAACAAGGTCGAGGCATTTCAGTCGATAGTCCGAAAGGGGTACGAAATAGCCTATCTGGTCCCCGCCGAGCCCCACGGTCAAGGTGAGACTTTCCTGGACCAGCGATAGCAGATGCCCCGGGATAACGTAGTCGGCCCCCACCGAATGCAGGTGTGGCTCCCGGTAGTATTTTTCGGGCGGCGCCGTCGTGAAGTCCTCCGGCAGACCGACGACCAGCTCAGGCGGCAATTCGCCCGGCATGAACAACAGGCCAGCATCCCCGAAATCGAGATGGGAGACTACCGTGGGCAATACATCGCCCTTGGTAATCTGGCTACCGGTAAAGGGCGTCAGCACCGGGTCATCGACAAACTCACCGCCATCCTCTACACAGTTGTCGTCTGTCAGCGGTTTGCCGTCACAGTTGTACAACGTAGGCATCGTCCAGCCGATATCTCCTTCTGCAATCAGGAGCCGGAAGCCGATATTGGTAAGCTTCGTGTAAAACCGCTCGGTGTGCACACTCAGCTCCATAACAGGTATGCCCGCCGCGGTACTTAGAACACCCTCCACAGCCTTGGCGAGCTCGGTGCCGATAGATTCGGTCTTGGCGAAATCACGACAATAGTAGGTCTCGCGGTCGTCGCACTCGGTCAGCGGCAACGCGCCTTCGGGCACCACGAGACCATCGCCTACCGGGTGCTCTTCAGACACCACCCAGGTCGGCGCATTACCCGGCCCGACCTGGTTGCCCAGGGGACCGTTGAAGAACAGCACCTCACCGCCCCGTACAGCCTGCAATCGCTCGCGCAGTACACCCGGATAGTCTGCGGTGAGATAGCGCCCGTTAGCTGTACAGTCATCGCCCGTCCAGCCTTTAACTTCGCATGCTTCCTCCAACCCCGCCGCATCCGCCGGAGGCGACCACCCCAGGGTGGATTCCGGGTGTCCTGTCCATTGCACCAGGGTTGCTATCGCCGCGCCGGTGTCCTGCGCTTCCACAGACAGCACGTTGAGCTGCATATTGCGGATTACGGGATCGCGTACATCGTCCGCGCCGTACCCGTGCTTACCCGCACCACCACGCAGGGTCGCGGGCCGCAGGGCGCCCACTGCCTCCTCTACTGCGATAGCCATCTCGTCCGCCATCAGCGAGAACCAGTCGTCGTTGATACTGAAAGCGCTGTCCGGACCGTGGTGATTGTGCGTGGCCGACACCAGCAGGGGCGCATCCTGCCAATCGACAGGCAGTCTCCCACGGGCGCGCTCAACCATGACAGCGATGTCGGGCGAGAAAAAGGAATAGGTGTCCGCCATGACCAGAATGGCACGCTGCTCCCCTGACTGTAGCGCCAGAGCGGTAACCCGGAGGTCGTCGTGTACCCAGGCGGAGTCGGAGCGACCATTGCCCACGTCTACCCGCCCCTGGTCCCAGGCGGCGATGAAGACGCCGGGATTAAACGGGTCGAGCGATTCCCGGGACGGCCATCCCGGTGCCTCCGCCAGGTAGGCCCGGCCACCGCTTACCGTCGGGAGCACGCTGCGGCTGGCGGCACCGGCCCAGAATTGCGGCAGGGGAGGAGGAAAAATGCCCGAAAGATCATCGGAGCCATCGCTGCAAGCCTGGAGCGTAAGCGCGGCGATCAGTACCAATACCACTCTAGGTAACGTAGACATGGCCAAACTCCCTTTATTGTTCTCCTCCTAGCATACAACACCTGCTCTACGCGTACATATACAGGTTAATTTGGGCGACAAGGCCGAACCTGTTAGCAGAGGTCCGCCATTTCCGGTTTCCATGACCGTCAGGGGGAGCTAGACTTAGGCTCCTGGAGGACAGTTGGACAGACACGCCCGTTCCCATAGGGGGTACGTTTTACCTATCTGGCTACTGCAAAAGAATTCCTCGTGGCGAAATCCCGAATACAATGAACGACTCACGCCTGATCCACGACGGCTTCCTGGATTCCGTCGCCAAGTTTCCCGATCGTCCTGCACTGAACGTCGACGGTATCGAAGTATCCTACTCGGAGCTCTTCACCGAAGCACAGCGCATAGCGGCCATTATCAAGGACAAGGCAGCCCCCGCAACGCCGCCACTGGTGGCGATATTCGCCTATCGCAGCAGGGCCGCCTTCGCGGGCATCCTGGGCGCCCTGCTCTCCGGAAACGGTTACGTACCCCTGAACCGTACTTTCCCCGTAGAGCGTACCCGGACCATGCTCACGCGGGCCGGATGTAGCGCGCTGGTCGTGGATTCCGGGTCATGCGAGCAGCTCGGGGATGTTCTCGAAGGCATAGAATCCCCCCTGACCTTGATATTTCCCGAAGAGAATCACTCCGAGGCGCTCGAGGAGCAATGGCTGCCCCACGTCGCAGTCGGGGCGAAGGGGTATGAATCCGCTTCCACAGGTGCGCCTTCCCGCGCGTCACCAAAGGACATCGCCTACCTGCTCTTCACCTCGGGAAGCACGGGCGTGCCAAAGGGGGTTATGGTCGCCCACAGCAACGCGGTGTCATTTATCGACGTGATGACCGCACGATACAAAGTCAATGAGCAAGACCGCTTTTCCCAGATGTTCGACATGACGTTTGACCTGTCGGTTTTCGACATGTTCGTCGCCTGGAGTGCCGGCGCCTGCGTCTGCTGCCCGTCCCGGGACCTGTTGATGAGGCCCGGCCAGTTCATCGTCGACCAGGGGCTCACGGTGTGGTTCTCCGTGCCCTCGGTGATGGTCTTCATGAAGCGTTTTCGAATGCTCGAGGAAAACGCCTACCCGTCCCTGCGGATCAGCCTGTTCTGCGGGGAACCCCTGCCCGTCGAATCTGCCGACTCCTGGCAGAGTGCAGCCCCCGGTTCCATCCTGGAGAACCTCTACGGCCCCACGGAACTGACTATCGCCTGCACCTACTACCGCTGGGACCGGGACAGCTCCGGCGCAGACGCGGAAATGGACCTGGTGCCGATAGGGTATCCCTATACCAATATGACGCCCCTGGTAGCGGACGAAAAGCTCGAGGAAGTGGCGCCCGGAGAAGAGGGGGAACTGTTGATGGCGGGGCCGCAGGTTACCCTGGGCTACCTCAACGACCCCGAAAAGACCGCCGCGGCCTTTGTCATACCCCCCGGCAGGCAGGAAGTCTACTACCGGACCGGGGACCGCGTGCGCAGACCTCACGATGGTGGACCCCTGACATTCCTCGGTCGTGTCGATTTCCAGGTCAAGATCGGCGGCTACCGCGTCGAGCTTGGCGAGATCGAGGCCGTGGTGCGCAAGAGCGGCGATTTCTCCAGCGTGGCGGCCATACCCTGGCCGGTCTCAGCCAGCGGCGCTGACGGTGTGGAGATCTTCGTTGAGGGCAGTGAACCGGAGGGCCTGTCCGACATCCAGAAGCAGATATCCCGGCGCCTGCCGTTTTACATGGTGCCGCGCAAATGGCACTTTCTCGACAGTTTTCCCCTGAACAGTAACGGCAAGGTCGACCGGGGCGCCCTGCAGGCTATCCTCGAAAAAGCGGGCAAATAAGCCGCGTACTGTCCGGCCTGCCCTATTGTTCAACGCGAAAGATCAATCAGCACCTTGCACTGGTCGGAGGGCGTCCGCAACGCTTCGAAGGCGTCGGGAACCTCATCGAGGCTGACCACGTTGGTGATCATCGCGCTGGCATCCACCCGCCCGGCCACCATCATATCGATGACAAACTGGAAATCTTCCTTCTCATAGCCCACCGCCCACTGAATGCGCAGCTCCTTGAGAAATGCCGTCAGCGGTACGATCTCATCGGGGTTATCGCACACACCGATGCCCATGATCACACCCCTGGCCGGCGCCCGTTCGATGCAGGCCTGCAGCAGGCCGGGCGCACCCACACACTCTATCTGGATAGAGGGCGCCGCGCCCGTTATCGCTTCAAACTGTGAGCCGACATCCCCGGCCGGGTCAACGAATTCGGAGAATCCCAGCGTACGGGCCATCTCCAGTCTCGTCGGCGACATTTCACTGAGTACGACGGAACGCGCGCCCAGGAAGCGGCTCCAGATCGCACAGGCCAGCCCGATCGGCCCGGCACCGATGATCAGTACATCTTTTTCGGAGACTCCCTCGGCCATCTTTACCGAATGCAGCCCCACGGCCAGCGGTTCGATCAAAGCGGCGCGATCGTCATCCAGGCTTTCCGGTATCTTCAGCACCAGCTCATGCCCGACCTTGACGTACTCCGAGTAGGCCCCGGTGATCTCGCCCAACCCAATGGTCTGCTCACCGATGAACGGCAGCGATGTAACGCGGTCGCCGGGTGCAAACAGGCCTTCCGGCACCTTTGGGCCCACTTTCACGATATCGCCGATAAACTCGTGGCCAAAGACGGTCTCCGGGGGCGCCATGAACGGCCCTTCGCGGGAGGCGTGAATATCGGTCCCGCAAATCCCGCATCGGCGGACCTTCACCAGCATTTCATTGTCGGCAATTTCGGGCGTGGCAATGTCCCTGATCTCCAGCGGCTGTCCAGGCCCCTGGAATACGGCAGCTTTCATACGTAGAGTCTCCTGTCAGTCCGGACAGTCTAGTCGATTTTGACAGTCCATGGGTACCGGTACTGACGGATCGAGAACCGGAATCCGGACAGGGTCACTCGAAACTCAGGCGGACCTCGACTCCGTAAGTGCGTGGCTCGAGAACCGAGGCATTTCGAAACAGACCGACCTCCGGTCCCTCCTGGTTCATGCGGGTTACATCGTCATTGTCCATCGCATTCTTGACAAAGAACATCGCGTGCCAGTTCTCCTCGGCGGGGCGCAAGGTTACCTGCAGGTCGAGTTGCTCCCACCCATCGAATTTGTCCGAGGGCTTGTTGAACTCGTTGGCGTAGAAATCGTCCTGCCAGAAATAGTCGGCCCGCGCAGTCACGGTATACCCTGCTGACAGCTGTAGATCGTACTGTGCACCTGCGTTGACAGAGTACTCGGGCGCGTTACGAACGGCGTTCCCCTCCAGGTCCTTGATGAGGAGCCCATCGTCCGTGAATCGCGGATCGCCGTTCTCGTCCAGCGCCGGGGTGGTGCCCGGCGCGATTCCGTCCGGGTCACCCTGGTCGGCGGACTGGAAATCATCGATCTCGAAATCGAGCCAGGCGAGACCCAGGTCAAACCTCAAGGCGTCCGTGGGCAGGAACACAAACTCGCTTTCCAGGCCCATCACAGTCGCGTCACCGTTAACCGTGGTGGTGGTAATTTCATTGATCTGCCCTATCTGCATATCTTCGTAGTCGTAGTAAAAGGCGCCCAGGTTGGCCTGCAGTCGACCGTCGAGGCATACGTTCTTGGTGCCTATTTCGAACGCATTTATATACTCCGGGTCGAAGATCTCACCCCCGCTGGGACCCCCGGGGTTCAGGCCTCCAGCCTTGTAACCCCGCGCAAAACTGCCATAGACCATGGACTCCTCGGTAATGGAGTACTCCAGCGTCACCTTGCCGGTGACTTCTTGCCAGTCGTCCTCCCCCTCGTCCCAGCCTTCCGGCGCAAAGTTCAGCAGGATCAATCGACTGCGGGACTTCTTGTTGTCGTCTGTGTACCGCAGGCCGACAGTGAGTTTGGTCCGTTCGTTGAAGTCGTAGTAGCCTTCGCCAAACAGGGCGAAGGATTCGGTCTCCACCGGGTCGGACTCGACGCGGTACATCTCGTAGAGGGGAGAAAGGCCAAGGACCCTGGCCCCCTCGGCGAGCGCCGGGTGGGTGATGCGCGTCTCCGTAGAGGCGTCTTCCTCATAGTAGAATGCGCCCAGGAGGAAGTTGAACGAACCCTCGTAACTCGAGGCCACCCTGAATTCCTGTGTAAACTGGTCCCGGTCGAACAGCTGCCGGCGCCCGGACAGAATCTGGTCCGTGGTAATCACGTCCTCACCGTTCGCGCGAAAAGTGACCGGGTAGTTCAAGGGGACATCGGTCTGGAACTGGTCGTAGTCCCAGGCCACGTTGGCATCGGTATCATAGAAGCCCGACAGAGACGTGAAGCGATAGTCGCCCCAATCGTAATTAAATTCCAGCGAGGCGCCGAACTGCTCTGTTTCATAGGTCGGGTCCATATCCATCACGACATCGCGGAATCCCGACGGATTGACAGAGTCGGCAAAGTAGTCGACACCGGGTGTGAACAAGCCGCCGCCAAGCAGTAGCAGATTGATTGTCTGGAAGATAGAACTGCTGACATTGGGCGTTTCGGTTCCCACTGACAGCGGCGAACATCCGTACTCGGCATCCTTGGTACAAACGCCCTTGGTCCGAAAAGACTTGTCGCTGTCCTCGTTGACGTAAGACAAGACAAGGTCGGCGGAGAGGTTGTCCGTGAAATCAAAGGATGTACTGCTGCGCAGTTCGTACTGATCGCGTCCATCGATATCGTTGCCGGTGTACTTGTTGTCGGTGTAGCCGTCGCGGCCCAGGTACATACCGGCGAACCGCTGGCGCAACCTGTCACCGAGCGGGATGTTAATCGCACCCTTGAACTTCAGCGTATCGTAGTTCCCCGCCGTCGCAGATACGAAGCCACCAAACTCGTCATGCGGCTTGCGCGTATGGATGTTGATAACGCCGGCCGTAGTATTGCGTCCGTACAGCGTGCCCTGCGGGCCGCGCAGGACTTCGACCCGCTCGATATCGAAGTACTCGGAAGTAGAAAATAGCGGCGAGTTCACGTAGACGTCGTTCACGTGATAGCCGAGGCCGGCTTCCGCAGTACTGGAGATCGCATTGTTCCCAATACCGCGGATTGACGTCCTGAGGCCGTCGACCAGGAGGTTGGGCACGGAGAACTGCAGGTCCAGGATATCTGCGATCTGGCGTACTTCCAGCTGGTCACCGGTGAACGCGGAGATCGAGATGGGAATGTCCTGAACAGACTGTTCACGGCGCTGGGCCGTAACAATGATCTCCTCAAGTTGCTGCGCACCGGCAGGCAGCGACAATGGTATTAAGGGCAGTACAGCTCCCGTTGAAAATACAAGCGGCAGAATCGACGAGGTACGTTTGGTGTTCATTGCGGGTTCTCTCTTCTCTTATTTTGAGGACAATCAATTGAAAGTCTTCGTGGACAGTTCAGGTAACGCACACGCGATTGGAAAATCGCTCATACGCTCGGCACTTCTTACATTGCCCTATCCCGAAAGGTAGGATTCTTCGGGCTTATCGCCCTGACCGGCCGCACTGGTTGACGCGGGTAGCT
>Ga0126341_1000152_pt1 | contig 14976 bp, 13 predicted proteins | sample OrbTmetagenome_FD_97057 | JGI IMG/M metagenome (GOLD analysis project Ga0126341, IMG submission 97057) | Coral microbial communities from Florida Keys, Florida, USA - Orbicella T D metagenome | ecosystem: Host-associated > Invertebrates > Cnidaria > Coral | place: Florida Keys, Florida, USA... | reverse complement strand
AATCCGCAGCGCTGGAAACCGGGTTGAAGCGTGTCGTGAAAATCGACTCATAATCCCTCGTTTTCTAAGGGGTTTTAGGCCCTGTAGACATTCCCGCGACAGGTGACTAGACTCAGTGGGCTGTGGACATAACCTAGTATTTTCAAAGGTTTTTTCGGTGTAGGCATGGCGAAGATAGCGATTATAAAACTGTTCAATGGCCTCAACCTCGCGCCCGCACAACTCTCGGGGCAGCTCCGCGCGGCGGGTCACGACACCAAGATCATCTATTTCAAGGAGACCCTCTCCCTGCCGACCGAGCAGGCAGCCGGCTACGAGGAACTGGAATATCCCGGTGTGGGCTTCGTCGCCAACGCGAAACATTTTTCTGTCGACCTGTACAAGCCGATCAGTGATGACGAGGTCCGCCTGCTGGTTCAGGAGCTGAAAGACTTCGGGCCGGACTGTATCGGCTTCACCGTTTTCTCCGGCCTGGTCAAGGTCTGCGGCCAGGTCAACGATATCCTGCGCGAGCACTTCGACGTCCCCTATATCTGGGGCGGCCCCGGCCCGACCCTGGAGCCCGAGCGCAGCATCAAGTTTGCCGACATCCTCTGCATCAATGAGGGCGAGGAAGTCATGGTCGAACTGGCGAACCGCCTCGACAGCGGCGAGGACTACTCCACCATCCAGGGGACCTGGTGCAAGGTCGGTGACGAGATTGTCAAAAACGAAAACCGGCCCCTGATGGCGCTGGACGACCTGGCGCAGCCCGACTGGGACCCCGTGCACTACGTCTACGTCAACGGCGACAAGGTCGAGAGACACTATTACCCGGAGCAGGACTCCAAGGCCTACTCCATCATGACCCAGCGGGGCTGTCCCTTCTCCTGCCATTTCTGTATCGAAAGCAAGTACCAGGATATGTTCGGGCGCAAGAATTCGCTGCGCCGCAAGTCCATCGACCTGATCATGGAAGAGCTGCACTGGGCCAAGGACCACCTCGATATCAAGAAGGTCATGTTCTACGACGACGTGTTCACGGTGCACCCGCGCTGGCTGGACGAGTTCCTGCCGCGCTACCGGGACGAGATCGGCCTGCCGTTCTGGTGCTACACGTATCCCACCACGCATACACCCGAGCTGCTGGCCAAGCTTAAGGACGCCGGCTGCGTAGCGGTGACGATGGGTGTGCAGTCGGGCAGCGAGCGCGTACTGAAGGAGCACTTCAACCGGCCGACCAATCCAGCCGTGTAATCGAGGCGGCCCGTGAGATCGTGGATGCGGGCATCACCGGCTTCTTCGACCTGATTACCAAGGTCGATTTCGAGACGGTGGACGACCTGGAGGAGACCTTCGAGTTCCTGCTGGAACTGCCCATCGAGATGAACACCTTCATGTTCCCGCACATGACCAATTATCCGACTTACGCCTACAGCGAATCGGTGATTGCGGCGGAGAATGCGGGCACCCTGAATCCTCCGTCGGACGAGGATTACGACTTCTACCACCACCTGTACCTGCTTACCCGGTCGACCCTGTCGGTCAGCAAGATTCGCGAGATCCGCAACGACCGGAAGTACCGCGAGAATCCGGAGCTGATGCAGGAGTTCTTCGATCACAAACCCGTGATCAACTTCACCGACCCGATTCCCGAGCGCGTCCGCCAGGCGGGCTAGGCCCTCTCAGGCACGGAGTATTGCGCGCGCTTCAGTCGCGCGCCGTTTCAGGATGCGTCCTACCAGGCCAGGGGAATCTGGCTCTTGGAAAACATCGACTCCCCGAAAAACCAGGTTTCGATCGCGTAGCGCAGGGTGGTGAAATCCTCCCTGTACTGGGTGCGGTGCAGGTAGAAATGATCGAAGAAGAAGGCGTCGCCGGAGTGAAAAACGGGGGCCACCGGGGTGTTCATCGAGGTGCTGCTGTTGATGTGGGAGTCGCTGACCGACCAGTCGAAGGTGGCGCCCTCCGCGGAGGCGATATCATTCAGGCGCTGGGGAACGAGGTCCATTCCGGGCGCCCCGGTGTCACCGCCGCATTCTGTAAGGGGCAACCACAGGTTGATGGTGTTGATGTCCCTGCCCATGAACGCGCCGTCCTGGTGCCAGCCGTCTTCTTCCACGGGCAGCACGGACCGGCGCAGCACCCATTTCTTGACGCTCAGGCAGGGAGCTTCCCCGAGGTACTCGGTGACCAGCTCCTTGATGCCGTGGGCCTCGAACAGCTCGAGGAGTGCCTCCGCCACCGAGGGTGCTTCCGCGGCCATGACCGCGCCCACCCTGGTGTTGAACATGCGCAGGGCCGCGAGCTCCATGATGCCGTCCGGCAGGATAGAGACGAGGTTTTCCGGGGGGCTGAAGAACGCGTTGGAGAGCGCCTTCTTTTCCTTCGGTGGCAGGGCCACCGCCTCCAGCGAGCGGTCGATGGCGCCGGGCAGGGCGTCCACGACGTCGCTGGGAAATAGCCCGCGCACCAGCAGGGCGCCGTGGCCCTGCATCGCCTCCCTGAGGATGTCCGCGTTCAGTTCCTGCGGTGTAACTTCGGGTATTTCCCCCGTTCCGGTGGCGGGAGCATGGGGCCCCGGCTTCACGATCAGCTCGCATGCGCCCGTCGGTTGTCGCTCGCGGTAGGCCTCGATGCGTTCGGCCATCGACGCGGCATCCGACGCCACGTCTCTCAACTCGAGGTTTTCGGGGGAAAGCTGCGTCGTGCCCATGCTGTCTACCGTCTCTCTACCGCTTCTTATTGTGCCAGGCTGATTTGCCAATCCAGTGCGCCACTCCAATGTACGGTTCAGTGTGCCGACCGGTCATGTCGCCGCCCGTCCAGGGTCCGACGGCCGGATAGTATGCATAATTTGCCCTGACAATCATAGTGACACACACGCGCTCCGCGGTCAGGGGCGGGCAGGCGGTCAGCGCGAAAAATGTGATACAGATCAATAATATGTGTTGGTTTCCAGGGAGAATCACCAGGCGCGATGACAGGTGTCGCCGCCGCGCAGGGCGTTCTTTTAAGCGCTGCCCAGAGATGATATCGTCGGCGTGTTTTTGCACGCACACAGAGGGATGAGAACGCGCATGGAGTACCGTTACCTGGGCAATTCGGGGCTGAAAGTGTCGGCCCTGTCCTTCGGCACCTGGGTCACCTGGAGTGACCAGATGGGCGAGGAGATCGCGTTCGAGTGCATGCAGGCCGCCTTTGATGCGGGGGTGAACTTCTTCGACACGTCCGAATCCTACGGCGACGGCAAATCGGAGATCGTGTTGGGCAATGCCATCCGGCGCGGGGGCTGGAAACGCTCCGACCTGGTGATATCCACGAAGTTGTTCTGGGGCGGGCCCGGCGCCAATTCCCGCGGCCTGTCGCGCAAGCGACTCGTCGAGGGGCTCAACGCCTCGCTGGAGCGACTGCAACTCGATTACGTGGACCTGTTGTTCTGCCACCGTCCGGACTTCCACACGCCGCTGGAAGAAACCGTGCGCGCGATGAATCACCTCATTGACCAGGGCAGGATTTTCTACTGGGGAACCAGCGAGTGGAGCGCCCAGCAGATTGTGGAGGCCCACGCCATCGCCGGCCGCCTCAATATGGTGCCACCGCTGATGGACCAGCCGGAGTACCACATGTTCAATCGCGAGCGGGTGGAACAGGAGTACCACCACCTGTACGCGCGCATCGGGCTCGGCACCACCATCTACAGCCCCCTGGCCAGCGGGCTGCTGACCGGCAAGTACAACGACGGCGTACCCGAGGGCTCGCGCGCCACGGTGCAATCCATGCGCTGGCTGTTCAACGACACGTTCTTCAGTGACGAGGCCAAGGCCAATATCGAGAAGGTAAAGCAGCTGACCCCCATCGCGGAGGGCCTGGGGTGCAGCATGGCGCAGCTCGCGCTGGCCTGGTGCCTGAATAACCCGAATGTCAGCAGCGTGATCACCGGCGCATCGCGGGTGGAGCAGGTGACGCACAACCTGGGCGCCCTCGACGTTGTGGAAAAGCTCGATGCGGAGGTGATGGAGCGCATCGAGGAGGTGCTGCAGAACCGGCCCAAGCCCGAGTTCGATTTTGTCCTGATGCAGTGATCCCTGGCCCCGCGTTGCCGGGTTCGTGAAACGGGAGTCCACCATTGAGGCATGGTGAATCCGGCGGTATCAGCCGCCGCGCCTTTATCGGTCTGGCAGCCGCGACCGGCGCGGGCGCCACCCTGTGGCATCTCGCCGCGGAGGACATTTCCCCACCGCCCGGCGACGGCTGGGATGCCGGAGACGTGGCGCACATACTGCCCGTTGTCAGCCACGAGCGCTTCGCACTCAAGGTCTCGCTGCGCCGACCGCAGGACAGTGCGCCGCTGCTGCGGGTGGGTGACCTGCGCATCACCGGTGAACAGACCGATACCGCGGGGTTGTTCTTCCGCTTCGATATCGCCGGCCTCGCGCCGGACACAGACTACCGGCTGCAGCTGTTCCGGCCCGGAGGCACAGCCCTCTGCGCCGACTGGCCGCTGCGCACCTTCCCCCATCCCGATGCCGAGGTGTCGCACTTCCGCCTGCTGGCCTATACCTGCGCCGGCGGTCCCGAGCACCTGTACAACTCGCGCCTGTTTCACGCCTGGTTGCCCAACGCGGTGCGCCAGCACCTGTTTGCCCGCGGGCTTTCCTTCCGTCCCCACGCGGTGGTCGCCAACGGCGACCACGTCTACTGGGACCTGAAAAGTTCGGCGTTCCTGGGCAATTCCTGGCGCGCGAAACAGGTCGCGGGGCATTTCGACCCTACGCTACCCGTGCTGGGTACGGCCAACGAGCAGGTGCTCAAGCGGGCCATCGGGCCGCAGATCGCTGATCTCTACGGGGTGCGCTTCCGTTCCACCCCCGTGTTCTTCCTGCAGGACGACCATGACTACGGCGAAAACGACGAGGCGGACGATGTGCTGCGCACGTTTCCCCCGGACGCTTTCATGCTGGACCTCGCGCGTACGACGCAGCAGTTGTACTACCCCGAGCTGCCGCCGGGTGACCTGCCAGCAGCGTTCGTCAACGCGCGCTATGGCCTCGGGGAGAACTTCGGTGCACTGCGGTATGGAAAGCTGTTCGAAGGCCTGCTGTACGACTGCCGCCGCTTCCTGACCAACGAGCTGGACCCGGCGACTGGCCACACCGGCTCGGCCTTCCTGCCGTCGGCGGTGGAGCGCTGGCTTGTGCAGCGCACCGCGACCTCCAACGCCCGCCACCTGGCGCATATGCCCTCCACCCCCGTACTCTGGTCCGCGGGCAAGTGGGGCGAGTGGTATCCCGACTTCCTGCTGGAGGACGGCAGTCTCGGCACCGACGTGCCCAAACCCTACTGGCCCGAGGGCTGGCTGGAACAGCACGACCGTCTGATGGAGGCGCTCGTTGCCCGGGAGGACAGGACGGCGCTGTTCGTGTCCGGCGACCTGCACGCCACCGGGATGGGCCGCATCCTGGCGAATGCCGGCACCAGCTACGCCGCGAATCCCGTGTACAGCATACTCAGCGGCGCTGTCGGCACCGGCGCGCTCGGTTGGCCCTCGACCGTGCGCGGCACGGTCGGCGAGCCGGCAAAAGCGGTGGAGGCGGAAATTCTGCAGCAGCCCCTGGAGGAGAACGGCTTCAGCCTGCTGGACTTCGGCCCGGGGGATATGCGTGTGAGGCAGTTTCGCTGGCTGCCGTCGGCGGGAGTGGGAGCTATTGGCGCACTGGAGCCGTTTTTCGCCACGGGCGTGACGGTGCCCGGCTGAATTACCTCGACGTCAGCCCAGCTTCACCCACGCCGCGGGCAGGTGTTCTTCCACGAGGCGCGTGATACTGACGCTGATGATGTTGTGTTCCTGGCCTACCTCGCGGGCGAACAGGGAGTCGCGGCTGGTGCGCGAGATCACCATGGCCCCCGGGTACTTCTGCCGCAGCCACAGGCCCATGCGCAGGTTTTCCTCTTCGCGCCCGGTGCCCAGGACGAAAGCGGTGTTGTCGCCGCCGATGTCCACCGCCTGTTGCACCTGGTCCCATACCTCCGGATGCGCAATGTCTCCCTCGAACAGCTCCCGGCGGTAGCGCCCGGAAAACTCCATCTGCTCGTCCGCTACGAGCACCCTGCGGTTGGCGTCCCGATCGATGATCGCCACCGTGTCCAGTTCGCCCAGCGCACTGAGCTGCAGCTCTTCCAGGACGGTCTGTCCGAAGCGCCCAAACCCGGCGATCACGACGATGTCCTTGGACTGGGTTTCCTGGAACTGTTGCAGCATATGGCTGCGCACCAGGCCGGAGGCTGCGAGGTGATAGGTATTGAAAATTTCGCACCGCTGGGCGACAGGCGTGTTCTCCATGGAGCGCATGAAGCGCAGGCTGGCGCAGTGAATCACCACGCGATCGCCGATTGCCGGCATCAGCTCCAGCAGCGCGGCTGCCGCCTCGTAGCTGCGCAGGCTGTTGTCGCCGAGCAGGAATATCCTGCGCGCCTGGTCCGCGCGTAGCTGCTTGAGGAAAAAACCGTGGGTAATATCGCCGTTGACGACGATGGCGCCGAAGTTCTGCCGTAATTCGTCGGCGAGTATGCGGTCGTCGCTGTTGCTGACCACGACGACTGGAATACGCGCGTCGTGCTTCCTGAGCGCGCGCAGGGTGCTGAGGGTAAGCTCGCCATCGCCGACTATGATGACGTGGTGGCGCAGGCGTTTCAGGTACCAGCTCTGGGGCGCGAGGGCCCGCAACAGCGCGGTTATCAGGGTGGACGCCGCGAGGATCGGCGCCCCGAAATAGGATATCCATACCAGCACACGGCCGTAGAAGGGGCCCCCGAAGGGGGTGCCGAGGTCGACGCCACCGACGACAAACAGGCTGAGGCTGTAGTAGGCCTTGGTGAGTATCCCGGAATCGACGATCTCGGGCCGTTCACTGACAGCGACCCCCGACTCGAAGCCGACGATGGCGCTGATAAGAAAGAACAGCGCGCCGGCGGTGCGCCACGGAAACTTGCTATCGGGGGGTTGTTGGCCCTGCATGGGGCAATGATACCGGAAAAGGCGACCGGCGCGTGGCGCCGGATGACCACAATCGCGATCCGTTCAGTCGCCCAGCTCGAAGCGGACCGGCAGGGATTTCAGGCCGCCAACGAAATTGGCCCGGATCCACTGGGGGTCGCCCGCGAGCTCGATATGCTTGAGACGCGGCAGCAGTTCGCGGTAGAAGCGCGCGACTTCCAGTACGGCGAGGTGCATGCCCAGGCACATGTGCTCGCCGTAACCGAAGGCGATGTGCTGTTTCGGGTCGCGGCCGATATCCAGCGTGTGCGGATGGTCGAAGGCCTCGGGGTCGCGGTTGGCCGCGGGGTACCAGAGGGCCAGCGCGTCGCCCGCCCTGATCTGCTTGCCGTGCAGTTCGAAATCCTCGGTCGCCGTACGCAGCATATGCCTGACCGGCGACACCCAGCGCATCAGTTCCTTGCTGGCGCCGTCGTCGAGCTCCGGGTGGTCGCGCCACCGCGTCATTTGTTCGGGGTTGTCCAGCAGCGCCTTCATGCCCGCGCCCAGTACCGAAGAGGTGGTATCGTGCCCGGCGGTGGCGGTGATGATGAAGTAGCTCATCTGGTCGATCTCGCTCATGGGCTCGCCGTCGATCTCGGCATTGGCCAGGACCGTGGCGAGATCGTCCGAGGGGTTTTTCCTGCGGTCCTCGACGATCTAGGTAAAGTAACTGCCCAGGTCCATCAGGGTCTGCATCGACTCCGAACTATCATCCACCTCGCGCTGCAGGTCCGGGTCCATGTTGCCGAAGACCTCCTGTGTCAGCTTGAGCATGGTCTCCTCGGACTGTCGCGGCAGGCCCAGGATGGACATGATGATGCGCAGGGGATACAGCAACGTGATGTCCTTGACGAAGTCGCACTCGCCGTCCATATCCCGCATGCGGTCGACGTACTCTTTGCAGAGCTCCTTCACCTCTGCGTCCAGTTTCTCGATGGAGCGGGGCAGGAACCACTCCCGGGTGACCCGTCTCATCTTCAGGTGCTTCGGCTTATCCATGTGGATGAGGGTCTCGAGGCCGTTGCGGGTCCCGAACTGGGCCTCCAGCATGTCCTCGGCTTCCGATTGCAGGAGCACGGTCCGCGGTGCATTGAGGAAGGTATCGTTGCTGCTGCCGATACGCTTGATGTCGTCGTAGCGGCTGAGGGACCAGAAAGGCCGATACTCGGGATGCTCTACCCAGGCGACCGGGTCGTTCTCCCGCAGGTAATCGAAGAGGCCGTGCATGGTGTCCTCGACGCCCATGATCTCGACGTCGAGGACATCCGCTGGTTTGTACTCACGCATGAAACGCTGCTCCTTCTCCAGTACTCGCGCGATGCTAGCAGAAGCGCGGGGTTCCCTGAAGCCCGAGGACAGGTGGGCACCGAATTCGTGTCCGGGGGGCGTTTGGCAGCACCGTGCAAAATGGCTAACCTGTAACGGACACCGAATCAGGAGGGAATGGCCCGTTGAACGCTGACCCTGCCGCCGGCACTGCCCCCGGGGCGCGCTTCCCCTTCTCGCCCTATCCGGCGGGCTGGTATTGCGTGGCGCTGGGTCGCGACATCCCGATTGGTGAGGCGGTGGCACTGCACTATTTCGGGCGCGAACTGGTCGCGTTTCGCGGGGAGGGGGGCGACGTCCACGTGGCCGATGCCTACTGCCCGCATCTGGGCGCGCACCTCGCGGTGGGCGGTACCGTGCAGGGCGATTCGATCCGCTGTCCGTTCCACCACTGGCGCTTCGACGGTGCGGACGGCACCTGCGTGGAGGTGCCTTACGCCAGGCGCATTCCGCCGCGGGCGAGAATCGAGGTGTATCCCACGCTGGAGTGGGCGGGCCTCGTGCTGGCCTGGTACGCGGGTCCCGGGGATATGTCGCGCTGGACCCCCGACCTGCCGGACTGCGCCGAGGCGGACTGGTCCCTGCACGAGGATCGCTGCTGGCGCGTGCGCACCCACGTGCAGGAGATCGGCGAGAACGGCCTGGACATCGCCCACGTGGGCCCCGTGCACGGCAGTGAGCGGCTGGAGATCACCGAGTTGCGCGAGGACGGACCCGTCATGTGCCTTGCCACGGCCCCGGCCGATCCCGAGCAGGCGCAATTCAAGGGCGTTATCAGGCGCACCCTGTGGGGCCTGGGGCTGTCGATGAACGAGTTTGTCGGCGAGGTCGAGAGCCGCGTGATCATCTCGCGCACCCCGGTGGATGCGGAGGAGGTGGAGGTGCGCATGGTGTTCGTGCCCAGGCGCTACGATGACGACGCGTTCACGCAGATGCTGGGGGATGCCCTCGCGGACCGCGTCGGCTCCGAGTTCGAGGGAGACATTGCTATCTGGGAACACAAGACCTTTGTCGACTCGCCGGTGCTCTGCGACGGGGACGGGCCGATCAACAAGTGGCGCAACTGGTCGCGCCAGTTCTACTGATCAGTCCCCGCCCTCGAAACGGCTGAACTCCTGCACAGCCAGTCGCAACCAGCCCAGGTCGTCTTCCTGCGCGGCGCGGCGCGCCGATTGCACATCGACACCGTAGACCCGCGCCGCGTTCAACCCCAGAATCTTGTCCTTGGCCGTGTCGCTAAGCGCAGGATAGCCGAAGCGCTCCTGGTATTCCTCGGGAATGTGGAATGCGCGAAACGCGTCGATAAGGGGCTGCGCACTGCCGTACCAAACCGAGTCGGTTCCCCAGAGTACGTTGTCCTCGCCGACGGCCAGCAGGAGTTTGCCGAGGACGTGTGCCGCCTCCTCGGGCCGACTGGCGAGCAGGTACCAGGTGCTGCCGAGTTCCGCGTAGACATTGCTCCCCGGGGCGATACCGTGGTCGCGCAAACTCGCCACCAGGCGGTCGGTGCCGGCCAGCCGCGAGGCCTCTCCCCCTGGAAACTCACCTTCGAGGATTTCCCCGTCGCCGGCGGCGCGCGGCACTTCGTAGCCCGAGTGGTAGATCAGGAAGTTGAGATCGGGAAACGCTGCCGCCGCGGGGCCGACGTCCTCGGGAGATCCCGTGGGAGCGAGCTGGGACAAACCCTTGTGAGCGCAGATGATGCCGACGCCCAGTTCGCGGGCGCGGTCGAGGAATGGCAGGCCGCAGTCCTCATCGTCCAGGCGCCAGCCGCCGCCGCGGCCGTCGCCGTAGAGCGTGTACACCTTGAAGCCGTCCGGCCGGAAGCGCTCGACGATGCGACCCATGGCGTCCAGTTCGCCGTCGAGATTGGGGTGCACAATGCTGTGGTGCAGCAGCCTCCTGTACCCGGCAAGGCGGTTCGTGAGTTCCCGCGCGCCGGCGATTTCAGGATTCGAAAGGATGTTGATGTCGTCGGTGCCCGGCGCGGAGGTCAATACCGCCACGGCGGTCTCGCTCTGCAAAAAGACACAGCGCAGGAATTCCGCGAAGGACAGGTCGATTTCCCCGGGCAGGCCGCTGAACAGGTCCGGGGCGACGTCGCGGATGAAGTGCAGCACACCATCTGTCCCGGGCAGGCCCACCCGGTGCCCGGCCACGAAGTGCGTCTGCACGTCGATGACAACCCCGTTGCCGCCCAGTTGCAGCGCGGCCTCGTCCGGGTCTTCCGCGGCGGATGCACCCACGCGGTAGAACGGCGAACCGCTTGCGCTGTTGATCGATGACAGGGTGGCCGCAGTGCCGAGGCGGCCGGCGAGATAGTGCACCAGCGGAACACCCCGCCGACGAGCGCAGTGTTGCGCCCGTTCGTCGAGCAGTTCGATGGCGGCCCGGTGACGACGGCTCGGGAAGGGCGGTGCGTACTCGTCGCTGCTCAGGCCCGCCAGCAATCCGTGGGAAGGGAGGGGGCGGGTGTAGGACGGGGTTCTAGTCACAGGCGCTAGCCCTAACCGGCGCCGAAGGTGTAGATCGCCGTGACACCGAAGGTGCGCGGGCGCAGGTTGCGGCCGAGGAAGAAATTGTCCACTCCCTCTACTTCCGATTCGGTGGTGCGGTCGCTGAAATAGTCGTCGTCCAGCACGTTCCGGGAGAAAACCTTGACGCTCCAGGCCCCGCGGTCGATGCCGATGTTCATGTCCAGGGTGTGGTCGGAACGATCATTGTCGCCGCCGCGCTCGCCGCGGAAGGACCAGGACAGGTTGCTGAACAGGCTCACGTCGGTGCCGGGGATGGTATCGCGGTAGCCGAGTTGTCCGCTGGCGTTCCACTTGGCGTCATTGTTCAGGCGGGCGCCATCGCCCAGGGGGCAGTAGAGTTGCGTCGGGTCCTCGGTGTCGTCGTCCTCGTCGCAGAAGTTGGTGCTCCACTTCTCCACCCGGGCGTCAGCCCAGCTCGTCGCCAGGGACGCGGTCCAGGCATCGGACACCAGCCATGACAGCTCCATTTCGACACCGCGGGTGTTCACCTCGTCGGCGGTGTTGATCAGCACGCCCAGTGAGAAGCCGCCGATACGTTCTGATTCTGCCGCGCCGAAGTCCTGGAAGTTGTCAAAGTCCTGGTAGAACAGCGCCAGGTTAAACAGCACGCCCTGTTCGGGCCATACAGTCTTGATGCCCACCTCGATGGCCTCGGATTCCTCGGCGGGGTACTGCAGGAAGTCCTCTTCCAACTGGATAATATTATCCAGCGGCAGTACCGAGGAGACGTTCGCCACCTGCACGTTGTAGCCGCCGGATTTGTAGGCCGTGTCCAACGCCAGGTAGAAGAGTACATCGTCGGTGTACTGGTACAGGGCTTTGAAACTGAGGGAGTTGTTGTCGTCGCTCTGGTCGTCGTTGACCTGCCCTATACTGCGGAATTCCTCGCCGAGCAGGGCGACCAGGTCGAGATTGGAACTGACGGTCTCGGTTTCATCGTTATAGCGTCCGCCGAGGCTGAAACTCCACTGCTCGGTCAGGGCGTAGTTCCAGCTGGTGAACAGGGCGAAGCTCTCGTTGTTCTGGTCGCCGAACACGGTAATGAACTGCTGGGTGGCTTCCTCGAACTGCTGGTAGCTGATGAAAATGTCGTGGTCGGCGTAGAACGCGCCGACCAGGTACTCGATTTCGTCGCCGATCTGGCTGTGCCAGCGCAGTTCCTGGCTGAACAGTTCGTCGCCCGAAGTCAGTACCCGGGGATTGGCAAGGGGTGACGGCCTGGCGTCGATGGTCTCGCTGAGTTCCGTGTCGAACTCCTGGTACTGGCTCAGGGAGATGACCCGCCCGGCGTCGCCGACCCATTCGGCGCGCAGCCCCCATTCATCCAGGGTGTAGTCGGAGTAGTCGAGGTTGTCCTGGAACATCAGGTTGTCGTCCTTGTCGGCGACGAAGACCTCTCCGCTGCCATCTTCCACTCGCGCGTTCTCGGTGTAGATCATGGGGCCGTCCGCCACCGCGCTGATCAGCCCCTGCTCGTAGTCGGTGGTGTTGTAGCGCGCGCTGAAGGACAACTTTTCGATGGGCTCGAACAGGACCGTCGCCCGGGCACTGTCCCCGTCCAGTTCGTCGGCGTTCACCTTTTCCCCGGTATAGACATAGGTGTAATCATCCGGATCGTCCGCGGTTTCCCCCTCCACGACCTCCGTGTCGTAGCGCGCCAGGTCTATCCAGCCGTCGGACTGGGTGTGGATGTATGCCAGGCGCATCGCGAGCATGTCATCGATCAGCGGCAGGTTCAGGGCGGTTTCGCCGATGTAGGTGCTGTCGCTGGAATACTGGAGATCCATGCGACCGTGCAGGCCGTCGAAGTCCGGCCGGTTGCTCCAGATGCTGATGACACCGCTGGGCGCGTTGCGCCCGTACAGGGTGCCCTGCGGTCCCTTCAGTACTTCAACCTGGGCGACATCGAGAAAGGCCCCGAACACCGAACCGATACGCGACTGGGGAAATTCGTCGACGGTGATGACCACGCCGGGGTCCGCCGCCAGGCCGAAGAAACTCAGTCCCACCCCGCGGATTTTCATGGAGGTGGAGGTGGGGTCGTCGCTGGTAATGGTCAGCCCGGGAGTCACCTTGGTGAGATCGTTGAAATTGACGATATCCGCCCGCTCGAGGTCCTCGCCGGTGTTGACCACCATGGAGATGGGCACTGTCTGCTGGTTCTCGCTGGTCTTGCGCGCGTAGACGACGATTTCTTCCAGGGACTGGGAGTCGTTCCCGGAACCACCCTGGCTGCGGGCTGTAGCGGCGGTGCCCGAAATGGCCAGCGCGGCCAGCAGGGTGCAGAGTGTTCTGGCAGTCATGAGCGCATACCTTCGCCGTCGATCTTATAGTTGTGTCAGCCCGCGCTGCGCCAGCCTAGCAACGGGAATCTTAATTGAGCATAAACGCCGGCCGGATGCCAACCCGGAGGGTCCGCCCCGGTTCAGGACTTCTCCTTTCGCTCAGGGCTGTAACGGCCCGATGCGCAGGATGCCGCCGTTCTCGGTGACCAGGTAGAGCAGGCCGTCGGGGCCCTGCACGATGTCGCGGGCGCGGAAGCGGAAATCCTCCAGCAGCCGTTCGTCGGCCCCGGCCTCGTCGCCGTCCAGGGGAACCCGGCTAACGGAGAAGGAGCGCAGGCCGGCGACAAACAGGCTGCCGCGCCACCCCGGCAGCGCCTCGCCGTCGTACCAAGCCAGTCCGCCGGTGGCGATGGAGGGCACGTAGTAGTGCACGGGTTGTTCCATACCGTCTTTGTGGGTGCCCTCGCCGATCGCGCCCCCGCCGTACTCCTCGCCGTAGGTGATGACGGGCCAGCCGTAGTTGGTGCCGGGACGCAGCAGGTTGACTTCATCGCCCCCCTGGGGGCCGTGTTCGGCGGTCCAGATACGACCGGTCGCACGGTCGATGGTAATACCCTGGGGATTGCGGTGGCCGTAAGTATAAATAGAGGGCAATGCGCCGGGCGTGTCGACGAAGGGATTGTCCGGGGGAATCGTTCCGTCGTCCCGCAGCCGGTGCACCTTGCCCAGCGAGGTGCCGAGATCCTGCGCCTTGTGTCGCTGTTTGCGGTCGCCCATGGTGATGTACAGCATGTCGTCGTTGCCGAACAACAGGGCGCAGCCGAAGTGGATGTTTCTCTCCCCGCTGGGCTCCGCCTCGAAGATCAGCTTCTCGTCGTGCAGGGCGCCGTCGGCCAGTGTGTAGCGCCACACCCGGGTGGTGCGACGCTCGGGCTCGAGCTGCACCGAAGCGCTGAGGTAGATCCAGCGGTTGTCGCCAAAATCCGGGTGTACCACGACGTCCAGCAGCCCGCCCTGGCCCTTGTGGTAGACCTCGGGCACACCTTCGATCGTCTCCCGGCCGCCCGTGCCCGGGTCGAAGATGTGCAGTCGCCCGGGCTTTTCCGTGACCAACATCCGCCCGTCTGGCAGGAAGTCCAGGCCCCAGGGGAAATCCAGTTCGTCTGTCAGCGCGACGATGTCGAAGTCCTGGGCCCCGGTGGTCACGGAGACGGGACCCTCGTCCACCTCAAGGCCCTTCTCCACGGCCATGTAGGTTTTCAGGGCCTGGTACTGGACCGCGTCGCAGCCGGCGAGCAGGGCCACGACAAGGAGGGTGGTACAGCTGGCTAGAAGGGATAGAGGCACGGTCGATCTCCGCTTCAGGGTGTCCGGGAGTACAAGCATAGCGCCGCAGCCCGCGCCTGGTAAGGGTTTCGGCGAATCTGTGGGTGTTCGTGACGGGGGTCGAGAAATTGCTGTAATATTATTGACAATCATTCTCATTTGCACTAATTTTAGGCCAAGAGTGACCCGAAACTGCTGAAAGCCCATGTACGTCTGCCTCTGCAAGCAAATCACCGACACCCAGATCCGCGCCGCGGTGCAGGATGGCGCCAGCTCCTTCAGCGATGTGCGCAACAGCCTGGGTGTGGCCTCCCAGTGCGGCAAGTGCGGCTCCCTGACCCGCGAGATCGTGCGCGAGGCGCTCGTTGAGCACGTGGACGAGGACTCCCTGTTCTACGCGGTGTCCTGACCCGTCCTGCTACTGCTAATCAGAACAATTATCATTCTGATTTATCCTTAAAAATCAAACACTTAGCTTGATTTT
>Ga0126341_1000149_pt1 | contig 15249 bp, 11 predicted proteins | sample OrbTmetagenome_FD_97057 | JGI IMG/M metagenome (GOLD analysis project Ga0126341, IMG submission 97057) | Coral microbial communities from Florida Keys, Florida, USA - Orbicella T D metagenome | ecosystem: Host-associated > Invertebrates > Cnidaria > Coral | place: Florida Keys, Florida, USA... | reverse complement strand
TTCGCCAACAGCAGGTACTCCGGCTTTGGCGGCTCCCTGCGCGAAATCTGCATCACGCTTTCCACGATCTGGTTCACGCGCTCGCAGTGCGCCTGGATGATGTCCGCCATGCGCTGGTCCGCCGCGCTCAGTTCCGGCGATTCCTGCAACAGTTGCGCCGCGTGGCTGATGGCGCCCAGCGGGTTGCGGATTTCGTGCGCGATACTGGCTGTCAGGCGCCCGAGAGAGGTTAGCTTTAGAGACTGGGCGTACTGGGTGACCGGGGTGTAGTCCTCGACGAACACCAGCGCCTCGCGATTGGAGTGAGGCTGGAGCTCGCGGAAGTGCGCGATCACCGGCGGTGTGCCCTCCATGACCGTGAAGGGTTTGGCGCGGTGTATGCCGGTGTCCTTCCAGTGTTCGAACTGGTAGGCCAGCTCCTGGGAATAGTCCGCCAGTTGCCGCCCCTGTTCCACCGCCACGGGTCGCTCCGGGGCCAGCAGCCCGCTGGCCGCCTTGTTCATGATGCGCACCGTGCCCTCGCTGTCCACCAGCAGGATGCCCGTTTCCATGTGCTGCACGATCTGTTCGTTTAGTCGCTGCAGACTGTACAGGTCGCTGGCGCGGTTGCGGGCCAGCTCTTCCGCCCGCCCCAGGCGGTGGGCAATGGGTTGCACCATCAGCGAGACACTGAACACCAGCAGGCCCAGGATGCCCGCGGGAAACAGTGAGCTGGAGTCCAGGACGCCCTGCAGGATCAGCCACACGGTGTCCATGAGTATCGCGAGCACACTGAGCGCCGCGATCAGTGTCGCCAGGGTGCGGTTGGAGATGAGCACGGCGCTGGCGGCGACGGTGATGACAAGCAGCACGGGAAGGCCGCTTATCATGCCGCCACTGGAGTCGGCGAGCAGGGTGATGGCGGCGATATCCACCAGGAAAACGAGCACCATGAGGTGCTGGGACTCGTTGAGACGTGTCGACAAGGAGCCCACCAGCGGGATGCTGGTCGCGAGGTAGGCGAGCGCGACCGTCGTGTAGAGGGTCGGGTTGAGGGAGCCGACGAGCTGGCGCGTATTGGGGCTCACCAGCATGATGAGCAGGACCACAGAGAGCAGTGAGCGGTAGCCGATGTAGACCCTGAACAGGGCGAGGTTCTGCTGGCTGGGCGCCTGAGCCGCCGGGTTTGTCAGTATGGCTGGCCGATTCACCTTGCGCGTGCTCGTCACTGCCCCGAATGTTGTTGTTACGGCCTAGTGTAACAGGCATTGCCGCTGATTTGTCGGGCCGTGCGGGTGCCCCGGGGGGTGGCGACGGCGGTTGTATTCCCGGACAATAGCGCCCTGGCCCGGGAGCGGAACACCGATGAGCACGCTGTCAATCCTGATCGCCCAGTTGAACACCCTGGTGGGCGATTTCGAGGGAAATACGGGGAAGGTCGTTGAGACCATTGCCCGCGCGGAGCGCGAGCGGGAGGCTCCGGTGGTGGTCTTTCCCGAGCTGACACTGAGCGGGTATCCCCCTGAGGACCTGTTACTGAGGCCGAGCATCGCGCTGCGCGTGGAAGAATCGCTGAAGACGATCTGCGCGGCCATGACCGGCGACGCCTGGGTGGTCGTGGGCTACCCGCGCGAGGTGGACGGGGTGCTCTACAACACCGCGGGTGTGTTGCATCGCGGCGCGATCGTGGCGGAGTATCACAAGCAGTCGCTGCCCAACTACCAGGTTTTTGACGAGAAACGCTACTTCAGCCCGGGGGATGCCCCCTGCATCGTCAACATCGGCGGCCTGCGCGTGGGCCTCAGCATCTGCGAGGATATCTGGGAGGAGGCGCCGACCGCACAGGCCGCGGCGGCGGGTGCGCAGCTGCTGCTGAATATCAATTCGTCTCCCTACCATCGCGGCAAGCGCGACGAGCGCTGGGACAGGGTCGGCGAGCGCGCCCGCGACGCCGGGATTCCCGTTGTCTACGTCAACCAGGTCGGGGGGCAGGACGAACTTGTCTTCGACGGCGGTTCCTTCGCCGTCGACGGGGCGGGCGAAGTGGCCGCGGCGGCGCCGAATTTCGAGGAGGGGGAGTACTGGCTGGAGTTGCGGCACGAAGGCGACGCGGTTGCGTTTAGCGGTCTGGAGGTCTGCCCGCCCCTCGATGAATTGGAGGCCACGTGGCGCGCACTGGTGCTGGGGGTAAGGGATTACGTCGACAAGAACCGGTTTCGCGGTGTGGTGCTGGGATTGTCCGGCGGTGTCGACTCCGCCCTGACCCTGGCTGTCGCCGTGGAGGCGCTGGGCCCGGAGCGCGTGGAGGCGGTGATGATGCCGTTCCGCTACACTTCGCAGATGAGCGTCGAGGACGCGGCGGAGCAGTCTCGTTTGCTCGGGGTGAGCCACAAGGTCATCTCCATCGAGTCCATCTACGAGGCGTTCATGGACAGCCTCGCCGAGGAATTTGCCGGGACCGAGCCCGACACCACCGAGGAGAACCTGCAGGCGCGCTGTCGCGGTGTGCTGTTGATGTCCATCTCCAACAAGAAGGGCTACCTGGTCCTCACCACCGGCAACAAGAGCGAGATGGCAGTGGGCTACTCCACCCTCTACGGCGACATGGCGGGGGGATTCGACGTGCTCAAGGACGTGCCGAAAACCCTGGTCTTCGAACTCTGCCGCTACCGCAACACCCTCGGCCCCTGCATCCCGCAGCGCGTGATCGACCGGCCGCCCTCCGCTGAACTGCGCCCCGACCAGAAGGACGAGGACAGCCTGCCACCCTACGACGTGCTGGACCGGATTCTCGAGTTGTACGTGGAGCAGGACTACAGCGCGGAGGCGATCATCGCCACCGGGATGGACCGCGAACAGGTCCACAAGGTGTTGCGGCTGGTGGACCTCAACGAGTACAAGCGCCGCCAGGCGCCCATCGGGGTGCGCATTACCCGTCGCGGGTTCGGCCGCGACCGCCGCTACCCGATCACCTCAGGCTGGAAGCTCGGCCACTAGGACATTTCATGGCCCGGCCGGTAAGGCCACCAGGGTTCGAACTGCCAGGATACTCACCCTGGCTGGCTTTCCCTGCCGGACACGGAAGTACGGTCTCTTTTTTACAGGTCTTCGAATCTAAGAACGGTAGAGGGCAGCGGGCGCGGGAGTACTTTGCGGACGTATAAGGCCAGGCGCCGAGGGAGTGGAGCGAGACAGCGGAGCGCTTTCGGGCTCGCGACCGACCGAGGGAACGCCGGAGGCGCGCCGCCAGGGAGCAAAGTATTGCCGCGCCTGCTGCCCGCCGAAATGAATTTAGGGGGAGCCTTGGTGGATCGCCGCCAGGGAGCAAAGTCTTTTCGCGCCCGCTGCCCGTCAACGACGTATCAAAGCGCTTATTCTATTACGGGACGATTGTCGAACTGGGGTGGCTGAGGTGGGTCAAACAGGCCGAACGAGAGTGTGTTGATCCAGGAGCGCTGCAGCCCGTCCAGCGTGTAGACGCTGTCGAACTCGCCGTTGTCGTCGATGGCCGGGTGCTCCGGATAATTTAGAGCGAGCACTGCGATGGAGTCCCGTGCGAGGTCGTCCATGCCCAGCAGGATGTAACCCTGGGCCATCACCGCCAGGCCGTCTGCCACGGCGGGCGTGCGCTGGAAATTCTCCACGACGTAGCGGCCGCGATTGGTCGCCGCCAGGTACGCGCCGCGGCGCAGGTAGTAGTTGGCCACGTTGATCTCGTGCCTGGCGAGCAGGTTGCGCAGCGCGATCATGCGCGCCCGCGCATCCGCAGCGTAGGGGCTGTTGGGGTAGCGGGAGACGAGCTGCGCGAACTCCGCGAAAGCCTCCTTGGCATGGCTCGTGTCGCGTTCGGTGGCGTCGGTGGGCAGGAAACGATTGAACACGTCTTCGTTGTCCGTGTAGGCGGACAGTCCCTTCATGTAGTACGCGTAGTCCACGTTGGGGTGCTGCGGGTGCAGGCGGATGAAACGGTCCGCCGCCTCCACGGCCGCCTCGTGCTCATAGGCGTTGTAGTGGGCATAGATGAGTTCCAGCTGCGCCTGCTCCGCGTAGCGGCCGAAGGGGTAGCGCGACTCCAGCAGCTGCAGACTGCGCACGGCCAGGTCAAAATTGCCGTTGCGCAGGTAGCGCTGGGCGTCCTCGTACATCTGCTGCTCACCGGTGTCCGTGGCGAGGTCCGGCAGCTCGTCGTTGCCGGAACAACCGAGCAGAGCGAGGAGGGTGATCAGGGTCAGGGCGTACTTCAAGCTATCCACCGGTCGGGGGTTGCCGGCGTGGTAACATCACTGCCGGTGCGGGTTTGTCGCAGCGGTATTTAACCACAGGCGGCCTGGCGCATAAACAGGGAAAACAATGGACGACAGGGTAGTGCTCGAGGCCAGGGTGCCCGGGGAGATGCACGGCGCGCGACTGGACCAGGTCGCCGCCCGGTTGTTTCCCGACTATTCCCGCTCGCGCCTGCAGGCCTGGATAAAGGCCGGGGAACTGCGCGTTGACGGGGGCCGGTCCCGGCCGCGCGACAAGGTGGTCTCGGGGGCGCTCCTGACGGTGGAGGCGACCCTCACTGACGAGGTTGCCTGGCAGGCCGAGGACATCGCCCTGGACATCCTGCACGAGGACGCGAGCATCCTGGTGCTCGACAAACCCGCAGGGCTGGTGGTTCACCCCGCGGCGGGTCACGCCACCGGTACGCTGGTCAACGCGCTGCTGGCCCGGGCGCCGGAGCTGGCCCAGCTGCCCCGCGCCGGCATCGTCCACCGCCTCGACAAGGACACGTCGGGCATCATGGTGGTGGCGCGCACACTGGCGGCGCACAGCAACCTCGTGGCGCAGTTGCAGGCGCGCTCGGTGCGCCGGGAGTACTGCGCCGTCTGCGTGGGGGCCATGACCGGCGGCGGCACCATCGACGCCCCGATCGGCCGCCACCCCCGCCAGCGCAAGAAGATGGCCGTGTTGGAGGCGGGCGGCAAGCCCGCCGTCACCCACTACCGGGTGTCGCGGCGCTTCGCCGGCCACACCCTGGTCGAGGTCAGCCTGGAAACGGGTCGGACCCACCAGATCCGCGTGCACATGGCACACCGCCACCATCCCCTGGTGGGCGACCCGGTCTACGGGGGCAGGCCGCGCCTGCCGCCCGCTGCCTCACAGCGCCTGGTCGACACCCTCCGCGGGTTCCCGCGCCAGGCGCTGCACGCGCGCGACCTGGGACTGCAGCACCCCGCGACCGGGCAGGAGGTGACGTTCAGTTGCCCCCTGCCCGCTGATTTCGAGCGGCTGGTGGATGTGCTGGGCGAGGAGGACCGTGTCGCCTAGCGCGCCCCCGGGCCCGATCGAGCCCGACTGGCCCGCGCCGCCGGGCGTCGTGGCGCTGAGCACCACGCGCGACGGCGGTGTGAGCGAGGCGCCTTACGCGAACTTCAACCTGGGCGACCACGTGGGCGACGACGCCGAAGCGGTGCGCGGCAATCGCGACCGCCTCGCGCAGTGGCTGCCGCCGGGCGCCGCGATAACCTGGCTGGAGCAGGTGCACGGGGTGGACGTTGTCGAGGCGGGTGACGCGGCATCGCCACCCCGGGCGGACGCCGCCTGGACCGACACCCCCGGCAGGGTCTGCGCGGTGCTCACTGCGGATTGTCTGCCCGTGCTGTTCACCACCCGCCAGGGGAGCCGCGTCGCCGCCGCGCACGCGGGCTGGCGCGGCCTGGCGGGGGGTGTCCTCGAGGCCACCGTGCGCGCCCTCGGTGCGCCCCCGGCGGACCTCATGGCCTGGCTGGGGCCGGCCATCGGTCCCGGCGCCTTCGAGGTGGGCCCGGAGGTGCGCGAGGCCTTCCTCGCCGGTCCCGGGGAGCCAGAGGGCTGCTTCGTCCCCGGCGGTGCGCGCCCGGGCCATTTCCTGGCGGACCTGTACGGCCTGGCGCGAGCCCGGCTCGGGGCCCTCGGCCTGGAGGCCGTGTACGGCGGGGGCTACTGTACCCTGGCGGAGGAGGGGCGCTTTTTCTCCTACCGCAGGGACGGCCCCACGGGCCGTATGGCGACCTGTATCGCGCTCTCCCAACACCGCTGAAAGGCGTTAATCCGCACTTGAAACAGGGCCATTTACCCCCACATAGGGAGGGTAATCGGCTTGCGCCCCCGCGGGGCGCGATCTTCCGGGAGAGTGTGAAATGCGAATGGACAGACTCACCAACCAACTGCAGGGGGCGCTGGCGGACGCCCAGTCCCTGGCCGTGGGGAAGGACCACAACTTCCTCGAGCCCGTGCACCTGCTGAGCGCCCTGCTGGACCAGCAGGGCGGCTCCTGTCGTCCACTGTTGCAACGCGCCGGGGCGGACCTGGCCGCGCTGCAGGAAGACACCCGGGCGGCCGTCGACGCGCTGCCTGTGGTCAGCGGAACCGGCGGCGACATCCACCCCTCCGGCGACTTCGGACGGGTGCTCAACCTGACGGACAGGCTGGCACAGCAGGGTGGCGACAGCTATATCTCCAGCGAGCTCGTACTCCTGGCGCTGCTGCAGAGCAAGACGCCTGCGGGCGAGCTGCTGCTCAGGCACGGTGTCACGGAGGCTGCGCTGCAGGCCGCCATCGACGCCGTGCGCGGCGGCGAGTCCGTGGACAGCCCCGAGGCGGAGGAATCGCGCCAGGCGCTGGAGAAGTACACGATCGACCTCACGGAGCGGGCGGAGCAGGGCAAGCTGGACCCGGTGATCGGACGCGACGACGAGATTCGCCGCACGATCCAGGTGCTGCAGCGCCGTACCAAAAACAACCCTGTACTGATCGGCGAGCCCGGCGTGGGCAAGACGGCCATCATCGAGGGCCTGGCGCAGCGCGTGGTCAACGGCGAGGTGCCGGAGAGCATGCGCGACAAGCGCGTCCTGTCCCTGGACCTGGGCTCGCTGCTGGCGGGTGCGAAGTTCCGCGGCGATTTCGAGGAGCGGCTCAAGGCCGTTCTCAACGAGCTCTCCAAGCAGGAGGGCCGGATCATCCTGTTCATCGACGAACTGCACACCATGGTCGGCGCGGGCAAGGCCGAGGGTTCCATGGATGCGGGCAACATGCTCAAGCCCGCCCTCGCGCGTGGTGAACTGCACTGTGTCGGCGCCACCACGCTCAACGAGTACCGCCAGTACGTCGAGAAAGACGCCGCCCTGGAGCGGCGCTTCCAGAAGGTACTGGTAGATGAGCCGAATGAAGAGGACACCATCGCCATCCTGCGCGGCCTGAAGGAGCGCTACGAGGTGCACCACGGCGTGGACATCACCGACGCCGCGATCATCGCCGCCGCGCGACTGTCCCAGCGCTACATCACCGACCGGCAACTCCCCGACAAGGCCATCGACCTCGTGGACGAGGCCGCCAGCCGCATCCGCATGGAGATCGACTCCAAGCCGGAGGCAATGGACAAGCTCGAGCGGCGCCTCATCCAGCTCAAGATCGAGCGCGAGGCGGTGAAGAAGGACTCCGACCCGGCCGCGCAGAAGCAGCTGGAGCTGCTGGGCGAGGAGATCGACAAGGTCGAGGCCGAGTACGCCGACCTGGAGGAGATCTGGAAGGGCGAAAAAGCCTCCGTGCAGGGCGCCGCCGACATCAAGGGCGAGCTCGAACAGGTAAGACTGGAGCTGGAGGCGGCCCGCCGCGCGGGTGATCTCACGCGCATGTCCGAACTGCAGTACGGCCGCATGCCGGAACTCGAAAAGCAGCTCGAACTCGCACACGCCAGTGAGTCGGCGGAAACGGTGTTGCTGCGCAACAAGGTGACCGACGAGGAGATCGCCGAGGTGGTGTCGCGCTGGACCGGTATTCCGGTGTCCAAGATGATGGAGGGCGACCGCGACAAGCTGTTGCGCATGGAGGATGCCCTGCACGAGCGGGTCGTGGGCCAGCACGAGGCGATTACCGCCGTGTCCAACGCCGTGCGCCGTTCACGGGCCGGACTCGCCGACCCGAAGCGCCCCAACGGCTCCTTCCTCTTCCTGGGCCCCACCGGTGTCGGCAAGACCGAGCTGTGCAAGGCCCTGGCGGACTTCCTGTTCGACAGCGAGGACGCCATGGTGCGCGTGGACATGTCCGAGTTCATGGAGAAACACTCGGTGGCGCGCCTCATCGGTGCGCCCCCGGGCTACGTGGGCTACGAGGAGGGCGGTTACCTGACCGAGGCGGTTCGCAGACGGCCCTATTCGCTGCTGCTCCTGGACGAGGTGGAGAAGGCGCACCCCGACGTGTTCAACGTTCTCCTGCAGGTGCTCGAGGACGGGCGCCTCACCGACGGACAGGGCCGCACCGTGGATTTCCGCAATACCGTGGTGGTGATGACCTCGAACCTGGGCTCACATCTCATCCAGGAGATGGCGGGGGCCGGTGAGGGCGGCTACGAGGCGATGAAGACCGCGGTGATGGAAGTGGTCGGTACGCACTTCCGCCCCGAGTTCATCAACCGCATCGACGAGTCGGTGGTCTTCCACCCGCTGGAGGAAGCGCAGATTCGTGGCATCGCGGAGATTCAGCTGGCCGCCCTGCGGCAGCGCCTGGCGGAAAACGGCCTGGGTCTGGAGCTCAGTGGAACGTTCATGGACCGGCTGGTGTCTGCGGGCTTTGACCCGGTGTACGGCGCGCGGCCCCTCAAGCGGGCCATCCAGCAGGAGCTGGAAAACCCGCTGGCACAGCGCCTGCTCGCCGGCGAGTTCCAGCCGGGCTCGGTCATCCACGCCGCTCTCGAGGCGGGACAGCCGGTGTTCACCGCGGCGGTGGCCGAGGCGTCCTGAGGGAAGTTTGCGCGGGGTAGGGCGCCCTACTTGCAGTAGGCCTCGACCTGGGAGCGCGCGGTCTCGCGCTGGAGCTCGATCTCTTCGGGGCTGAGCGTCTTCATCTCGCCGTCGGGGGTGCGCACCACGATGCGCGCATCCCCGGCAAGGGCGGCGAGGTTGGCCCTGGCCTTCTTGCAGGATTCTGCGACCTGCCGCGCGAGTTCGGCCTCGTCGACTGCGGCCTGCTCGGCGGCAGATAGTTGCCCGGCACCCTCTGAGGCGGTGACACTGCGCGTGGTGCCCGATTTGCTGGAGACAATCTCGTAGTCGACGCCGGCGGGCGGCGGCCGGTCGCTGTAAACCGTCTCACCCGCGTCGTTCACCCAGCGAAAATGGTTTTCCTTTTCCGCCACGGAAACGGTCGCGCCCAGGCAAAGTATGAGCAGCAGGATGGCGCCGGTTGGTGTGTGTTTACGGTAGTGCACGGTGTCGATGGTCAGCAGTTCTCGTCGATGGCCTTTTGCGCTTTCTCGCGGCGCTCCTGCTTTTCCTCCTCGTCGATGTAGCGCAGTTCGCCCTGGTCGTTGCGCACGCGGATGCGTGCGTGCGTGTTGAGCACCTCCAGGTTCTCCCGCGCGCGCGCACAGAACTCGGGATTTTTCTTCTGGACCACCAGCTCGGTATCCACGGGTTCGAAATCATTGCTCGGGGTGGGCTGGACCTCCAGCGGCACCGCCCCCTCCGCGGCATCGACCGGCCGTACCAGGCTGGAGCCCGTGGAGATGACCTCGTAGTCGATACCCGCGGGTGGCGGCCGGTCGCTGTGCACCGGGTCACCGCGCTCGTCCACCCAGCGGTAGAGGACCTCCGCGGCCGCGCTGTGGAACGTGCCCCATCCGAGGATCACACATGCTGTAACTAGCGCCAGGCGCTTTGCGGCCTTGTTCACGGCGTATCTCCCTGTCGGTCGAGCCCGGGTTTCGATGTAAAGTACCCCACTCCGCCCCCCGGAGGCAATTGGGCATATTTACGCGACATATCAAGGCTTTAGGTATTTCGCAGGTTGACAACGGGCGGCGTCCGACCAACAATACCCGTGTCTTACAGGCGGCAATGGCTAACGTCGGGTACCCCCGATCTCTGGCCTACCGCTCCGATCCGATTATTTGGTGCGGCTGTCTGTGAGTCCCGTATCCAGTCCGCGCCCTACCGGCACGGTCTGGGGGCCAGACACTGCGCTACCCCGCAGGGTGACCGATACACGGGCTGTTCGTGATCGTAGTCCCTAATGGAAGCGACCCTGGGGGCATGATTCCGGGCGGTTCAGCCGGATTCAGATGGCTGACAGTGTATCGAGCTTGAAAGGGGGTGGCGCGGCTTCACAGGTTCCGGTTTCAGGTGCCTGTCCAGCAACGTCCACACGTGAATGGTATGGGCCGGCGAGGGTTACGCGCCGGGTGCCCTGTTATTTGGAGAAGTACTGTGGAGTTGTTATCCGGCGGTGAAATGATCGCCCGCGCACTGGAAGACGAGGGTGTCGAATACATCTTCGGCTACCCCGGTGGCGCGGTCCTGCACATCTACGATGCCCTGTTCAAGGACTGCAAGGTGCCCCATATCCTGGTGCGCCACGAACAGGCGGCTACCCACGCGGCAGATGGCTATGCCCGCGCGACGGGCAAGCCCGGCGTCGTGCTGGTGACCTCGGGCCCCGGCGCCACCAACGCGATTACCGGAATAGCCACCGCGTACATGGACTCCATTCCCATGGTCGTCATCTCCGGGCAGGTGCAGAGCCACCTGATCGGCGAGGACGCCTTCCAGGAGACCGACATGGTCGGCATCTCCCGCCCCATCGTGAAGCACAGCTTCATGGCGAAGCAGACGGAGGAGTTGCCGGGAATCATCAAGAGGGCATTCCACATCGCGGCGAGCGGGCGACCCGGGCCGGTGGTGATTGATATTCCCAAGGACATCACACGGCCGGACGCCAAGTTTGAGTACAACTACCCCGACGCGGTGAAATTGCGCTCCTATTCCCCGGCACAACGCGGGCACACCGGGCAGATCAAGAAAGCGGCGCGCATGCTGCTGGCGGCCAAGCGGCCGATGATCTACACCGGTGGGGGCGTCGTCCAGGGGGAGGGCAGCGAGCTGCTGGCGCGACTGGCCCGCGAGCTCAATTTCCCCGTGACCAACACACTCATGGGTCTGGGCGGCTACCCGGGCACCGACCGCCAGTTTCTCGGCATGCTGGGTATGCACGGCTTTTACGAGGCCAACATGGCCATGCATCACAGCGACTGCATTCTCGCGATCGGCGCGCGTTTCGACGACCGTGTCACGAATACGGTGGAGAAGTTCTGCCCCGGCGCGAAGATCATCCATGTCGATGTCGACCCCGCGTCAATATCAAAAACCGTGATGGCCGACATACCCATTGTCGGCCCGGTCCAGTCCGTACTCACGGAACTGATCGCGCAGATTTCCAACCTGCGCGAGAAGGACCCGGGGTTGCCCGACCCGGGCGCGCTGGAGCGCTGGTGGCAGCAGATCGAGGAGTGGCGACAGGACCAGGGCCTGCTGACGGGTAAGCGCTACGCGGACAGCGACATGATCATGCCGCAACAGGTGATCGAGAGCCTGTACCGCGTCACCGGCGGCAATGCTTACGTCACTTCCGATGTCGGCCAGCACCAGATGTTCGCGGCGCAGTACTACCCCTTCGACAAGCCGCGACGCTGGATCAATTCCGGCGGCCTGGGCACGATGGGTTTCGGCCTGCCCGCGGCGATGGGAGTGAAACTGGCGTTTCCCGACATGGACGTGGCCTGTGTCACCGGGGAGGGCAGCATCCAGATGAACATACAGGAGCTGTCCACCTGCACCCAGTACAACCTGCCGGTGAAAATTATCAACCTGCGCAACAACTATCTCGGCATGGTCAAGCAGTGGCAGGACATGCAGTACGAGGGGCGCTACGCGATGAGTACTTACGAGGACTCATTGCCGGACTTCGTCAAGCTGTCCGAGTCTTTCGGCCATGTCGGGATGCTCGTGGACAAGCTGGATGACCTGGACAAGGCCATGGACGAGGCGTTCGCGATGAAGGACAGGCTCGTATTCCTCGATATCTTCGTCGACCCGAAGGAACACGTGTACCCGATGCACGTCGCTCCCAACGGCTCGATGAAAGATATGTGGCTGAGCAAGAACGAGAGGACCTGACATGAGACGCATCATTTCGATACTGCTGGAGAACGAACCCGGCGCGCTCTCACGGGTGGTCGGCCTGTTCTCCCAGCGCGGCTACAACATCGAGACGTTGAATGTCGCGCCGACGGATGACCCGACCCTGTCGCGGCTAACGCTCACTACCCTCGGCGACGACCTGCACATCGAGCAGATCACCAAGCAGCTGAACAAGCTGATCGACGTGGTCAAGCTGGTGGATCTCACGGAGGGCGCACACATCGAGCGCGACATGATGCTCATCAAGGTGCGCGCGACCGGGGAGGTGCGCGACGAGGTCAAGCGCACGACGGATATCTTCCGCGGCCAGATCGTCGATGTGGGTCCCAACGTGTACACTATCCAGTTGACCGGCACCTCGGACAAGCTGGACTCCTTCGTCGCCGCCATGGCGGACGCCGATATCCTGGAGGTGGTGCGTTCCGGCGTCGCGGGTATCTCGCGCGGAGAGAAGGTGTTGAGCCTTTAATCACCCCGGGGACGGAGGCATTTTTTTGTAGAAAAATGCCTCCGTCCCCATTCGGTTAAACGATCCGCTTCATCGCCGTCATGTGCCCGCGCAACTCGCGGCCGATCACCTCGACCGGGTGATTGCGGATTGCATCGTTGACCGCGATCAGCTCCCGATTGTCCACCCCGTTGTCACCGGGCATGCCCGCGCCGATCACATCGGTATCGATCCCGCTCATGAAATCGGCGAGCAGGGGCCGGCAGGCGTGGTCGAACAGGTAGCAGCCGTACTCGGCGGTGTCGGAGATCACCACGTTCATCTCGTACAGTTTCTTGCGCGCGATGGTATTGGCGATCAGCGGCGTCTCGTGCAGCGACTCGTAGTAGGCGGACTCCTCCTTGATACCGGCGTCCACCATGACCTCAAAAGCCAGCTCGACGCCGGCCTTGCACATGGCTACGAGCAGTATGCCGTGGTCGTAGTACTCCTGCTCCGTGATCTCGGCGCCGGTGTTTTCGGTGTTCTCGAACGCGGTGTCCTGTGTCGCCGCGCGCCAGCCCAGCAGGTTGGCGTCGTCGTTGGCCCAGTCCTCCATCATGGTCCTGGAAAAGGTGCCGGACATGATGTCGTCCTGGTGCTTTTCGTACAGCGGCCGCATGATGTCCTTCAGTTCCTCGGCGAGGTGGAACGCGCGGATCTTGGCCGGGTTCGAGAGGCGGTCCATCATGTTGGTGATGCCGCCGTGCTTGAGGCCCTCGGTCACCGTTTCCCAGCCGTACTGGATCAGTTTGGAGGCGTAGCCGGGATCGACGCCTTTCTCCACCATCTTGTCGAAGCACAGAATCGCGCCGGTCTGCAGCATGCCGCAGAGGATCGTCTGTTCTCCCATGAGATCAGACTTCACCTCGGCGATGGGGGACGACTCGAGCACGCCCGCGCGGTGGCCACCGGTGCCGGCGGCGAGCGCCTTGGCGATTTCCAGGCCATCTCCGTTGGGGTCGTTCTCGCGGTGCACCGCGATCAGGGTCGGCACGCCGAAACCCCGCTTGTACTCCTCGCGCACTTCTGTGCCCGGGCACTTGGGACACATCATGACCACGGTGATGTCCTCGCGAATCTGCATGCCTTCCTCCACGAGGTTGAAGCCGTGGGCGTAGTCAAGGCATGCCCCCTCTTTCATCAGCGGCATGATGGCGTTGACCACGCTGGTGTGTTGCTTGTCGGGAGTGAGATTGAGGACGACGTCCGCCGTCGGGATCAGCTCCTCGTAGGTGCCGACGGTGAAACCGTTCTCCGTCGCGTTTTTCCAGGACTGGCGCTGCTCCTCAATGGCCTCCTTGCGCAGGGCGTAGGCGACGTCGAGCCCGCTGTCGCGCAGGTTCAGGCCCTGGTTGAGGCCCTGGGCGCCGCAGCCGACGATGACCAGCTTCTTGCCCTTGAGCTTGTCCACGCCGTCCGCGAACTCGGCGCTGTCCATGAAGCGGCACTTGCCCAGCTCCTCCAGCTGCAGACGCAGGGGAAGGGTGTTGAAGTAGTTCTGTCCCATGGGGAATACCTCGGTTCGTCAACAGGTTTGGGGGCGCCACCATACGCCAATCCTTTACTTGCGTAAAACGCTATATAGGTAATACTGTATTGCAAATATTGCAATAATGGAGGTCTGTCATGGATACCCGGGCGCTGCAGGTTTTCCTGTCCGTGGCGGACACGCTGAATTTCAGCCGCAGCAGTGAGCAGCTGCACATGAGCGTGTCCGCCGTCAGTCGCACCGTGTCGCGCCTGGAGGGCGAACTCGGCCAGCCCCTGCTCGAGCGGGACAACCGGCGGGTGAGCCTCACCGGGGCGGGCAGGGAGTTCAGGGAGTACGCCCGGGGGGCGCTCGCGGACTGGCAGCGCCTGCAGCGACACCTGGGCGGGGAGGGGGAGCTGACGGGGGAGGTCATCCTGTACTGTTCGGTGACCGCCTCCTACAGCGTCCTGGCACCTGTCCTGGAGCGTTTCCGGGCGGCTCACCCGGGGGTCGATATCATGCTCCACACCGGGGACCAGGCCGACGGGATCGGCCGCATCCTGGAGGGGCAGGACGACGTCGCCGTGAGCGGTCGACCCGAGCGGCTACCGGCCCGCCTGGCCTTCCTCCCCCTGCTGGAGTCGCCACTCCTGTTTTGCGCCCCCGCCGCGGACTGCGCGGTGCGCGAGGCCGTTTACGCGCCCGGGGGTATCGACTGGGAACGTGTGCCCTTCATCGTTCCCGAGCGCGGTGTGACCAAGGACATGCTGGACGCCTGGTTCGCCGCCCGCGGTATCCGGCCCAGGATTTACGCCCAGGTCGCGGGCCACGAGGCGATCGTGGCCATGGTGGGGCTGGGCCTCGGGGTCGGTATCGCGCCGGAGCTGGTGGTCCAGACCGGGGGCATGGCCGCCAGCGTGGCGCCGCTGCCCGTCGAGGACGGCCTGCCGCCGCTGGCTATCGGCCTGTGCAGTCTGCAGCGGCGGCTCGACAGCCCGCTGGTCCAGTCCCTGTGGACGGTTGCGGGGCAGACCTACGGCAACCCCGTTTGATACTATAGCCGGCGCGATAACGAGCAGTGCGAGCGTATGAGCACGGACAGGGGCGACGGTCCCGAACCAGCCGACAGTGATGTGCCACCGGAGCCGGGCGCGGTAGCGCCGGGACTGGAACTGCTCGTCGACGAACACGAGGAGGAGGTCTCCGAGAACGGCCGCACCGTGCGCCGCCGCGGGGTCTACCTGCTGCCCAACCTGTTTACCACCGGCTGCCTGTTTGCCGGTTTTTACGCCATCATCGCGGCGATGCGCGGCGAC
>Ga0126341_1000148_pt1 | contig 15255 bp, 15 predicted proteins | sample OrbTmetagenome_FD_97057 | JGI IMG/M metagenome (GOLD analysis project Ga0126341, IMG submission 97057) | Coral microbial communities from Florida Keys, Florida, USA - Orbicella T D metagenome | ecosystem: Host-associated > Invertebrates > Cnidaria > Coral | place: Florida Keys, Florida, USA... | reverse complement strand
TGGAAAGGGGCTACGAGGAGTCGCTGGAGGAAGGCTGGGCGCTGCTGCGCTCCCACTGGACCCACCCGGATTTCGAGGAGGGCCCGAAGGCCTTTGCGGAGAAGCGTGAACCGGCCTGGAACCCCGACCCCGACGCGAAGATCGCGGACTGAGACGGGACGCTAGAGACACCGCGATGCACATTGAATTCACCACCGATGAGATGGCCTTCCGCGACGAGGTGCGCGCGTTTCTCGACGACTACCGGGACCTCGACGGGTTCTACTGCCAGGGTCACCGCTGGCCCGAGGTGCGCGCGATGTTCAGCGCCATGGCAGAGAAGAACTGGCTCGCGCTCACCTGGCCCGTGGAGCACGGCGGCCTCGGCCTGGGGCACGCCCACGAGTACATACTGTGGGACGAGGTGGCCTACGCGCGGGCGGCGCGCAACCCCCTGGCGGCGGGCATCGTCGCCAAGTCGGTCATCCGCTACGGCACCGACGCCCAGCGCGAGCGCTACCTGCCGAAAATCCGCAGCGGCGAGATACATTTTTCGCTGTGTTACTCGGAGCCGGAGGCAGGTTCCGACCTCGCCGCACTGCGCCTGCGCGCCGAACTCAACGACGCCGGTACGCACTACATCCTCAACGGCCAGAAGTGCTGGCAGTCCTACGCCCAGGACATGGACTACCTCTGGGTGCTGGCGCGCAGCGGCGCACAGGAGAGCCGCGGCCGGGGCCTGAGCCTGTTCATCGTCGACAAGGCCACGCCGGGCGTGCGCGTTTCCCCCCTGCCGACAGTGGACGGCGACCAGCTCAACGAGGTGTTTTTCGACAGCGTCGCGGTACCGGCGGAGCAGCGTGTGGGCGAAGAGAACAGCGCGTGGCCGATTATTGGCGAGGCGCTGGCGGACGAGCGGCACATCCAGTTTCCCCCCGGGCGCGTGCGCCGCGACCTCGAGGAGATGATAGCCTGGCTGAACCGGACCGGACTGGGCGACGACCCGGTAGTGCGCCATCGTATGGCGGAACTGACCGCACAGGTGATGGACACGGAGATTCTCGGCCTCAAGGTATTGGAGGCCATGGTGCGCGGCCGCAACGCGACGGTCGACGCGGCGATGAACAAGATCATTCACACGGTCACGTGCCAGGATATCGCCCGGGCCGTTCTCGACTTCGGCGGCCCCGAGGCGCTGGTCAGCAACTGCGCGCCGGAACTGGTCTGGCGGCAGAGCCTGACGGAGACCATCGGCGGGGGCACGTCGGAAATCATGCGCAGCGTGGTGTCGCGCCAGCTGCTGGGACTGGGAGGATAGACGCATGGCCTGGGATTTTCAGACCGAGCCGGAATTTCAGCAGGCGCTGGACTGGATGGATGAGTTCGTGCGCGAGGAGATTGAGCCGATCGGGCTGGTGTGGAGCAAGTCCACCGATCCCTTCGACGTCAAGAACGAGGCGACCTGCGCCCTCGTCAAGCCGCTGCAGGAAGAAGTCAGGAAACGCGGGCTCTGGGCCTGTCACCTCACCCCCGACCTCGGCGGGCAGGGTTACGGACAGGTCAAGCTTGCCCTGATGAACGAGATTCTCGGGCGCAGCCAGTGGGCCTCGCGGGTCTTCGGCACCCAGGCGCCCGACACGGGCAACGCTGAAATTATCGCGCACTACGGCACAGAAGAGCAGAAGGCTCGCTACCTGCAACCACTGCTCGACGGCGAAATGGTCTCCTGTTACTCGATGACCGAGCCCCACGCCGGCTCCGACCCGGGCCAGTTCAAGTGCCGCGCCTGGCGCGAGGGAGACGAGTGGGTGCTGGACGGGGAAAAGTACTTTTCCTCCCACGCCGATTTCGCCGAGTTCCTGATCGTGATGGCCGTCACCGACCCGGATGTGCCGGTGCACCGGGGCGCGACCATGTTCCTCGTACCGCGGTCCACGCCAGGTATCGAGATACTGCGCAACGTGGGCCTCATGTACGAGAGTCCCGACGAGGCGGGCAGCCACGGCTGGGTGCGTTACAACAAGGTGCGCCTGCCCGCCGACGCGGTGCTGGGCGAACCGGGCAAGGCTTTTGAGCTGGCGCAGAAGCGTCTTGGCGGCGGCCGCATCCACCACGCCATGCGCGCGGTGGCCTACTGCCGGAAAGCGTTGGACATGATGTGCGAGCGCGCACTCAGCCGGTCCACCCAGGGCAGCCTGCTGTCGGAAAAGCAGTCGGTGCAGAACTACATCGCCGACTCGTACATACAACTCGAACAATTCCGCCTGCTCGTGCTGTACGCCGCCTGGTGGTGCGACCAGGGCGACCCGCGCAAGTCGCGCATCTACATCTCCGCGGTGAAGGTGCAGGCGGCGGAGGTACTGCACGACATCGTGCGGCGCGCGGTGCAGGTGCACGGCGCTCTGGGCTGCTCCAACGAGACACCCCTGGCGGGCCTGTGGTCCATGGTGCCGATGATGGGCGTGATGGACGGCCCCAGCGAGGTGCATCGCGTCACCGTCGCCAAGCAGGTGCTGCGCCAGTACGAACCCTCGGAGGACCCCCTCTGGCCGAGCCAGTGGCTGCCGGCGAAACGCGAGGCCGCGCGGGAGAAGTTCGCCGAATACCTTGATAACACCGTGGGGAACCTGTGATGGCGGAAGAGGCCCTGGAAGAACACAACCCGACAATCGACGTCGAGGTACTGGCGCGCTGGATGGACGCCCGCGGCCTGCCCGGTTCCGGGGAGCCCCTTTCCGCCACCTTCATCAGCGGCGGCGCCTCCAACGAGATTTTCGAGTTGCGCCGCGGGGACTCCCGGCTCGCCCTGCGCAAGCCGCCGGCCAGGGTGCCGGAGGGGCGCAACGAGATCATGCTGCGCGAGTACCGCGTCATCCACGCGCTGAACGGCACTGACGTACCCCACCCCGAGGGCATCGCGGTCTGCGACGACACCTCGGTGCTGGGCTCCTGCTTTTATATCATGGGCCACGTGGACGGTTTCACCCCCATGGGGGACCTGCCGCCGCCGTTCAGGGATTCCCCGGAGCTGCGCTCTGACATGGCTTTCCAGCTGGTGGACGGCATTGCGCGGCTCGGCCAGGTCGACTGGCGCGCCGCCGGGCTGGAGGGATTCGGCAAGCCGGAGGGTTTCCTCGACCGCCAGGTCGACCGCTGGTTCGCGCACCTCGACAAGATCAAGTTTCGCGAGCTGCCGGGGCTGGACGAAGCCGGCGCCTGGCTGCGCACACACACACCGCGACACTTCACCCCGGGGATCATTCACGGGGACTACCAGTTCGCCAATGTCATGTTTCACCACGGGGACGCGGCGAAGCTGGCGGCCATCGTCGACTGGGAAATGGCGACCGTGGGCGATCCCCTGCTGGACCTGGCCTGGATACTCATGACCTGGCCGGACCCGGACGAGGACCGCTCCACCGGCTACGTTGATTTCTCGGGGATGCCCTCGCGCGAGGAACTGATGCACTACTACGCGGGGGTCAGCGGCCTCCCCGTGGACGCCATGGACTACTACATCGTGCTCGCGCGCTTCAAGATGGCCTGCGTCCTCGAGGCGGGCTACGCGCGGTATGTGAAAGGCGGCGCCGACAACCCCAAGATGGCCATGTTCGGCGACGTGGTGCTGGACATGGCCCGGCGTGCCCAGGAGTTGTCCGAGCGCTCATCCCTCGCCGCGACCGGGTGACCCGGCGCCCGGCGCCGCGCGCGCTCTTTTCACATGACAGATGTCATGTTTTGGGCTATATTTTCACCAGTGGGCCACGGCCGCAGCCCCCGGGGCCGCGCCCTGGCAAACACCCTGATTCACGGGTAATACAGGTAGAGAGCCATGGAATACAGGACCATCGACTGCGACCAGCACGTCATCGAACCCCCCAACCTCTGGGAAGACTACCTGCCGGAAAAATACCGCGACCTCGCGCCCAAGCTGGTCAAGGACAAGGACGGCGGCGACGCCTGGCAGCTCGGCGAGGCGGTGGAATCCCTCGGCCTCGTCGCTGCCATGAACAAGACGCCCAAGACCCTGAAGTGGACCGGCGTCAAGTACGACGAGATGCACCCCGGCATCTACCAGGCCCCCGAGCGCCTCGAACTGATGGACGAGGATCACGTGGACGCGGCGGTCTTCTTCCCGCCGCAGCGCACCATGATTTACTTCATGGGACAGGAGAACGAATTTTCACTGGCCGGCATGCAGGCCTACAACAACTTCATCTCCAAGTTCTGCGAGCACAACCCGGATCGCCTCGGCGCCATCTGGCAGATGCCCGCCACCACCATCGACGACGCTGTCGAGGAACTGAAGCGCGCGCACGACGCCGGCGCAAAGGGCGTCGGCCTCGCGACATGGCCCAGCGGCGAGGCCATGCTCAGCGAGACTGACGAGGCGTTCTGGAAGGTCGCGGAAGAGCTGGACATGCCCATCCATATCCATATCGGCCTGACACCGCCCACGGTCAAGACCAAGCGCGTGGCGCAGAAGGGCGGTGTACCCCAGCTGGTGCAGTTTTCCACGACCATGAGCCGCATGCCCATTCTCTTCGCCGAGTTCATCTTCAACGGTGTCTTCGAACGCTACCCCGGCCTCACCGTCGTGGGTGGCGAAGTCGGTGCGGGCTGGGTGCCCTTCTTCAAGCAGGAACTCGACGACCGCTACCGCCGCAATCGCTACTGGACGGGTGTGAAGTTGTCCATGCTGCCCAGCGAGTACTACCTGCGCAACTGCAAGGTGGGCGTGGTCTCGGACCAGTTCGGCATCCAGAACTGCGACGCGGTGGGCGTGGACACCATGATGTGGTGCTCGGACTTCCCCCACCACATCACCGACTGGCCGAACTCCCAGCACCTGATCAACTCCATGGCCCAGGGTGTGGACGAGGGCAAGCGCCGGCGAATTTTCTGCGAGAACGCCGGCAAGCTCTACGGTTTTATCGACGGCTGACACACTACCGGGAGGCGCCCGCAGGGGCGCCCCACCCCCTTCCCGGCAGTTTCCGCAGCGCTTCATAAATCATCACAGAACATCAGCCCGCCCCACAGTCCGCGGCGCTAGGATTTTCCCGTGCCTCACACAGAGGTTTTTTCACTCAACGGAAAACGCGGGGAAACGGACATGAGAGCGACAATAACGACGGCGGTCCTGCTGGTTGCACTGGGAGCGGGCGGCGCACAGGCCCAGCACGAGGGACCCTACGTCGGCATCAAGGCCGGCGGGTACTCCTTCAACAATCTCGACACCCGGGACGATCTCGACGATACCTTCGGCGACTACGCCTGGGGCGGCTACGCGGGTTACCGCTTTGCCATCCCCATCGCCGTCGAGATCGAGTACCTCACCCTGGAGGAGGACAACGTCCTGTTCGGCGTGGACTACGAGGGCAACATGTTCGCCGCCTCCGTCAAACCCACCTGGGATATCGGGGAACACTTCGAAATCTACGCCAAGCTCGGCTGGACCTGGATGGACGGCGACCTCCAGAGCAGCTGGCACGACGTGGTACTGACGGAGACATCCGTGAAGAACGACGAGTTCCTGGCGGGCGTGGGCATGGCCACGCGGTTCGGTCCCGTGCACATGCGCCTCGAATACCAGTTCAACGAACTGGAGACCCACTACTTCGACGATGCGGACACCGAGTACGTCACACTGGGCCTCGCCTGGGAGTTCTGACTGGCCGACGCGCAGTGATCCGCTACAATGGATGGCCATGACCCTACTGCACCCCATGCTCCCGGCGTGCCTGTGCGCGGTCCTGTGCGCCCTGGCCGGCGCTGCGCGCGCTGACGACGGCCTGTGCCGCGAACAGGCGGCGCAGGTCATCGAGCGCCTGGAGGCCGAGGTGGTCGGCACACTCGATGCCAATCAACGGGAAGCGGCCAACAACATCGTACTGGATGTGTGCGAGGCGCGGGAGAGTACCGTGCAGGCGGAGGTGGAAGCGGCCGTCACCCAGGCCAGGGAAGAGGAGCGCGCTGCGGAGGCGGCGCCCCCGGACAAGGCGGGCAACCGGCGCCTCAAGCGCCGGGGCAGTTTCTAGAGCGGCAATCGCCCCGACGAATCAGAACCGGAGAGGACAGCAATGACCAGGGTATTCCACGACGAGGACGCCGACCCGGGCGCCATCCAGGGCGAGACCGTCGCCATTCTCGGTTTCGGCAACCAGGGCGGCGCCCAGGCGATGAACCTGCGCGACTCCGGTGTACCCGTGGTGGTGGGCAACCGGGAGGACGAGTATCGCGACGCGGCCGACAGGGCGGGTTTCGAAGTCTTGTCGATCGCCGAGGCGAGCGCCCGCGCGGACATCCTGTTCCTGCTCACCCCCGACGAGGTAATGCCGGAGGTCTACGAACAGGACGTCGCGCCGCACCTGCGTGCCGGGCAGCTGTTGAATTTCGCCCACGGCTACAACATCGGCTTCGGGCTGATCGAGCCGCCGCCGGATATCGATGTCACCTTCATCGCCCCGCGCATGATCGGCGCGGGCGTCAGGGACACCTACCTGGAGGGCAGCGGCTTCGCGAGTTTCGTGGGCGTCCACCAGGACGCGACGGGTCGCGCACAGGCGCGCATGCTGGCCCTGGCACGGGCGCTGGGATCAACGCGCTCCGGCTGCCTGCCCATGAGCATGAAACAGGAGGCGACCCTGGACCTGTTCACCGAACAGGCCTTCGGTCCCGCATTCGGCCGGGTGGTTGGTGCCGCGTTCGGCAGCCTGATGGAAGCGGGTTAGCCGATCGAGGTCATCCTGATGGAGCTGACTCTTGCCGGTCAGATGGCCTACAGCATGCTGAAGACGCGCGAGATCGGCTCCCACGCGCAGCACGCCCTGCACTCCCACACCAGCCAGTACGGCACACTGACACGGGGCTCACGCTACAAGGCCCTGGACCCGATACTGCGCGAGCAGATGCTGGCTACCATCGAGGAGATCGAGTCCGGCGCCTTCGCGCAGGAGTGGTCCGCCGACCGCGAGGACAAGGTGGCGATGCTGGAGCAGGCCAGGGAGAAACGACGCGACTCGCCCTTCACCCGGTGGGAGGACGATACGCGCTCGGCCTTCAGGATCGGCGACGCGGCGCCGGAGGGCGGCACCGCGTGAAAGCGCTGCGTTACGCGGCGGTCGGCCTCCTCGCCTTCCTCGTTCTTTACATCGGCGCCTGTGCCGCCACCGGTGGCGACCAGGGCCCGCCCCTGGAACACCGCTGGTCGATCGACCTGCCACACCCCCCGGAGCGGCTGTGGGCACTGATGCAGGACTACGATCGCTGGACCGACTACGCCCCGATGGTGATCGAGGTCCAGGTGATGCACCCCGGGGACAGCGCCGGCAACGGTCTCCTGCGCCGGGTGATATACCAGATGCCCTTCGGGCAGCGCGGCAGCGCGCTCGAACTCGTCACCGACGTGGAACCGGCGCGGGGATACACCTACACCATGATCAGCGACACACCCGGTAACGACCAGACCGGGAAGCTGCGCCTGGAGGACCTCGGCCCCGACGGTACGCGCCTGCATTTCGAGGAGCGCTACAAGCTCGTCGACTTTCCCTGGCGCCTGTTCGAGTCACAGATCTACAGCTTCATCAACAAGAAGAACGAGGAGTCGATGCGCGCCATGTCCGACTGGCTGACGGCCCACCCCGAGTACCGTCCCGACCTCGCGGACTGACCCGCGCCGGACCACGACAAACCAGGACACGCCCGATGAGACTCCTGAGAAACCTGTTTCTCACCCTGCTGCTTCTGATCGCGGGACTCGGCCTGTGGGCCTACAGCTGGACCTTCACCCCGGAGGGTCGCCTCGATCTTCCGGCGGCGGTGCTGGCGAAGCTCTCCAGCTTCGGCCCGCCGCTGGTACTCGATACCGCCACCGCCGCGGAGGCACGACTCGCCGCCAACGAACAGATGGGCGCGCTCCTGCGCCTGGCGCCGATCCCACAGGAGATATCCATCACCGAACTGGAGGTACCGGGGCCCGGGGGCGACATCCCGGTCCGGGTCTACCGGCCCCCGGCGGAGGGCGCGCTGCCCGCGCTGCTGTGGCTGCACGGCGGCGGCTTCTGGATGGGCAATAACCTCGCGGACTGGGACGCGCTCGTCGCATCCTTCGCAGTGGAGGCAAACGTCGCGATTTTTTCCGTGGACTACCGTCTCGCGCCGGAGCACCCCTGGCCCGCGGCCGTGGACGACGCCTACGCCGCGCTGCAATGGCTGCACCGCAACGCCGCCTCGATGGGCGTGGACGGCGCGCGCCTGGCCGTCGGCGGCACCAGCGCCGGGGGCAACCTCTCCGCCGTGGTCGCCCTGAAAGCCCGCGACGAGGGCGGGCCGCGGCTGTCCGCGCAGTTGCTGCAGGTGCCCGCCACAGACGGCAGTGTCGGCAGCCGCTACCCCTCCGAGGAACTGTTCGCCGAGGGCTACCTGCTCAACGCCGCGGACATCGCCACCATGATCGACGCCTACCTGCCGAATCCCCGGGACCGCGCGCACCCGTATGCGAGCCCGCTGCTGGCCGCCTCTCACCGGGACCTGCCGCCGGCCGTTATTTCCACCGCGCAGTACGATCCCCTGCGCGACGAGGGCGAGGCCTACGGGGAGAAGTTGCGCGCGGCGGGAGTGAATGTGGATATCGTGCGAATCGACGGCGCCATCCACGGCTTCGCCGGTTCCATGGAGGGCGCGCGCACCGTGCGCGACGCGGAGATCGCTCTCCTCGACCGGGTGTTCAAACGCTAGCGAAGGCCGGGACTATCCCGCGAGTTCGGCCCGCACGACTCTGCGCAGCAGTTTCCCCGTCTCGTTGTAGGGCAGTTCGCTGGCGAAGGTGATCTGCTGGGGTACCTTGGAGGAACGCAGGCTGTCCTTTACCCACGCCTGCAGCTCTTCCACGCCCGCCCGGACGCCCTCGCGCAAGACGACCACCGCCGCCACCGCCTCGCCCCACTTCTCATCGGGAATTCCCACGACCGCCGCATCGGCCACCGCCGCATGGCGCAGCAGTACATCCTCGATTTCTCCCGGCGACATGTTCTCGGCGCCGCGCACGATGACGTCGTCGGAACGGCCCTCGAGAAACAGGAAGCCCTCGTCATCGAGTTCGCCCGCATCGCGCGTGGGAAACCAGCCGTCCGCGTCCAGCAGGCTGCCCTTGCCGACATACTCGCCCGAAACCTGTTCGCCGCGCACGAAAATCTCGCCGCGCTCCCCGGGGCCCAGCACCTTGCCGTCCGCATCGCGAATCTGCAGTTCCACCCCGGGCAGCGCCTGGCCCACCGACGTCACCCGGCGGCGTACCGCGGGATCGTCGCTGGCCATGGCGTCCCGGTGATGCCTGGGCAGCAGCACGGTCACGGTGGAGCTGGTCTCGGTAAGCCCGTAGGCCTGCGTGAACTCGACCTGCGGCAACAACTCCATGGCGCGCTCGATCACCGGGCCGGGCATCTTGCCGCCGCCGTAGGAAATGGCCTTCAGGTGCGGCAGGTCGGCGCCGCCGCCCGCCTCAATCTCGTCATTGATGGCACCCAGCATGGTGGGCACCAGGAAGGCAGTGGTCACGTCGTGGTGCGCGGCGAGGCGCACCCACTCCTGCGCACTGAAGTTCGGCAACTGGACCACCTTGCGCCCGGCGTACACCGACGAAATCACCGAAACCACACCGGCAATGTGGTACGGCGGTACCGCGACCAGTGCGGTCTCGCCCACGGCGTAGCCGAACTCCACCGAGGAAAACATGTACGACACGAGATGCCGCTGCCTGAGCACCGCGGCCTTGGGGGTCCCGGTCGTGCCGCTGGTAAACAGCAGGATGGCCGTGTCATCCGGGTCCATGGGCCATTCCCTTGTACCGGCCCCATCGCCGCTGCGGGCGGCGCGGACAAAATCATCCCGGGCAATGGCACGAATACCCGGCGGCGCGTCAATCGAAACTGCGCGCTCGCTGTCGGTCACCAGCAGCGCGGGGCTTATCCGCTCGAGCAGCGCACGCAGGTCGGCGTCGGCCAGGCGGTAATTGAGGGGTGCGAAAGGCTTGCCGGCGCAGGCGCTCGCGAAGAGACCCACGGGGAAGGCGAGACTGCTGACATCCAGCATTGCACAGTGCTGCGCAGCGTCGTCGCGCAGCCTGTTACCCGCGCACACGGCGGCATCCAGCAACTCGCTGTAAGTCAGGGCGTCGTCGCCGTTGACGAAAGCGGTTTCCGCGCCGAAACCCTGGGCGGACATCTCCAGCAGCATCATCAGGTTCATGGTCTGGAATTCACTCCGTTCAGTCGGAGGACGGCAGGGGCTTGGCGCCCTTGAGCACCAACGCCTCGCCGTTGGCCGCGAGCGAGCCTGCGCCCGGTTTTACACAGAGCAGCTCCAGGTCACCCGCCCCGTTCGTATAGCGCTTGCCCAGTTCGGTGCCCTCTGCGGCCCCGCCGTCGAGTCCGGCGCCCGATGCCTCCTCGCCCTCGGCCAGCATCGGCGCGCCGCCGCAACTGATCTCGAGGTCGCCCCCCGGCGCGGCAATGACCACCATCTCTGTGTCACACACGGCGCTGCGCAGTCGTGCGCCCGGCTTGTACTCACTCATTACAGTCTCCCTTTACCAGAATCATTGTTGCTCTGTGTTTTCACGCAATGGCTTCACTCTTCACTCGAGCTCGTCCACGAGCCCCCAAGCCAGGGCCGTTTCCGCACGCACGCGGCGACAGGAGAGCGCAAGCCAGGCGGTCCGGTGTCGCCCGATGCGTCGCGGAATACTGACAGTCCCGCCCGCGCCCGGCAACAGGCCCAGCCGAAGTTCCGGCAGCTGGACGAAGGTATTTTCCGCCGCCACCACGCGTTCCGCAAACGCCGGCAGTTCGATACCGGCACCGACACAGGCCCGGTGCAGGTGAAACTCCAGCCGCGGGGCCAGCGCGAGCAGCAGCCCTGCCACGCTGCGGCTGGAACGGATCGCGTGTGCGGTCGAGGGGTCACTCGCCAGGCCGAACTCCGCGAGGTCGCCGCCGATACTGAAACAACTGCCCTCGCCGCTGATCACCGCCCGCTCGATGTCGCTGTCTGCCTGCAACAGGCACAGCGCCTCGAACAGGGCATCGCGCATCGCGCGGTTGTAAGCGTTGCGCGCCGCCGGGCGATTGAGGCGCAGGTACAGCCGATCCCCCTCGCGTGCCAGCAGCACGGGTTCTTCCTCGCCACCGCCCGGTCCTGTCGCCAGCCCCGCCTCGCGGACACGGGCGAACTCGGGGCCGGCCTGCAGGCTGGCGTAGGCGAGGGATTCGGCAAACAGTCCCTGTTCGGGCGCAACATCCTCGTTGTGTCGCAGCAGCTGCACCAGCGTCATGGCGGCGCGTGGAAACGCCTCGATGTTGCGCTGCAGGGACGGCAGCTCCGCCGGGCGTTCCAGGATCACGTCGACGCCGCGGGACAGTGCGGGGGGCACCGGCCCCAGGGCGACCACGGGACAGGGCAGCCGCCGCAGGCGCTGCGCCATCGCCGCGAGGTCGGCCTCCCGACAGTCGTCGCCCGGCACCAGCGCCAGGTACGGATGATCGGCCACGGGGGAGTAGGCGTCCAATCCCCATGGCGAACGGCACGATCGCGCCAGTTCCGCCAGGTTCAGCGACCCGGGCGGCAGGTCGGGCAGGTCAGGCAACGGCCGCGGCACGACGCCTGCCCTCCCCGTCCGCGGTACCGCGCCGGTAGATCAACTCGCCCGCACACACCGTCGCGCGCACATCCCGCGCGAGCAGTCGTTGCCGCGCCTGTCTCCACGGCCGGTCCAGCAGGCAGAGGTCGGCGACCGCACCGACCTCGAGAACCCTCGGCGCGCCGCCCGGGGCCCCGGCCGAACTGGTAAACAGCGCCAGGGCCTGTTCCGGCGTGAGCGTCTCCGCGCCGCCGATTATCCGGCCGGCGACGGTCCGGCGCGCAACCGCGGCGCGCATGGCCGCCCAGGGATCGGCAGCCCCGTAGGGCGCATCGCTGCTGCCCGCCAGGGGCACTCCCGCCTCGAGCAGGCTGCGGCAACGGTAGAGATCGTCGTGATTCGCGGGGTCGACGTCGCGCAGGTACTGCTCGCCGCGTTCGGCGATGAAACCCGGCTGGGTCACGACACGAACCCCGGTTGCGGCGAGCAGGGGCACCACCTCAGGCGGTACCAGGGAGGCGTGTTCGACGCGATCGTTGGGATGTACACCCGCGGCGCGCAGCACCGCGAGCGTCAGGACCAGCTCCGTCGCGGTCACGCAGTGCACCGCCACGCCGCGGCCGCTGTCGTGGGTGGCGCGACACAGGTCTTCGAACTCCCGCCACGCAGGAAGACGGTCTTCATCGAGCAGTACCTTGCGTTCGCCGTGCTCCAGCCGGGGATGGGTACATGCGGGAAGGTGATCGCCGCCCATGACACGCACGCGCTGGCGCAGGCCACCCTCCGCGGCGGCGGCAAACGCGGCCAACTCTGCGGGCCCGTTGTGCGGCGAGGTGTCAGTGACGCCCGTGACCCCCCGTCGCGCAAGCAGTGCCGATACCGCCGCAAGAGAGGGGAACGTCGCAGCGCGACCGCGAAGACGTTTACCCAGCCAGTCGTCGAGGCGGAACAGGCGGCCCGTAGGCCGCCCGAGGCTGTCGACCTCGAGACCGGGCGGCACCCCGCTCGACCCGATGCCGAGTTCATCGAGGGCGGCAGTGTTCAGCATCCAGAGTTTCCCGCTGCGGTGTTGCAGGCGCAGGGGGCGATCGTGCAGCAGTTCGTCGAGACGGTAGCGGTCGAGTTCGCCCGCGACGGATTCGTGGTAGCCGACACCACGCACCCAGCCGCCGCCCGGTGCGGCGCGCAGCGCCTCGCCAAGCCCGCTCATCCCGTTCAGCACCGCGGGTCCGCAGTCCACCGAGGCGTCGGCGGCGGCGAGGGCGAACAGGTGTAGGTGGTGATCGTGCAGGCCCGGCAGCAACGCTCCGCCATCCGCCTCCAGGACTGTCTCCCCGGGTTCCGCGACGAGGTCGGGGCCGATGGCGGCGATACGGCCCGCGCTGCAGCGCAGACTCCAGTGTCCGGGCCGGCCCCTCAAGGTCGCCGCGCGGATCAGCACGACGCGGCGGCCCCGCGTATACGGGGCGCTTCAATCCTGAACGAGAGGCCGCCATGGACAAGGTTCCAGCCCCGACCGTGGCGCACCACCTCTCCCGGATCCACGGACCGGTAGAACCCGGCAACTGCCGCGCCGACATCGCGCAAACTGAGCGCGAGCAGGCCCCCTCGCCCGCCCTGCCAAAGGTATGTCGCCGCGAGCGCCGCGTGCATACCCGCCAGGGGGTCGCAGGGTGCGTCCCCGCAGAAGGCCGGGGAGCTTCCGGGACCATCGGCATGCAATAGCCCAGCTGCGGCGGCCGCGTCGTCGCCGAATGCCACACGCATGTCATCGGGCGGCTCGCGTCCGTACCCGGTAATGCTCACCCACAGTTTTCCAGGATGCGTGCGCAACAGCGCGTGCGTATCGACACCGAGCTGGCGCATGGCCCTGGGACGGGTACTTTCCACCACGATATCCGCCCGCTGCAACAGCGCGGCGAGTTCGCGCCGGCCGCGCTCGCTGCGCAAGTCGAGTTGCACACTCTTTTTCCCGGCGTTGAGCAATTCGTAAAATGCGCGCGGACCGCCGCGGGCGCCGTCGGGCCGATGTACGCACTCCACCTTGATGACCTCGGCACCCGCCGACTGCAACAAGCCCGTAAAGAGGGGTCCCGCCCACAGGGCCGAGAGGTCGACAACCAACGGCCGGTCCGCGCCGTGCCGCCGTACGCCGGTACACTCAAAGCGATACCAGTCCGGGCTCCGGCGCGGCGCCGACTGCACCGGGGCCACCGGCAGGCCGAGCAGCCGGGCGCGGGCGAGCACGCTGTCCCGACGGCGACCGGCAAGGGCGGCCGCGAGGTCCCCACACTGCGCGGGCTCGAGCTCCAGCCAGGCGGGGAGCAGCTCCCGGTCGGCGTCGCGCGCGAGGTTCACCGCGATGAAGCCATCGGCACAGGCGAACAGTCGGCAACTGCCGTTCACGGAGGTCGCACCGCCCCGTTCGAACCCGCCGAGGACACTGCGCTCCACCAGCAACGCCGCCCCGTCGATCCCCGGCGCGACATCGACCCCGCTCACCTGCCTGAAAGCCTCGAGCGCGCCGCTCGCACAGCCCGGCAGGGCGTGATGACAGCGCGCGGGCTTCTCCCCCGCGGGCCCGGTCAGCCACATCAGCCCGCTGCGCGCCCAGTCCCGGGCGACATCGGCATCGAGGCTGCCCGCCAGGGGTGTGGCCGCGGCCCCCGCCCGCAACGTGGCCCGCAGGTAGCGGGCGTACTGCCGGGCGAGCCGCCCGGGACGGGCGTCGCCGGGATTGCGGTCCCGGGCGGGCCGCTCGGGGCCGCGGCCGGGCTGTATGAGAGGTGCAGAGATCAACGGGTACCCGCATTATCTGACGGATCGTCAGATTTGAATTCAACCACGTTTCGCGGGACTTGCCAATAGTGCCCGGCGGGGCTCAGCGGCCGTGAAGGCGCTCGTCGCGCAGCGCGGAGCGGCGCATTTTTCCCGCGTCGTCGCGCAGGGGTTCGGCGACGGTCTCGATACTGCGCGGAAGCTTGTAGCCCACCAGTCGCTCCTGCAGGTGGTCCCGCAGCGCCGCCTCGTCCAGCGTGCCGTCACCGATGTCGACGATGGCGTGCAGGTACTGGCCGAGATCGTCGTCGGGCAGGCCGATAACGGCGCTGGACCGCACGCCGGGAAACGCGTCGATCGCCGCCTCCACCTCCGCCGGGTAAATGTTGCGACCGCCCACCAGCACCATGTCGGTGCGCCGGTCGCCGAGGTAGAGGTAACCCTCCTCGTCGAAGTAGCCCATGTCGCCCACGGACTGCCAGCCGTCCCTCGACAACTTCGCCTCTGCACCCACGTAGTGAAAAGTGGAACCTGTACCACCGGCCGGCATGATGTAGATCTCGCCCATCTCCCCCGGCGGTAACTCATTGCCGTCGTCGTCGAGAATTTTCATGCGCGCACCGGCCGACGGCCGCCCGACAGACCCCGGGTGCGCCAGCCACTCGGTCCCCGAAATAAATGTGCCGCCGATACGCTCGCTGGGGCCGAAAGCCTCGTGCATCACCTCCGGTCCCAGCCAATCGATCCAGGCCCGCATCAACCAGGCGGGGCAAGGTGCACTCCCGGTCATCACGAACTCCAGGGAGGAGACATCGAAACTCTCACGCACCGCTGTCGGCAGCCGCCAGATGCGCTGCATC
>Ga0126341_1000147_pt1 | contig 15287 bp, 13 predicted proteins | sample OrbTmetagenome_FD_97057 | JGI IMG/M metagenome (GOLD analysis project Ga0126341, IMG submission 97057) | Coral microbial communities from Florida Keys, Florida, USA - Orbicella T D metagenome | ecosystem: Host-associated > Invertebrates > Cnidaria > Coral | place: Florida Keys, Florida, USA... | reverse complement strand
TCATGATGATGCCCTTGTCGTGCAGTTTCCTGACCACTGCCCGCGGTTTCATACCGTCCACCTCGAAACAGACGAGCCCGGAGGAGAGGGCCGTCGAGCCGGGGGTGTGCAGCGTGACGTGGGACATCGCGCCTAGACCCTCCTTGGTCCGGGTGTTCAGTTCGTGGATGCGGGCCTGCACGTTGGCCTTGCCGAGCTGCCGGTGCAGTGCGAACGCCTCCGGCAGTGCCCACCGGTGCTCGAAGGAGTGAAAACCGCCGGGTGTGAAGTACATGCCGCGGGGCACCTGCTCCTCCTTCATCATGCCCAGCCACGCGGCGTAGGAAGCGGAGAACCCGGGGATGACGGGCTCGCTGCGCGCCCAGCCGGCATCGCTGCCCCAGATCACCCCGGTGCCCCGGGGGCCGAAAATCCACTTGTGCGTGCCGGCGATGAAGAAGTCACAGCCGATCGTGCTGACGTCCACGTCCTCGATCCCGAATCCGTGTACACCGTCGATGCAGAACAGGATACGGTCTGCCTCGTCGCGCCCGTTGTTGGCCTCCGCCACGACCTTCGCCAGTTCGTGGACCGGCAGTTTGACCCCCGTGCTGGAGTGTACCCAGGTCACCGCGACCACCTTTGTGCGATCCGTGATAGCGGCCCTGAGCCGCTCCGTGCACTGTGCAACCGAGGTTTCGGCGGGTGAGTCGTACAGGGCGACCTGCCTGACCACCGCGCCGCTGCGCCGCGCCTTGTGGGCCAGGGACATGTCGGTGGAATAGTGGTCGTGGACGGTCTGCAGCAATTCATCGCCGGGCTCGACCTGGATGCCGCTGTATACCATGGCCAGTCCCATGGTGGTGCTGTCCGTCAGTGCAATCTGCGACCAGTCGCCACCCATGTAGGCGGCGGCCGCCTCGGCGACCTGCTTGTCGATACGGGCGTCGTGCGCGTGGAGGTAATCGGCCGGGTTGTCGTCCAGGCCGCGGCGGTGTTCCTCGATGGCACGCGCGACCGGGGCGGGGTGAGAGGCCAGCAGGAAGGTGGCGAGGTGCACATAGTCATGGGTCAGCGGGAACAGGTCGCGCAGGGCTTTCCAGTCCGCCGGTGCGGGGGTTGCCGCAGTCGCGGCCGCATCTGCCGCGTCGGCCGCCACCGCGCGTGCGGCCAGTGCCGTCGCGCCGAGCGCCACGCCGGCGCCCCCGAGAAATTCGCGTCTTCGCATGCCTGCCTCCAGCCTGTCGCAGTACCCGGATTAGTCACCGTCCGGGCGCACTGCCCGGCAGCGCAGGTATATACTTATATGGAGGACCGCACAAGGACTTGAGTGCCCATGACCGGCAGAACCGGATTTCCCTGGCGATGGCTGCTCCTCCTGCTCCTGCCCGTCGCGCTGCTCGCCTGGGGGCTGTACCTGTCCGTGCCGCCGGAGCCCCCGCTGGCCGGGCAGCTGCTGGAGGGCGAGCTGGAGTGGGAGGGACGGCAGCGCACCTACACCTACTACGTACCCTCGACGCGTGCCGAGCGCTCGCCGGTGGTGCTGGTGTTTCACGGTTCGATGGGCGATGCCGCCCAGGCCCGCGCCGCCTTCGGTTACGCCTTTGAAGTGCTGGCCGAGGAAGAGGGATTCCTGGTGGCGTACCCGGAAGGCTTCGAGGGCCATTTCAACGGCTGTCGCAAGGCCGGCCCCTACAGTGCCAATACCCTGGGTGTGGACGACGTGGGTTTCATGGCTGCGCTGATCGAACGGCTGGATGCAGAGCTGGGCGTGGCGCACGGTGCGGTCTACGCGACCGGCCTGTCGAACGGCGGTCAGATGGCGCTGCGCCTCGCCCTCGAGGCGCCCACACTGGTGGCGGGCGTGGGCGTCGTGGCGACCAGCATGCCCGCGGCCCGGAACATGGACTGTCGCCCGTCGGGGGTGGCCGTTCCCTTCCTGTTGATGAACGGCACCGCCGACCCCATGAATCCCTACGAGGGCGGTACGGTGGCCCTGTACGGGCTGTTCGGCAACCGCGGTGAGGTGCTCTCCTCCCGCGAGACCGTCGACTACTGGGCGGATCTCGCGGGGTACACCCGGGGACCGCGGGAATTTCCCCTGAACGACCTCACACCGGGGGACGGCAGTACGGTGACGCTCTCCCTGTGGGCCGGGCCAGGGCGGGTGCCGGTGGCCCTGTACCGGGTGGAGGGCGGCGGCCACAGCGCGCCGAACCCGGAAATCCACATGCCCCGGCTGCTGGGCGGGTCCAACCGGGACATCTACGCGGCGCAACATATATGGGCCTTTTTTCGCGGCGCCGGGCCCGCCGACTGACCGCGGCACTGTCGCGGGGGGAGGGCGTGCCCTAGAGCGCCAGCACGGTGCGGATACCCCTGCCGGCCTTGAGGTCCTCGAAAGCCTCGTTGATCTCCCCGATAGGCCGCCGGTTGGTCACCATGTTCTCGAGGTCCAGCTTGTCGCCCTCCCAGAGTCCGGCGAGTCGCGGGATTTCGTGCAGGGAATTGCAGCTTCCCATCAGGCAGCCGAGCAGCTTCTTCTCGAAACTGGAGAACATCGTGAAGTTGGGAATTTCCACGCCCTGGTCGAGAGGCGGTGCCCCGACGCAGACCACGGCGCCGCCGGGACGGATCAGGTTGACCGCCAGCTCCGTCAGCCTGGCAATCCCCGCGGTTTCGAAGGCGTAGTCCATACCCCGGTTCTCGGTCAGTTCAAGACAGCGCGCGTGTATGTCTTCCTTGAGCGGGTCTATCGTGTGTGTCGCGCCAAACTGCAGTGCCAGCTCGCGGCGCTCCTCCAGCGGATCGGAGGCCAGGATGACCGAGGCGCCGGCCAGGCGGGCGCCCTGTACCGCGGCCACGCCCACACCCCCCAGGCCCATGATCAGCAGGCTGGCACCGGTTTCCACCTCCGCCGTGTTGAGCACAGCACCGGTGCCGGTCTGCAGCGCGCAGCCCATCAGGCAGGCCAGGTCCAGGGGAACACTGTCCGGGATCTTCACCGCGCCGTTGGCCGGCTGTACCACGTACTCGGCAAAGGCGCCGACACCCAGACCCTTGTAGATGACCTCGCCGTCCCGGGACAGGCTCGTGTTGCCGTCCGCGAGGGCGAAGGTGTTGATCACGGTGTTGTTGGCGCACAACTGCTCCTGGCCGCGCACGCAGAAATAGCAGTGGCCACAGGGCGGTACTGGTGTGAGCACGACATGGTCCCCGACCGCGAGCCGCGTCACCCCTTCGCCCACCGATTCCACTACGCCGGAGGCCTCGTGGCCGAGCACGGTGGGGCCGAACAGGGGAAACTCGCCGTCCACCACGTGCAGGTCCGAGTGACAGACGCTGCAGTAGTGAATGCGCACGCCCACCTCGCCGGCTCGCGGCGCTATGATGTCGACGTCATCGTAGACTTTGATGGGCTGGCCGAGTGCTTCGAATACCGCTGCTTTCATGGGGAGCTCCCTGTGCGATTGCGGGTGTGTGCTTGTCCGCATCTGCCCGCGGCGCGTATAGTTATGAGTCGCTTGTCCGGCAACGATAGTGTTGCCGCGGGCGTCTCCTGTCAAATGGTGAGGGGAAGGGCATGCATGGCAAGACCGTCCTGATTACCGGTTGCTCTTCGGGAATCGGACGCTCCCTCGCGCGGGAGGCGGCGCGGCGCGGCATGACCGTGTACGCCACCGCCCGGCGCCCCGAGACCCTGCATGAACTGGGCGATGGCGACATACACGCGCTGCCGCTGGATGTCACCGACGCCGACTCGATCGACGCCGCGGTGCACACGATCGCCGCGCGCAGCGGCCGCATCGACGTTCTCCTCAACAACGCGGGGCAGGCCCTGTTCGGACCGCTCGCGGAGGTTCCCCTGGAGCGGGTCGGGAACCTGCTCGCCACCAATGTGACCGGCCAGTTGGCCGTCTGCCAGGCCGTCATCCCGCTCATGTCCCGGGCCGGTGCGGGCTGTATCGCCAACGTCGGCTCCATCATGGGCGTCTTCACCACGCCGTTCGTCGGCGCCTACTCCGCGAGCAAGGCGGCCCTGCACCTGGCCTCGGATGCTCTGCGTATGGAACTCGCGCCACTGGGTATCGATGTCGTCGTGGTGCAACCGGGTGCGGTGAAATCCAGCATCGCCGACAACGCCCTGGCCGACGACGAGCTGGCGCACTATGCGCGCGAGGAATCTCTCTACCGGTCCGTCCACCGCCACATCCTGCGCCGCGCCCGCGCCAGCCAGGACAATCCCATGGACAGCGAGGAGTTCGCCCGGCGGGTGTGGGAGCAGTTGCTGCGCAGCCCGCCGCCGGCGGTCATCCGCGAGGGGGGCGGGTCGGGTGCGTTCCAATTCCTGTCGCGCCTGCCGCGCAGGGCGCGCGACGCGCTGTTCTCGCGCCATTTCGGCCTGCGTGACCTGCGCCGGCCCGCCCCGTGACATCTGGACAACAGGCGGGCTCGCTGGAGAAAATTGACAGTTCATTGAAATGGAGACCAGGCCATGCCCCTTTCCCTCTACGATGTCAGCATTGCCAGTTACCAGCAGGTGCTCGATGCCACCGCAGCGATACTGGAGAAGGGAGCCGAGCACGCCGACGGGGGCGGTATCGACCTCGCGGAAATCGTGGAGACGCGCCTGCGCGAGGATATGGCGCCGTTCCGGTTCCAGGTGGTGTCCGTCTGGCACCATTCACACGGGGCCGTCGCGGGGATACGCGCGGGTAACTTTGCACCGCCGCCGGACCTTGGAGAGCTCGACTATGCCGCGCTGCAGGCGCTGGTAGCGGAGGCGAGGGAGACCGTGAGGGGTGTTGCGCGCGAGGAAATGGACGAGCTGGAGGGGCGCCCGCTGTTGTTCAAGGCCGGCGGATTCGAGCTGCCCTTCAGCGTGGAGAACTTCATCCTGTCGTTCTCCCTGCCCAACTTCTATTTCCACGCCACCACCACCTACGCCATCCTGCGCATGGCGGGCGTGCCCCTGGGCAAACTGGATTTCCTCGGGAACATGCGGCTGGACGCGTAGAGCTTGGGCTTCCCGGGCAGGTTCAAGTCATTCCTCGACCGGCACATCGATTACCGTGGTGCGGTGGCGGGCGCGCTGGTGCTCGGCGGGATAGTCTTTTACATCAATCTCGACCACGGCTGGTCCAGCGCGTCCGTGGCCGCCCTGAAGCAGGGAACCTACACCTTTTTCGCCGGCGGTTACATGATGCGGCTTAACGAGCGGATCGCGCTGGCGCTCAACCCGGGGATCATCGCCGTGCCGGCGGGAGTGTTGGGCGCGGGGGGCCTCGCGGTGGTATTGACGTACCTCGTGCACAGCATGCGCGGCACGCCGGAGCCGTTCAACTCGACACTCCCCACCATCGTGCTCGCCGGCTTCGGTTTTACGCTGCTGGGCTGGTGGGCCAGGCGCAACAGTCCTTGACCTGTATCGAGTGGCCCGGCCCGGCGCGCTACAATAACAACATGTTGCGGAGGTTTACTTTGGCACACCTGTCCAGAGTTGCGGTGTTAGTAGGCGCGCTGGTTGCGGCATTTCCCGTCGCGGCGGCGGATGAACTGGAGGAGATCCTTGTCACGGCGCAGCGCAGGATTCAGAACCTGCAGGATGTGCCGATTTCCATCAGCGTGGTAAGTGCCGACGACATTGCCCGCAACGCCATCTTCAACTTCAGTGAAACCGCCCAGCTGACGCCGGGCGTGGAGATGAATGCCACCAGTCCCACCCTGGCGGCTATCAAGCTGCGCGGCGTCGGGCCCGATTTCTTCGCGGCGGGCGCGGCACAGAGTGTTCCTATCTTCGTCGACGAGGTGGCCGTATCCCAGCCCGGCGCGGTGTTTGCGACCATGGTGGACGTGGCGCGGATAGAGGTACTTCGCGGTCCGCAGGGTACGCTCTACGGCCGCAACGCCCCGGCGGGCGCCTACAACATCACGACCATTGCGCCCGCTACTGACCGGGTGGGTGGCTTTGTCCAGGGCAGCTACTCCCAGTGGGACAACAACAACGAGCCGACCACGGATATCCGCGGCGCGCTCAACCTTCCCCTGCACGAGGACAGCCTCGCCCTGCGCCTGACCGGCGTGTACGCGGAATCAGACGGCGGCATAAAGATGCGCAGTCCGCTGGCGACGGAGGACAACACCGGCGGCAAGGACCACAAGTCGGTGCGCGGCAGGCTGTTGTGGCAGCCGACAGGCGACGACGAGTTGCACCTCCACGCCGGCTATAAGGAACTGGAGGATTACTACGGCTGGCAGTCCTACGAGGGGCTGGTGCCGGCGACCGGTGGGGCCAACGAGGTCGCCGCCATCTACAGCGATTTCAACGATCGTACAGATTACGGGAACTTCCGTAGCGGCTCGGATACGGACGTGGAGGACCTGGCGATCCGGTATTTTCGCAGCGGGCAGTCCGCCGACTACGCGGTCATCATGGGATACGAGCAGTTCGACACGGACTTCGTGCAGAACCAGGCCCCCAATCCCACGACGGAAGAGGGTTTCGTTTCGGTCGTCCTCGAAACGGAGCAGTATTCGCTGGAAATGCGCGTTTCCGACGCGGGGGAGGTCATCGATTACGTGGCCGGACTGTACCTGATTTCAAGAGACACGGACGTGGACTCTTTCCTGGATGTTGGCGGCGCCCAGGTGAGCAACCTCGTCGAGAGCGATATTACGGGCCAGGCGGCGTTCGGCAACCTTACCTGGCATGTCGCCGAGGCCTGGGACCTGAGGTTCGGCCTGCGCTACGACGACAACACGGACGAGCTGTTCTCGGACGTGGATGTGGCGGGATTTCCCGCGGCGATCGACGAGGAGGAGGGATTCAACCACCTGTCCTGGAGTTTCAAGATCAACCACTACCTCAACGATCGCACCACGGCTTACCTGGCGATCGACAACGCCTACCGGGAGGGCGCACTGAATCCTTATATGCCCGCTATTCTTTCCATCGGCGACGCGCTGGGATCGGAGGGAATCTCGGAGACGGCGCCGCTGTTTTTTGACACCGACAAGGAGGTCTCCACCGCCTTTGAAATTGGTATAAAGGGCACGGCGCTGGACAACCGCGTGAGGTATAGCGCGGACATTTTCTACCAGGAGTACGACGACCACATCGCCAGGTTGCCCCAGCCGAACAACCCCGAGCTGGACATCATCGGTGCGCTGTACACCCTGGTGATGGGAAACGTGGAGGAGGTGGTTACCAAGGGGGTCGAGATGGAGGTGGCTTACCTGTGGTCCCCGGAGTGGACGGTCGATTTCCGCATGGCCTACTTCGACGCCACGATAGAGGAGTGGCAGGACAAGTTCTGCTCCGACCAGTACGGGGACCCCGTGGGAGAGTACATCTGTCCCGCGGAATCGGGCCAGGACCTGAACAACCTGCCCAAGTTCAATACCAACACGCAGCTAATCTACGCGACGCAGTTCGCTGACGACTGGGAGTTCTTCTCCAATCTGTCGTGGACCTGGCGATCGGAGTCGGACGGCGAAGGTGTAACGCAGCGCTACAACGACGCTCTCAATTTCATCAATCTGAATGTCGGTGCCACCAATGGCTCGTTCATCGTCAGCTTTTGGGGCAAGAATCTCACGGACGAGATCGCGGGACAGTTGCCGAACGAGACGCAGAACGGGGATCCCGGGCTGCCCCCGGCTCTCACCCTGCCTTTCACACTTGGGAGGGAGCTGGGGATAACCCTGGGTTACGAGTTCTAGGCGCTGCGGCGGGGCCGGTGCGAGGGAGTGACTGTGGACATTGAAGAACTGGTGGCGCGCGAGGCTATTCGCGACATTGTGGCCCGCTACAACAGCCTGGGGGACAGCGGTCGCATCGACGCGATGATGACGCTCTTCGCGCCCGACGCCGTGCTGGAGGTGCCCGGGCGCGCTCCCGTCGAGGGCGCAACAGCTATCGGTGCGTTCTTTGGCGCGGTCGCCGAGCCGGCCGAGGGTGTGCCCGCCCTGCGCAGCCTGCACCACCACACCGCGACGCTTACCATCGAGCTCACCGGGCGTAACAGTGCTCGGGGGCGCTGTTACTTCTCTGTCTACACGCAGGACGGGCTCGACCACTGGGGGCGCTACACCGACGAGTACCGGCGGGTGGATGGCCACTGGCTGTTCGCGGCCCGGAGAGTGCGCGTCGACGGAGTGGTGCCCGGCGGCTGGGCGGATTCGCGGGACTAGCCTGCGCCGCACGCCGTACGCCGCGCGGCGAACAGGTCGGGGGTGAATGTGTCGGGCAGCCGTGTGGCTTCCTCCATGACCCCGAGTGTTCCCGGCGCCACGATGTTGAAATACTCCCAGACGACGTCGCCCGCCGGATCGATCTCGAAGGCGCGGCCCCGCATGGACTCGGTGATGAGTACGTTGCCGTTGGGCAACCACTGGTGCTTGCCCATGATGTCGGTGAAGAAGGGCATCTCCCCCGAACCTGTGTAATGCACCCGGGTGGCACCCGTGTCCACCGATTCCAGTACGATTTTGCTGCGCTTGTCGACAGGACTGTTGTCAAAGACGGAGATCGTGTTGCCGTCGATAAAGTCCGGGTCGTGTTGCCTTACGAAGCCGCCGGTACTGAGGTGTACGAGCTCCATCGCGGGGGGCCTGAAGACCGCGACAGTGCTGATGTTGCGCAACGACACCATGAGGTCCCCCGGGTGGAAGACGCCGGCGGGCAGCGTCGAGGGAAAGACCTCGATGTCGTTCAGGTGCATGGTGTCCCCGCTGGCCTTGAACCAGCGGTTCTGCGTGGTTCCCTGGTAGAGCAGCCCCTCCAGGCCGTTGCGCCGCAGGAGTTCCAGGACGGAGTGGCGCGCCAGGATGTCGCCCTCGAGGGAGATACGCAACACCAGGGGTTCCCGGAACGGCGGTTCGTGCCGGGGCCAGCGTTCGTCGGCGACGGTGTGGTAGTCGAGGCCCGGCACCCAGAGGGTGTCGTGTTCGTCGCGGAAGACAGAGTGGTGCGTGCGGTGTGCCAAATACCAGACGACCTCTCCGCACGGGTCCATGCGCACCAGTCCCAGGGACTCGAAGTTGAATATGATATCGCCGTTTTCAGCGAGCACGATCCCGTGAATGTGGGTGCCGGGGCGGGTCTGGGGCAGGCGGTATTCCGGTATGTGGTCGCGATCGTCGCCGGGCCAGGTCTCGTGCCAGTCGATGTCCCAGGACTGCACCGCGTCACCCTCGTGGGTGAGAATGTCGACGTCCAGTGGCCCGCCGTCGGGGCCCAGCGCCGTGACCAGTGTCAGCCCCGGCTGCACGCGGTCCGCCGCCAGGGTGGGTATGGCCACCGTCCTGTCCGTTTCCGAGTAGTACCATCGCCCCCGCGGCGGCCGGTTGAGCTGCTTGTAGGCCCTGACCGCGTCCTTGACGTACGGCGCCGGGAACCAGTCCCGCCAGCCCGCCATCGTGCCGTACAGGAATGCGAGCACCGCGACCCCCACCACGAAGGCGATAAGCGCAGGTGTGTCGTCGCGCGCAGTGCTCATGGGCCGCTCCCGACGGTATTGGATTCGGGGGCCCGGGCCCCCGGCTCAAGCCATGGTGGCGGCTTCGGGGCCGGTGATCAAGGGCCCCGCATTGCTTGGCGGGCGCCCCCGGTTATCTGCTACAGTACAGGCCCTTCACCCTGGTTGTCGGAACACCTTTTCCGCCGAAGCATGTCATGAGCGAACTCGTCCAACCCGACCGCGAACAGCTCGAGCGCTGGCTGCAGGAGTTGCACGTGGAGAATTATCTCTGCGGGGAGTGCGAGGGCCTTCATGTCAGCGCGCTGCAATCCCTCGAGGGGGTGGTCAACAGCCGCCTCTTCGTCCAGAAGTCGAATATCCTGCTCAGCACCGAGCTGGAGATCCGCCCGATGGCGGTCCTGCCCCTGGCCTCGGACCTGGGGCGCATCAACATGGATTATCCCAGCCTCAAGGTGTTCCTGGACGTGGTCGACGACGAGACGCCGCAACTGGTGGCCACCGCCCACCTGCTGTCGGGCGCGGGTGTCGCACAGCGCCAGTTCGACGAGTTCATAGTCAATACCATCGACGGCACCCGCCTGCTGGCGGACGAGTGCCTGAATCTCGACTACCTGTTTGCCGAGGCGGGCAGGCCGCGCGCCGGGGGCAGCAACTCGGTGCACTGACGTGCCGCCGCCGCGGGTCAGCCCTCGCGGATCAGGTCCGGCGCGTAGTCCCCCGCCCCGTAGGCTTCACAGAAGGCGTCCTCGTTCCCCGCGTACTGCGGGTCGTGTGCGACCAGAGCGCTGCGCACCGCGTCCCAGGGCGTGGCGATGAACGCCGTTGCCCCCGCGTTGCGCGTCACGATGACGAGGTCCAGACCCCGGTGGCCCACGATGAGCTGGCCGCCGAAGCCGGCGGCGGCAAACGCACCGACGTCGTAGGTCTGCTGGCAGGAGTACAGGCCGTCGTAGTTGCAGTCGGGGGATTCGCTGAGCCCGTGCGGGTAGGAGGGCCACAGCGCCGAGGGCTGGCAGGAGCCGAGGGGCGCGGGGAACAGTATGTCGAATCCCGGCAGGTAATAGTTGCGACTGGCGGCCACCCAGGTGAGGTAGCCGTAGGACGTGTTGCTGTCCTCGAAGGCCGGGTGGATGATCTTGTACACCCACTCGGGGTCGATCAGGCGCACGCCGTCCCAGGCGCCCTGGTGAATGAGCAGCACCCCGAGCCGCGCCATGTCGCGCAGGTTCGAGTGCCAGGTCGAGCCGAAACTCTCCCCGTCCCAGATGCTGTTGTGCATGCCGAGACGATCGAAAATCTCGCGCTGGGCGAATTCCCCCGTGGTGGTCGCGCCGCTGAATCTGTCCGGGGCCTGCGCCATGACCGCCTCGACCACGTCGCTCAGCCGGTTGATTTCGCGACTGCCGTCGGCGTCGTAGGAGAAGGCGCGTTCGCCGAAGGCCAGGCTGTCGTTGTAACCGACCATGGCCAGCACGTGCGCCACCAGCGCGTCCGGATTGAAGGTAATGTCGTCCACCCAGGCGTCCATGCGGTCCGTGTCGCGCAGCGGGCGCGGCAGGTCGGCGCTGAGCCGGACGGCGCGGCCCACCGTGGCGGCGGCCAGCGTCTTTGTCGCTGAGAAGTTGTTGGCCAGCTCGCCGGGGCCGGGATCTTCCGGGTGGTAGAACTCGTGGCAGAGCTTGCCGTAGCGCACGATGGCGTAGGAGTAGGGGATGCCGGCGTCGACGGTATCCAGGATATCCGGGTCCAGGCCGCACTCCTCGACCAGCGCCTCGCGCGGCACGGTTTCCCAGGGCCCGGTGCCCGGGTCGGCATACACGGCCAGCGCCGGGTCGCGCAGGGGATCGCGGTCACTGTCGTCGGAACAGCCGGGCAACAGGGCGAGGACCAGCGCGAGCAGCGCTGTCAGGTGGAGGGGACTGCTGAATCTGTTCATGGTGACTCCGGTATCGCGCAGTGGAAGCTCGCCGCGTCGCGGGTGTCGCCGCTGCCGTTGTAGCGCACCTGTTGGGGGTAGGGGCAGATTATGCGCGAGCCGGCCGGCAGGAAGCGCCAGCGCAGCCACCGGGCTTCCATCGCCCCCGGCGGTTCACCGCCCTCGACCCAGCGGTCGATCTCGGTGAGGAAATTCACGAAGGAGGGTCCGGCGCCGCCGAAGCAGTGATCCACCCCGGGCATGAGGTAGAGGCGCACGTCGTCCCCCGCCGACGGGTCGCCGGCCAGCATCTCGTCGTAGTAATCGATCGTGGCGTAGGCGCTCAGGGCCATGTCGGACCAGCCGTGGTACATCAACAGCTTGCCGCCGCGCTCGCGAAAGGGCGAGAGGTCCGCGTCGGTGGCATTGAGAATTTCTGCTGCGGATTCGGAGATCTCGGCGAAACCGTCGAAGTCGTAGGTGGCGTAGTCCCAGTCAGGGTCGTTGAATATCAGGTACTTCATGACGCCGGTGCCGAACCCGAAGCTCGCGCTGGGCACGCGCGGCGCCGGGAACGCGCCGCTGTCCAGTTCGCTTCTCGCCTCCCGGAAATATTTCATGCCGCCGGTGAGCCAGACGGACATGCCGCCCTCGCTGGTCTCGCCCCCGAGGGGGAAACCGGGCCAGACCGACTCGCCGTCGATAACCGGCCCCCGATAGATGCGCTGCATGGCGGCAATCTTCGCATCCTCCAGGCAGGGCGACCGGCTGCCGTCGCAGCGCAGGGAGTCGACGTCGAAATCGCAGGCGGGCGGGTGGATAAGAATGCCGTCCTCGATGCCGTCCAGCGCGTCGCACTGCGCCAGGTAGGTCTGCGCGATCAGGGCCTGGTCCGCGGGAGTGATCAGCGCCTCTTCCAGGTCCAGCGGGTCGGGGTACTGGGCCTGCGTTATCTGTGTGGCGTTGGCGCCGATGCCCATGGTCCAGTTGTAGGCGGGGGCGCCGGCAACTATGCCGTCGAAGTCCGCGGGGTAGCGCTGGGCCTCCATCAGTGCCTGGCCGCCGCCACGGGAACATCCCATGAAATAGTTGAGCCGGCTGGGCTGTCCGTAGAACGAGGTTATGAGTTGCTTGCTGGCAACCGCCGTCAGGTGCACCGCCCGGTGGCCGAAATTCTCGACGCGCTCGGGGTTGTCCAGTGCCCAGCTGGCATCGACGGCGTGACCCCGGTGGCCGGTATCGGTGCCGACGGTCGCGTAGCCGGACTGCAGCGCGCCGTAGAAGTACGCGGTGTTGACCACGGAGCCGACGAAGCCCCCGCCGCCTCCCATGACGAACTTGCCGTTCCACGTCAGCGGCAGCAGCAGCTCGAAGTTGATCTCGGTCTCGATGACCCCCGTGACCCGACAGTGCTCCTCGGGGGAGGTCTCCAGGGAGACCCCGAGAATGCGCACATCCGCCGGGGTGTCGAACACCGCGGCCTCACAGCGCGGCTGGGCCGCGAGGTCGACCGCGGGCTGGGGCGGGAACATGTGGTCCTCGAGGGCGCCGGCCCCGAAGAACAGGGCTCCGCCGATCAGCGCGAGGATGGCAAGGGCGGCGAGCATGGCTTGTGGTTGTTATTACCGGAGGGTCACCATAGCCCAAAGCCCTTGCCGCCGCCAGCGGGCGGGGCGCCGGCCAGGCTCAGGCCGCCGCGTGTTCCCGGCCCCGCGCCGCCTCGCGGAAACGCGCCCTGTAGTCCTCGAACTCGGTGCCCATCCAGCGATCCCACCAGGTGAAGTACAGGCCGTAGTTGCCCCGCCCCCGCTGGTGGTGCAGGTCGTGGTGCGTGACCGTTGTGAACACGTCCAGCGGTGAGTCCACCCACCAGGCGGGGTGAAACTCCACACCGGAGTGACCCATGGCGTTGCGCACGATCATGATGATGAGGAAGCCGAACAGCACCCACTCGTGCACCGGGAAAAAAAATCCGTAGAGCGGTACGAACAGCGCCATCAGCAGCGCCTCCCCGGGTGCGAAGGAGTAGGCCGCCCAGGTGGTCGGCGTGTGCGAGCGGTGGTGCACCAGGTGGAACAGCCGGAACAGGGGCTTCCAGTGCATCAGCCGGTGCACCCAGTAGAAGTAGGCGTCGTGCAGGACGAGCACCCAGGGCAGGCTGAGCGCCGTGTACCACAGCGGGTAGATGCTGATGTCGTCGTAGTGCCGGATGTATCCCAGGCGCTCCAGTTCCACCGTCACCAGTGCCACCGAGGCGTAGACCGCGGTGGTCAGCAGGGAGTAGCCGACCTCCCGGCGCATGTCCGCGGCCTGCGCGCGGCGCGCCTGGATGCGCCTGCGCTCCGAGAAACGGGGGCAGCAGCCGTACAGCACCAGGGCGACGCCGCCGGCGCCAAAAAGATAGCGAGCGCTATCGAAACCCCATACGAAAATCCAGAATTCAAACAGTTGGGACATTGTGTCACCTCCACGTGAGTCGCGTTTGACGTCGAGGCGAATTAAAGGCCCTCAGGGGGTCCCAATGCTTACCGCCACCGAAAAATGCTGGGCGATTTCGGAATCGGTCAGCTTTTTACGGGATTTGCACAGTGCTGCTGGCGGAAGTCGGAGGGGGTGGTGCCGTTTTCGGCGCGAAATGCGCGGTTGAAGGTGGTCATCGAGCGGTATCCCGCGTCCATGGCGATGGTCAGGATCGGCACCTGTCGCTCGGCGGGGTCCCGCAAGCGCCGGGTTACCTCCTGCAGCCGGTAGTGATTGAGGAAGTCGTTGAAGTTGCGGTAGTCCAGCCGCGTGTTGATGAGTTTGCGCAGGCGGTGTTCGGCGATACCCAGGCGGGACGCGAGACTGCGGATGGTCAGGTCCATCTCCCGGTAGGCCCCCTCTTCGCCCATGGCTGCCAGGAGCCGGTCCAGTTCCGGGTCCGCCGGTGGCTCCGCAGCCGGTGTGCCCGCCGGTGCCGGTGCCGGCGGCAGCAGGCCCTCTTCGCCCATGAGCAGGGCCGCGCCCAGGAAGACCAGGATACTGGCGATGATGCCCACCGTATTGGCCAGTTCCACCCAGTCGGGGATCGGCTGGTCGCGCATGATGGACTCCACCAGCGTGACGCCGATGACGTAGCAGCCTGTGATGCCGCACACCGCCAGGCGCATGCGGCGCCGGGATTCCACGAGGTCCTGCCGCCAGTTGCGCACAACCACGTACAGCGAGTACAGGGCGCCCCCGAGCATGGCCAGCCGTATCGGCGCGCGCAGCCACCGGGTGTCCAGGCCGAGGCCGTGCTCCAGCGCCAGTTCGGTGTAGCTGGCGCCCAGGTAGAGGGCGCCGAACCAGAGGCTGCGCAGGGCGGGCCCCGGGTGCTCGTCGAACAGGGCCTGCACGAGCAGCAGGAACAGCAGCACCGAGGCGTCGGAAAACACCACCGCCAGATAGAACAGCGGCCCGCGGCCGAGATCGTGCAGGACCGGGGCCAGGAGGTAGCCGCACAGGCACAGGCCGAACAGGCCGAGGACCCGCAATGGGTAGTAGTGGCGAAAGCGCAGCCACGCGGTCATCGTCATGCCCAGCAGCAGGCCGACCGCGATACCTCGCAAGAGAAACTGGGCTTCTTCCATAGCCGCCTACGCTGCTATCGACGGGGCGGCGAGTCAAGCACCGCGTTGACCCGCCGATCTGCCCCGAAATTGACCGATTCGCGCCACGCTCCTAAGATCAGTCCATGAATAACAATATATTGCGCCGGCCGGCCCTCCTGGCCCTGCTGGCGATCCTGGCGGGGTGCAGCGACGACAGCGACCTCGGTGTCTGGCTGCTGGACGCAGACGCGAACGTGCCCGCACCTCCCGCGGCCTGCGACCCGATCACTCCCACGTACTGCGGCTTCCCCTACCCGAACGACTACTGGAGCGTGGAGG
>Ga0126341_1000146_pt1 | contig 15353 bp, 15 predicted proteins | sample OrbTmetagenome_FD_97057 | JGI IMG/M metagenome (GOLD analysis project Ga0126341, IMG submission 97057) | Coral microbial communities from Florida Keys, Florida, USA - Orbicella T D metagenome | ecosystem: Host-associated > Invertebrates > Cnidaria > Coral | place: Florida Keys, Florida, USA... | reverse complement strand
TTCGAGCGCATGCTGACCGACGACGGCGCCGTCATCATCAAGCTATGGCTGCATATCAGCGAGGACACCCAGCGTCGCCAGCTCGAGGAGAAGGCGCCGGGCAAACAACAGAACCCCAGGGTGACGGACAAGCCCTACGAACTGGCGGGCAAATACGACCGCAGTATCGAGATCGCGGAGCAGATTGTCCTGCAGACGGACTCCTCCCACAGTCCCTGGCACCTCATCGAGGCGGGTGAACGCCGCTACAGGGATATCACCGCGGGCGAGATTATCCTGAATGCTCTCACGCAGCGCGCGGCACGGCCGCCCGCGCCGCCCGACCTCGAGGCGACGGGATCGGCGAGCGCCGATGTCGCGCAGCCCACGGTACTGGATACGGTAGACCTCACGCTCTCCCTCGAGAAGGACAAGTACAAGGAGCAGCTGTCAAAGTACCAGTCGCGTTTGCAGGACCTGGCCTGGGAGGCATACCGCGCCAAACGCTCGGTGGTCGCGGTCTTCGAAGGGTGGGACGCTGCGGGAAAAGGTTCCGCGATTCGTCGCGTCACGCAGGCTATCGATCCGCGCCTGTACCACCTCGTCCAGTTTGCCGCACCCACCGACGAAGAGCGCGCGCACCACTACCTGTGGCGCTTCTGGCGCCAGCTGGAGCGGGACGGCCGCGGCACCATCTTCGACCGCTCGTGGTACGGCCGTGTACTGGTGGAGCGCGTGGAGGGGTTCGCGCGCCGCGACGAGTGGGAGCGCGCCTACGGCGAGATCAACCAGTTCGAGGAACAACTGGCCGCTCACGGCACCACGGTGGTCAAATTCTGGATCCACATCAGCGAGGACGAGCAGCTCGCCCGTTTTCAGGAGCGCGAGAGCAAGCCGCACAAGCAACACAAGATCACCGAGGAGGACTGGCGCAATCGCGAGAAGTGGAACGACTACGCGCAGGCCGTCGACCAGATGATCGGCCGCACCAGCACCCGCAACGCACCCTGGACGTTGGTCAGCGGCAACGACAAACTCTACGCCCGCATACAGATACTCAAGACGCTTTGCGACGCCCTGAAATCTGGGCTCAACTGACTTCGTCCACGCGCTCCACGATGGTGCCGTTGGCAGTACCGCCGCCCTCGCAGATCGCCAGCAGGCCGTAGCGCTTGCCTGTGCGGTGCAGTTCGTGCACCAGCGTGGTCATCAGCTTCGCGCCCGTGCCGCCCAGTGGATGACCGAGGGCCTGCGCCCCCCCGTTCACGTTGAGCTTGTCGAGATCCGCGCCGAGGGCCTTCGCCCAGGCCAGGGGCACCGAACCAAACGCCTCGTTGACTTCGAACAGGTCGATGTCGTCCATGGTCATGCCCGCTGTCTGCAAGACCTTCTCCGTCGCCGGGATCGGCCCCTCGAGCATAATGACCGGGTCCGAACCGACCACGCTGAGGGCCACGATTCGCGCCAGCGGCTTGAGACCGAGGCGCTTGCAGGCGTCGCCGTTGGCAATCATGACGGCAGCGGCGCCGTCGCAGATCTGGGAGGCGTTGGCCGCGGTCAGCAGGCCGTCCTCCTGCAGGGGTTCCAGTCCGGCGATGGCTCCGAGGGTCGCATCCATGCGGATACCCTCGTCCTGTACGTGCATCTCGCGGCTGCCGTCTTCCAGCTCCACCTCGATGGGCACGATTTCGTCACCGAAACGGGATTCCTCTACCGCGCGCTTCGCCTTCACGTGGCTCGCCAGGGCGAACTCGTTCAGCTCGTCGGAGGTGAGCGCGTACTTTTTCGCCAGCAGCTCGGCGCCGACAAACTGGTTGAATTGCACGCCCGGGTAGCGTTCGGAGATACGCTCGCCGTAGGGCAGGCCGTGTTCCGCCTTGTAGCCGTCGACGATATTGGCGCCGATCGGCACCTGGCTCATGCTCTCCACGCCGCCGGCGATAACCACGTCCTGGGTACCGGACAACACGGCCTGTGCAGCGAAGTGCATCGCCTGCTGGCCGGAGCCGCACTGGCGGTCCACCGTCGTGCCCGGCACCGCCTCACCGAGTACCGAGGACAGGCAGACATTGCGCGCGATATTGCTGGACTGCGCGCCGACCTGGGACACGCAGCCGAAAATGAGATCGTCGATATCGCCCACGGCGACACCGGTTTTTTCGACGAGAGCATCGACGACCATGGCGCCGAGATCGATCGGGTGAGTCTTCGAGAGGCGGCCGTTCTTGCGGCCGCCGGCGCTGCGCAGCGCCCCCACTATGTATGCATCTGTCACTTCAGTTCCTCCTTTATCGTTTGTGTTGAGACGACACGCCTACTGCGCGCCCTGTGCCGCCTTGATCTCGCGCACATGGAAGATGCCGAACAGGAATACGTTCACCAGGTGCAGCGGCAGCGAACCCCCAGCTTCCCTGCACACCTTGAAAAACACCACCATCTCTACAGCGTGGGCGATCGCGAGGATCACGAGTATACGCAGGGACCAGTCGCCGACGGCGCTGCCCCCCTGCGTAAGGGCGAGTACGGCCAGGACAACATAGAAGGCCAGGGTGCCGATCTTGATCGCTGACATTTGCTTCTCCTTAAACTGTCTCTATACGTAGGCTTCCGGGTCCAGGCGCCGCATCTCGCTCTCGATCCAGCGCTCTACCTGTTCCATCAATTCCTCGGGCTCGCGGCCGTCCGCACTGACCGGCTCGCCGATGGAGACATCGATGGTACCGGGGATGAACCAGAAAGACCGCCGCGGCCAGCAGCGCGCGGAGGTGACCGCGATGGGCACGACATAGGCGGAGGTCGCCACTGCCAGGCGCGTCGCTCCTGTCTTGTAGCTCCCCTTGGAGCCGCGCTCGGTCCGCGTGCCCTCGGGAAACATGATGACCCACTTACCGATATCCATCAGCTCCAACCCCTGCTCGGCGACTTTGGCCCAGGCCTCCTTGCGGTTGGAGCGGTCGATGTGAATCATGCGCAGGCGACCCATACACCAGCCGAATATCGGAATACGCAGGAGCTCCCGCTTGAAGACATACGCCAGGCGGTGGGACGTCATGCTGGGAAAATAGAACGTCTCCCAGGTGGACTGGTGCTTGGGGCACAGGATGATACGGCGCATGTCGTCGGCGGACGGCAGGTGGTCCTCTCCGTGAACGCGATAATTGACGCCGCCCACCAGGCGCGCAGCCTGGATCACGCCGCGCAGCCAGGGCCGCGCGAACCACCACCAGAGCCGTTTCTCTGAGAGGAAGAGCGAACCGATGAGCAGTCCCAGTCCCAGGGGAATTATCGACAGCACCATCCAGGCGAATACCAGGATTGAGCGAATGGCGTTCATAGCGTGTCCGGAAATATGAAGGAGTGCATTAAACCAGAATCCGATAGGGCTCCGGAAGCCCCGCCCTGTAAAGCGGGAGAAATCGGGTTACTATAGCGGCGAGCCGGTACAGGGGACGGAGTTACATGGGAAAGCAAGCGTGTCCGGGGCTGCACCCGCTGGGACACGGGGCCTACGCCTGGCTCGCGCCCCAGGGCAGCTGGGGATGGAGCAACGCGGGCCTGATCACCGACGGTGGGGAAGCGCTGCTGGTTGACACGCTGTACGACCTGGAACTGACAGACGAGATGTTGTGCTGCATGCGCGACGCCGATCCACAGGCGCGCCGTATCGGCACCCTGGTCAACACCCATGCGAACGGCGACCACTGCCACGGCAACGAACTGGTCGAGGGCGCAGAGATTATCGCCTCTACCGCGTCCGCACAGGAAATGAGCGAACTGCCGCCGGAGGTCATGGCGGGCCTGGTGGAAGCGGCAAAGGAGATGGGCGGGCTCGGCGAGTACTTCCTGCACTGTTTCGGGCAATTCCGCTTCGACGGTATCCGCTTCACGCCGCCCACGCGCACCTTCGACGGCGAGCTGGAGCTCACCGTGGGCGACAAGCCCGTGTCGCTGATCGAGGTGGGGCCCGCCCATACGCGGGGCGACGTTCTCGTACACTCGCCCGGGGACAGGGTCGTTTTCACCGGCGACATCCTGTTCATCGAAGGCACACCGGTCATGTGGGAGGGGCCTGTCGCGAACTGGATCCGCGCCTGTGAACTCATCGAGGACATGGATGTCGACCTGATCGTCCCGGGCCACGGGCCGATTACAGACAAGCACGGCGTGCACGCGGTCAAGCACTACCTGCAATACGTGCGCGACCAGGCGCGGGCGCGTTACGACGCCGGCATGAATGCCTTTGAGGCGGCGAAGGACATCGAACTCGCCGAGTACAGCACCTGGTCCGACCCCGAGCGTATTGCGGTCAATGTCGACAGTCTCTACCGGGAATTTTCCGGCGAGCAACAGGCGACCGACGTCTTCGAGCTGTTCGGCAGGATGGCGGCGCTGGCCGGGTTCGAGGTGGCCCCGGCGGACATCGCCCCCGGCCGCTGAACGACCATGCGCCACCCCTGCTTCGCGCTCCTCTGCCTGTTGGCCCTGTCGGCGCCGCCGGTAATGGCCGCCGGGGAACCCCTGACCCGGGGCAACCAGACCCTTGAGCTTTTCATCAGTGAGGAGTTTTCACCCGCCGCCAAGGCCGAACTGCGCGCGTGGATCGACTTCACTGCCGGGGCACTGGCGGGCGTCTACGGGCACTGGCCCCGCAAGCACTGGCAGGTCGCGGTCACGCCTGTCTCCGGGTTCGGCGAGGACCCCATTCCCTGGGCGCAGGTGCACCGGGGCGACGTGGACAGGATCGAGTTTTACATTACGCCCCGAGCCGATGCACAGGACCTGCGCCGCGCATGGACCGGGTACCACGAAATGGCGCACCTGCTGATTCCCTACCGGGGGTGGGGCGACGCCTGGTTCAGCGAGGGGCTGGCGACCTACTACCAGAACCTGCTCCAGGTGCGCGCCGGGGTGATCGACGAGCAACAGATGTGGCAGAACATGCACGACGGGTTCCAGCGGGGGATGGACGATACGCGATTTGACGGGCAACCCCTGCATACCGTCAGCAACAACATGCGGGTGAAGGGTGGCTTCATGCGCGTGTACTGGAGCGGCGCGTGGTACTTCCTGCAACTGGACGCGCGGCTGCGCCGCCAGTCCCGGGGTGCCGGGGGCCTGGACGCCGCCCTGGCCCGTCTCAACACCTGCTGCGCAGACACACCGATGTCCGCGCGTGACATGGCTTCACGGCTGGACAGTTTGAACGAGGTGTACATCTTCCTGCCACTGTATGAACAGGTGCGCGATTCGACCGCGGTGCCCGCCTACGACAGCCTCTTCGCCAGCCTGGGCATCAGCGTCGTCGACGGCGAGGTGCGCCTGCAGCAATCCGGCCCGGGGGCGGACCTCAGGCGACAAATTGCCAAACCGCAGCCTCGGTAAATGCCGGCCCGGCGGGTATACTATCGAGTCGGGCACCACAACGGCGAAAACTTTGAAGAAAACTGTCTCCAAGGCCGATATTCGCGACCAACTCCACCGCGAAACGGAGCGCTTCCTCAAACGCGGCGGGGAGGTCCAGGAAATTCCCCAGGGCAAATCCGGCAAAGACCCGGGCGACCCTCCCCTCTTTCTCAATCGCAGCCTGTTTGTAGAACCGAAAACACCGCGCACCCTTGTCCCCGAGGTCGTCGCCGCGATCGAGGCGCGCCGCAAGAGCAAGGCGCGGCCGAAAGTGCCGCGCAAGGGACGGCTGCAGCAGCCGCGCCGCAAGGTGATCTACGACGATTTCGGCGAGCCCCTGCGCAAGATCTGGGTGGACGACTGAACCGGCCCCGTTTTTCGCCCATAAAAAAAGGGGCCGAAGCCCCTTTGGTCACGATCGGAGTCCTTCAGGAAAGACGACGGCGCAGAGCACCGAATACGCCGCCGAGCCCCAGCAGTGCAGCACCGCCCAGGCCGGCGAGGAACAGCGGGCTGGCCGTTGTCGGCATGGCCACGACTTCCTCTTCGATTACCAGCACATCGGCCTCGTCGGGGCCGTCATCGTCCTCGACATGCAGGGCGAATCGATCCTCCGGCAGGTACACGTTCAGCTCCTGGCCGCGCATCAGGTCGCTGGCGCGATACTGGCGCCCGGCGATGTTGGCGCGCCAGCTGGAGGGCACCGTTACGCTGCGGCTGTCGCCCTTGGTGCCGTCCGTGTGCAGCGTGCGGAAGGTGATGGTGTTACCCCGCACCCGCACCACCTCGATCTTGGCCTGGGCGTAGAGCTTGCCGTCCTTCTCATAAACCGCGTTACAGGTCTGGGCAATGTCGGGGTTGGCGGCGAGCACCTGTGCTGACCAGTCCAGGTCTGCACAGGATACGGCGCTCTCGACCCTCTCGTCCTGGGCCATTGCCTGGCTCATGGAGAGGGCGATGCCTACACCGGTTGCTACGATCATCTTCTTGAGCATGTCAATTCCTCCTTATTTGCGATTGACATAGGTTGTGTCGAGTGACGCCGTCACGATATAACGTTTGGGAGCATGCCCGACAAAGTAAAACGGGTAGCAGGTGATCAGTGTCACCTGGGTCTCGTCCGTGTCCTGCAACACGTCGCGGTTGCTGATTTCCACCACCCGCATGTTGCTGACCCTGAAACGCTTGACCCCGTCGAGGGTCTGCAGCGTGATTTCGTCGCCCACCTTCACATCTTTGAGCACGCGAAAGTAGCCGTCCCGGTGCCCGGATATTCCAATGTTTCCCGGTTCGTGGGGATAGGCCATGCCGTCGATAATCCCCGCGCCGCGATCCATGACCAGGTCGGTGGCGGTGGCGTAGACCGGTACCTTGAGGCCCACCGAATCGATTTCCAGCACACCGAGGATTTCCGGCATTTCCTCGGTGAGGCTCGCCCGGTAGTCGTCGATGCGCCCGGGAGCCCAGAGAGAAGTGTCGGGTTCCCCCGTGCCGCTCAGGTCGAAGCCGGCTGCCTGCGCATCCTCAAACTGCGCGATATCAACCTGCCGCTCGATCTCACCCCAGGCAATCTGCACCAGGAAAAATCCAAGCAACAGGACACCCGCGGCGTAGCTCAAAATTTCGCCGCACCGCAGGGCAAATGGTCCCGGATTGTCAGGCATTCTCAGTCGTATGTTCCCTGTGCCGCTGGTGGGCGGAGCTGGGCTCCGCAGCCTCTGCACCCCCGCCTTCCAGCACCTAAGCTTAGTCACAATTACACAACTTTCCACAACCCAGGCAATATAGTGCCGCCCGGGCAGGGCAAGGCACCCGCCTGTCCGGGGACTTGCAAGCCCCGGGCGCGCTGGCTACTTTAGACGCCCCAACCCTCGGGAGAGATTTTGTGAGCAAGGACATTACCCCATTCAAGGTAGCGGTGCCGGACGCCGAGCTGGACTTCCTGAGGAAACGGCTGGAACAGACCCGCTGGCCGGAACGTGAAACCTGCGACGGCTGGGAACAGGGCATCCCGCTCGAGTACACCCGCGAGCTGGCGGGATACTGGGCGACCGATTACGACTGGCGCCGTTTCGAAAACAAGCTCAACGGCTGGCCCCAGTTCACCACCGAGATCGACGGCATCGACATTCACTTCATCCATGTGCGCAGCCCCCGGGAGGATGCGCTCCCGCTGGTCATTTCGCACGGCTGGCCCGGCTCAGTGGCGGAGTTTCACAAGATCATCGACGCCCTTGCCGATCCGGTGGCCCACGGCGGCGACGCGGCGGACGCCTTCCACGTGGTGGCACCCTGCCTGCCCGGGTACGGCTTTTCGGGTAAGCCCACCAGCACCGGCACCTCGGTGGAGAAAATCGCACGCATGTGGGGCCAGCTCATGGCGCGGCTCGGCTACGATCGCTACGTGGCCCAGGGGGGCGACTGGGGCAGCATGATTACCCAGTGTATCGGCCAGTCGGAGACGGAACACTGCGCGGGCATCCACATCAACATGCCCGTGGTTGCGCCCGACGAGGAAACCTTCGCCGACATGACCGAGCAGGAGCAGAGAGCCCTCGAGGATCTCGGCGCCTACGACGCGGTGGGGTCGGGCTACTCCAAGCAGCAGTCAACCTACCCCCAGACGCTGGGCTACGCGCTGGCGGATTCGCCGGTAGGGCAGATGGCGTGGGTCGTGGAAAAGTTCTACAACTGGACCGACTGTGAAAAGGATGGCGTCAAGCACCCGGAAAACGTGCTGACGAAGGACGAACTGCTCGACAACGTCATGTTCTACTGGCTGAACAACGCCGGGGCCAGCTCGGGTCGCCTCTACTGGGAGAGTTTCACCAGGGCGAACCTGGACCCGGTGAGCATGCCCACGGCGGTCTCCATCTTTCCCAGGGAGATTATACGCGCCAGCCGACGCTGGGCGGAAAAGCGCTTCAGCAACCTGATCTACTGGAACGAACTCGACCGCGGCGGGCACTTCGCCGCGATGGAGCAACCGGAATTGTTTATCGAGGAAGTGCGCGCGGGGCTGCGCCCGCTGCGCTGACGCCCCGCCAACTCAGTCGGCGTCTTCGCCGGGCTCGCGATTGGTGATCAGGCTGCTGCTGAAGCCGCGGGTTACGGGACTGTCCGTGCCCTCCTCCGCGCCCTCGTCTCCCGCACCCGGCACACGCACCGGGGACAGGGTGGGTGGCGGCGCACCGTCGAGGTCGACGCCGGAAAAGTCGGTCTCGGTGGGGGCGTCGCTGTCGCTATCGGCATCGCGACCGCCCCACTCCCCGGCGCGCGCGATGCGCGCACTCCTCTCCTCCGGCGGCAGCAGGAAGGGCTCCCGCGCCTCGAGTTCCAGGTCCAGCGATTCGAGGTCGAGAACCTCCACTTCGTAGCCCTCGATAATCGGCTCCGGCGGCGCGGTATCTCGCAGGTTCGGCGCCGGCGCGTCCGCGGCACTCACGGGCTCCAGCACGGCCTCCGGCTCGGGGGGTGTATCCGGCTCGGGATCGACCACCGGCTCCGCGTCGAATGCCCGTGCGGGCTCAGGCTCCCTTTCGACCACCGGCTCCGCGTCGAATGCCCGTACCGGCTCAGGTTCCCCTTCGACCGCCGGCTCCGCGTCGAATGCCCGTGCCGGCTCAGGCTCCCGTTCGACGGCCGTTTGTGGCTCCGGGAAGGGCTCCGCGGCGGGCACAGGTTCGAGCCGCGCTGCAGGGGACTCTCCCGCCGCCTCTTCCACCTCGACCGGTATCTCTGCCTCTTCCCCGACCACCGCGGTATCGACGGCCGTTGCATCAACCAGGGCATCGGTGGCCTCGAGGGTGCGCTCGCGCTCGCGCGACTCGTACAGGGGCGCCGGCTGGCTGCTGCCGATAAACGCGAGATTTTCCAGCGCGTCGTCGGCGCCGCGCGTATCGCGGTCTGCGGGGGCCGAACGCACCGGCGCCAGCGCGAGGTTGGGGGTGCGCCCGGGGGCTTCGCGCGCGTCGAACGCGCCGGGTGACAACATGCGCGCCTGTTCGGCCAGCGTCGGCACGGCCGAGGCCTCGCCGGCGGCCGTCTGCAGCGATTCGGCCCGCGGGCCGGCCTGCACGAGCGGGCCACCACCCTGCGCGGCGGCACCGGCAACCTGCAGTTCGCGTTGCTCCTCGAAGAACTCGTCGGCCGCTTCCTCCTCGGCCTCCTGGTAACCGGCGCTCTGGGCACGCTGCTTGAGCACCTCACTGGCGCACTCGGACCAGCGGCCGAAGTGGGCGGATTCCGCGGGGTCGGGCATGCGGTGCTTGCGGAAGCTCTCCATCGCCTCCATGAAGCGCTGCTTCACCGCGTTGTAGTAGTAGATATGGTCGTCGGTCTGCAGGGGCACGACCTCCGCGTCGCCCCGGATAACGAGCAATTGCGGGGGCAACTGGCCCTGCAGGCTGAGCAGGAGGTCGGCGAGGAAACACAGGCGGAACGCGGACTGCCGCGGGCCCTGCCCCTGCGTGTCGCAGGGCACGTAGAGAAAATCGCCCAGCTCCGAGTAGCCGCTGGTGCGCATCAGCATGTTTGCGGTCCCGCACAGCGGCCCGAGGGCCAGCACGCCGTTGACGATGAAGTCGGCGCCCCGGCGCATCGCGTCGAGCGTGTCCGCCCGCCGCCGCGGTTCGTCGCGATCCCAGTCGATAAGCACGACGTCCCTCCCCTCGCTGCGCAGGGTCTCGACGATATCGTCCTGCGGCTGCACCAGGTCCCGCGGTGGCGCGCTGTCGATATCCGGCGGGATGCCGTGGTCCGGGTTCTCGAGGGTGAGACGCTCCATCCAGACCGCGAAAGGCGACTCGCGAAAGAGGTCGAGATCGATGGGAGTGTACGTGACGGCGTTATCGACGCTGTAGCGATACATAGTTGTTTCCAGCCCGTTGCCCCAAACTGCCTGAAAACAGCGTAAGTCGCGTTTCTACTTATGCCGTTTTTCTATTTATATCGGAATGCCCTGCCACTGTAAACGCCGCGGGCAGATTTCGGTGCCGCGCGGACGCCGATACTCACTTGCGGCGGTAGTGGGTCACGCCGCCGATCACCGTGCGCTCCACCCTGAGGTCGCGCATCCCCATCGGATCGTCCAGCGGATTGCCGGAGAGCACGACGAAATCGGCGAACTTGCCCGGCTCCAGCGAGCCCACCTCGTCCTCACGGAAGACCTGCCAGGCCGCGTCGATGGTCACCCCGCGCAGGGCCTCCATGACCCCGATGCGCTGCGCGGGGCCCAGGACGTCGCCGCCGTGGGTGAGGCGGTGCACCTGGCTCCACACCGCCTGCAGCGGCTGCATGGGGACAACCGGCGTGTCCAGGTGGGAACTGGCGCGAACGCCGTAGTCCCGGGCCCAGCGATGGGGGCTGATGTTGGCGGCGCGCTCCGGGCCCATGAAGATGTCCCGGTGGCGGTCGCCCCAGTACCAGGTGTGGGCGGTGAAAAAACTCGGCGTGACGCCCAGCGCGGCCATACGGGCCACCTGGTCCTCCCGGGCCATCTGCCCGTGAATGAGGATCATGCGCGGGTCCTCCACCGGGTGGGTCGCCTGGGCGGCCTCGAAGGCGTCCAGGATGTCCTCGATCGACGCGTCGCCGTTGCCGTGGATCGCGAGCTGGTAGCCCGCGGCATGCAGCTCGGCGACCCGCGCGAACAGGTCCTCCCGCGACAGGGTCGGGTAGCCGCGGTAGCTCTCGTCCCCGTGATAGGGCACGTGGTAGGGCTCACTGAGGTAGCCGGTGTAACCCTGAATACTGCCGTCGGCGACTATTTTCACCGGGCCCATGGCCATCCGCGCGGTATCGTAGTCTCGCGCCTGGTACTCGCCGTTCAACAGCGCGTCGCCGAATTCGTCGTGAAAGGGAAAGACCACCAGCCGCTGGGGCACGATACCGAAACGACTGAAGGCCGACAGCGCCCGGGCCAGCCCCGGGGTGGTGCCCCCCGACTGCGCCGTGGTCACGCCCCGGTGCAGGTATTCCACGGTGGCCGCCCTGAAGAGGCGCCAGCCGTCCACAAAGCCCATGTCCTGCATCATCAGGATGATGTCCATACGGGCCGTTTCTTCCAACAGGCCGTTGGGCTCACGGGAGCCCGGCCGCCTGCCGATCACGCCGCCCTCGGGGTCCGGCGTATCCGCGTCGATTCCCGCCAGGTCCAGCGCCGCGCTGTTGGCGACGAGCATGTGCCCGGAGATATGCATGATCGCGATCGGGTGCTCGGTGGACACCGCGTCCAGCTCCGCCCGCGTGGGGTGACGCTTTTCGGCGAGCAGGGTGTCATCGTAGCCGAACCCGGTGACCCACTCCCCGGGGGAGCGGCGCGCCGCCTCCTCGGCCACCGCCGCCATGACCTCCGCCATGGTGGTCTTGTCGCCGATGGGCGGACTGTTGAGATCGGCCGCGATCTCGCTCATTCCGGAACCGGGAAAGTGACCGTGGGCGTCGACAAACCCGGGCAACAGCGTGCGCCCGCGCAGGTCGACCACCTCGGTCTCGTCCGTGGCCAGGGCCATGATTTCCGCGGTGGTACCCACCGCCTCGATGTGCTCACCGCGAACGGCGATCGCCCCGGCGACGCGGTTGGCGGCGTCCATGGTCAGCACGTTGCCGTTGATGAACACCTGGTGGGCGGGGGGTGCAGGGGTGCGCAAGGCGATACCCAGCACCACCGCCACTCCGACCACCAGGGCCAGCAGTACGGCGAGGGCAGTCTTCCAGGTCACGCGGGCGCCGGGAATTCAGCGGTCCCGGGCGCGCGCCCCTCAGGCCGCATCGATGAGGATTTCCGCCAGGCGCGCGCGGTGCCAGGCCGCATCGCCCCAGAGCATCTGGCTGTGCTTCTGGCGCTTGAAGTAGAGGTGGATAAAGCACTCCCAGGTGAAGCCGATGCCGCCGTGGCACTGCACCGAGCGCCCAGAGGCGAAGGCCGCGGTTTCGCTGGCGGAGGCCTTGGCCATGTGGGCGCGGCGGCGCGCGAGGGCGGGCTCGGTGTCGAATGCACAGGCGGCGCTGTAGACCAACGAGCGGGTCTGGTCGGTCTCTATCATGACATCGACCAGCGGGTGCTTGACCGCCTGGAAGAAGCCGAGGGGCCGGTCGAACTGCTGCCGCGTGTTCACGTACTCCACCGTGGCCTGTAACTGCCACTCGGCGGCCCCGGCGATATCCGCGGCGAGCAGCGTCCAGATGGCGGGCATGGCGGCCTCGAGCGCGGCCGCGCCGTCGGCACTCACCGCCTGCGCGGCGGCCCCGTCGAAACGCACGTGGGCCTGGTCGCGGGTGAGATCGACGATGGCGTCCGCCTCGATCGCGACGCCGGGCGCATCGGTCGCCACCCAATAGAGGGAGGTGCCATCGCCGTCGCGGGCACTGACCAGCAGGCGATCCACCTTGCGAGCCTCCTGCACGAAATACGCGGTTCCGCTCAGCTTGCCGTCCGCACAGCTGACATCGGTGCCGGCAGCCCGCCAGTCGCCGTCGGCGCCGGTGACCGCCAGGCTGGCGGCGAGGCCACCGGCGATTTCGGCCAGCGCCTCCTCGGCGCCCGCACCGCAGGCCGCCAGCACATAGGTCGCGTTCAGCGTGGGCAGCAGCGGACAGGGGAACGCCGCGCGACCGAGCTCCTCGGCGAGGCCGGCGACGGCGACGAGTGGCATGCCCAGCCCGCCGGCGGACTCCGGCACCGCGAGGCAGGTCCAGCCCAGGTCGACCATTTGCTGCCACAGCTCGCGATCCCAGTTCGCCGCGCTCATGCGCTCCGGGTCGTGGTCCGAGGCGACCAGGCTGTGCAGGCGCTCGGTGGGAAAGTTGTCCGCGAGGAACTTGCGCGCGGAATCCTTCAGCAGGGCGGCTTCTTCACCAAACCCGAAATTGTCCGGTTGTGTCATGTCCCCTCCCCTACTTGGACTTGGCGAGTCCGAGAACCCGCTCGCCCAGGATATTGCGCTGCACCTCGCTGGTCCCCGCGGCGATGGTCATGCCGTAGGTGTTCATGTAGGCCATGGGCCACTGGCCGCCGGCCGGCGCGTTGTCGTCCCCGAGGTAGAGGGAGGCGTTGGCCCCCTCGATCTCCAGCGCCAGGGCGCTGGTGTCCTGTGCGATCTCGCTGGCCAGCAGCTTGTTCTGCAGCGGCAGGCGCCCGGGGTGGTCCAGCAGCGCCGGCACGCGGGCCCGCCGCTGGTTCTGGCTGAGACCCTCCTCGCGGATGATCTGTCGCATGATGCGGTCGCGGATCAGCGGGTCCTCGATCGCGGGCCGGCCGTCGCGCATCGAGGACTTCGCCAGCTTGACCAGGTTGCCGGTGTTGGTGAGATGGGTCGCCTTGCTGCGCAGACCCCCGGACCGCGGGGTGACTTTCTCGCCCGCCCCGCGCTCGTGGGCCAGGGTCGTCATCGCCACCTGCCAGCCCTTGCCCAGCTCGTCGAGGCGGAAGCTGTCGTCCACCTCCAGGTCTTCGAAAATCACCTCGTTGAAGCCGGTCTCGCCGGTGATCTTGATCAGCGGGCGCACCGTGACGCCCTTGCCCAGGGCGGAGCGGATGGGCACCACGAAGTAGGACAAGCCGTCGTACTTGTGGGACTTGTCGGTACGCAACAGTAGGATCATCCACTCGGCGAAGTGCGCCAGGGAGGTCCAGACCTTGTGCCCGTTGATCACCCACTTGTCGCCCTTCTTCTGGGCGAAGGTCTGCACGCTGGCCAGGTCGGACCCGGCACCGGGTTCGCTGAAGCCCTGGCACCAGATATCCTCGCCGGAAAACAGCCGCGGCAGCAGGCGCTGCTTGAGCTCCTCCTGGCCGTGGTAGAACACCGTCGGCGCCGCCATCCCCAGGCCGATCACATTGGGCATGAAGGGCGTGCGCGCGCGGATCATCTCCTCGTTGGCGATGCGCTGGCAGTCGTTGCGGCCGCCGCCGCCCACGTCCACCGGGTAGTCGCAGCCGACCATGCCGGCGTCGTAGGCCGCCTTCTGCCAGGCCTGGAGATAGTCCAGCTGCTCAGGGGTCATGATCTCCAGTGGCGACAGGGGCAGGCGGACCGGGGGCTCTCCCGGTGTATTATCCGCGAGCCAGTCGCGGCAATGGGCGCGGAATTCGGCTTGTTCGGTCGAATCCACCACGGCGCTTTCAGACATTGATACTCTCCCGGCCGGTGCGGCCTCGATTCGTTCAGAGGCACGGATTCTAACCGGGTCCGGCAGCGACTGGGAAGCCGCTTCAGTAGTGGGGGGGCTTCTCGTCCGCGGGCGCGGCTGGGCTATCCCGCCCGGCCTCGAACTCCCGCAGGCGCTCCAGGAGCAATTCGACCTGGCGGCGGAGCAGGAGGACTTCCTGCTGCTGGTCCGCGAGGGCAGTGTCGAGGGCGCCCACCGCGTCCTCCTGGAACGCGAGCTGGCTCTCGAGGTCCGCGACCCGCGCTTTCAGTGCCTCAATCTCGTGCGCCAACCCGTCTCCTCCGATTCCCCTGCACGCCGCCGCCTAATATACTGCCGGCCGGCGCGAATGACACGCGGGTCAGGGCAATCGGGACGGGCGGCAATGGGCAGACGGGGTACGGGTAACAGTCGGCTGGTGTACTCCACGGAGGGCGGCCGCCTGTGTCCGCAGTGCCAGCGCCCGGTGGCAGAATGCGTCTGCGGAGCCGACCGCCCCGCCGCAACCGGCGACGGCATCGTGCGGCTGCACCGGGAGACCAAGGGCCGCGGGGGCAAGGCGGTGACCGTGGTGCGCGGGCTGCCGCTGGCACCGGCGGCGCTGAAAAGCCTGGCCAGGACCCTGAAAAAACGCTGCGGGGTGGGCGGCGCCGTGAAGGGCGACGACATCGAGATCCAGGGCGACCAGCGTGAACTCCTCAAGGCGGAACTGGAAAAACAGGGTTTCGCGGTCAAGCTGGCGGGTGGCTGAACCCGTTTCCGGGTTTTCAGCCAGATTTACCCTCTTTTAGCGGCGCGCTCGCCGACTTTTGGCGATTTTT
>Ga0126341_1000143_pt1 | contig 15604 bp, 10 predicted proteins | sample OrbTmetagenome_FD_97057 | JGI IMG/M metagenome (GOLD analysis project Ga0126341, IMG submission 97057) | Coral microbial communities from Florida Keys, Florida, USA - Orbicella T D metagenome | ecosystem: Host-associated > Invertebrates > Cnidaria > Coral | place: Florida Keys, Florida, USA... | reverse complement strand
TCGCGACGCGTTTTCACGTAGTCGTATGTCACCATGGCGGCGGTCCTCTGGGCGGGGTAGCCGCACAGGATAGTGGAGAATCCGGGAGCTGCCAAATTGTGCTAACATTCGCGGTGCGTTGTGCCCCCCGCAAGCCCTATGAGCCTGGCAACCGACAAACTGGAAATCATCCGCGAGCAGGTGCAATACCACCTGGATCACGCGGAGCAGAAGCAGCTTTCCCCCGAGCAGGAACGCGAGCTGAAGGCGCGCATCGCCGCGCGCCTCGAGCGCGAGAACGCTGTCATCGTCGCCCACTACTACACCGCCCCGGCCATCCAGGCCCTGGCGGAGGAGACGGGCGGCTGCGTGTCGGATTCCCTGGAGATGGCCCGCTTCGGCCACGATCACCCCGCCACGACCCTGGTCGTGGCCGGGGTCAAGTTCATGGGCGAGACCGCCAAGATCCTCACCCCCGAAAAGCGTGTACTCATGCCCACACTGGAGGCGACCTGCTCGCTGGACCTGGGCTGCCCCGCGGAAGAGTTCTCCGCCTTTTGTGATGCGCACCCCGACAGGGAGGTGGTGGTGTACGCCAACACGTCCGCGGCGGTGAAGGCCCGGGCGGACTGGGTGGTGACCTCCAGTATCGCGCTGGATGTGGCGGAACACCTGGCGGACCAGGGCAGGAAGATCATCTGGGCGCCGGACCAGCACCTGGGCAATTACGTGCAGCGGGAGACGGGCGCCGACATCCTGATGTGGGACGGTGCCTGCATCGTGCACGAGGAGTTCAAGGCCCGGGGCATCGCCGACCTCAAGGCGGTCTACCCGGACGCCGCGGTGCTCGTGCACCCCGAGTCGCCCGAACCCGTGCTCGAACTGGCCGATCGCGTGGGCTCCACCACGCAGATCGTCCGCGCCGCCACCGAGATGGACAACCAGCGCTTTATCGTCGCCACCGACCAGGGCATCTTCTACAAGCTGCAGCAGCAGGCCCCGGAAAAGGAGTTCATCATCGCGCCCACGGCGGGCAACGGCGCCACCTGCCGCAGCTGTGCCAACTGCCCGTGGATGGCCATGAACGACCTGGAGACCATGGCGGAGGTGTTCGATCGCGGCGGCAACGAGATAATCGTCGACCCGGCGGTGGGAGAGCGCGCGCTGGTACCACTGCGGCGCATGCTGGATTTTGCCGCGGAAATCCAGGTGACCGTGAAGGGAAACGCCTAAAAGTTTTCCATCTGCTCGCGCATTTCCGCGAGATCCCGCAGCCGCTCCCGGATGCGCGCACTGGCCAGGTGATCGCCTTTGGACAGCTTCAGCGCGTACTCGAGCTGCCGCTTGGCCTCGTCGAAAATGCCGTTGAGGATGAAGTACTCCGCGCGAGACTGGTGCAGCCCGGCGATATTGCCCGACAGGCCCTGCACTTCCGCCAGCAGGTACCACAGGCCCGGATCGTTGGGCCGGCGGCGGCTCTGCTCCACCAGCACCTCCTCGGCGATGTGCGGCTTCTGGTCCTGCATCAGTGCGCGGGCGTAGGTCATGGTCAGGGGGTGGTTGCCCGGCGAAAACTCCAGCTGCTTTGACAGCTTCTGCGCCGCGATCCCGGGCTGGTTGCGCGCCATGTCGATCTCGGCGTCGGCCACGATGTACTCCAGCCGGGCCGGGCTGTCGGACCAGATAGTGTCCAGGTACTGGGCGGCGTCGATGGGGCGCCCCGCCTCGGTGAGGGCGAGGACCAGGCCGTAGGTCGCCGCCTCCTTCGAGCGGGGCTCACCGTCGAGCTCGCCCTGGAAGCGCTGCACCGCCTCCTCGGGTGTATCCGCCAACTGCACCTCGGCCCGCGCGCGCATCAACTGGTAGTTGAGGCTGGGCTCGCGAATCTCCTTGGGATACTGGCGGGCCCGGTTGCGCGTATCGGCGATACGGCTCTCCGACAGCGGGTGGGAGCGCAGGAACTCGGGAATGCGGTTGGCGCTGGAATAGCGCGAGGCCTGCAGCATGCGCTCGAACATGGCCGGGGCGGCGTGGGGGTCCATACCGGCGGCCACCATTGTCTGCATGCCGATGCGGTCCGCCTCCTGTTCGTTGCCGCGGCTGTAGCGCAGTGCGGAGTCCATCGCCGCCGCCTGGGTGGCGGACAGAGCGGCCATTCCCGCGTCGCCACCGGCCGTGGCCATGATCACGAGGCTGGCGAGCATGGCGGCCAGGGTCAGCGGCGCCTGCTGCTTCTGGAACTCCACACCCCGCGAAAAGTGCCGCTGGCTGAGGTGGGCGATTTCGTGGGCCAGGACGGTGGCCAGCTCGTCCTCCGTCTGGGCGTAGAGCAGTAGTCCGTTGTGCACCCCGATGACGCCGCCCGGTACGGCGAAGGCGTTGATGGTGGGGTTGTCGACGATCACCAGCTCCACCCGCCGGTCCTTCAGCTCGCTGTGGGTGACCAGGAGATAGGTGAGGTCCTCCAGGTAGTCCTGCATCAGCGGGTCGTCGATGGTCGGCGCGCGGCTGCGGAACACCTTCAGCCAGGCGCGGCCCAGTTCGTGCTCGTACTCGGTGGAGAACAGGCTGCTGCTCGACTCGCCGAGATCCGGCAGCTTCAGGTCCTCCGTGACGGCGGACGCGGCGGGGGACAGGAGCAGGGATGACAGGGCCAGGACCGCCGCGGTGCGCCGGGCTAAACCTGCCAGCCCCCGGGAGTAGTGCACGGAGTGGACCTATTGGTAAGTGTCTGAATTGGCATTGTACTGCATGGTGGCGAGGCCGGGACACGACAAATTGCGCCTCCTTGGAGCAGTGGGGCGGCGGAAAGTTTCATGGATTGCAGGCACGGCGCGTATACTTCCCGGGCACAACGGCGGGATACGGATGGCGCAATGGAAGAGGAACCGGTCGAGGTCGACGCAACGGGGCTGGACTGCCCCATGCCGCTCCTGCACGCCAAGCGCGCATTGAACGGCATGCTGAGCGGGCAGCGACTCAGGGTGTTGGCGACGGACTCGGGCTCGGTGCGTGACTTCAGGGTGTTCGCCGAGCAATCGGGCCATCGCCTGCTGTCCAGCGAGGAGTGCGACGGCGTCTATTCATACCTGCTGGAAAAGCGGTGAGCGCCTTCTCGGGCTCCGGGAGCGGCGGAGGCACCGACTCCACCCGGACATTCCCTCTCGCAGACGCCGGCCGTCGATACCAGCACTGGCTGGAGAAGCTGGAGTCGGCGGGACTGTATCCCGCCGAGACACTGGTTGCGGTCATCGACAGCTTCATGCATCGCGAGCCCGTGTCCGCGTTCATCCACGCGAGCGACAAGGATGTTTCGCAACACGCCGAGGGTGCCTATGACATCGAGTTGCATCCCACCTACCGCGCGATGATTGACCTCATGCACGCGGTGGGGTTTCGCAATATCGTGGAGGCGGTTGCGGTGGAGGCGCCGGACAAGTGTCCGCACAAGCTGTATGACACGCGGGTGAGGCGCTGCCTGGTGGGCATCAAGTAACCCGACCGGAGGGCCCGGGGTTCCGCGGCCCCGCCTTTCCCTTCCCCATGAAAAGCGTCAGAATACCGGCAGGCTCCCGCCCCTGGAGTCCAGCCTGCCCGGCCCGCGGCCATTTCAATAAAATCCGCGCGCCACGGGCAATAGACAATTAAAACAGGCGGTTACACAGACCATGCTGGAGATTTTCGAAAAGTGGTACCGGCGGTACTTCGTCGAGGAGGAGTCGATCATCCTCCTCGTGCTGATCGCGGCCTCCCTGGTCCTGCTGATGACCATCGGCGATATCCTCGCCCCGGTGCTCGCCGGTATTGTACTGGCCTACCTTGCCCAGGGCCTGTCCACCCGCCTGCAGAATCTCGGCTTGCCCCAGTGGCTGGGTGTGACCGTCTCTTTCCTCGTGTTCATGAGCGTGTTTTTCGGCGTCAGTCTCTACCTCCTGCCCCTCGTGTGGCGGCAGCTGTTGAGCCTGGCCGGCGAGATGCCGCGCATGTTGCAGCAGGCCCAGGAGTTCCTCAGCGTGTTGCCCGAGCGCTACCCGGAGCTGGTCACCCAGCAGCAATTGGGCGAGGTCATCGCCGCCGCCCAGTCCCAGGCGGCGGGATTCGGGCAGAAAGTACTCACGGGAACACTGGCCTCCATCCCGGGACTCCTCACCGTGTTGGTGTACATGGTCCTCATTCCCATGCTGGTGTTCTTCTTTCTCAAGGACCGCGACCAAATCCTCAATTGGCTGGGCAGCTTCCTGCCCACCCACCGGCCGCTGCTGCGCCGCATCTGGAACGAGATGAACATGCAGGTGGCCAATTACGCACGGGGCAAGGCGTTGGAGGTGATCATCGTCGGCTCGGTGAGCTATTTCTCCTTCGTATGGCTGGGGCTCAACTACGCGGCGCTGCTCGGGCTGCTGGTGGGGCTGTCAGTCATCATTCCCTACATCGGTGCGGCACTGGTGACCATCCCGGTGGTGATTGTGGCTTTCCTGCAGTGGGGATTCACCGGTGAATTTTACTGGGTGTTTGCGGTCTACCTGATTATCCAGGCTCTGGACGGCAACGTCCTCGTGCCACTGCTGTTCTCTGAAGCAGTCAACCTGCACCCCGTCGCCATCATCCTGGCGGTGCTGTTTTTCGGTGGCATCTGGGGCTTGTGGGGCGTGTTTTTTGCCATTCCGCTGGCGACGCTGATCAAGGCGATACTTGATGCCTGGCCGCGCACGGATCTCGAGGAGGAGGATCCGGAGCAAATCCCAACCTGATGGAGTAACCGATGCTTTCCAAGTCCCGCCGGTCCCGGCTTCTTGCCTGCCTGCTTGTCCCGCTCGTCCTCGCGGCCTGCGCCACGGCGCCCGATCGTGTCGTTACACCCGCGCAAAGCCCCAACGACGACTACAGCTACCGCTGGCTGACGCTGGACAACGAGATGCAGCTGCTGCTGGTGTCAGCGCCGAAAGCACCCAAGGCGGCGGCCTCACTGGTGGTGATGGTGGGCAGCGGCGACAACCCGGAAACCCGCGAGGGGCTGGCACACTTCCTCGAACACATGCTGTTCCTGGGCACCGACAAGTACCCCGACGCCGCCGAGTACGAGGAGTACATCACCGAGCACGGCGGCAGCCGCAACGCGTACACGAGTTTCGACCACACCAATTACTTCTTCGACATCAACCCGGAGCACCTCCCCGAGGCGCTGGACCGCTTCGCGCAGTTTTTCATCGCGCCGCGTTTTGACGCCGAGTATGTCGATCGCGAAAAGAACGCCGTGGAGGCCGAGTACCAGATGGGCCTCAAGAGCGACGGGCGCCGCGGCCTCGACGTGTTGCAGGAGGTGATGAACCAGGCGCACCCCTACAGCCAGTTCTCCGTGGGCAGTCTCGACACCCTCGACGACCGCGAGGGCTCTACCGTACGCGACGAGCTGCTGCGCTTCTACGACAAGTACTACTCGGCCAACATCATGACCCTCGCGGTACTGGGCAACGAGTCGCTGGATGAACTGGAGGCGCTGGTGGCGCCCATGTTCAGCGCGGTGCCCAACCGCGGTTTCGAGCACGAAATCATCGAGGCGCCGCTGTTCACCCCGGACAGCCTGCCGATGCTGGTGCAGATAAAGCCGCTGGCGACCCTCAAGCAACTGGAGGTCTCTTTCGAGGTGCCGGACTACCGCCTGGATTACCGCGTGAAGCCGGTGTCCTACCTGGGCAACCTCGTGGGCCACGAGGGAGAGGGCAGCCTGCTGTCCCAGCTCAAGGCGGAGGGACTCGCCGACAGCCTGTCCGCCGGCTCCGCGCTGGGCTGGCGCGGCGGCTCCCTGTTCAGCGTGAGTGTGTCGCTGACTGACAAGGGCGCCGCGAACCACGAGCGGGTGCTGGAGCTGCTGTTCGCCGAGATGGATATGCTGCGCGCCGCTGGCCCGAAGGACTGGCTCTACAGGGAGCAGTCCCGGCTGGCCGACCTCGGCTTCCGCTACCGCGAACCCGGCAGTCCGTCAGGGTACGTGATTTCACTGGCCACGGGCATGCATTACTACGCTCCCGAAGACGTACTGCGCGGCCCCTACATGATGGACGACTACGACGCGGCCATGCTCACCGAGCTGATGGACTATATCCGCCCCGAGAACGCCATCGTGATGCTCAACGACCCGGACGTGATCACCGACCGTGTGTCGGAGCGCTACGACGTGCCTTACTCCCGCGAAACCATCGCCGTCGACAGCATGACGCTCGCGGCTGACGACCCGGCCGTCGAGCAATTACACCTGCCCGCGCCGAACGACTTCATCGCGGAGGACCTCGCGCTGGTGGCGTTGCCCGATCCCGTGCCGGCCGTTCCCGAAGTCGCGCTGCGCACGGAGCGCCAGACGATCTGGTTTATGCCCGACGGCGAGTTCCGCGTGCCCAAGGGCGCGATCAACATCCGCTTCGACTCCACCGAGGCCGCCCGGAGCGCGGAGCAGGTCGCGCTCGCCTCGCTGTACACTGCGGTGCTCGTGGACGACGTCAACGAGTTCGCCTACCCGGCGCGGCTGGCGGGCCTGGGCTTCAATTTCTACCGCCAGTCCCGGGGCATCACCCTGCGCCTGGAGGGCTACAACGACAAACAGCTGTTATTGCTCGCGAGTCTCCTGGAAGTCGTGCACCGCCCGCAGTTCGATGCCCGGCGCTTCGAGGACATCCGCCAGGACATGATCCGCGCCCTGAGGAATTCCGTGGCCAAGCGCCCCTCGAGCCAGGTGATGGACGACCTCAACGAGGCGCTCAGTTTCAGCCGCTGGGGCGAGGACGTCCTGGTGGAGGTACTTGAGAATACGACCATGGCGGACCTGGAGGCCTACGCGGAAGCATTCTGGGCGGGTGCCACCGCCGAGGTGCTGGTGTTCGGCAACTACGACGAAGACGTGGTCCAGCGTCTGTCGGGGATGCTCGCCACGGTGATCGACGACACGCCGGCCCCGCGCATGCCCGAGAGCCGCCTCCTGCAGATCGGCGCCGGGCAGTCCCTGCGCTACGTGGTGGATGTGCCCCACGACGACAGCGTGGTGGCCTGGTACCTGCAGGGCGCAGGGGACAGCTTCGAGGATCGGGCGGCGACCGCGCTCAGCGCCCAGATCATCAAGTCGGGCTTTTTCCAGCAGCTGCGCACCGAGCAACAGCTCGGCTACGTCGTCAGCGCCTTCAACTGGTCGAAGGTGGACGTGGCGGGGATGGTCATGCTGATCCAGTCACCCGTCGCCGGTGCCGACGACGTGGCCGCGGCCATGGATACCTTCATGCGCCAGGTGATCCCGACCCTGGACGAGGAACAGTTCGAGCGGCACAAGGTGGCGCTGGTGAGCGAGATCACCAAGCCGGACAAGAACCTGCGCGAGCGCGCCGACTTTTACTGGGAATCCCTCTCCAGGGGCCGTTACGGTTTCGACGGCCGCGAGTCGCTGGCAGCGGCGGTCGAGGCGCTGACCCTCGAGGCGTGGCAGGCCTATTTCAGCGACGTCTTCCTCGAGCAGCGCCACTCCCTGCAGGTGGTGGCGCCGGGGCGTTTCGCCGCGGTGCCCGCCGGGGCGGCCCGCGAGTACGACGCTGCGGCGACGCTCAAGGACGGGCAGCCTACCTACGTCCTGTACCCGGTCCGTTAGCACTGCAAACATAGTTCTAAACTAGAACGTATATAGACTTTTCCCAACCCGCCCTCTAGTATCAACGAGGGCGGCCGGCATTAACTGACGGGCCTTCGGGCCCCGCTGAGCGTGCCTGGACGCCACCTCGACAACACGGCGCCAGGGCTGTCGGGTTTCATTTAGTTCCAAAATAGAATTCAACGCCCGGGACGCCGCATCCAACGCGGCCAGCGGGCGGAGGTACACGCCGGTATGAATGAAGATACGGATCCCCTCGAGACACGGGAGTGGCTGGACGCCCTCGACGAGGTGGTGCGCCACGCCGGTCCCGAGCGCGCCTCCTACCTTCTCATGGAGGTGGCGAAGCACGCCATCGGACTGCGCCTGCGCGGCCCCTCGTCGATCACCACGCCCTTTCGCAACACCATCGCCCCCGACGAGGAGAAGCACCTGCCCGGCGACATTTTCATGGAGCGGCGCATCCGTTCCCTGACGCGCTGGAACGCGGTGGCCATGGTGATGCGCGCCAACGACAACGAAGAGGGGTTGGGCGGTCACATCTCCAGCTTCTCCTCCAGCGCCATGCTCTACGACGTGGGCTTCAACCACTTCTTCCGTGGTCCCGCCGACGGCCACCCGGGTGACCTCGTGTTCTACCAGGGGCACAGCGCCCCCGGCATCTACGCCCGCTCCTATCTCGAGGGGCGTATCGACGAGGAGCAACTGGACAACTTCCGCCGGGAGGTGGACGGTGGCGGCCTGTCCTCCTATCCGCACCCCTGGCTGATGCCCGACTACTGGCAGTTCCCCACCGTGTCCATGGGCCTGGGGCCCATTCAGGCCATCTACCAGGCCCGTGTGATGAAGTACCAGCAGGACCGGGGCCTGCTCGACCACGGCGACCGCAACGTGTGGTGTTTCCTCGGCGACGGTGAGTGCGACGAGCCGGAATCCCTGGGCGCCATCTCCCTGGCCGGCCGGGAGCGGCTCGGCAATCTCATTTTCGTGGTGAACTGCAACCTGCAACGCCTGGACGGGCCGGTGCGCGGCAACGGCAAGATCATCCAGGAACTGGAGGGCATCTTCCGCGGCGCGCGCTGGAACGTGATCAAGGTCATCTGGGGCCGCCTGTGGGACCCGCTGCTGCAGCGCGACAAGACGGGCCTGTTGCAGAAGCGCATGGACGAGGTCTGCGACGGCGAATTGCAGAACTACAAGTACAACGGCGGCGCCTACACCCGGGAGCACTTTTTCGGCAAGTACCCGGAGCTGCTGGAGTTGGTGAAGGATTTGTCCGACGACGACATCATGTACCTGAACCGGGGCGGCCACGACCCGTACAAGGTTTACGCCGCCTACGCCCGTGCGGTAAAGGAGTCGGAACACCCCACGGTCATCCTCGCCATGACGGTGAAAGGCTACGGCACCGGTGAGGCCGGGGAGGCGAACAACGAGACGCACTCCCTCAAGAAGCTCGACATGGGCAGCCTGCGGGCGTTCCGCGACCGCTTCGCCATCCCGATCGGCGACGAGGAGCTGGAAAGCGTGCCGTTCTACAAGCCGCCGGACGACGCCCCCGAGATGCGCTACATGCGCGAGCGGCGGGCGGCACTGGGCGGACCGATCCCGGTGCGCCGGCACGAGCCGCGGCGCCTCGAGGTGCCGGGCCTCGACGCCTTCGCCAACCAGCTCAAGAACAGTGGCAAGCGCGAGGTGTCCACCACCATGGCGTTTGTGCGCATGCTGTCGAGCCTGGCCAAGGACAAGGGCATCGGCGAACGGGTGGTGCCCATCGTGCCCGACGAGGCGCGCACCTTCGGCATGGAGGGCATGTTCCGCCAGCTCGGCATCTATTCCTCGGTGGGCCAGCGCTACACGCCCCACGACGCGGGGCAGATCATGTTCTACAAGGAGGACATCAAGGGCCAGATCCTGGAGGAGGGCATCAACGAGGCCGGGGCGTTCTCCGCCTGGCTCGCCGCGGCGACGTCCTACAGCACCAGCGACTACCCGATGGTCCCCTTCTATATTTTCTACTCGATGTTCGGCTTCCAGCGTATCGGCGATCTCGCCTGGGCCGCCGGCGACAGCCAGGCCAGGGGCTTTCTCATCGGCGCAACCGCCGGTCGCACCACGCTGAACGGCGAGGGCCTGCAGCACCAGGACGGCCACAGCCATATTCTCTCCGGCACCATTCCCAACTGCGTCAGCTACGACCCGGCGTACGCGTACGAACTCGCGGTAATAGTCCAGGACGGTCTGCGGCGCATGTTCCAGGAGGGCGAGAACAAGTTCTACTACATCACCACGATGAACGAGAACTACCACCAGCCGGACATGCCCGAGGGGGCGGAAGAAGGCATTGTGAAGGGCATGTACCAGCGCAGGGCGTCCCAGGCGGACGGGCCGCGCGTGCAGTTGCTGGGTGGCGGCACCGTGTTGCGCGAGGTGGAGGCGGCCGCGGACATCCTGGAGAGCGAGTACAGGGTCGCCGCCGACGTGTGGAGCCTGACCAGTGTCAACGAACTGGTGCGCGAAGGCAATGCCGTGCGTCGCCGCAACCTGCTGCACCCGCAGGAGGAGCCGCAGGTGCCCTACGTCACCGCCTGTCTCGATGCGGGCGGCGAGGGGGCCGCGCCGGTTGTCGCGGCAACGGACTACGTAAAACTCTACGCCGACCAGATTCGCGAGTTCGTGCCGGGCGCCTACACCGTGCTCGGCACCGACGGCTACGGCCGCTCCGACACCCGGCGCAAGTTGCGCGAATTTTTCGAGGTGGGCCGCGAGTACGTGGTGCTCGCGGCCCTTACCGCGCTGGCGGACGAAGGGCAGTTCGACCGGGCAAGCCTGCCCGGCGTGATCAGCGCCCTGGGCATCGACACCACCAAACCCAACCCGCTGACGGTCTGACTAGGGGGATGCGCACGTGGCGATTGAGCAGGTAGACGTTCCCGACATCGGCGGTGAGGGCGCGGAGGTCATCGAACTTCTCGTCGCCGTGGGCGACACGGTCGAGGTCGACCAGGGCCTGATCGTGCTGGAGTCCGACAAGGCCTCCATGGAAATTCCCTCCACCGTAGCGGGTACTGTAGTGGAGGTGCTCGTCGCAGAGGGAGAGGAGCTTGCCGAGGGTGCGCCCGTTGCGCGCATTGAAACGGCGGGGGAGGAGGCGGGCGCCGCGAGCGGGGAGGCTGCGGAACCCGAAGCGGATTCGGCACCCGCGCCGGAACCCGTGAAGGAGCCAGAGAAGAAGTCAGAGAAGAAGTCAGAGAAGGAGCCCGAGAAAGAGCCCGAGAAAGAGCCCGAGAAAAAGCCTGCGAAAGAGGCCAAACCGCGGCCCGCACCGGCTCCCGCCCCGGAAAAGGTCCGTGCGGCGGCAAAAGCCGCCGAGGCGCCCCCGTCACCCGGCGCCGACGGGGACGATGCCGACCAGGGCACCTACGCCGGGCCGGCAGTGCGCAAGCTCGCGCGGGAGTTCGGCGTCCCCCTGCACAGGGTCGGCGGCACCGGCCCCCAGGGCCGGGTGCTCAAGGAAGACCTGCATCAGTACGTTCGCGACACGCTGGACAGCGATGCCCCCGCCGGCGGTGGCGCGTTGCCGGCGGTACCTGAAGTCGACTTCGCGAAGTTCGGCGAGGTGGAGGTGACGGAGCGCAGCAAGCTCGACAAACTCACCGCCGCGAACATGCACCGCTCATGGCTCAACGTGCCCCACGTCACCCAGTTCGACGACGCGGACATCACCGAGATGGAGGAGTTCCGGCAGGAGATGAAAGGGGAGGCGGAAAAACGCGGTACGAAACTGACGCCGCTGCCGTTCCTGCTCAAGGCCTGCGCGGTCGGTCTGCGCGAAAACCCGCGCCTGAACAGTTCGCTGGCCCGCGGTGGGGAAGACCTCGTCTACAAGAAGTACTGCCACATCGGCATGGCCGTCGATACGCCCGCGGGACTGGTGGTGCCGGTGATTCGCGACGTCGACCGCAAGACCCTGTGGGAACTTGCCGACGAGGTGATCGAGCTCTCCGGCCGCGCCCGCGAGCGCAAGCTGACCCCGGCGGAGATGCAGGGTGGCTGCTTTACCATTTCCAGTCTGGGGAATATCGGGGGCACCGGGTTCACGCCCATCGTGAACACGCCGGAGGTGGGTATTCTCGGCGTATCCCGGGCGGTGGTGAAGCCCGTGTGGGACGGCGAGGCGTTCCAGCCGCGCACCATGCTGCCACTGGCACTGTCCTACGACCACCGGGTGGTCAACGGCGGTGACGGCGGGCGCTTTCTCTCTTTCCTGGTGGAGTTGCTCGGGGATATCCGGCGGCTGTTGCTGTAGGCAGTAGAGGCTACGCCGCTGCACCGAGCTCGCCGCAGAACTGCAGCGCAACGTCCTGGCCGCGCGCCATCACCGCCAGGAGGGGCGACAGGTCACCCGTGGCGCGCACCGCGCGCACGGCACGGCCCAATTCGCCCTGCCTTCCCAGGTCGCCGGGGAAGAGGGCCGGCATCTGTCCCCGCCATTCCAGTTCCCGGTTCATCCAGGTCAGCGCGAGGCGCCCGTTGCCGTCGGCAAAGCAGTGCAGGTCACTGACCGCCATGAAGACTGCGGCGGCGCGCAGGGGCCCCGGCGGGAACCCGGGATACAGGGTGCGCATGAAATGCTGGAAGGTGGCGCTGGCCAGCGGCGGGTCGACGCGCTTGAGGTCCGGTGATTCGGCGGTCCAGTTGTGGGTGTACTTGAAGTGTCCCGCAACGCCGCCTCGACAGGCCAGGGCATGCCAGTGGCGCAGCGCAGCCTCGGCGGCAGCCGGGTCATCCAAGTCCCCGCGATCCCCGCGGGCGGCGGTAATTGCGGTGGCCAGGTCGCGCGCGGCGCTCTCCTGTGCGGAGAGTGCGTCGCCGCTGTCGAGCCGTTTTCGCAGGCCGCGGTAGTCCTCCGCATTTCCCGCCAGCGGCAGGGTGAACAAGGCCTCGATCAGCGGCCAGTCGGGCGGCAGTGCAGCGGTCGTGACCTCGGCCGGCGCCGGTGCGTTGCCCGCCCAGGCCCGGTAGCGATGCGCCGTGCGCAGTGCGGCCTCGTCGATTCGACGCAGGGGTTTGGGCAGGTCGCGCAACAGCAGCGCGAGTGGTTCCGGGCCCGCGGCGGTGAGTTCCTGTAATGCCGGTGCCAGGCGCAGGTACTCCGCCAGTGCGAGGCGTGCCGAGGCCACCTCATCGCGCTCGGCGGGGGGCAGTTTTACCCCCGCGAGGGCGTCCAGTTGTGCACCGGCCTCGTCGTAGTTGCCCGTCTCCAGTTGCAGCGTGGCGAGATTGACGCGCGCGATACTGAAATTCGGGGCCCGCTCGAGCGCCTCGCGGTACAGCGCCGCCGCGTCATCTGCCTGCAGGCGCGCGCGCAGCGCGCAGGCCAGTTTGTTCAGCGCCACCGGTGACCGCTCCAGTTCCACCGCGCGCCGGTAGGCCGCGAGCGACTCCTCGCCCCGTCCGAGCAGGCGCAGCGCGTCGCCATTGAGCATGTGGGCCACGGCGACCTGCGGGTTGAGGGCGAGGGCGGTCTGCAGCGCCTGGGCGGCATCGTCGTAGCGCCGGCCCTGCAGCAGGGCGGAACCCAGGTTGATCCAGCCCTCGATGCGCTGCGGGTCGACGCTGGTGGCCTTGTTGAAGGCGTGGACCGCGCCGGAGAGGTTCCCGCGCTGGAAACACTGCCGCCCGGCGTTCATATTCCGCAACCATGTCTTCTGGGTGTCGGGAGACTGGGCCATGGGCGCCTACCTCAGAGTGTCCTCCGTTCAGCTTAGCGGATTTGAGGGCAGGGGTGGAGAACCGCGTCTGCCAAGAGGCTGGAAAACTACTGCTGTGCCTGGCCCCTCTCAACCCGTTTAGAAAATCTCGGGGGTCCTACTACACTTTGGAAGCTCCTTATTTGCCAGCGCGATGGCTGAGGAATAATTCGACAATAAGACAGGAGGTCTCACCGTGAATCTTTCAACTAAACTGTGGCGGCAAGTTTCTCGCCGCCGGATACAACTCTTTGCCTACCTACTTCCCCTTCTGGGCCTGACCGCTTGCCTGGATAACTTCAACCGGCCCGACAGTCCGCTACACAACTCCACAAGCACCGGTGCCCAGGATGATTCCAACGAGTGGATTGACTTTAACAGCATTTATCCTAACCAGTTCGAACCCGCAGCTGTGATCAGTGAGACGCTGGGTACCGGTGGACAGCACTTTGCGCAATGGCCAACGGAAGCAGGCTGCGCGATGCCAACGGCTCCGGATCCCCTAGACCCGAAACGCGTTGCGCACTTACTGGCATATCAGGAGGGTGTCACTATCGATGGTGAACCTATCAGCGGGCTTCCCGGAATCCAGGTGAGTGTGGAGTGGCTCACACCACCTACAACTGGACTTGAGACCACCAAGAACGAAGAACTCAGCATGCACAACATTCATCAGGTGAGCCCGTTGATTTTTGCAGCACCTACCACCAATCCCGCTGTGACTCCCCACCCGGGACGCGCTTCCGACAAAAGACTGGGCCTCTCCAACTTCTTCGATGTGAGCTTCTTCCCCAATGCGGCACCTTTCTACGCGCTGGCGGCGTTTCGCTCCCCCGAACACCATGTCTTCTGGCAGGGCTACTACGAGTATTACGATCTTAATCACCATACCGTAGATATAGCGACTTGGACGGCGGAGCCCTCGCACACGGTCGCCATACGTACATACGGAGGCATGATGGAGGGCAGGTTCGATGGCGAGCGCGTCTGGGGACCCGTGCCGGTGCCGAGCTGGGCACTAGGTCGAGACGGTGTCGGCATCCACGTGATTGACATATTCCTTCCTACGGACGATAACGCCGCGATGATCGATAACTGGGTGGTGCGCAAATGGGAGGAGCCGCTGGGTTCATACCCCGCTTCGGTGCAGGCGATTGCTGGGCCTGTTGCAACAGGAAATGGCAGCAGTTTCCGTGTCTACTACCCCAATGGCGTTTCTCCTGATGATCAGTTTATTCTGCTCGTAGCAAAGAACAGCAACTCCAATCTACCAGCCCCTGCCGGGTTCTTTGGCACCGGTTCTATCGAGCATCCAGGCTCTTCGAGTTTGAGGGTGCACGCCTACGAATCCAGTAATCGTGCGAACGGTTCGGAGAATAGCTCTCAGTATGTGACCCTAAATCTGGCTTCCGGATCTGCAGACTATTCGGCGATGATGTTGGTGCTGAAGAACGTACACCCACGTCTCAGATATGGCTTTCTCAATAATCCCATAGCCAACGAGTTCACTACGGGAACCTCGCAATCCCCGACCCACCCGGGCCTGTTGCCGAACGGGCCGTATCGCACAGGCCTGTGGGTTGCCGCGGTGGATGGTAGTTCAACGGGGGGAAGCAACCTTGCGGTCACTCCACCTGCGGGCTTCCAGACGGTGAGGAGTACCTGGCCTAATGGTGGCCAGTCGGACATTAATCTCATTGTGGCCAGTGACATCCTCCCTTTCACCGGGCCTGACATGCGGTGCCGGCAGACGCCTCCCAGTATGGGACCACCCCAGCCAATACCGAACCAGACGACGCCACTTGTGGGGACTATGCCGGTGTCACTTCCCTGGGTTACTGCCGCGCGAATCCAGGTTCAGGATCCCCGCTGAGCGCCGTGCCCGACCTGCCCCCGGCGAGGGGCAGCTATTGGCACGGAACCTGCTATCTTCCCTGCAAACGCGGAATCTGCGGGAAACGCCCCGGGCTGGTGCACCCGCGCGCACCAGGGCGTCCGCAGCCCGCACCAATTTGGTGCCGAGGAGGATATGCAGCCCCCTGAAGCGACCAACCGGCTGGTGTTTACCGACCTGGACGGCACCCTGCTGGACCACGACGACTATGGCTACCGGGACGCACTGCCGCTCCTGGAGGAACTCGAGCAGCGCGGTATTCCCGTGGTGTTCGTGAGCAGCAAGACACGCGCGGAGATCGAGCAGCTGCGCGGGGAGCTGGCCAATCGCCATCCCTTCGTCGTGGAGAAC
>Ga0126341_1000141_pt1 | contig 15646 bp, 10 predicted proteins | sample OrbTmetagenome_FD_97057 | JGI IMG/M metagenome (GOLD analysis project Ga0126341, IMG submission 97057) | Coral microbial communities from Florida Keys, Florida, USA - Orbicella T D metagenome | ecosystem: Host-associated > Invertebrates > Cnidaria > Coral | place: Florida Keys, Florida, USA... | reverse complement strand
ACTTAAGAGTGGTATCTCGACGACAAAAGGGGCACTTGCGGGCCAAATCTCCCGGCGACTCTGAAGGCCTCCATGGACCTCCGGTCTGCTCACGCCACACCCGATCAACATAGTAAGCCCTATTCCTGTGTAATGGGACATTTGGCATCTCAATCTCCCCGTTGCATAAACAGATAAACTAGCCTATTTCCACCGGCGAGGCAGGCGCGAACCCAGATGATTTTAGAGCGAATCTCCCATAAGTAGAGCTGCCCCTGTGCTAACCTCCTGAAATAGCGGGGGACGCTGCCCGCACGCCACTCGCAGCCAGGGGACACAACGATGCTCTGCCGCACCCTCCTCAGCCTCCCGCTGTACCTCGCCCTCCTCACCTTCTCTGCCGCCGCCTCCGCCGCCTCTCCCGACGATCTCTCGGAATGGCAGGACTGGGTGCTGGCAGACCACCCCGACGCCACCTGTCCCTGGGTCATGGGCCAGGAGGGAGAGCGCGCCTGTGTCTGGCCCGGCATGCTCGACATGGAACTGTTGCCTTCCGGCCTGCGCTTTTCCCTGCCCGTGGAGGTGCTGGGGGACGAGGCCCTGGTACCCATCCCCGGCGAGGACCGCTACTGGCCCGGACTGGTCACGGTCAACCAGCGACCGGCGCCCCTGGTGCGCAAGGACGGCAGGCCCTACCTCGCCCTTACACGCGGGCGCCACACGGTGGCGGGGCGCTTCAATTGGCGCAGGGCGCCCGGCAGCTTGCTGGTGCCCCCGGACATTGCGCTGGTGTCACTCTCGCAGGACGGCCGCGAGCTGCCTGTTAACCGCCGCAAGGGGCGCGTGGTGTTTGCACAGCAGGGGTCGCCCCAGGACAGCCCCGAGCGCGACAGCCTGCAGGTGGAGGTGTACCGCGCCCTGTTCGACAACATCCCGGTCGAACTCGAGACCCGGGTGCAGCTGTCCGTCAGCGGCAAGCCCCGGGAAGTGAAGATCGGCCGCCTCGGCTGGGCCGGTACGCAGGTCACGGCACTGCGCAGCCCCCTGCCCGCGCGGATCGAGAGTGACGGCGACCTGCGCATACAACTGGTGCCGGGTGAACACACGATCATCGTTAACTCACGTTTCACCACGGACGTGCAGGAACTCAAGACGGAACGCCGCGGTGCCGACTGGCCGGCGCTGGAGTACGTGAGTTTCGAGAGCAATCCCGATTTGCGCCAGGTCAAACTCTCAGGCGCCACCAGTGTCGACACCAGCCAGGTGGATATCCCGGTGGAGTGGTCCGACCTGCCCACCTACAAACTCGCCGCCGACACGGTGCTGACGCTGACCACGGAATTTCGGGGCGACCACTCCCCCCTGGCCAACCAGCTCGAGGTGCAGCGCACCCTGTGGCTGGACTTTGACGGCGAGGGCCTCACCGCGCTGGACTTCATCCAGGGCGCCATGTACCGGGACTGGCGGCTGAACAGCGCCACCGATACGCAGATCGGTCGCGCGACCGTGGAGGGCCAGCCCATCCTCGTGACCGAGGACGCCGGCAACCAGGGTATCGAGGTGCGCGCCCCGACCATCAACCTGCTCACCGTCAGCCGCGTCGACGCCACCAGTCACTTCTCCGCCGTCGGCTGGCAGGCACAGGCGGACCAGTTCCGCGCCAGCCTGCACACGCCCCCGGGCTGGCGGGTGCTGCACGCCAGCGGCGTGGATGCCGTGCGCGGCACCTGGATCAGCAAGTGGGACCTGTGGGACATCTTCCTGCTGCTGATCACCATCGCCGCCACCCGCAAACTACTCGGGCTGCGCGTGGCCGTTCTCGCCGGCGTCGCCCTGGTGCTCGCCTACCACGAGGGCGGTGCGCCCACCCTGCTCTTCCCGGTACTGCTGCTGGTGCTGGCCCTGTTGCCCGTACTGGGCGGCAAGCTCAAGTCCTTTACCTCGGTGATCGGCGCCGGTCTGTGTTTGACACTGGTACTCGCGGTGATCGCGTTTGCGGTCACCTCCTTCCGCCTGGCCATTTACCCCTCGCTGGAACAACAGGGCGTCGGGCGCTACGACTACACCGCCGCCCAGGATCGCTTCATCGACGGCCGCAGCGGGAAACTCGGTGTCGCGCAGGACGCCGTCGACATCGCGCTGGCCAGCCAGGCACCCAGGGCACTGGAAGAAGTCCTGGTGACCGCGCGCAAGGCCACGGAGTACGACGACGCCCCCAGGTACCAGCTCGACGACAACGACCGCGTCCAGACGGGCCCCGGCCTGCCCACCTGGCTGTGGAACACCATCGCACTCAACGCCACCGGTCCCGTCACCGCCGAGGACCGGATCAAGCTCGTGTTTTCCTCGCCCCTGGTAACCAGCCTGTGGCGGGTGCTCAGCGTGTTCCTGGTGGGCGCGTACGCCGGCCTCCTGGTAATCGCCGTGGTGAAATTGCTCGCTTTTCGCAATGGGAGCGCACCGGCACCCGGCGGTGCCGCGGCCGCGCTGGTGACAGCGGCATTGCTGCTGGGCGCGCTTGGCTACTCCCCGTCGCCGATGGCGCAGGGGTATCCAGACCCCAGCCTGCTGGAGGAACTGGAGCGGCGCCTGTTGCAGCCCCCGGACTGCATACCGAATTGTTCGGCCCTGAACCAGGGACGTATCACGGCGACGGAAGACGAGTTAACGATTCGCTTCCTCGCCTACGTGGACGCCGACATCCAGTTGCCGGTTCCACGGGGTCGCGAGGGCTGGCAGATTACGGACATCCGGGTCGACGGCGTCAGCCGTCCATCGGCGCGCAAGTCCGGCCGCGTGCTCGCCATCTTCCTGGACAAAGGGCACCACTCGGTGGAAATTACCGGCGTCTTGCGCGGAGACCAGGCCAGCATCGTCTTCCCGCTGCCCATCGCCAACACGCAGGCCATGAGCGAGCACTGGTCCGTCGAGGGCCTGGTGGACGGCGGCATACCCAGCCGCTCCCTGTCATTGCGCGCGAAGACCAGGGACCAGAGCGCCGAGGTCGATACCCTCATCCCCGATGCCATCGAGCCCCTGGTGAACGTGCACCGCACCTTTGTGCTGGGCAAGCAGTGGCGCCTGCACACCGTGGTCAGCCGTATCGCACCCGAAAGCGGCCCGATATCGGTCAGTATTCCGCTGCTGGACATCGAAAAGGTGTTGTCACGCGATCTCACCATCGTGGACGGCCGCGCCCAACTGCAATTTTCCGACCGCGTGCACGGCGTGCGCTGGGAATCCGCCCTGGACCCGCAGGATGCCCTCAACCTGGTGGCCACCGAGTCAGATAACTACGTGGAGACCTGGAGCATCATCCCCTCGTCTCTGTGGCGGATCCAGTACGAGGGCCTGGCGCCGGTGAAGGACGGCGGCGAGGCCAGCACCCTGCACCCGCTGTGGCGGCCCTGGCCCGGCGAGCGCCTGGACGTGGCCGTAAGCCGTCCTGTCGGCATCCAGGGCCAGACGCACACCACCGAGGAGGCGACGCTTACCTACGTGCCCGGTGCAAAGCTGCAGAAGAGCACGCTGGAGCTGAGCATACTGTCGAGCCTGGGTGAGGATTACACAGTGGGCCTGCCGCCCGATGCGGAAGTGCTGTCGGTTGCCCTGGACGGCCAGAGCATGAACCTGCCCACCGGCAACCGGGTGACGGTGCCGCTGCAACCGGGCGTGCAAAGCCTGGTGGTGGAGTTTCAGCAGCGCGGCTCGCTGGGCTGGTTCAGCCGGTCACCGACCGTTGAACTACCGGACGGCGCGACCAATATCGGCATCGTCTTCCAGCTACCGAAAGACCGCTGGCCGTTGTACCTGTCCGGCCCGCCCATCGGCCCCGCCATGCTGTACTGGGGTGTACTGTGCGTCATCCTGATCGGCGCGGTAGCGCTGACCGTGTTGGCCAGGCGTCTGTCCATCGACCTGCCGATCGGTCTCGCCGGCTGGCTGCTACTGGGCCTGGGTTTGTCGACGGTCAACAGTTACGGGGTGATCGCCGCGGTCATTTTCTTCTTTGCGATGTACTACCGCTCGCAGATGAACCCCGCGGAACTGTCGCCGCGCTCCTTCAAACTGCTGCAGGTGGCGCTGGTGGTCTGGACCCTGCTCACCGGCCTCACCCTGGTGGCCGCCATCCCCGCCGGTTTGCTTTCCAGCCCCGACATGAAAGTGGTGGGCAACGGCAGCTGGTCCCACTTCTACAACTACTACCAGGACCGGGCGGGGGCGGACTCCTTCCCCACGGTACAGGTGATCAGCATCAACCTCGCGGCCTACCGGGTGGTGATGTTGCTGTGGTCGTTGTGGCTTGCGACGCAGTTGATCAAGTGGGCCGGCTGGTGGTGGGGGGCTTATAGTCAGGGTGGGGCGTGGGTTGTGGATCAGGCCGAAAGCACGGGAAGGGGTGATGTGGATTAACCGCATTACCCTACCAATTCTCACCTCGCCCCGTCAGATCTAGTCTCCCTCAAATTGGCTAACCAGGAACTCACCTCCCTGATTGTCCAAGGCATCATGAACTGGTGGTGGGTCCTTCCGATCGGCTTCCTGGCCATCATGGTCGAGTCTCGCTGGTTCAAGGGAAAGATTGGCGAGCACCTGGTTTCACGATCAATGAGAAAACACTTGGATCCCGCCAAGTACCATACACTTCACGATGTAACTTTACGCACGGATCGCGGCACGACCCAGATAGATCACATCGTCTTTTCAGCATTCGGTATCTTCGTTATCGAAACAAAGAATATGAGTGGATGGATCTTCGGCCGAACAGGTGACATGCAATGGACTCAAACATTCCATCGAAAGAAATTCAGATTTCAGAATCCGCTTAGGCAGAACTATAAACACATAAAAGCCGTCGCGCAGGCCGCCGCAATTCACGAATCTAAACTCCACTCTCTAGTAATATTTACTGGAAGCGCAAAATTCAAGACGCCGATGCCTCCGAACGTCTGCCGGAGGTCTGCCGGGGTCATGCACATTCGCACCTTCCAGGAAAGACTGCTAATGGACAACGAGGTGTCCGAGGCAATCCTGAAAATCACGGAAAGACGGCTAGCGCCGGGCTTAAAGACGAACCGAGCCCACATCAAGCAAATCCGGGAGAACAAGGAACTACCCAGTTGCGACAAGTGCGGAAGCCCCATGGTATTGAAGACCGCCACGAAAGGAACAAACGCAGGAAATCAATTTTGGGGATGCTCGTCTTATCCCAAATGCAGTTATACGAGGGACCATTTAGTCGAGCCTCGACATAGGAACAATAACTAGAAAACAGGCCCCGCTAAAAGTCAGTCTTCGCGCTCACTCCCCACCCACCCCCATACTCGGGTGGCGCTCAAGAATGTCGTCGCCCCCCAGGCGCCGGTCGACGTACTCCACGAACTGCTGGTGGAAGGTTATCTTGGCGTCGTTCCACCACTCCATCGCCTTGGTGTTCTGTCGTACCTGTATGGCGAGGTAAACCAGTGTGATCAGTGTCGCCACAGCGGCACCGAATTCACCGACGTTGCCCAGTTGTTCCAGTGTCATGCCCGACCTCGATCCGCGTGTTTGGTCTACAGCATAGATCGAATTTCGGGACTTGCCGAAGAAGACAGGTCCGGGGGTTAAAACAGGCGGGTCACGCGAGCCGCTTCTGCAGCTCCCTGCCCTTGCGAATCGCGGGTTTTTCGATCAGGTAGTAGACGATCGCGGACATGCCGATACACACCGCCAGGCACAGCACCAGGTACACGCCCATGTGCAGGCTCATCCAGCGCTCCGGCAACTGCAACAGCACCTGGTGGACGAGGTGAATGCCCACAATATGCAGGAGGTAGACCGAGTAGCTGATCGTACCCAGCCACACCAGGAAGCGGTTGTTGACGCGGATGAACAGGGCCCCCACCACGAAGATGCCCAGGCCCAGGAAGAATGCGAACATCTCACGGATCGCCCAGAACTTTGCCTCGATCACCCACACCACGATAAGTATCGCGGGGCGCAGCAGGATCACCCCCAGCAGCGTGAAGACCGGGAGTGACAGGGGTACCGAGCGCCCACCGACAGAGACCCGCCGCTGCCGGTCGTCGTACCACATCCGGAACAGGCCGCCCCAGAACATGATGGCCAGGTTCCACGGCGTGAACGCCCACACCCACTCGCCCGTCGCCTGTGTAATCCCATAGCGGATGTCGGGGTTGCTGAAGATCCACTCCGAACAGGCCATGAGTGCCAGCCCCAGGCCGAACAGCGCGAGGGGGCGGTGCAGCACGTTCAGCGCGAACAGCACCACGCACAGGAAGTAGAACAGCAGCTCCACCTCCAGCGTCCAGTACACGCCGATGACCGGCGCCACGCCGAACACGGGATACAGCATCGGCAGGTTGCCCAGCACCTGGGCGAGGTCCAGGTCCTGGCCCAGCAGAAAGAACTGCACCGCCAGCATCAGGAACATCGAGGCCCAAAAGGCGGGAAACAGGCGGAAGAAACGGCTGATCACGAAACGGCGGACGCCGCGCGCCTTGTCGCCGGTCAGCGTGGGGCAGATCACGAACCCGCTGATGGCAAAAAACGTCAGCACACCCAGGCGGCCGAAGCCCAGCTGGTAGGAGATCTCGTTCAGGAGGGTGCCGTTTGCGGCAACGCTCGGAATCTCCATAAAAAACTGGGTGATATGGAAATAGGCCACCACGAGCGCCGCGAGGCCGCGCATGGCATCGATATGCCCCAGGCGCTCCCGTTCCTGCATTGTCACCGCACGCTCTCGGGAGGCGGTGGGAGCAGGCCGCGACGATTCAGCTCCTGCAACATGAACCGACCCATTTCCGCCATGCCGGGCTCGGTGTAGAAGTGGGACTCGTCGCTGAACACCGACTTGTCCGGCACCTCGTGTTCAAAGTGGCCCTGCACGTCGATGGCCTGCACGCCGTCCTGTTGCGCCAGCGCCAGCAGCGCGACATTGTAGTCGGGCACCTGCGCGCGCCATCCGGGGCGCTGCCGTAGCTTGTCCACGGTCGGCTCGTGGGGGCGCGTCAGCAGCACCACCGGTACGCCGTGCGCCTCACCCTCGGCGACGAACTGCCGCAGATTGTCGCGATAATCGTCCAGGGACACTCGCGGTTCGGTGTGCAACTTCTCGTCCTGCAGCCTGGCGGCGAGCAGGTAGTGCTGGATAACCAGGTAGAGGCGGTACTTGATGAGGGTCCGAACCAGGTCCACCGCGGCTTCGGACTTGGGCTTGTAGGCCTTGTCGGGAAGATCGGTGGCGTCGGCCACGTCGTTCCAGCCGAAGGACACCAGAACCAGGTCGGGCTCGTACACCGGCCGCTCCCGCAGGAAGCGCTGCAGCCCCTGGTAAGAGGAGTAGCCGGCCACGCCCGCGTTGACCACCTCGTAGCGCTGTTGTGCCGTGCCCCGGGCCTGCAGCAACTTGTGCAACGTATTGGGCCAGTCGAGCGAGCGCGAGCCATCGGTATTGGAATCACCGTACGCCATGATCCGGAACACGTTGTCCGGCTTCGGCGCCGCCACATCGAAGGGATTCTTGAAGCCCTGGGCGTTGTAGGGGTCCAGCCCGGGCTTGGGGCGCCAGAACAGCACCGGGTCCTGCACGCGCATCACGTCGGACACAACATGGTGCTCGCGCCAGTCCTCGTTGTTGTACATGAGCCGGGTGGTCATCGGCTCGTGGTATTCCACCAGGCCCAGGTTAGTGGCGAAACGCGCAGCCCACTCCAGGTTGCCGAAGGGCAGCACCGTTGAGATCAGCAACACCATCAGGGAACTGGTCAGCCAGTGGTCGAACAGGACTGTCATCGCAGCGTTCCAGCTCGACGGCAGGAACGCGATCCACGCCGCCCATAACGCCAACGCCGTTGCGAGGCCAACCTTCACGTACAGGGTGTCCCAGTGCGGGCTGGCAAGGCCCGCCGCGCCGGTCAGGATCAACGTGATGCCGAGCGCTCCAAAAGCCCGCCCGACGCCAAAGCGCCAGGCAGCCAGGACGGCCGGCCCCACCAGCACGAGGACGACGGAGAGGAGTTTCAGGAGGGTGAGCATGGGGCAGGGATCGCGATGCGTGACGGTTAATGTTGTCGTTATTGCCGCTACTGTCCAACGGGACGCGAGCGATTGCAAGGGCCGCACCACACCCGGCGTGCACTGGTTCCCAACTATGGCAAATAATGCACAGGGGACTTATCCCGGGTGGCGGGGATGACTCCCCGCGCCGCCCCTGTAATACTGGGCCCATTACAGCCAAGTGGAAACACCGCATTGCTCACCAAGCACTGGTTACTGCGCTTCGTCCCCCGGTCTGGCGTCGGCAAGCTGCTGACCGGGTTGGCCCTTTTTGCGCTGATGTATCCCCTGTTCCGCCTCGGCACCGGCGGTGCGGCGGAGGACCGCACACCGGCCTTCTTCTTCAGCCTGGTCATCGCCTACATCATCCCCGTGTTCAGTTACATCACGGAGAAGGCCCAGGAGGCGATGACCGAGCTTCGCCCCCTCCTGGACCTCGACGACGAACGCTACCGGCACACCTACGCACGCCTCTCCAGTACGGGGCCCTGGACGATCGTCCTGCAAGTGGCCGGCGGTGCGGCCGGGGGCATCATCCACTGGTCGAGCCTCGCAGGGTCGCTGACCGAAGGACTGCAGGCACTGACGGCCAGCATCAACGGCCTGTTGAGCACCTCGGGCACACTCCTGACCTGGATCATCATGACCTCGGTCATATCCATGCTGGTGCAACAGGCCACCATCTTCGCCCGCACCGGCCGGTCCCACGTGCGCGCCACGCCGTTCAATGTGCGCAGCCTGACGCCGTTCGCCCGGGTGTCCATCAGCGCCAGCCTGGCGACTATCGGCGCCCTGGCGTTGTTTCCTCTACTGGGGCTGGAGGGCGGGATCGACTGGCTGGAAATTTTGCCGGGCGCCTTCGCCATGCTCGCGCCCCTGGTCGCCATGTTCCTGCTGCCGATCTGGCCCCTGCATCGGCGCCTGGCGGCCATGAAGCAGGCGAACCTGGCGGACGTCGACGGGCTGATCAACCAGTCCCTGGACGAGCGGGGCTTAATCGATAGCGGGATGGACGACCCCGGGCGCTTACAGCTCCTGCTGACCTACCGGCGCGAACTGGAGACATGCTCCACGTGGCCGTTTGATGTCAGTAATGTGGGGCGAATGGCGCTGTACCTGATCATACCGCCCCTGACCTGGGTGGCCGCGGCGCTGATCGAGAACGTGGTGGATTCGGTGCTTTAACGATTACCAGCGCTGTACCATCGCCAGCATTTCATCGAGGTTCAGGCCGCCGTCGTCGTCCGTGTCCAGGTCACCCCAGGAGAACAGGGTTCCCAGCCGCAACCGCAGCGGCATCTCGTCGCGCTGCACCAGGCCGTCCATGTCCTCGTCCATGAAGCCCTTCCACTGGGCCACGTCGGCTTTGAGGTTGTCGTGCAGGGGTGCGTCTGAGCGCTCGTTGTTCCAGGAGAAGGACACCGAGCCGTAGAGCATCTCGTCCCAGGACTGCAGGCCCCAGGGCACCTTGCGGTCCGGGTCCGGGTTGCCGGGGTTGTTGCTGGAGTTGTCGTACACCATGCGGTGCACGATGCGCGTACCGGCGGGCACCACGATGGGCTCCTCGAACTCGTAGGTGCGCTGCCAGTTGAAGTCGTAGTTCGGCACGGACAGGATCACGTCCTTGCGCCCGTCGGGGTACTCCAGTTCGAACGTGGCGGACTTGCCGCGGTAGTGTGCGTGGGGTACCAGCCAGAAGATGGTCGCCTCGTCGTAGAAATCCCAGTACGCCACCTCTTCGTGTGCGCCGTTGCGCGGCTCGATCTCGATAGCGGGGTTGACCACCACGGTCTGGCGCAGGAAATTTCTCGGCGGCTCGTCCGCCAGGTACAGGCCCACCCGGGTCTCGTCCACCGAGGCCTTGCCGTAGGGCGTGTAGTGCACCTGGAACGTAAAATAGCCGCCGGCGGGCACGTACACGCCGGTGCCCTCGGGCATCATGCCGGTGTCGTTGCCCGGCGCATAGCCCATGATGTAGTTGTCGAAAACCTCTTCCTCGTCCGCCTCGGGTTTCTCGTCCATGGAGCCGAGCAGCACGTGGTGCACCGCCCTGGTATCCCCGGGAACGACCGTGCCGGCAACCACCCACACGCCGTGGTCCAGGGGGTTGGCGATCACGGGGTACTGGTAGTCCACCTCGCCCGAGGCCGGCACCTCGAAGGGCGGCAGGGTCAGCAACAGGTCCGGCTCGCCCTTGGCCCACATCTCCGTCGGGGGCTGCAGCGCCTCGAGGGGGTCCGCCCCCTCGCCGCGGGGCGCACCGGCTTCCAGCCAGCTCACCAGGGTGGCCAGCTGGTCGTCGGGCAGGCCGTGGTTGCCCGTGAAGTTCCCGATCTCGGGATCAGCGTGCCAGGGCGGCATGCGCTTGGTGCGCAGCACTTCCCGGATCATCGGCGCAAAGCCCAGCACCATGTTGTAGTCCGTCATCGCCCAGGGTGCGATGCCGCCTTCGGAGTGACACGTCGTGCAGTTGTCCGTGAGGATGGGCACGATGTCCTCGGCGTAGCTCACCTGCGCGCCGTCCCGCTCCGGGAAGTTGATGATACAGCCGGGGCCGTTCACCTCGCGGTACGCGACCTCCTTGCCCTTGAGCATGGCGTCGAGCACATCGCGCACATAGGTGGTGCCGGCGTCTTTTTTCTGGCGCTCGTAATCGACGCGGTCGTTCAGCGCACCGCGGTACACCAGCTCGCGTGTGGCAGGGTCGATGACCAGCACCTCGCCGGTGCGGGTCAGGTCCAGGGAGCGACCGATGATCTGCGCGGTGTCGTCGAGGATGGGCATGTCCAGGCCCCACTCCTCGGCCTCCGCCGCGATACTGGCGCGGTCGTCCTGCAGGTTGGCGTTGATCATCATCATGCGCACACCCCGGTCGGCGTAGTCCTCCTGCAGGGCGGCGAAGTCGGGAGTGAGCGAGCGGATGATCTGGCAGCCGTTGCCCTGCACGATGAGCACGATGGCCTTTGCGTCACGGTCGTAGTACAGCTCCTGGGCCTCGCCGCGGTGATCGAGCAGCATGAAGTTGTCCACCGTGAGCGCGGCCTGGGACGGCAGGCTGAAGGCGGCGACCGCCAGTGCGGGCAGGATAAGTCGGTCAAAGGGTGTCATCGCAAACTCCTCACAGTCTCCACGCCAGCGCCTCGCGGGGACGCTGCGCGTTGCCAGGCCGCACGGGCGCGGGCAATGTGTTCGCTTCATATATTGAGGCGCATTTATAAAGCAGTCTGCGGCGGGCGTACAGTGAGGAAAATGTAATCAAGTACGGATTCACGCCCGCCCCGCGACGCGGATTAACAAAGGGTGTTTTCACGGCTTTACCCGCATGTTGCGCGCATTTCACCGCCGTTTCGCCCACGTTACCGGTGAAAAGTGTCAGGATTTTGTACAGTTCTGCGGGGAGTCTCATAATCCAGAATCTTAAGCCCTTGATATATATCAATAAATTATTTCCGGCATATTTTTTGCGTAAAGAACGGCATACCTGCGCAGACAGGTCACGGACGCTGTACCCGGGCATAGAACAGGAAGAGTCAGAACAGGAAGAGTAAAGGCGCAACGAGCCACCACTACACAAGAGCAAAGGCAGATGACCCATACGAACAAAGCCGCCCGTCGGCCCGACCCGGCAACCCGATTCGGCTTCGGCAAGAGCCTCAGGACCCTGACCTTCGGCCTGGCCATGATCGCTACCGGCACCGCCAATGCCGCCATCGTCACCCAGTGGGAGGTCAGTGTCGACTCCACATTCGACCCCGCCAGCATCGTCGACAGCAACGGCAACACCCCCGGCGACGTCACCATCAGCAACGGCAACCGCACCCTGCGCTGGGGCGACAGCGACCAGAGTGGACTGGACATCACCAATTCACCGGTGAACACCCAGGTCGACACCAGCATCCTGCCGAACCTGTTCCCGCCGGTGGGCAACGTCTTCGTCACCCACACCAACGAGCCGATCCAGGGCACCACACTGGACAAGGTGACGCTGCAAAACGAGATCACCCTGACCGCGCTGGTTCCCCCCGGAGCCTCCCAGCCGCCGGTCACCCTGAGCTTCCTGATCGAATTCCAGGAGACCCCGAACAACGACGATCCCTGCGCCGACGGTGGCGCCCTTGGCGTCGGCGTGAACGCCGACGGTTGCGGCGACATCTTCGTGATCGGCGCCGACGCGCTGAACTTCTCCTTCACCTACGATGCCGGCGACGGCGTCGACCAGGAGTACTTCATCAGCTTTGTGGAGGTCACGGGCGGGCTGCAGTCCCTGTCCACCGAGGCCTGCCTGAGTGCCACCGGCAGCGCCGATCCCTGCCTGGGCTTCATCACGCCCGAGAGTGCGACCACGTCCTTCCAGTTCGGCACCATTATCTCCACCGAGCGCGTGGTGATTCTGCCCCCGGGCGTACCCGCACCTGGCGCCCTCGGCCTTGTCGCCCTTGGCCTTGCGGCCCTGGTGGGCACGCGGCGTCGCCGCACTGCCTGAACGCCCTTCCCTTCGCGCGAGAGGCGGCCCCGGTGGCCGCCTCTTTGCGTTCAGGGGCGGGCCGGCGAGCATCCACCACCTTCATATGCTCGATACCTTGACCTACAATTCAGCGGTGCACGGCCCGACTCCAGCCGTCCAGGACTGACACCGAAGGACTGCCCATGCGTACTCTCATCCTCATCCTGACCCTGCTGACGCTGGCCGCGTGTGGCGGCAAGTCCATCGACGCCACCGTCGACAGTGCGCGGGACCTTATCGACGCGGGCGACTACGACGCCGCCACTATCGAACTGAAAAGTGCGCTGCAGCAGGACAGCGATTCCGCCGAGGCCCGCTGGCTGCTCGGCATGGCCCTGCTGGAAACCGGGGAGATTCTCTCGGCCGAGAAACAGCTGTTGCATGCGGAGCAACTCGGCTGGACCGCGGACGACATCCGCCCCGCACTGGCCAAGACCCTGCTCGCCCAGGGCAAGACCGAGGACGTGCTGGCGCTGGGCCACGACGACCTGGGGAACAACGCCGCGGCCCGGCTGCTCTCCACACAGGCGATGGCCGCCCTCGCCGACCGCCAGAATTACCGCGCGGGGGAACTGGTGGACGACGCGCGGCAGAAGGACCCCGACGAGTTGGCGGTGAAGCTCGCCGGGGCGACCCTGCTGGTGCGCGAGGACGACACGGAAGCCGCGCTGGCGCTGGTGGAGGAGATACAAGCGCGCTGGCCGGAAGATTCCGGCGCCCAGTGGCTCAAGGGACAGATCTACCTTTTGCAGGGCGACCTCGAGGCCGCCCGCGCGGCCATCGACCGCTCGATCGAGACCGCCTCCGACACCAGCCTTATCGACCACATCATGCGCGCACTGGTGAGCGTGCAACTGAAAGACTACGAGTCGGCCCTGGCGGATGCAGCGGTGGTTCTGGAACACAACGCCAAGGATCCCACCGCGAACTACATCGTGGGCGTGAACCAGTTTCACCAGGGGGAGTACCGCAACGCCATCGCCGCGCTCAACAACGCCAGGCCGGTGGCGCCGCAGTTTCCGCTGGTGCTGTACTACCTGAGCAGTGCCTACCTCATCGAGAAAGAGCTGGCCCTGGCGGAATCCTTCGCCAGCGAGTTTTACAAGCGGGTGCCGGACAACCGCAACGGCCGGAAACTGCTGGCCGCCGTGATGTTGCTGAAGGACCAGCCCGACCAGGCGCGTGAAATCCTGCAACCGGTGCTGGACCAGAACCCGGGGGATGTCGAGGCGCTGAACTTCATGGCCAACGCCCAGTTGATGGACGGCCAGTCGGATCTCGGCATGATCCTGTACGCGCAGATCGCGCGCCTCGATCCCGACTGGGAGATCGTCCCCCTGCCACTGGGCGGCGCGCTGGTATGGGAGGATACCGAGCGCCAGGGCGGGCAGTCCGTCGCCGGCTGGTCGGACGACAGCGACAACTTCCCGCAGACCGAGATACTGACCATCCTGAACCACCTGGGCCGGCAGGAGTTTCCCGCCGCCATCGAGGCCGCCGAGTCCTACCACTTTCGCGACCCGTCCAACGTCGCCTCGCTCAACGTGCTCGGGCGCACCTACTTCGCCGCCGGCGAACCGCTGAAGGCGCGGGAGGCCTTCGAGCGCGCACTGAAGCGCGAGCCCCGGGACCCCTCGGCCAACTGGAGTATGGCCGAGCTGTCAATGGCCGCGGGGGACGCCGACGCGGCGCGCAAGTACTACGAGTCCATCCTCTACGACTACCCGCGGGACCTCACCACGCTGATGAAACTGGCGGAACTGGAGGCGGCCGTCGGGAACCAGCGCGCCATGGCCTCGCGGCTGGACCAGGCCATTCGCGCCAATCCCACCGCGCTGGAGCCGCGCCTGGAACTGGCCCAGTACTACATCGGTTCGGGCAGCCCCGAGAAAATCGAGCCGCTGTTCGAGGATATCTCCCCGCTGTTGCGAAGCTCACCTCGGGTTTTAGAGTTAGTTGCGCTGGCACAACTGGGCCAGGGCGAGAACGAGGCGGCGTCCGCCACACTCGACGCGTGGATCGACGAGGACGCCTCGGCGGCCCAGGCGTACTACCTGAAGGCCCTCACCGCGAATGCGATGGGCGATACAGAGACGAGCAAGGACGCCCTGCTGAAAGCCATCGAACAGGATTCGCAGCATTTGCTGGCCCTGCTCAGCCTGGCCAAGCTCGCCCGGGTGGAGGCGGACAGCGAGGCCTTCGAAGGTTACCTGGCCACGCTGGTGCAGCTCGCACCCGGGTCGCCGGAAGTACTGCGCCTGCAGGCGCTGCAGGCACAGGACGCGGGAGACTCCGCGCAAGCTGTCGCGCTCTCGCAGCAGGTGCACGAACTGGCGCCCTCCACGCGCAGCGTGCTCGAGCTTGTCTCGCTGCAAAAGGTCGCGGGCGACGGGGAAGCGGCGCGCGCCACACTGGCGCAATGGATTGAGGACAACCCCGGGGATATCGACGCGCGGCTGTTCATGGCCAACGACCTGTCCCAGTCGGGCGACATCGCCGGCGCCCGCGCTCACTTCGAGGCCGTGCTGGAGGAGGAGCCGGACAACGTGACGGCCCTGAACAACCTCGCCTGGACGTTGCGCAAGGAGAATCCCGGCAAGGCGCTGGAGTACGGCCGCAAGGCGCTGGCGATCGCGCCGGACGCACCGCAGGTGCTGGACACGGTCGCGGTGATCGAGCACCTCAACGGCCGGCACGCCGACGCGCGCAAGCGGATTCGCAAGGCCATGCAGGTAGCGCCGGGCAGCCCCACCCTGCTCTACCACGACGCCATGATCAGCGCGGCGCTGGGCGACGAGGCGCAGGCGATTGCCGCACTGGAGTCGGCGCTGGAGGGGGACACGGAATTCCCGGAGCGAGCGGAGGCGGAGGCGCTGTTGGGGAACCTGCGGGGGTAGGCCAGGTACTCCCGACCGCGTCGATGGCGACACCTGACCCGGGCGAAGTCTCCGCACCTCGCGAGTCCGCGCGACCATCCCCGTTTCTCAAGGCCCTGCGAACAGGATAATCATCCCATCCGCGCGCCACCCCCTCTTCTGCGGACTGGCCCCGGACCAGCGTGAAAGCCTTTCTTTATTTATCTCATTGAAATAAAACAGCTTT
>Ga0126341_1000140_pt1 | contig 15714 bp, 11 predicted proteins | sample OrbTmetagenome_FD_97057 | JGI IMG/M metagenome (GOLD analysis project Ga0126341, IMG submission 97057) | Coral microbial communities from Florida Keys, Florida, USA - Orbicella T D metagenome | ecosystem: Host-associated > Invertebrates > Cnidaria > Coral | place: Florida Keys, Florida, USA... | reverse complement strand
GCAGGAGGATTGGGCTCGTTTCTCTCGGCGACTACTGAATACCGCGCGCGCCTGCGGCCATGTAATTTGTAGTACCCAGGTGCTGGCCCAACGAGCCACCGAACTCGGATTACAGGCTACGGTCATTGAAAACGGGTTTTCTCCCGAAAACCTGGAGATGGCCTCCCATTGGCGAGCAGAGAGGCCTACCCTGCGGGATAGGCCACGCATCGGTTACGCGAGTGGCACCCCAACGCACGCCGGTGATTTCGCCCTGATTCAACAAACCCTGGCGCGCTGGCTGGATGCCAATCCTGAATGGTGCCTGACGATCATCGGAGACTGGGACATTGCCCCGGACCCATCGCTGGTCGATCGCAACCAGCTGGAACTGCGCGAGTCGGTAAATCCGGTCAACCTGCACTATGAGTTGGCGAGGCTTAGCATCAACCTCATTCCGCTCGAAAGCACAAGGTTCTGCGAGTCAAAAAGTCCACTGAAATGGTACGAAGCCGCGCTTGCGGGTACAGCATCTATTGCAAGTGCTACCGCCCGCTACACGGAGTTGTTCCAGAATCAGTCACTGGGACTGGTAGCGCACAATCAACAGGACTGGTACGACCATATTGATCGCTTAGCTCAGGACAGTGAGTCAAGGGATCGCCTCGCGGACAACGCTCGAGAGTTCTGCCGGGAGCACTTCCACGCCACCAATATCGCGCAACGCTATCTGACGCTTTCGTCCGCATGAAACGCTGTCTTTGCGGCCGAATTCAGGAAGTCGCGGTGAGGGATGAGACGAGATAGAGTGGACTTGTATTCAAAGAGGTACGACACGAAGAAGCCTCTTTCTTTCCGTCTAGCCGAGTAATTTTTCCAACGCAACGCGCAGGTTTTCAGGAATCGGCACAGACTTATTCGCCGCGCGCTCCACAAACACGTGCACGAAGTGCCCGTGTGCGCAGGCGGCCTCCTCGCCTTCCTTGAAGATGGCGATGCCGTACTGCACAGAACTGTTGCCCAGCTTGTCCACCCGGAGGCCCGCCTCGATGCTCTCCGGATAGGTAATGGGGGCGTGGTACTCGCAGCCGGAGTTCACCACAAAACCCACGATGCTGCCGTCGGCGATGTCCAGCCCGCCCTCCTCGATCAGGTAGCGGTTGGCCACCGTGTCGAAGTAGGAGTAGTAGGTGACGTTGTTGACGTGCCCGTAGATGTCGTTGTCCATCCAGCGGGTGGTGATGGGGTAGAACACCCCGTAGTCGCCCCGGGTGGGCACCTCCCTGCTCACGCGGCGGCCCCGTAGGCGGCCCGGTAAATGGCCAGGGCGTCCTCGTAGTTCACGTCCCGCGGGTTGTTGACCAGCAGGCGCTGTTGCAGCATGGCGTCCTCGGCGAGCATCTCGAGATCACTCTCTTTCACCTTCGCGGTGGCGAGTGTCGCGGGCAACTTAACGTCGTCGATCAGGTCGCGCAGCGCCTGCACCAGCGCGGCGGTCTTCGCCTCGTCGCTGCCGCTCACCGGGGAACCGGTCACGATCTCCGCCAGTTCCGCGTACAGTGTACTCGCCTCAGGGGCATTGAACTCCAGCACCGAGGGCAGCACCAGGGAATTACTCAGGCCGTGGGGAATGTGGTAGTGCCCGCCCAGCGGATATGCGAGCGCGTGCACTGCCGCCACCGGCGCATTGGCGAAGGACTGCCCCGCGAGGCAGGCGCCGAGCAGCATGCTCTCCCGGGCCGCGCGATCACTTCCTGTATGTACCGCCGTGCGGATATTGCGCGCCAGCAATTCCAGCGCCTGCATCGCGAGCATATCTGAGAGGGGATTCTTCTTGTGCCGGGAGGTGTAGGCCTCGATGGCGTGCACCATGGCATCCACGCCGGTCATGGCGGTGACCGGCGCCGGCAAGCCCAGGGTCAGGTCCGCATCGAGCACGGCCACATCGGGCAACAGTACCGGGGAGGACACGCCGGCCTTGGTGGTTGCACCGGTGGTAATGACGGCCACCGGGGTTACCTCTGAACCCGTGCCGGCGGTGGTGGGCACCAACACCAACGGGAGGCGCGATCCCTCCACCATGCCCACACCGTAGAGGTCCGGCAGGGCCTGGGTGCCGCCGAGCAACACTGCCACCACCTTGGCCACGTCCATGGAGCTGCCGCCGCCGATGGCGAGCAGGCCGTCGACGCCCTGCTCTCGCGCGAGGTCCGCCGCCGCGAGTACCGTCTCTTCCGGCGGGTCCTCGCGCACCTGGTCGAACACGACCGGCGCGAGCCCTTCTTTTTCCAGTGCCGCAATGGCCGGCTGCACCAGGCCGATGGCGACCAGCCCGGGGTCGGTGACCAGCATCGGCCGCGAGACATCGAGGGCCTTCAGCTCACCCGCCAGTTGCAGCGCGCTGCCGCCGCCATTGACGATGCGGCCGACCGTGTTGAACTCGAAACCCTCCACGGCGGTACCTCCCTACATCGTGATGATGACCTTGCCCCGCGCGCGGCGCTCGATCATGCAGTTGAAGGCATCCTCGTACTGCGCGAGCGGGAACGCGTCCGTTACGAGAGGGCTGATCTTGCCGCTCTCGAACAGTTCGGCGAGCTCGGCGATATTCTGCATGTTGACCTCCGGTTCCTCCCCGGCGAAGCGGCCCCAGAACACGCCCACAAAGGCCGCGCCCTTGAGCAGCGCCAGGTTCAGGGGAATGCTCGGAATCGGGCCCGAGGCGAAGCCGATCACCAGGAAACGGCCCTTCCAGGCGAGGTTGCGGATAGCCGGTTCGGCGTAGTCGCCGCCCACGGGATCGTAGATGACGTCGTAGCCCTTGCCGCCGGATGCTTCCTTCAGTGTCGCCTTCAGGTCGATGTCCGTGTAGTTGATTACCTCGTCGGCACCGAGTTTCTTGCAGATTTCGAGTTTTTCGTCGGTGCTCGCGCAGGCGGTGACGTGGGCGCCCATCAGCTTGCCCAGCTCCACCGCCGACGTGCCGACCCCGCCCGCGGCGCCGAGCACCAGCAGGCGCTCGCCCGCCTTGAGTTCGGCGCGCTGTTTGAAGGCGTGGTAGGTGGTGAAATAGGTGATGCTGATACCGGCGGCCTGTTCGAAGGTGAGCGCCTTCGGCTTGGGGAAAGCGGCGAATTCGTTGACGGCGATCTGCTCGCAGAAGGCGCCGGAGGCGCCCATGGAAATCACCTCGTCGCCCACCTTGAAGCGCGTGACCTTGTCGCCGACCGCGGTGACCACCCCGGAGCACTCGCCGCCGGGTATGAAGGGCATCGGCGGCTGGCTCTGGTACTTGCCCTGGATGGTCAGCACATCGGGAAAATTGAGGCCCGCGGCCTTCACGTCGATGACCACGTCGTGTTCGCCGTGCTCGGGGTCGGGCCAGGTTTTTTCCAGGACCAGTTTGTCCGCCAGGCCGTGTTCGTGACATACCACTGCTTTCATTCTTTTACCTCAGGCCGTTGTTGCCAGTTGATGTAAAAACAAGAACGGCGCCCTGGGGCGCCGTTGCGTCAGCCGGGTGATCAGGCCACTTCGAACAGGCCGGCGGCGCCCATGCCGCCGCCCACGCACATGGTGATGACCACGTACTTGACGCCGCGACGCTTGCCCTCGATCAGCGCGTGGCCGATCATGCGCGAGCCGCTCATGCCGTAGGGGTGGCCGATGGAGATCGCGCCGCCGGACACGTTGAGCTTGTCGTTGTCGATGCCGAGCTGGTCGCGGCAGTAAAGCACCTGCACCGCGAAGGCCTCGTTCAGTTCCCACAGGCCGATGTCGTCGACGGACAGGCCGTGCTGTTTCAGCAGCTTGGGCACGGCGTAGACCGGGCCGATGCCCATCTCGTCCGGGGCCAGGCCGGCCACGGCGATGCCGCGGTAAATCCCCAGGGGCTCCAGGCCCTCCTGCTCCGCCATCTTCGCGTCCATCAGCAACTGCGCGGAGGAGCCGTCGGAGAGCTGCGAGGCGTTGCCGGCGGTGATGGTGCCGCCCTCGATTACAGTCTTCAGGCCGGCGAGGCCCTCGGCGGTGGTGGCGCGCACGCCCTCGTCGGCGGTGACGGTGCCCTCGGCCTCGGAGGCCTCGCCCGTCTCCTTGTCCCAGACGGTGCGCATGCAGGTCACCGGTACGATCTCGTCCTCGTACCGCCCCTCGGCGTAAGCCGCCGCGGTGCGCTCCTGGGACTGCAGGCCGTACTCGTCCATCGCGTCGCGGCTGATGTTGTAGCGGTCGGCGACCACTTCGGCAGTCTGCAGCATGGGCATGAAGATGTTCGGCTCGATGGCGAGCAGCTCCTCGTCCACCATGCGGTGCACGTTCATGTGCTCGTTCTGCACCAGTGAAATGGATTCCAGCCCGCCGCCGACGACGACGCTCATGCCGTCCTCGGTAATCTGCTTGGCCGCGGTGGCCACGGCCATCAGGCCGGAGGAACACTGGCGGTCGATGGTCATGCCGGACACCGTGTTGGGCAGGCCGGCGCGCAGGGCGATTTGCCGCGCGATATTGGAACCCGTGGCACCCTGCTGCAGAGCGCTGCCCATGATCACGTCGTCGACACGCGCCGGGTCGATGCCCGCACGCTCGACGGCGGCGGACACGGACGCCGCGCCGAGGGTGGCGCCGGCCAGGTTGTTGAAACCACCGCGGTAGGCCTTGCCGATGGGGGTGCGCGCGGTGGATACGATGACTGCTTCACTCATGATGCTTTCTCCAGTTACCGGGCGCCCGGGGCGCCCTTGAATTCGTTGGCTCTTGCTTTAACTCTTTCCTTCCATGGCGAGGGTGACCATCTTCACGGTCTGCTCGGCGCCGGCACCCGGCTGGGTCTCGCCGGCGGTGGCGGCGATCTCGTCCCAGTGCGCGGCGATGCCCTCGGGGGTCTGCTCGTCTTCCGGCAGGTACTTGCCCGCCGACTCGACGATGCGCGCCACAGCGAAGCTGCCGGCACCCGCGGCGAGAATGGTGCGCGTGGGTGCGTCCTCGCTCACGAGGTACAGGACCGCAGGCGTCACCGTTTCGGGGGTCAACATCTCGAAGGCCTCGTCGGGCAGCAGGCCCTCGGTCATGCGCGTGCCGGCGGTGGGCGCCAGCGCGTTGATCTTGATGTTGTACTTGGCCCCCTCCTGGGCGAGTGTGTTCATCATGCCGATGACGCCCATCTTCGCGCTGCCGTAATTCGTCTGGCCGAAGTTGCCGTAGAGGCCGGAAGACGATGTGGTCACTACCACGCGACCATAAGCCTGCTCGCGCATGATCTCCCAGCAGGCCTTGGTGCAGTTCACCGTACCCATCAGGTGTACGTCGAGTACCAGCCTGAAATCGTCCAGGCCGCCCTTGGCGAAACTCTTGTCGCGCAGGATGCCGGCGTTGTTGACCAGGATGTCGACGCGGCCCCAGGTGTCCATGGCCTGCTTGACCATGGCCTCGACCTCGTCGTACCTGGCGACGTTCGCGCCGTTGGCAATCGCCTCGCCGCCGGCGGCCTCGATCTCGGCGACCACCGACTGGGCCGCCTCGGAGCCCGCACCGGAGCCGTCTACACTACCGCCGAGGTCATTGACCACGACCTTTGCGCCGCGCTTGGCCAGTTCGATGGCGTGGCAGCGGCCGAGGCCCCCGCCGGAACCGGTGACGATGGCAACCTTGCCGTCATAACGAATAGACATTACTGAATTCCTCTACTGGTAACTACACTGGGCCGGGGTCAGCCGGCGACGACCATGGTCAACCACTCGGCGACCAGCGCGGGCGTGTCCTCGCCCTCGATCTCGACGGAAATGGCCTGCTTGACGAGAAAGCGGTTGCCCTCCTTCTCCGTGATGTCGGCGATTTCCGCGTTGGCGCGGACCCGCTTCCCGGACTTGACCGGCGCCAGGAAACGCACCTTGTCGAAGCCGTAGTTCAGGCCCATGACGACGTTCTCGGGGACAATGCCGTTGCCCTCGCCCATCTTCGACAGCAGGGACAGGGTGAGGAAGCCGTGGGCGATGGTGGTGCCGAAGGGCGTGGCCTTGGCCGCCTCCTCGTCCACGTGGATGAACTGGTGGTCCTCGGTACAGTCGGCGAAGGTGTTGATGCGGTCCTGGTCGATGGTAATCCACTCGCCGGGCTCGAACTTCATGCCGACGTGGTCCAGCATCTCTTCCTTGGGTACGACTTTTACTGCCATGGTGTATTCCTCATCAGGGGTGAGCGAAAAGTATCAAGTGTAGTCGAGTCGGCGCGTTTTTCCGTACCGTCCAGCGCACGGTTCACTGTGCCGTTACCTGTCCTGCGCGCCGCGAAACTCCAGGGTTTTACACGGGTCGGGCGGGGGGATAAGGTGCCGGGGCCGCCCGAAAAAGGGATTTGAACATACAGTATGTATTTAGTCCTTTCAAGTATTTTCTGGGCCACCGGCCTTGCTATCCTTGGCCCTCCCATTCACGCGCACAGACCCCCGAGGCCCCCCGGGGCAGACCGTCCATGAGCCACCCCAGACCCGTCGAACTGATTGAAAAACTGGCCCGCCGCGCCGCCGGCGATGCGCCCGGCCCCACCGCCTGCAGCAAGCGGGTGCCGGTCGCCGCCTACACCGACCCGGCGCAGTTCGAGCGCGAGCGCCGCCGCCTGTTCCTCGCGCGGCCGCTGGTCCTCGGTCACGAGTCCCAGTTGCCCGAGCCGGGCGACGCTCTGGTCTGGGACTGGCTCGGCCTGCCCCTGGTCACCCTGCGCGACAAGGGTGGCGACATCGCCACGTTCAAGAACGTGTGCCGCCACCGCGGCATGCGCCTGGTGCAGGACGAGGGCTGTACGAAACTGCGCTCCCTGGTGTGCCCCTACCACCAGTGGACCTACGGCCTGGACGGCGCCCTGCGCAACATCCCGCGACAGGAGATGTTCACAGGGCTGGACACGGCCGAACTCGGCCTGGTGCCGGTGGCCACGGAGGTGCGCCACGGCCTGGTCTGGGTGCAGGCGGAGGGCGACATGAACCTCGACGACCACCTGGCCGGGCTGGGCAGCGACCTCGAGGAGTTCGCGCTCGCGGACTACCACTTCTGCCAGCAGAGCGTGCGCAGCGTGCCGGCAAACTGGAAACTGATCCAGGACGCCTTCCTGGACGCCTACCACGTGACCCGCCTGCACAAGGACACCGTCGGGTCCTTCTTCCCCGACTCCCTCGCCGAGACGGACCTCATCGGCGACCACACGCGCTCCGCGGTGGCGCGCAACGAGATCGAGGAGGCGGTGGGATTGGCGGAGGAGGACCTGGACCTGCGTCGCCACGCGACCTTTTCCTACACCGTGTTCCCCGGCTCCGTCCTGGTGTTCCAGCCGGAGTACCCGGCGATCATCAGCCTGTTTCCGCAGGCGCCGGACCGGACCCTCTTCGTGCACGCGATGCTGACGAAGGCGCCGCCGGCCTCCGACAAGGAACGCGACCACTTCCGGCGCTCCTTCGAGCTCATCGACGAGGGGGTGTTCGCGGCGGAGGACGTGTTCGTCGCGGTGGGCGCCCAGCGCGGCATCGACTCGGGAGCCAATGACGCCCTGATCTTCGGCGGCCTGGAAGAGGCCGCCATACGATTTCACGATATCGTGGAGCGGGAAACCAGCTAGCGCAGAGGGGCGCCGCTCCTCGTAACTCAGAAGTTGTAATTCACGCGCAGGCCGTAGGTACGCGGCGCCTGCAGGTCGGACGTGGCGTTCTGGGTCACGGTGCTGGGCCGGCCCCTGCCGACCACGTCGCGGTCGTCCTCGAGGTTCTTGACCCAGGCGATGGCCTCCCAGGTGCCCTCCGGGTGGGCCACGGAGAGCCGCGCATCCCAGGTATCATAGCTGCCGATGTCGTCGTACTCCGGGTTGTTGAACGCGGTCGCCCACTGGTCGTCCGTGTAGAAGTAGCTGACGGTACCGGACCAGGCGTAGTCGAGCATATTCCAGTAGTAGGTGACGTTCGCGGACACCTTGTGCTCCGGCATCGTCGGGAATACGTTGCCGGCGAGGTCGAGGTCCTCGGTGCATAGCGGATCCTGGGACATGCCCTCGGACAGGGGCCCGAGCGTGCAGGCGTTGGCGTCCTTGGTCAGGAACTTGTTGTACTCCGAATCGTTCCAGGAGTAGGTGCCGCTCAGCATCCAGTGATCGCCGACCAGCAGCTGGCTCTCCACCTCCACGCCCATCGCCTCCGCGGAATCGGCGTTGACGAAGGTGTTCAGGCCGATGCCCTCCACGACGTCCTGTTTCAGGACCTGCAGGTCCTCGTAGTCGTAGTAGTAGGCGGAGACAGCGAGATTCATACGGTTGTCCCACATGACGCCCTTGTAGCCGACCTCGTAGGAGGTGATTTCCTCGGGCTCCACCACGTCCACGAGGGTGCTCGAAGTGGGCTTCTGGAAGTTGAAGCCGCCGGAGCGGTAGCCGTTGGCGATGAAGGCGTAGAGAAAGTGGTTGTCGTCCAGGTTGTGGTCGACGCCGACGCGCCACGTGATCTTGTCCCAGTCGTCGTCCTCCGCGCGAAACACCGTCGGGTCCGCCGGATCGCCGACGAACTGCACGAAGGTGTTGTCGTTGCCCTTCTTGTCGTCGTAGGAATAGCGCAGCCCGCCGGTCAGCACTGTCCTCTCGGTCCAGTCCCAGCTCAGCTGGGTATAGGTGGCGTAGGAGCGCGTGTCGACGTTAGCCTCGCCTCGGTAGAGGAAGTTGTCATCGCTGACCGGCCGCCCGAGGATACCGGCGAAATAGGCGTAGGTCTCCATCAACTCGTCGTTGAACTCGCGGAACATCACCACCTGCTCCTCGTCGCTGTGGTAGTAGTACAGTCCCGCCAGCAACTGGTAGTCCCCCTCCCAGTTGGAGCTGTACTGCAGCTCGTGGGAGCTGAACTGGGCCTCCTGGTTGACCTCGTAGGTCATGTCCGCCGGCGTGATGGTGTAGCCGGTGATCGCCGATACAGGCGTTCCCAGAAACAGGAGTTGCGTCCAGTCGACGCCCGAGTCCTCGCTGACGCTGTGGTCCGCATCGCTGATCGTGTCGAACCAGTACTTGGAATATCCCCCCGTGTACTTCAGGGAGTAGGTATCCGCGCTGTACTCGCTGGTGAGGAAGGCGGCCCAGCGCTGGTTGTCCAGATCCGGGTCCCTGTCGACCTTGACGTCGTCCTCGTCTTCCAGGGTCGGGTTCGTAATTGCCAGGCCCTGGCGCATGTTGACGAAATTCTGGCTGGCAAACATGCCCGGGAAGTTGAGGATGGCGCCGGTATCGACGTCCGTGAACTGCTGGATCAGCTCGCGGTTGAAGGGCTCCAGGATGCGTCCGGCGCTCTGCCGCTGGTTGCGGTCCACGCCGATCACCTTGAGATTCGTCGTCCAGTTGTCCGTGGTCCGGTGCTCAAAGCCGAACGTGCCGTAAGCGATATCGTTCTGGTCGTAGTCCTTGCCGTTGTAGATGTTTTCCTGGAAGCCGTCGCGCTTCATCTTGGAGTAGCCGGCGAGGAAGCCGAGCTTATCGGTCAGCGGACCGCTGACGTAGGCCTGCCCCGCGTAGCCGTCGTAGTTGGTCAGCTCACCGGTCAGGGTGCCGCTCCACTCCTCGGTGGGGCGCTTGCTGATGAAGTTGATGGCGCCGCCGATGGAGTTGCGCCCGTAGAGCGTGCCCTGTGGACCCCGCAGCACCTCGATGCGCTCGATGTCCATGTACTGGGAGTAGTTGAAGACACCGTTCTCGGTGTTGTAGACGCCGTCCCAGTAAATACCCACGCCGGGCTCGGATCCCACCGCGAGGTTGGGCCGGCCCACGCCGCGAATGGACACGCGGAAAGTCCCGATGGCGAGCGACGGGGTGCGCGCGGTGAGATCGCGGCTGCCCGTGATGCCCAGCTGGTCGAACATACTGCTGTCGAAGGCGCTGAGGGAGGCCGCGGTCTCCATCAGGGAGGTTTCGCGTTTGGTCGCGGTGACGATAATTTCTTCGAGGGCCGCGTCGGCGGCTGTAACAACAGGGCTGGACAATGCGAGGGTGCAGGCACCGATGAGGCCGGTGCGATTCCGGGGACTTTGCTTCATTCCACCTTACCGTTTTATAGTGTTATTGCAGCGGTCGGATCAGATCCGGTGGCGTTCCCTGCCGGCGCGGCGCGAATCGGTGAATGGCACCGCCGACCCGGGTCGGACCCTGAAATGACCACGCGGTCATTTTCAAATGACTCTAATTCAATCCCCGGCGGGTTGCAAGAAGGCCCCCGGGCGCGGCGGTTCAGCCGTCCCGGAAGGTGGCGTTGACCTCCGCGGGCTTGTCCATGTACTGCTTCAGTTCGTTGCGCCCCACCACCATGCGATGCACCGCGTCCGGGCCGTCGGCCAGGCGCAGGGTGCGCTGGGCCATGTACATGTTGGCCAGCGGCGTGTCCTGGGAGACACCGAGCGCACCGAACATCTGGATGGCCTCGTCGACGATGCGGATGGAGATGTTGGGCACCGCCGTCTTGATCATGGAGATCCACACCCGGGCCTCCTTCGGGTCGACATTGTCCATCATCCAGGCGGTTTTCAGGGTGAGCAGGCGCGCCTGTTCGATATCCATGCGCGCGTTGGCGATCACGTCGATATTGCCGCCGAGCCGTGCCAGCGGTTTGCCGAAGGCCACCCGCGATACGGAGCGCTCGCAGAGCAACTGCAGGGCCCTTTCCGCGGCACCGATGGCGCGCATGCAGTGGTGGATGCGGCCCGGCCCGAGACGGCCCTGGGAAATCTCGAACCCGCGGCCGGGCCCGAGGATGATATTGTCCTTCGGCACGCGCACATCCGTGTAGCGCTGGTGCATGTGACCGTGGGGCGCGTCGTCCATCGAAAACACGTTCATGGGCCTGATGTTCTCGAGCCCGGGCGTGCCCATGGGCACGAGAATCTGCGACTGCTGCTGGTGTTTGGGCGCCTCGAGGTCGGTTTTCACCATCACGATCAGGATCTTGCAGCGCGGGTCGCCGGCGCCGGAGATATAGTGCTTCTCGCCGTTGATCACCCACTCGTCGCCGTCCAGCACCGCCTGCGTACAGATATTGGTGGCGTCCGAGGAGGCCACCTGGGGTTCTGTCATTGCGTAGGCGGAGCGGATCTCGCCGTTGAGCAGCGGCTCCAGCCACTGTTTTTTCTGCGCCTCGGAGCCGTACTTCGCCAGCACCTCCATGTTGCCCGTGTCGGGCGCGGCGCAATTGAACACCTCCGCGGCCAGGTGCGACTTGCCCATCTCCTCTGCGAGGTAGGCGTACTCGACGGTGTTCAGCCCGGAGCTGTACTCGCCCTCGGTCAGGAAGAAATTCCACAGACCCTTGGCACGCGCCTTTTCCTTCAGGCTCTCGCGAATCTCGGTCTGCCGCTCGGTGAACTCCCAGCGGTCGCCGACGGCGATGTCCTCGTAGTACTGCCCCTCAACAGGCAGGATCTCGTCCGCGATGAAGCGCTTCACCTCCTCCAGGAGCGGTGCGACGTTCTTGCTGATTCCCAGGTCCATAGTTTGCTCCTTGATACCGCGAGTAGCGGTGTTAGTCTCTCTGGATCCCGATACGTCGGACCGCCGCTTTCGCGTGGCACGGCATTCCGGGAATGACGCAGTTGGGTGAAAGCCGCATGCTCCTACTGAGCAAGGCCCAGTTCGGCGGCGTAGTCAGCTTTCAATTGGCGTTTGAATATCTTACCCGACGCGATGCGCGGCAGCTGTTCGGTGCGGAAGAAAATATGGGCGGGTATCTTGAATCCCGCCAGGTGATCGGCCAGGAAATCACGCAGTTCCGCGGCGCCGAGGGATTCGCCCTCTTTCAATACGATTGCCGCCCCGACGATCTCGCCCAGGCGCTCGTCCGGCAGTCCGAACACCGCCGCCTCGAGGACAGCGGGATGGGTGTAGATCGCGGCCTCGACCTCCAGGCAGCTGATGTTTTCGCCACCCCGGATGATGATTTCCTTGATGCGGTCGACGATATAAAGAAAGCCGTCCTCATCCAGGTAGGCGACATCGCCCGTGTGGAACCAGCCGTCGATGAACGCCTCGGCGGTGGCCTCGGGTTTGTTCCAGTAACCCACCACGTTGACCGGTGACTTGACGCAGACCTCGCCGCGCTCACCCGCGGGCAGTTCGTTACCGTTCTCGTCGATGATCTTGAAATCCGTGACCGCGGGCACCGCGCGGCCCGTACTTTCAGGGCGCGCGACGTAGAACGCGCCGGCATTGACCGCGCCCACCGCATTGGTCTCCGTCAGCCCCCAGCCGATCCCCGGGGCGCTTTTCTTGAACGTGTTGGTGATCTTTTTTACTTGCTCCGGCGGTCGCGCAGCACCGCCGGCCATGATCTCGGTTAGCGATGAAATGTCCCGGTCGGAGGTCTCCGCCGCCGCCTGCAGCTCCGCGGACATGGTCGGCACGCCGTTGAACCAGGTGACCTTTTCCTCCTCGATAAGGCGCAGCGCCTCCTGTGCATCCCACTTGTGCATGATCACCATAGTGCGTCCGACAATGAGCGAGAGCATGAAGGCCGAGTGACTGCCGGTGCAGTGGAACAAGGGGATGGTGACCAGGGCCACGGGGGGAAGTTCTGCGTCGCGGACTTCCTGGCTGCCGGCCATCTTCGTCGCCACGCCCATGCACATCCAGCTCCACAGGGCCGACAGGATGCCCCTGTGCGACGAGAGGGCCCCCTTGGGGTGGCCGGTGGAACCCGAGGTGTACATGATGGTCGCGTGGTCCTCCGGCTCTACATCCACCTCGGGCATGGACGCGCCCACGTGTTTTTCCAGCAGTTCACCGAAGGGGGTGTGTTCGACATGGAGCCCGTCGCAGTCATCCACGGAGATGATGCGCAGGCCGTACTTGTCCGCGATGGGCAGCAGCCGCTCGATGCGCTGGCGGTCGGCCACGACCACCTTCGCACCACAGTCGCCGAAGCCGTAGTCCAGTTCCTCGGTTGTCCACCAGCCGTTCATGGGCACCGCGACGGCCCCCACGGACGTCGTCCCGATAAAGGCCATCATCCACTGGGGGTTGTTGCGACTGAGGATGGCGACGCGATCGCCCTTCTGAATACCGTAGTCCGCCACGAGCGCGGCGCCGAACTCGGCACTGTGCTGGTAGCCCTCGGCAAAGGTGTAGCGCTCGTTGAGGTATACGGCGAAGGTTTTTTCCGCGTGGGCGTGCATGACCTGGAAGTACTCGCCCAGGTTGCGCTGCATATTGGCGAAGTTGCGATACTCGATCCCGCGGACGTTCACCGTGTTGAGCTCGAAGGCCTGCCCCTCGGAGGTCAGTTCGGCGACAGCCGCGTCAAATTTCTCCAGTTCCGCACTCATTGCTCCGCTGCTCTCCCCTTTCGCCTGCCTTCAGAATCCGCTCAGCTGCGCGAAGCGGTCCAGGTGATAGTTATAGTCGCCATACGTGTGCTGAACCACCCGGGCGCGCTTGATGAAGAAGCCGATCTCGTGCTCGTCCGTCATGCCGATACCGCCGTGCATCTGGATGCCCTCGTTGGTGGCGCGCTGCGCGACCTCGCACAGTTTGGCCTTGGCGGCGCTGGCGAGCAGCGGCAGGTTGGGCGCACCGTCGTCAATGGCGTGCAGCGCCTGGAGCACGATGGAGCGCGCCAGCTCCAGTTCGGCGAACAGCTCCGCCGCCCTGTGCTGCAGGCCCTGGAAGGAACCGATGACGCGGCCGAACTGCTTGCGCTCCTGCAGGTATCCCACGGTGCGCTCGAAGGCCTCCGACGACAGCCCGAGAAGTTCCGCGGCCAGGCCCACGTTGGCGATATCCAGCGCCCGGGAGAGTCCCTCCCAGGCATCCCCTGCAGTTCCCAGCAGGGCGTCCCCCGGGACCTTCACCTTGTCCAGCGTGAGGGCACCCGCGCCGCGGGCGTCCACCATGCTGCGCCGCTCCACGGTCAGCCCGGGAGCGTCGGCGTCCACCAGGAAGGCGCCGAGGCCCGACTCGTCACCGGGGCTGCCGGCGCTGCGCGCGATGACGATAAAACTGTCCGCGGCCAGCGCGTCCGCCACGAAGACCTTGGCGCCGTCGAGTACAAAATCGCCGCCATCGGCGGTGGCGCTCAGGGCCGTCTGCGCCGGGGCGTGGTGCCTGCCCTCCTGCAGGGCGAGGCTGACCAGTTTCTCGCCCGCGGCAATCGCCGGCAACAGGGCCTCTTTCTGCGCGGGGCTGCCGAGCTGGTCGATCACCGTCGCGGCGACGAGCACCGTCGACTGCAGCGGGCTCGCACTCAGGTTGCGCCCTGCCTGTTCCAGCACGAGGCCCAGGCCCGTGTAGCCGTAGCCGAGGCCGCCGTAGGCCTCGTCGATGGCGATACCCGCCCAGCCCATCCCGGCCATCTCTTTCCAGGTCGCGCTGTCGAAGGCAGTCTCGCTGCCCGAGTCGCGCAGTTCACGCTGGTGGGAAACCGTCGCCTTCTCCGCGAGGAAACCCGCGGCGGCGTCCTTGAGCATCACCTGCTCTTCATTCAGTACCAGTGCCATGGTGTGTCCTCCGGGGCGCTCAGGCGTCGGGCAGGCCGAGCACACGCTTGGCCACGATGTTCAGCTGCACCTCGGTGGTGCCGCCCTCGATGGAATTGCCCTTGGAGCGCAGCCAGTCGCGGCTCAGCGCGCCGTCGTTGTAGGCCTCCCCCTCCCAGCCGAGCGCGCCCTCGCCGAAGACGGCGAGATTCAGCTCGTTGCGGCGCTTGTTCAGTTCCGTGCCGTAATACTTGAAGATGGAGGAGGCAGGGCCGAGGCCCTTGCCGGACTTCACCTCGTCGCCGACCCGCGCCATGGTGGCGCCGAAGGCGAGGGTGTCGAGCTGGTACTGGGCGAGGTTCTGGCGCAGCACGCCGCTGGCCAGGCGCCCGCTCGCGTCGGTGCCGACGATTTCCGTCGCGTACTGGCTGAGGGATTTCTTCGGGGCCGCGCCAAAGGCCGAGATCATCTCGCGCTCGTGGGTGAGGAGGTACTTGGCGATGGTCCAGCCGTTGCCCGCCTCGCCGACGAGGTTCTTTTTCTCGGCGACCGCGTCGTCGAAGAAGGTCTCACAGAAGGGCGAGCTGCCGCTGATGAGCTTGATAGGCTTCACCGTGACGCCGGGCTGGTCCATGTCGAACAGCACGAAACTGATGCCCTCGTGCTTGGTGCCCGAGTTGTCCGTGCGCACGAGGCAGAAGATCCAGTCGGCCTTGTCGGCGTAGGACGTCCAGATTTTCTGGCCGTTGATGAGGAAGTGGTCGCCCTTGTCCTCCGCCTTCGTGGCCAGGCTCGCCAGGTCGGAGCCGGCGTTGGGTTCCGAGTAACCCTGGCACCAGCGTATTTCGCCGCGGCAGATCTTCGGCAGGTGTTCCTTTTTCTGCTCCTCGTTGCCGAATTCCAGTAGCGCCGGACCGAGCATGGAAATGCCGAAGCTGTCCAGCGCGCGCCGGGCGCCGATGCGCATCATCTCCTCGTTCAGGATTTTGACCTCGTCCTTGGAGAGGCCGCCGCCCCCGTATTCGACGGGCCAGTGCGGCACGGTCCAGCCGCGCTCGGCCATACGCTCGCACCACACCACCTGGTCCGGGTGCGCGATCTCGGGGTCGCGGCCCCCGTTGTAGATATCCTCGAAACTCTTGACCGGTTCGCGCATGGACGGGGGACAGTTTTCCTCCAGCCAGGCGCGCGTCTCCTGGCGGAACTGGTCGGGATCGCTCACGGGAGTACCTCTTTCGTCGGTGTAGCCGGGAACAAAGGGATC